>Ga0256867_10000006_pt1 | contig 82777 bp, 79 predicted proteins | sample RVTome_15_FD_185939 | JGI IMG/M metagenome (GOLD analysis project Ga0256867, IMG submission 185939) | Soil microbial communities from uranium-contaminated site in the Upper Colorado River Basin, Wyoming, United States - RVT150D86 (HiSeq) ... | reverse complement strand
TTCCTCACGCCCCCGCCCGAGACGCCGTTCCCCCAGTTCGAGGAGGAGCTGGAACAGGTGGCAGCGACCGATCCGGCTCGCATCCGCACCGAGCTCGAGCACATGATCGGCTCGACGCAGGGTGCCGAGGTGCCCGCCCTCACCCAGGAGATCCTCGAGGACCCCGCCCCGTACCTGCCGAGGCTCGTGGAGGAGATGCGTGAGTACTGGAAGCTCACGATCGAGCAGCACTGGCCCCGCATCCGGTCGCTGCACGAGGCCGACGTGACCTACCGGGCCCGCCAGCTCGCGCTGGGAGGTGCCGAGCTGCTCTTCGCCGACCTGCACCCCTCCCTGTCGTGGTCGGGCGAGGCCCTGGTGGTCGACAAGCAACACGACGAGGAGATCGACCCCAAGGGCCGAGGACTGGTGCTGATCCCGGCGGTGTTCGACTGGCCGGGGATCGCCGTGCTGGTCGACGCGGATCTGCAGCCGACGTTGTCCTACTCCCCCAGGGGCATCGCCGAGATCTGGGACGAGCCCGAGGATGCGCGCGGCGACGGCGCGATGGACGACCTGGTCGGCGGCACGCGCGCCGACATCATGCGCGTGCTGAACGTGCCGATGACGACGAGCGAGCTCGCGCAACGGCTGCACCTCACGCCCGCGGCGGTCTCCCAACAGCTCGGCGTGCTCCGGCGCTCCGGTGTCGTCGACGCGCGGCGCCAGGGCCGCGAGGTGTACTCCGAACTCACCGCCAGCGGACGGCGGCTGCTGGACCTGCTGGGCTGAGGATCCCCCCGCACCGATCCGTTCCTCCTGCAACGATGTCGCCGTCCGGGGAGCGCCATCGTGGGCGCTCTGATATCGGAATCGAAGAGGAGGAGACATGGACGTTCAACAGTCCGACGGTGCGCCGCCCGGCTCGACGAGCGAACGCCGTTCGATCCCGGAGCTTGTGCGGAGCGTCGTCGACGGCATCACGCAGTTGTTCCGACAGGAAGTCGCCCTGGCGAAGATCGAGGTGACCGAGGCGATCTCCGAGCGGGCCTTCGGGATCGGCGCCTTCGTTCTCGGCGGCGTCTTCGTCGTGCTCGTGGTCGTCTACCTTGCGGCCTCGGGCGTCGCCGCGCTCGACATCGTCATGCCGGCGTGGGCGTCGCGACTCCTCGTGGCGGGGGTGTCCCTCGCGCTGGGCGGCATCGCGTTCCTCGTCGGCCGCAGGTCGATCAGGAAGGCCGGCGGCGTGGAGCTCACCAAGGAGAGCGTGAAGGAGGACCTGGAATGGGCGAAGCAGCAGATCGCGTCGTGACCGAGATCGAACAGACGAGGGCGCGGATCGAGCGCGACCTCGCCGAGCTCGAGGCCCGTCTCCCCGGCCGCATCAGGAGCACCAAGATGGCGCTGGGAGCGGTCGTCGGCAGCTCGACCGCAGCGGGCATCGCCAGCTGGCTCCTGCGTCAGCGCCGAGCGAGTCAGGACGCCAAGGCCCGCTCCACCGAGGTCGTCGTGCGCATCGTCACGGAGCCGCAGACTCCCGAGGAGGGCTGACCGGGCGGCACGTGATCGAGACGCTCGCGAACCGCTGCTGACGGTTCGATACACTGAGGCGGCCTTCGGGCGACACTCGCCGCCCCCGACTCCTGCAGGCCTCTCCGAGGCCGAGGCTGAACTGAATACCGAGGTCAGAACGACTCGGTCCCATCGTCTAGGGGCCTAGGACACCACCCTCTCAAGGTGGAGACACGGGTTCAAATCCCGTTGGGACTACTTCCGAGGCAAGGATTCTCGCCCCGGTCGCCGACTCGTTCCGAGCCCGTGGGTACCCGATATGGGTACCCACGTCATTCGGAGAGGAGCGCATCCAGTCGCCCATCACGTCGCGCATGAGATCGGGGACGACGTCCTGGTAGCGCCGGAGGATCCCTGAAGTGTCTGCGTTCCGACCTCGCGCCGCCCTTCGCGTGCCTCGCCTCGACTACCGACGAGATGATCGCTCACTTACGGAAGCATCGGGCGGCCGGGCATCAGATCCCTCCATGCATTGAAGTCGTCTACGCGCGGACGATGAGGGGAACTTCGGCGACGCGAGGATGGGCCAAGACGACTCTAGGCCGAGCGGATCGCGGCTCCGGCCTCACGCCGACGACGACGCTTCCGTTCGGCCTCGCGTTGGCGCCGCTCGATCTCCTGGCATTCGGCCGAGCAGTACCTCGTCGACGGCGAGCCCTGACTCGCTTCTTCCGGGTGCTCCTGAGTGGCAGGCTCGTGCCTCCTCGGCTGATCACGGAGCTCCTGACCACCGTCGACGTGCCACCCACCTCCGTTCCTCTCCCGCTGCTCGACCGCTACATTCTCGGGATCGTCGAGATCGACACGCCGTCCGGCTCTCTGGTGGGCCACCCCGGTGGGATCCCTGGGTTCCTGAGCATGACCCTCAGCACGAGGGACGGACGCCGACGGCTCGGCGTCATGACGAACGTCGGCGACCGCGCTCACGAGCCGGTGGTCGATGCCTTCATCCGGGCGTTCACCGAGCTCGGAACGCGGCTCCTGACCTCGTAGCCGTTGGAGTCGCCTGGCCACGGCTCGATGCCGCGGCTCCAGACGGAGCGGGCGTAGCGAGATTCCCCTGAGGGCTCCCGCTCGGGACCTTGGACCCGGGCTCGGGCGCTACTCGCCGAACAGCACGTGGGCCTCGGTGGGCGTGCTGACGCCGTGGCCGCGGATCCTGAAGCGGAACCGGTACGGGGCGTCCTGCACCGCATCGCCACTATCCGTCGCCCACTCGAGGCGCATCCGGCCTCGGTCGTTGACCGTGACCGCGCCCACCACGCGGAACACCGACCCGTGCGGTCGCTTCCTGAGCACGAGCGCCTCGCGATCCGCATGCTTCGGACGTGCCCGCCCATTGACGATGACGGTGTCGCCGAAGATGAAGGCTGCGGCGATCGACTCGCACCCGCCAGGCACCGCAACCGTGCACGCCTGGAAGCGGGAGACCGGGTGCGCCGACACTGGCCAGGCCATGACCGTCGCAAGCACCGCGACAACGGCCCCCATCACGATCTTCCCCATGGTTCGCTCCTCAGGGCTCGATCACGCGCTCGACCGGCTCCGATTCCGGGATCCGCGTGACACGGGGAAGTCCAGGCGGCTCGGGGAGCGGAACGGGCGGCTCCGGTGCATGGGCCGCGGGGGTCGACGGCTGCTCGAGGGCGGGCGCGCGCACCCGGGCTTCGCGCCGATCGAGCGAGCGCGAGGCGAGCAAGCCGGCGACCCCCGCCATCGCCGTGCCCGCACCGCCGATCAGCAGGGCCGCACGCCCGCCGAGTCCGGCCACGATCGCCCCCGCCGCCGCCGTCGCCCCGATCTGCATGCCGTTCACGAGGGCTCCGTATGAGGCGAACGCCCTGCCGCGGAACCGATCGGCCACCCGATGCACGATCAGGCTCCGCATCGCCACGGTCTCCACGCCGTTCGCGAGGCCGCCGACGACGAAGAACGCCACCGCGAGCGGGAAGTTGGCCAACGCCGCGGCGGCGAAGACCGCCGCTCCGTTGATCACGGCAGCGCCGGCCATCGACCAGAGGAGGCGGTCGTCCCGCAGACGGCGGCCGATCAAGGTTGCGCCGGCGACCATGCCGACCAGCCAGGCGGAGGCGAGCACGCCGTAGCCCCAATCCCCCGCGCCAAGCGTTTCGGTCGCGAAGAAGATCTCGGCCACGTTGTCCATCGCCGCGAACAGGATCACCGCCCCGATCACGGCGAACGCCACCACGAGCACACGGTCGCCCCGGATCACGCGGAACCCCTTGCGAGCGGCGCTCTCCTCGGCCCGGGTCTCCTCGACGACCGCTCGGCGCACGCGCATCAGCGCCGCCGCGACCGCGATCACCACGAACGTGCCGGCGTCGACCAACAGCGCGGCCCTCGTGCCGACCCCGGCTGCGAGCGAACCCGCGAGCACGGGGCCGGCGATCATGCCCGTGTACCGGGCGGCCTCGAGATAGGCGTTGCCCTCGGTCGCATGGTCGTCGCCGACGACTCGCGGCACCAGGGTGTAGATCGACGGGTTCTCCACTGCCGAAGCCGTGCCCAGCAGGAACGAGAGCATCAGGATCATCGGCAGTTCGTTCGTGAACGCCAGTCCCACCGCGAGCCCCGCCTGCAACGCGGTCGCGATCGCGAGCGAGTGTTTCGTCTCGAAGTTGTCGACGATGACCCCGGCGGCCGGAGCGAAGATCACCAGGGGCACCACACCGCACAACAGCAGCGCGGCGACGGCCCAGCCGGAGTCGAACAGATCGGCGACCTTGATCGTGAGCGCTATCAACGCCAGCTCGTCACCGAGCGACGAGAGGCCGGCGGAGAGCGTGAGCAGCCGGAAGTCACGCCCGCGCAAGTGACCGTTCACGGGGCGCAACGCTAGGCGGTCGCGGCGGGTCCACGCATCGGCCGGGCGACCCAAACGGACCACCCCGATGGAGCTAGGGAACCTGCGCCAGTGACCCGCCCCGAACCACCGACCCGACCCGCCTGCGTAGGCCGTTCGGCCCCGGCGGTCAGCCCGACGCCCGGCGGAGGCGCTCCAGGGTGCGTTCCATCCCGAGCAGCTCGAGCGATTCCGGCAGCGGAGGGGAGACGTTCGACGCCGTGACCGCGGCGCGCACGGGCTGGAAGGCCTTCGTGCGGCTCAGCCCCTCACGCTCGGCGAGGGCGTCGAGGGCGGCGGTGATCTCCTCGGCGTTCCACGGATCGACGGCCTCGAGGGCGTCGGCCGCCCGGGCGAGATACCCTTCGGGCGCCTTCGCGATCAGCCCCGAGGCCTTCTCGTTCGGCTCGAGGTCGTCGGTGAAGAGGAAGCGCAGCAGCAGCGGAGCCTCGGTGAGGGTCTTCATGCGTTCCCTCACGATCGGCATCGCGGCTAGCAGCGTCGACGGGTCGGGCATCAGGCCTTCCTCGGTGAGGAAGTGCAGGCAACGGGCGGCGAGATCGTCGCCGTCGAGCGACTGGATGTAGCGGTTGTTCAGCCAGGTCAGCTTCTCGGTGTCGAAGGCCGCCGGGTTCGAGGAGACCCGCTCCAGTTCGAACGCCTCGATCAGCTCGTCGCGTGAGAGCACCTCGCGATCGTCGCCGGGCGACCAGCCGAGCAGGGCGAGGTAGTTCACCATCGTCTCGGGCAGGAATCCCTGTTCCCGGAAGGACTCGACGCTCGTCGACCCGTGCCGCTTCGACAGCGGATGGCGGTCGGGGCCGAGCACCTGCGGGACGTGGGCGTACCGGGGTGGCGAGCCGCCGAGGGCCTCGATCACCGCGGCGTTTCGGGGAGCGCTCGCGAGCAGGTCGTCGCCGCGGACGACGTGCGTGATGCCCATCAGCAGATCGTCGACGGCCACGGCCAGCAGGAACACGGGCGAGCCGTCGGAGCGCAGGAGCACGAAGTCGCGCAGCTGCCCGGGTGCGAACCGCACCTCGCCCTTCACGATGTCGTCGACGACCCACTCGTGATCTGGCATGCGGAACCGAACCACCGACTCGCGGCCCTCGGCCTCGTGCGCAGCTATCGTCTCGGCGGTCAGGTCGCGGCAATGGCCGTCGTATCCGGGAGCGTCGCCGCGGGCCAGTGCGGCCTTCCGGCGTTCCTCGAGCTCGTCGGGGGTGCAGTAGCAGCGGTAGGCGTGGCCCTGGACGAGCAGTCGGTCGGCGTGCTCGCGGTAGACGGCGAGCCGTTGCGACTGACGGTAGGGCTCGTGGGGTCCGCCCACGTCGGGTCCCTCGTCGTGGTCGATGCCGAGCCAGCGGAGGTCCTCGAGCACGCCGGCCACGGCTTCCTCGGTCACGCGGCTCTGGTCGGTGTCCTCGACCCGCAGGACGAACGCACCACCGTGGTGGCGCGCGAACAGCCACGAGAACAGGGCGCTGCGTACGTTCCCGACGTGGAGCGAGCCGCTCGGGGCGGGCGCGAACCGGCAACGGACCGCCGCGCCGCTCATCGCACCGGGTTCGCGAGGGTTCCGAGTCCCTCGACCTCGACCTCGACCACGTCGCCCGGGTCGATCTTGGCGACGCCGTCGGGCGTGCCGGTCATGATCGCGTCGCCGGGCAGCAGGGTCATGAACGACGTGACGTACTCGATCAGCGTCGCGACCCCGAAGACCATGTCGGTCGTGCTGGCGTGCTGGCGCACCTCGCCGTTGAGCCGCGTCTCGACGACGACGTCGTTCGGGTCCAGGTCGGTCTCGATCCAAGGGCCCAGAGGTGCGGAACCGTCGAACCCCTTGGCCCGCGCCCACTGGTCGTCGGTCTTCTGCAGGCTGCGCAGGGTCACGTCGTTCCCGCAGGTGTAGCCGAGGATCACGCGGTATGCGTCCTCGGCCCGGATGTCCTTGGCCAGGCGTCCGATCACGACCACGAGCTCGCCCTCGAAGTCGATGCGGCGGCTGATCGGCAGCAGCGAGATCGGGTCGTTCGGGCCGAGCACCGCGGTGGAAGGCTTGAGGAAGAGCAGCGGCTCGTCGGGCACGGTCATGTCCCATTCCGCCGCGTGGGCCTCGTAGTTCCTGCCGACGCAGACGAGCTTCGACGGCAGCACCGGCGCGAGCAAGTGGACCTCATCGAGCGGAAGCTCCTCTCCCGTCGGCACCGGATCCTCGAAGAACGTGCCGGCGAGCACCCGAACGGTGTCGTCGTGGCTGTCGGCCACCCCGGTCGCGATGCGATCGCCGTGTCGGAAGCGCAGGAGTCGCATGGGAACGGCAGGCTACACGGTGGTACCGCCGGCGAAGGTGGCACCGACCCGGCGCCAGTATCCGGCGATCGTCTCCACGGGTTCGAGCGCTGCGAGCTCCTCCGCGGGAGCATCGAACAGCGTGACGGTCGGCTCGCCCGTGTAGGCCGGGCCGAGGTCGACGTCGAGCGAACGCATCGTGACCAGCTCGTCGAGCGGCGCCGGAAGAGACGGGTCGATGTGGGGCATGTACCGAGAGTGCAACATCGGCAGCGCGTTCACGAACCCCCCGGTCTCGCTCTCGCCGGTGAGCGTGAGCGTGACCTCCGCGAGGCGCCGGTCGTTCGCGGCGAGCGTCGCGCCGAACCGCCCGCCGGGCTCGAGCCGCGGGCCGGCCCTGCCGACCGTAACGGGCCTCGTCAGCCAGATCTGGCCGAGCTTCTTCGGGTAGCCCTGGAACCAGCCGCGGGCGAGCGCGAAGTCCTTGTCGACCCAGATGAACACGCAGCGGGAGTAGGTCTCGCCGCCGTAGGTGCACCGCACAACCACGAACGTTTCCTTGTACTGGGAGCGCACGGGATCGAGCAGCTCCTCTCCCGAGTCGCTGCAGGACTGCCAGTCGGCCCAGATGATCGCCACGGCACCGGGGTCCTCGGGCGCGAGGCCGACGCCGTTCGGCAAGAGAGCTTCCACGTTGGACGGGTCGGTGCGGTACTCGATCGTCAGCACGTCGCCGGAGTAGTGCCACGGCGGACTGGGCACGATCGACGCACGGCCTCGCGGCGTGCGCGGCACCATGAACCCCTGCAACCCCTCCGACACGGCGCCTATCGTACGCTTCGGCCATCGCTTGGAAGGGGCCGGCATGGAGACGAGGCGCATCCTGCTCGACGGCGTGCCGACCACCGTGACGCGCGAGGACGACGAGCTGGTGGCGCCCGACGGCCGGCGGATGCCGCTCGACGACCCGATCCACCTGCCGCCGGTCGCCCCGACGAAGGTGGTCTGCGTGCACCTGAACTACGAGAGCCGAAGGGCGGAGTTCGGGGCGACGCTCGGGCCGGCACCGACGTATTTCCACAAGCCGATCTCGTCGCTGAACGCCCACGGCGGCGAGATAGTGCGGCCCCCGCGCTGCCGGTTCCTCAACTACGAGGGCGAGATCGGCATCGTGATCGGAGAACGTTGCCGGCACGTGTCGCCCGACGAGGCCGAAGCCTTCATCGCCGGCTACACGATCGGCAACGACTACGGGCTACACGACTTCCGCGACACCGACGCCGGGTCGATGCTGCGCGTGAAGGGCAGCGACTCGCTCTGCCCCCTCGGTCCCGGCCTCGTGACCGACTGGGACTTCCGCGACAAGCGCGTCCAGACTCGGGTGAACGGCGACGTGGTGCAGGACGGGAACACCGGCGAGATGATCTGGGACATGCACTACCTCGTCGCCGACATCGCACGCACGATCACGCTCGAGCCGGGCGACGTGATCCTGTCGGGGACGCCGGCGAACTCGCGCCCCGTGCAGCCGGGCGACGTCGTCGAGGTGGAAGTCGACGACCTCGGCCTGCTGCGGAACACGATCGTCGAGGGATCGGTGCCGGTTCGCGACGACGTGGGCGCGCAGCCGAGCGAGAGCGAAGAAGTGATCTCGACCGCGCTCGGCGGCGACTGGGAGTTCCGAGGCGTGCGACCTCCTAGGAAGGAGTGAGCGGATGGCGACGGTCCGGTACATGGTGGACGACGTCGGCAGGGCGCTGACGTTCTACGTCGACGGTCTCGGCTTCGAGGAGGTCCAGCGATTCGGCGAGACGATCGCGATCGTCCGGCGCGACGATCTCCTGCTCTGGCTCGCCGGGCCGACGTCGTCGGCGGCACGACCGATGCCCGACGGGCGCAGGCCCGAGCCAGGGGGGTGGAACCGGCTCGTGATCGAGGTGGACGACCTCGACGGGCGCATCGAGGCGTTGGGCGCGAACGGCGTGGTCTTCCGCAATGAGGTGGTCGAAGGCCCCGGCGGACGCCAGATCCTGGCCGAGGATCCGTCGGGCAACGTCGTCGAGCTGTTCGAGCCCGGCCGCTGACGCCGATGGTTCCACGCACCGACCGGGCGTTCGTGGCCTGGGAGTCGCTCTTGCGGGCATGTCTCCGCCCGGTTGACCGGGGGGCCTTCGTCGTTCTCGAGCGCCCCCGGCGGCGCGCGCTCGCCCCGGTCTGGCCGGTGAGCCAGGTGCTCGCGGCGGCGATCGACGTCGCGGATCTGACCGGCACGTACGACGACGTTGAGCGCCTCGCGATCGGCTTGCGTCGGTACGCAGCGGGCGACGGCTATGTGCCGGTGCCCGGGCACCGCCGGCGCTACTACGACGACAACGCGTGGATCGGCCTGTGCTTCGCGCAGCTGCATTTGCAGACCGGTGAGCCGCGATGGCTCCGACGCGCCCGGAAGGTCTTCCGGTTCGTGCGCGAGGGTCAGGGCCCCGACGGCGGCATGCGGTGGGTGGAGGGTCGGCGGGCGCGCCACACCTGCTCCGCGGGGCCGGCGGCCCAACTGGCCCTCCGGCTGCACCTTGCCGACGGCGATGAAGACATGCTCGCCTTCGCCCGGCGCACGCTCTCGTGGCTCGACCGCTCGTTGCGTTTGCGGGGCGGACTCTACGCCGATCACGTCGACGCCCGCGGACGCGTGCAACGCACCCTCTGGACCTACAACCAGGGGTCCTCCGTCGGCGCGCTGTGGCTCCTCCACGTCGCCACCGGCGACGTGGGCGCGATCGACCGGGCGCGGCAGACCGCTGCCTCGTCGCTTCACAGGTTCGGCGCCGAGCGAACCTGGCGGCATCCACCGGTCTTCAACGCGGTGTGGTTCCGGAACCTCCTGGCCCTCGACACGGTCGCGCGGGTCGACGGGCTTCGCCCGGCGCTCGACGCCTACCTGGCGCGGGCGTGGCGAGAGGGTCGCGACGCCGACGGGCTGTTCACCGCCGGCGGCATCGGCACCTACGACGGCATGCCCGCGATCGACGTGGGAGGGCTCGTCCAGCTCTACGCGCTCCGGGCCTGGCCGCGGGAACGACTCACGCTGGCGTGTTGACGTCCCGAAGGAACCTACCGAGGAACGCGTCGGCTCTGGCTCGCGCATCGGACTCGTTCCTCCGCAGCTCGGCGAGCGTCGCCTCCGGATCGATCCCCGACGCGTGGAAGTCCGCGTCGTCGTAGTCGAGCCAGGCAGAGACGGTGTCGGCCGTGGCCTCGGGATGGAACTGTACGAGCAGGTGCGGCCCGAGCGTGTACGCCTGCGGACCCGCGTCCGTCCGCGCGACGACGGTCGCGCCTTCGGGTGGGCCGAACGTGTCGCCGTGCCACATGAACCACGGGCCCGCCGGCACGAGATCGGGATCGTCGGTCTCCACCTCGTGCAGCCCGACCTCCTTGTCGCGGGCCCGCGCGACCCATCCGCCGTTCGCCTCGGCGAACGCCTGCGCCCCGAAGCAGATCCCCAGCACCGGCACCTCGCGCGCGACCGCCTCGCGGAGGCGTTCGAGCAGAACTCCGATCCACGGACGAACCTCGTCGCCGTCGACGGACCAGGGAGCGCCCGTGACGACGACGGCGTCGAACCCGTCGAGCCTTGGCGGCGTGCCGTCGGCGTCGAGGACATGCTCGACGACCTCCGCGCCTCGGCCGACGAGGCTCGCACCGACATGACCGGTGCGCGACAGCTCCTGCGGCTTGAGGACCAGCACACGCATCAGCGAAGCGCCCCCCACAGTCGGTCGGCGACCCTTCCGACGAGCTCGAGCTTGCGCCACTGCGCGTCCTCGTTCGTCGCGTTGCCCACCATCACGCTCGCGAAGCCGCACTGCGGGCTGATCGCGAGCCGGTCCATGCCGCCTACGTAGCCGGCGGCTTCCTCCATCCGACGGACGAGGTCGTCCTCGTCCTCGAGCACCGGGGTCTTCGAGTTGATCAGCCCCATGACCATCACGCTTCCGTCACGCAGATGGCGCACCGGGGCGTAGCCCCCGTCTCGGGCCTCGTCGTCCCACTCCACGAGGAACGAGTCGTAGGGAAGCTCGCCGAACACACGCTCGGCGACCGGCTCGAGCGACCCCTCGCACATCCACGACGAGCGGAAGTTCCCGCGGCAGATGTGCAGGCCGACCGTCACGGTGTCGGGGATGCCTTCGATCAAAGCCGCGTCGGCGGCGAGCGCCCGCTCGATCAGCGCGTCCACGTCGTGCCCTGCCGCCTCGAAGCGACCGATCCATGCCGGATCGACGAGGTAGACGTAGAGCGGGAAGTCGAACTGGATGTAGCTCGCGCCCGCGGCGATCGCGTCGGCGACCAGCTTCCGTTCGATCGCGACCGCCGTATCGACGAACGTGTCGACACTCTCGTACGCGCCTTCCACGGTCGTGAAGGGATGCGCGAAGATCGATGCGGCCGGGAACGTGACCTTGAACGGCGTCTCCCCCGTCACCTCGCGCATGAACGCGGCCTCCCGTGCCCCGGGCGAGTCGACGGCTTCGAGCGGTGCGACGATCTCATGCACCGCGAGCTCGACGTCCTCACCGCGGTCGTTGCGGAACGTCACGGTTTTGCCCGTCCGCACGCCGCTCACCGCGTCGTAGAACGAGTTCATGAACATCCACCGGCGGAACTCGCCATCGGTGATCACGTCGAGGCCGCAGTCGCGCTGTCGCCGCACGGCTTCCCTGATCGCGTCGTTCTCGGCGGCGTGCAGCACGCTGCGGTCCTTCGCCCGCTCCTCGTCGAGCGCCGCCGAATGGCCCGGCTCGTAGAACGCGTCGATCGCCGCCCGAAGCGGGGCGGGCCGGAGCAGCGACCCGACGACCTCCGCTCGCGCCGGCGGGCGGCGCGTCACTCCTCGCCCTCGGGCGCGTCGACCTCCTCGGCTTCCAGCGCCTGGATCACGGCCTTCGCGTGGGCCGGACCGATGCGGTTGCCTTCCCACTGGTAGCTGCGGCCCGATTCCGGGTCCTCGACCGTGAGCGTGCGCACGTTCACCCGGCCGTGCACGGTGGTGCGCACCTTCGACCGGTCGAAAGTGGCGAACGTCTCCCGCGGCTGCCAGCCGACGCCGTGTTGGTCACACGCGATCGCGTGCAGCGTCGCAGGCGTCACCGCGAGCATCGTCCATCGTGGCACGCCGTCGACGTGGGACATCGCCCGTCCCGACTCGACCGCGGCGGCGGCCCCCACGATCTCGCCCACGATGTTGTCGGTCGCGAAGCCCGCCCCGGCGGCGCCGGCCATGCCACCCGAGGCACCCCGGGGCTGGAAGATGCCCGCGGCGACCACGTGCTCGCCCTCGCCCAGGAACTCCTGCGCTTCCTCGATCAGTTTGGTGTCGCTCACGTTCGAGCCCCCCTTCCCGCGTCCTCATCTTGGCAGGGTTCGGGGCCGTCGAGGTCCCGGATAGACGGAGGGGACGGGCCGAAGCCCGCCCCCCTCATCGCCGGTCCGGTCGGCGTGCCTACGCTGCCTCGTCGGTCAGGTTCGTCCAGAGTGCCGCCCGGCCGATCAGCGCCCACTCGCGCTCGGCGTCTCCCCTCGAGAAGGGGTTGGTCGCCAGCGCGAGGTACCGGCTGTCGACGCTCGTCGGCCCGTGGACGACCACCGGCGCATCGAGCGATCCGAGCGAATCCGCCGACGTACGGTCACGCCACAGACCCGCGACGAACAGCTCCGTGTCGGTCGCCGGATAGCTGCCCGCGACCGTGGCGCCGCCGGGCACCGACGACAGGTACGTGAGGTCACTCGGAAGGAACAGGAAGTCCTGCTCCGGATACCCGCCGGTCAGCGGGCTCGCGAGCGCTCCGATGTTGTCCCACCGGGCGATCCCCCCGCCTGCATCGGCGCTGCCCTCCTCGATCTGGTCGACCAGCCCGGCATCGGTCATGAACGTGAAGTTGTCGTCGTCCTGACTCGTGCCGATGTAGCCACCTCCGCGCTCGAAGAACGCGTCGAGGCGATCCCGCGCGAGCTGGTTCGTCGTCGAGGGATAGTCCTGACCCGCGTTGTAGATCACGTCGAAGCCCGACAGCGGATCATCGGGTGCGTTCTGCAACGAGTCCGGACCGTTCGTGACCTGAACCAGCTGCGCGTCGGAGCCGAACAGCTGTTCCAGCGACCACAGGGTGTCGTTGCGGTTCGCGCTGTTCACGAGCACCGCAACCCTCGGAGCCTCCGTGACCAGGGTGGTGTCGGGCTCGTCGCCACGACCTCGCTCGAACCACAGACCGGTCTCCCGACCCACGGCGTTGAGCGAGTTCCTCGCCTCCCTGGGGAAGACGACCGATCCGGCCGGCATCTCCCCGGCGGAGTCGCTCGTGAAGGCCTCCTCGGCGATCTCGCCGTCGACCCCGGACCGGAGCAGGTCCAAGATCGCTCTGAGCTCGACCGGGCCCCTGATGTCGACCGCGTACCAATCGGCCGGCCCGCCTCCGCGGACCCCGCCCTTCAGGGCGTTGACCGTCGAGATCTGCCGGCTCTTCGGGCTGAAGCCCTGTGCACCGGTGGGGATCTCCACCGTGTCGGCCCCCCACAGGAGCCCGTGGCTCCAGGCACCTGGTGGCGCGTACAGTTGCGTGATGCGGTCGGAGATGTCCTGTCCCGCGCTCAGCGCCGTCAGCGCGAAGCCGCGGAACGGTTGATCCATCGGCACCAGGTAGGAGTCCCTGGGGAAGGTCTGTCCTTGCCAGGTGTAGGCCTGCTGGAGCCGGTGAACCTCGACGCCGTTGTCCAGGAGCCACTGCGCGAGGCGGTTGGCCTCGGCCTCGCTCCGCTGACCCGCGTCCCCCGACGCGAAACCGCCGGGCTCGCTCTGGAACGGGATCACGAACGCCGTGGGGTACGGCACCATCCAGTTGTGCTCGGCCTCCGCAAATCCCCGGCTCGCCAGGAGCGGATTGTCGCAGCAGTTCGGCCGAGGCGCGCTCGTCACTCCCCGGCGGTAGATCTCGAACTGGTCGTGGAGCAACCCACCCCGGTTGTCGATCCAGAACTCGGCCGAAGAGTAGAAGCCGATGTACTGCGCCCGCTTCGACCCGAATCGGCCACCACAGGCCGTGTTGCTGCACATCTCGAGCGTCGAGCCATCGACCCCGTAGAACGCGGCGTAGGTCTGGGTGTAGAACGGACCCCAGTCGTCCCAGCCTTCGGCGATCGCGGGGTTGCCGTTCGTTCCGCCGCCGTTCTGGTTGAACTCGTTCACGGGACGGGTGATGCCCTGGCCGATCGCCGCGAGGGCCGCCTCGTTCGCGTCCAGACGGCGCTGGTTCCAGTTGAGGAACAGGTCGTAGTCGTACCCGGGGTTGTGCGGCTTCGTGAGTCCGTCGATCAGGGTGGGGTTCACGTAGCCGTGCATCGCCAACATCACGGGGGCCAGCCACTCGAGCTGGAACGCGGTGTTGATGCGGATCTCCGGCTGCGACTGCACGAGCAGGTCCCGGTTCATGTCGAACCCGTTCGCGTTCGCGCGGGTCCCGAGGAACCGGCCGTCGGGGTTCGTCGTCGGGATCACGACGACGACCGCGTGATCGAGGATCGCGTCCACGATCGGCACCTGCCCGTACGGGGTCGTCACCAGGTCGCGGAGCACCTGCATCATGGCGTCGGTGCCCTCTCGCTCACCGCCGTGGATGTTCGCTTCGATGAAGATCGGGATCTTGACCTCGTCGCCGAACGACGCGAGCAGGGACTGCGCGCGGGCCGGGTCGGAGATCATGGCCGATCGCAGGCGCTGCCAGTTGGCGTAGTCACGTCGTTGGGCGTCGGATTCCAGCGCGTTGACTACGACGCCGTGGATGTCGCGTCCCTGCGTCGACTGCCCGATCACCTCGTAGCTCATGCGTTCGGGGATACCGGCGGCAGCGCCCTCGGCCAGGATCTGGTCGAGCGTGCAGCCGATCGCCTCCTGCGGGAGGATCGCGAGGGGCGGGCCCTGCAGACCGGCGATCGACGATCCCGGCGTCGGGGGCTCGCACCATTCCTCGCCGTACGTCGGGCCGAGGCCCGCCGAGATCGGGTTGCCGTCCCACGGTGGCACCGACTGTGCGTTCGCCGGCAGGGCGACCGCGATCAACGGCAGGACGAGGACGAGGGTCAGGACGAACGATGCGCGTGCGGACACGAACGTTCGTGCGTTTCTCACGGGGGGAACCTCCATCTGGGTTGAGGGTGGGCGCGGGGCCGACGCCGGGGGGTAGACCCTCGAACGAGACGCGGATGGAGGCGCACGCGCGCGCGCACCAGAGACGGAGATCGTCGGACGTTCTTGGGGCCGAGTGTCGTACACAGGCGGGCTCCCGGCTCCCCTTCTTCGGGGGGACGCCGTCCCAGCGAACACCCGCCCAGAGAACCTGTCAAATCGGAACCGATGCGCGGCAACGCATCGGAGGCCGCCCTAGCGTCGGGAGGGTGGAACGCTCCATGAGACCCAGAGCGAGTCCGGGGCGCGGAACTCCCACCCCGAGAGCGTGACGGGTCGATCGGGATCGAGCTCGAGTCCTGGAAGCCGGTCGAGGGCAAGGTCGAGCGTGACCCGCGCGAGATGCCTGCCGAACCACGCACCGAGGCAGAAGTGCGTGCCGGCCGAGAACGCGAGGTGGGCGCCTTCCTTGCGATGAACTTCGAACCGATCGGGCTCGGTCCAGCGGCGCGGGTCTCGATTCGCCGACGAGAGCACCGCTCCGATCAGCGTGCCGGCCTCGAGCTCGGTCCCTGCGAGCTCGACCTCACGCGTCGTCTGACGGGTCGCCGTGCCGACCGGGCCTGCCCACCGCAGCGTCTCCTCGACCGCGGCCTTCACGAGCGAGCGGTCCTCACGAACCTCGTCGAGCTGCGCCGGGTTCGACAACAGCGCCCACAGGGTCAGCGCGATCACGTCGCGCGGCTCCTGCAGGCCGCCCGAGAGCATCAGCGTCGTGTTCCCGACGATCTGATCGCGCGACATGCGGCGTCCGTCCTCCTCGTGGTGCAGCATCCACGAGAGCACGGAGCCGTCGGGCTCGTCGGCCAGCCGGTCGAGCACGTCGCCGATCGCCGCGTGGAGAGCGGCGACGGCCTCGTCGGCCGGCGCCTGCTTGTGGGGGTCCCCCTCGAAGTTCGCGAGCCCGGGCATCAGGCCCTCGTTCCAGTGCAGGATGTCCTGCCAATCCAGCCCATCGAGCCCGAGCATGAAGCAGAGAGAGCGGACGCTCATCGGATCGGCGTACTCACGGAACAGGTCGCCCTTCCCACGACCGGCCAGACCGTCGAGCAACTCTCCCGCGAGCCGGGGGATCATGCCCTGGGTACGCTCCTCGACGTCGCGAGGGCGGAACGGCGGCTCGGTGATCGCCCTGATCCAGCGCTGTTCCGGTCCCTCCATGCCGAGCATGTTCACGCCCATCGTGCGGTTCAGCGTCGACGGGTCGGTCGCGGCGGTGAAGGTCTCGGGGTCGCTGGCGACGTGCTTGACGTCGTCGTGACGGGTCACCAGCCAGAGCCCCACTGCCGGCACGAAGCTCACCGGCTCCTCAACGCGCAGACGCTCGTAGAACGGATACGGATCGCGCTCGAGGTCCTCGAGCGCGATCGACTCGCCGACCGTCACCGACCCGTCGCCTCCTTCGCGCGCCTCCGCCGGAAGGCGTATCTTGCGCGCACGCGACCCTGCCGCGCAAACCTCGACGCGACCCGGTACGGTTCAGTTCCGACCGCTCCAGGGGGGTCCATGGACACGAACGGCAAGCGCCTGCGCCTGCTCTACCCCGACGTCCACGGGTTGGAGCGGGGCAAGTACCTGTTCGGCGAGATCGCGGAGGCGGGGCACGCGGCGTTCTGCGTCGGGGTGTATCCCCTCACCCACGACCGGGAGATCCTGCCGGTGCCGAAGACCCAGTTCGACGTGGGCCTGCACGACATCGACGTGACCCTCGACCGCGACTCGCTCCGCCACTCGTGGGAGCCCGAGACCGTGATCGGCATCGGCGACGCGACGCACCTGGGCGTCCCCGTGCCGATCGATCCTCGCCATGTACTCCGCGAGGCGGTCGGAGCCTGGCGCGCGACGGGCCTCGAGCCGCAGATCTCGTTCGAGCTCGAGTTCTACCTGATGGAACCGGACGGTGGCGGCGGGTGGCGCCCCGTGTCGCTTCCCTCCCACCGCGTCTACGGCACCGGCACGTCGATCGACCCCACCGGGTGCGTCGACTCGATGGTCGTGTCCGCGCTCGAGTGCGGCTTCCCTGTCGAGAGCTGGGGGAGCGAGTACGACGAGTCCGCGTACGAGGTGAACATCAGATACAACGACGCGATCCCGGCGGCCGACGACGCGTTCGTGTTCCGGTTGCTGATCCGCGAGATCGCCGAGCACCACGGCAAGCTCGCGACGTTCATCGGCCGCCCGATGAACGACCGGGGCGGGAGCGGGATGCACGTGAACCTGAGCTTCCGGCGCACCGACGGCTCCAACGCGTTCCACGACCCGAGTGACCCCGACGGGCTGTCCGACCTCGCACGGCGGTGCATCGCTGGCATGCTGGCCCACCACACCGGCATCGCCGCGTTCATGGCGCCACACGTGAACGCGTACAAGCGGCTGCAGCCGGACATGCTCAACGGGTATTGGGCGAACTGGGGTCACGACGACCGCAGCGTGACGGTGCGCGTGCCTCCGGCTCGCGGCGAGGGAACTCGGCTGGAGCAGCGCAGCGCCGACGCCGCCGCGAACCCCTACCTGGTGGGTGCGGCGGTGCTGCACGCCGCCCGCTTCGGCGTCGAGGACGAGCTCGAGCTGAAGCCCCCGCAGCCGGTCGGGGACGACCCCGACACCGACGTCTGCATCCCCGGGAACCTGGCCGCCGCGCTCGTCGAGCTCAACGCCGACGAGCGGCTCGTTCAGGCGATGGGTCCCGAGATCGTCGAGGCGTTCACGATCCTCAAGCGCGGTGAGTGGGAGCGTTACCTCGCGGCGGTCGAGGACCCGTCGACCGTCGACGTGAGCGAATGGGAGCTGCGCTACTACCTGCCGTACCACTGAGGCTGGCGCGATGCGGCTCGAGGGGAAGGTGGCGGTGATCACCGGGGGTGGCTCCGGGATCGGCGCTGCGACCGCCCGGCGGTTCGCGGCCGAGGGCGCGAACGTCGTCGTGACCGGACGCCGCGAGGAACCGCTGCGCGAGGTCGCCCGGGAGACCGGCGGGCTCGCCTTCCCCGGCGACGTGGCCGACCCCGAGCACCCCGCCGCCCTGGTCGAGGAGACGACGCGGACCTTCGGTGGCGTCGACGTCGTGATCGCGAACGCGGGGGCCGGATACCCGGGCAACGCCGCCGACGTCGACGACGAGGGCTGGCAGCGGACCTTCGACGTCAACGTCGCGGGCCCGCTCCGTCTCGTCCGCGCCTCTATCGGATCGATGATCGAGCGTGGCGGCGGTTCGATCGTGCTCGTCTCGAGCGTCAACGGGCTGAGCGCCACGGTCGACTCCGTCTCGTACGGCACTTCAAAAACGGCGTTGATCGGCTTGATGCGCTCGATCGCCGTCGACTTCGGGCCACGGGGCATCAGGGCGAACGCGGTGTGCCCCGGCTGGGTCGTCACGCCGATGGGCGACCGCGAGATGGACGGGCTCGCGTCGGATCTGGGTGTCGATCGTGCCCAGGGGTACCGGCTCGCCACCGAGCACGTGCCGCTGCGCCGTCCGGCCACCCCCGAGGAGATCGCCGACTGCTGCCTGTTCCTCGCGAGCGACGAGTCCTCGATCGTGACCGGCGCGGTGCTCGTCGCCGATGGGGGCCAGACCGCCGTCGACCTCGGCGGCATCCTGCTGGCCCCGAGGGAAGGCTGACCCACGCCGAGCGACTCACGCCGTCGCCGGCGGCCCGGTACCATCGTTCGGGAACGAAGCATCGTCCTCGCCCCGCCCCGGAGCGGGGCAGTCGAGCTCCACGGAGGGACGCGGCCGCATGGGTGACACGCTGGGCGAGATCGACCTGGTGAACCCCGACAACTACGTCGAGCGGGTGCCATTCGAGTGGTTCGACCATCTGCGCGAGGACCATCCGGTCGTCTGGCACCCGGAGCCCGAACCCAACGGTGGCTTCTGGGCGGTCACCCGCTACGACGACCTCACGGCCGTGCACATGGACTGGGAGACGTACTCGTCGGAGGTGGGCGCCGTCGGCCTCGAGGAGCTCGACCGCGAGCAGCTCGCGATCCGACGTTCCATGCTCGAGACGGACCCGCCGCGCCACACCGAGCTTCGGAAGATCTGCTCCAAGCGCTTCAGCGCGCGCGGAGTCGGCAAGTACGAGGATTGGATCCGCGACGTCGCTCGTGGCGTGCTCGACCAGGCGCTCGCGGAGGGCGAGTTCGACTTCGTGAGCGAGATCTCGCGGGAGCTCCCGATCCGGTTCCTCTGCTCGATCTTCACCGTCCCCCAGGACGACGCGCCCGAGCTGATCGCGTGGGGCGACCAGATGATCGCGAACCAGGACCCCGACCTGTCGGCGGCGGTCGTCGACAAGGTCGACACCGAGGAGTACCGGCTCCTCCCCTTCCGCTCCCCAACGGCCCTGAAGGTGTTCGCATACGCCGACCGACAGCGAGACCTTCGCCTCGAGGAACCCGCCGACGACGTGATCCAGGCGTTGACCATCGCTCAGAGCGAGGGCGTGATGGACGAGCGCGAGTTCCACAACTACTTCGCGCTCCTCATGATCGCCGGCAACGAGACGACCCGCCACACGATCAGCCACGGCATGCTGGCACTCATGGAACGGCCGGACCAGCTCGAGTTGCTGCGCGATGAACCCGAACGCATCGCCACGGCGACCGAGGAGATCCTGCGCTGGGCCACCCCCGTCTACCACTTCCGGCGCACCGCGACGCGCGACACCGAGCTTCACGGCCGGCGGATCCGTGCCGGCGACAAGGTCGTCACGTGGTACATCAGCGCGAACCACGACCCCGAGGTCTTCCCCGACCCCTATTCCTTCGATGTGACTCGAACGCCCAACGACCACGTCACGTTCGGCCCCGGGGGGCCGCACTTCTGCCTCGGGGCGCACCTCGCTCGCCTCGAGACCAAGGTCCTGTTCCAAGAGCTGATCCCGCGTCTCGACACGATCGAGCTGACCGGCCCGGTCGAGCGCATCCGGTCGAACTTCGTGAACGGCGTGAAGCGCATGCCCGTTCGTGCGACGACCCGCTGAGGCGAGCGACCGTGGTCCCGCCGCGCCTGGTGCTCGTGCTCAGCGAGAACCACACCCTCGTGCCCGCCCGCGACCTGCGCGCGATCGTCGACGTCGCCGTCGAGGCCGAACGGGCGGGATTCGACGGCGTGATGGTGAGCGAACACATCGTGCTGGGGCGGGGTGCCGATGCCGCTGGTCGACCTCAGAACCCTCGCGACTATGCGCTGCCCGGGAACCAGGACCCCTCGACCCCGTGGCCGTCGTCGATGCTGCTGCTGGCCGCGGTGGCCTCGGTCACGTCGCGCATCCGCTTGATCGCCGGCGCGCTCATCCCTCCGCTGCGACACCCGCTGTTGATCGCGAAGGAGATGGCGACGCTCGACCTGCTCTCCGGAGGCCGGCTGGTGGTGCAGCCCACCGTCAGCTGGCACCGGGCGGAGTACGAAGCCCTGGGCGTGTCGTTCGAGACCCGGGGCCGACGGCTCGACGAGCACCTCGAGGCCTGGGGCCGGCTCTGGCAGGGGTCACCCGCTTCCTTCCGCGGGCGGCACTACGGCTTCGAGAACGTGTGGCTCGAGCCGAAACCGTTCCGGCCCGATGGCCCCCGCCTGTGGTTCGGCGGGCAGCGATTGCACGATCGGTTGCTCCGACGCCTCGTCGCCTACGGCCATGGCTTCAACCCGCTCGGCCGCCCGAGCGGCGATGACCTGGCACGGCTCGCCGACGCGATGGCCGAGGCGGGCCGCGACCCGTCCGAGCTGGAGATGGTCGGCGGAACCAGGGGATCCTTCCCGGACCCGAGCCTGCCCGCTCCGCTCGACGGAGCCCTCGACCAGATCTCCGGGCAGGTCGAGCGAGGGTTCGGAACGATCTGCATCAAGCCGAGCCAGTTCGTCGACGCCCCCGACGAGATCCCCGGCCTGCTGCGGCGGATCGTGGAAGGCACCGCCGCTCGCATCGATCCCTAGTCTCGCTCAGAGTAGCGGGCCCGGTCGTTCGCTCTCGGTCGGCGCCACCACCCGCAGCAGGGACCGCAGCATCGCGGCGAGGTCGTCCTGCTGCTGCGGCTCGAGGTGGGCCGCGACGGCGCTCTCCTCGGCGTTGAACTTGGGGAAGAGCTCCTCGATCGTCGAGCGACCCGATGGCGTCAGCTCGACGATCACCATGCGGCCGTCCCTCGGGTCCTTGCGCCGGGTGACGTATCCGCGAGATTCGAGGGTCGTCATCACTCCGGTCGCCGTCGGCCGGCTGATGCCCACCGCGGCCGCGAACCCGCGGGCCTCCATCTCGCCCCAGACCCACAGCACCCAGAGCCCGACGAACGAGGTCCAGCTCAGCCGATACGGTCCCAGCACCCGGGCCTCCATGTGGCGCCGGATCGCGGTCGAGCTCCGGAACAGGTTCGAGATCGCCCACATCGCGCGGAAGTCCAATGGCAGACCGCCGAGCTCGTCTTTCACCTTGCGCTCGGCCGGGAGAAGGCCGTCCTCCCCGGGCAGGTGGCGGTCGCTCGGACGACGTGACCCGCTCACGCGGCGCTCCCCTCGCGAGCGAGCCGCTCGCCCAGCTCCCGTGCCACGTCGAGCAACGCGACGACGTCGTCATCGGTCGTGCGGAAGTTCACGAAGCACGGGCGCAGCCACACCTCGTCGTCGATCAGGGCCGGGGCGAGGTAGACGCGGCCGTCGGCCTGGATGGCCTCCGCCAGCGCTTGGTTGTGCGTGTTCGGATCGGTGACCCCATCAGGCACGTGGCGAAGGGGAACGATCGAGAGCTGTGGCGGCGCCTCCATCACCTCGAAGTCCTCGGTGTGCTGCGCCCGACGGAAGAGGAGATCGGCCTCGGCGAGGTTGCGCTCAATCGCGTCGCGGAACTGTTCTGCGCCGTGGGCGCGGAACGCCAGCCAGAGCTTGAGCGCGCGGAACGGCCGCGAGTACTCCAGCGTGATGTCGGCCGCGTGCAGCTCGTGTTGCTGGTGCGGCAGGTAGCCCTGCTCGTGGCTGAACGCGGTCGCGAGCGACGTGTCGTCGCGGACGAGCACGACGCCGCACGCCTTCGGCAGGTAGAGCCACTTGTGCGCGTCGATCGAGCAGGAGTCCGCCCGCTCGAGCCCGGCGAACATCTCGTGCCTCGAGGTGACGGAGGCCGCCGGGAGGCCGTACGCACCGTCGACGTGCATCCAGACGCCGCGCGCCTCGCACACCTCCGCGATCCGATCGAGCGGATCGATCGCCCCCGTCAGCGTGGTGCCCGCGGTGGCCACGACCGCGACCGGGACGAGGCCGGCGGCCAGGTCGTCGCCGATCGCCTGGTCGAGCGCCTCCGGACGCATGCGCCGAAGCCCGTCGATCTCGACCGCGCGCAGGTTATCCGAGCCGATGCCGAGCAGCTCGACCGCCCGCGTGACCGAGTAGTGCACCTCCTGGGAGCAGTACACAGCGGCTCGTTCTCCCCCGATGCCTGCGTGGCGCGAACCGGGCAGCGCTCGCTCACGCGCGGCCGCGAGCGCGGTGACGTTGCTCACCGTGCCGCCGCTCGTGAACGCCCCGCCCGTCGCCGGGAAGTCGATGAACTCCGCGACCCACCGCACGGCCTGGTCCTCGATCTCGGTCGCAGCTCGTGCATCGACCGCAAGGTTGATGTCGTACGTGTGCGCCAGGAGATCGGCGATCGTGCCGATCTCCAACCCGCTCGATCCGATGAACGCGAAGTATCGCGGACGGGCCTGAGCGATCGACTCGTCGAGGATACGCGCGGCGTCGTCGAGCACCCCGTGCACGGGAGATGCGTCCCTCGGCAGGGCGCTCTCGAGCAGGCGCCGGACGCGTTCGTCGAGGGGTGGTTCCTCGGGGCGGAAGCGATCGAAGCTGCGCCAGGCGTCGGTGACCAGGCGGGCCGCATGCTCGAGCGCTTCCTCGCGCGAGGCGTCGAGCCTGAGCGATCGCTCATCCCCTGTCATCGCTGTGATGGTATGCCCCCGACCCGGCGTCACGCCGGGTCGCCGCTTGCGCGGTGGCCCGGACCCTGCATAACATTCGGTCCCGAACGACCGTAGCAGGGGTCACATCGTTCGCTCACGAGACGGGGGGTACGTGATGGCGATGAACGGCAGCGACGGGGGTCTGCGGGCCGGCTCGGTCGGCCTTCCGACCGCGATCAGCGCCACGTTCGGGTTGATCCTCGCGACCACGGTGATGGTGACCGTGCCGCAGCTCTACGCGGCGAGCACGATCGGCCTCTACGCGATGATCATCGCCTTGATCGCGATGTATGCCCAGGGCATGAGCTTCTCCGAGCTCGCGACGATGATCCCGAAGGCCGGCTCGATGAACGAGTACGTGCGAGCCGGGCTCGGACCGTTCTTCGCCACGGTCACGGTCTTCGTCGGCTACTTCGCGATCGTGATCTTCCCGGGCTCGTCGGAGGCCTTCCTCGCCGCGACGATCATCTCCGACCCCGCGTTCCTCGACCTCGGCCTCGACTTCAAGTGGTGGGTCACGATCATCGTCGTGGCGATCGCACTCGTGAACCTGCTCGGCATCCGAGCCTTCGCGGCGGTCGAGGTTCCGCTCACGTTCCTGTTGGCCGGGTCGCTGCTCATCTTCGGCCTCGCCGGCTTGGCCGGCGTGGGCGACACCGTCGGAGGGGCCTTGCCGTCGGTCCCGTTCGATCGGACGCTGCTGATCTCACTCATCGCGCTCGCCACGTTCACGTTCGTCGGGATCGAGTACACGTGCCCGCTCGCCGAGGAGTTGCGCGATCCGGGCCGCGAGATCCCGTGGGGCATCTTCATCGGCCTGAGCCTGGTGGCCGTGCCGATGTTCCTGTGGGGCATCTCCGCGACGCGGTACCTGCCCCCCGACCTGCTCGGCGACCCCACGCAGATCACCAACATGAACGTCGCGATCGCGATGTTCGACGATCTCGGGAAGTACTGGATGGGCATCCTGTCGATCGCGGCAACTATCTCGACCCTCAACGCGGTCGCAGCCGGGGTTCCCCGCATCATCTACGGCATGTCGCAGGACCGGCAGCTGCCGAAGGTCCTCGGCTGGCTGACACCCGGCACCCGGGCACCCGCGGTCGGCATCCTGCTGGTGTCGATCCCTCCGATCTGGCTGAACTGGACCGACCAGACACTCGAGGGAGGCTTCATCGAGCTGATCTTGGCGGGCGTGCTCGGATGGGGGCTCGCGTACATCATCATCCACCTCTCCCAGATCGTGCTGCGGATCAAGGAGCCGCAGGCCGCCCGCCCGTACCGGTCTCCATGGTGGCCGGTGCCGCAGGTCGTCGGGATCGTGATCTTGGTGGTGGCGGCGCTCAACGTGTTCCCCGATCCCACGATCGAGTCCAACATCTACCGCAACTTCGGGTACTTCCTCGCGATCTCGGTGGTGTTCTCGCTCGTGTACAACGCCTTGACGTACGGGTTCGGCAAGATGTTCAGGCCGGTCCCGCTCGCCGAGGTGTACAGCGAGACGGAGCGCATCGCGGAGGCGATTCCCGAGGAACACGAACACGGGCGCGGCTGAGGTCGCGACGACCTTCCGGTGCGCAAGCGCGCCCGTATCCGCGCTCGGGAGGTGCTCGCCCGCGATGTCGAGGTGTTCGCGGCGGCTGGCTACGAGGAAGCCGGCCGCCGCGCGGAGCTGCGCGCAGATCTGACCGGAGCGGAACCGGCCCTTCGGCTCGAGCTCGTGCCGGCCGGCGGGCGCGTCTTCGGCGGAGCCTACGCGCTGGAGGTCTCCAGCGCCGAGCCCGTGCTCTCCGTCACGGCAGGCCTTCAGGCCAAGGGCAGAGGTGTCGTGCGCATGCACGGCATCGACTTCCGAGCGCACAAAGGCGACGCGGCGGGGACCGCCCTGGCCGGAGAGCTCTCGGCCGATGCGAGCCTCGTCCGGGCCCTCGGGGCCGTGCACTTCGAGCAGATCAGGGTCGAGGCCGACGGGCGCGCGGTGATCCGTCACATGGGAGGGTCACTGGTCTGGCTGCTGTTCCCACCGATGACGCGGCCGATCGCCATCAGCGACGAGCAGGTTCGAGCGACCGCCGATGGGATCCGAGCGTTCGCCGCGGCCGGTCGACGTTCAGCCGCCGGATGACCCTGGCGATCGGGCCGCCGCGCCGCCTCCCGTCCAGCCGTCCCCCGGACGCTCGAACCACACGTGCACCTGACCGGTGCCCACCGACGCCTCGTACTCGCTGAACAGCTCGCCCGGCGCCTGGCATCGGGCGCCTCCGATCGCCGAGGCCATCATCAGGTAGTGGCCGAAGTGACCCTCGGGCGCCGCCTTGCGGTACTCGGGCATCCAGTCGATCACACCCGCGTGGTCACCCGTGCGCAGCATCGAGAGGACGTGCTGATCGGCCTCGTAGCTCTCGACGCCGAGGATGTTCTCCGGCGCCTTCGAGCTCTCGTGCTGCCGGAGCTCCCGGAACGGGAAGAACCGATGCGTCATGCCGCCCGAAGCGAGCAGCACCACCCTCCGGTCGCTCCGCGCGATCGCCTCGCCGATCAGCTTCCCGAACAGCAGGAAGTCGTCGGTCGTGCACGTCTGGTTGATCGCGACGCTGACCCAGCGTGTGTTCGCGTCGCCCAGGAACGTCCAGATGTTGACCGTGCCGTAGAAGATCGGCAGGTAAGGGTCGTCGCACGCCAGGATCCAGCAGTCGTCGCGCCCCTGGGCCTGTCCGGCGATCGCCTTCGCCAGCTCCGGGTCCCCGGGCATGTCGTAGGGGATCTGGCTCATGCCGCGCGGCAGCTCGTGGCTCGTGAACCTGCCTTCCCGGCGCTCGTGTGACGTCACGATGTGCTCGAACGTCGATTCCCAGTGAGTGTCGAACACGACCACGGTGTCGGGCCGGAGCCGATCGATGCACTCGGACTTCAGCCGATGCAGGCCGGGCACCAACGTGATCTCGTTGCCGTCGTTGATCTCTCGACGGATCTCCTCGGGCAGCATGATCGTGGGGACGTGGGCCACCAGGGCGGCGCCGACGACTTCACCCATGTCCTTCTCCTCCTAGTTCCACGGTGCTGTGCAGACGTTCTTCACGTCCGCATAGAAGTCGAAGCTGCGGACCCCGCCCTCCCGGCCGATGCCCGAGCTCCGGGCCCCGCCGAACGGAGCAGCGAGGTCGCGCACGAAGAAGCAGTTCACCCAGACCGTGCCCGCCACGAGGGCCGAGCTCACGCGTTCTGCCCGCGCCTCGTCGCCGGTGTAGACGATCGCGGCCAGACCGTAGTCGGTCGAGTTCGCGAGCTCGATCGCTTCGTCCTCGGTCTCGAACGTCTGCAGCGTGAGCACGGGCCCGAAGACTTCGTGGGTGAGGATCTCCGAACCCTCAGGGACGTCGGCGAACAGCGTCGGCCGGTAGTACAGCCCCCCGAGCTCCTGGTTCGGTCCGCCGCCGAACACGATGCGCGCGCCGTCGGCCTTCGCCCGCTGCACGAACCCGTCGACGCGTTCGAGGTGCTCGCGAGTGATCTGCGGGCCGATGTCGGTCCCTTCGTCGCGCGGGTCACCCTGCACGATCGAGTCCGCCGCCTCGACGAAGCGCTCGAGGAACGCATCGTGCATCGAGCGCTCCACGATCAGACGCGTTCCCGCGAGGCAGACCTGTCCGGCGTTGTCGAACTGGTTCACCGCCTGGCGCACGACCGCATCGATGTCCGCGTCGGCGAACGCCACGAACGGCGACTTGCCGCCGAGCTCGAGCGAGACCGGCGTGAGGTTCGCGCCGGCAGCCTGGGCGACGAGCTTGCCGGTCGAGACGCTGCCCGTGAAGGCGACGCGGTCGACGCCGGGATGTGCGGTCAGCGCGGCCCCGGCTTCCTCACCGAAGCCTTGCAGCACGTTGAACGCGCCGTCGGGCAGGCCCGCCTCGCTCGCGATGTCGGCCAGCATCGAGGCGGTGAGCGGGGCCCATTCCGGCGGCTTCAACACGACCGCGTTGCCCGCAGCGAGCGCGGGAGCCACCCTCCAGGTGGCCAGCATCAGGGGGGCGTTCCACGGCGTGATGACGACGGTCACCCCGCTGGGGTCCCAGGCCACGCGCTCGGCGAAGCCCTCGTAGTCGGTGTGGCCGGTCTCGAGCGCGAGCAGCTGATCGGCGAAGAATCGGAAGTTCCGAGCCACCCGCGGCATGACCGAGCTCCGCATCGACCGCAACAGCGAGCCGTTGTCGCGGGTCTCCACCGCGGCAAGCTCGGGGACTCGGGCCTCGACCCCGTCGGCGATCCGGTGGAGCGCCTCCCCCCGATCCTTGGGCGGCGCGGAGCCCCACGTCTCACCCGCCGCCCGGGCGGAGTCGACAGCTCGGTCTGCCTCGGCGGCCCCGGCCCGGGCGACGTCGGCGATCGATCGCTCGTCGATCGGCGAGATGTCGTCGAAGGCGTCGCTCGAGGAGACGCGTTCGCCGCCGATCCAGTGCTCGGTCGAGATTGTGATGCCTTCCACGACGGCGTGGCTCGTCGCTCCGCCCTCCAAGGGTGCCAGGATGGTCAGGAAAGTCGTTCGTATCCGAACGGTATGAGCGCCCCGAGGGAGTGTCAACTCGCGCCGCGGCGCTGGCCCGGCTCGCCCGCGGATCCGGGAACCCACGAGGGCGCCGCGGTCGTCGGAAGCGTCTCCACACGGAAGGGGCTCGTATGTCAGGAACCCGTGTTCGCCGTTCCCTGCTGGTGGCGTTGACCTCCGCGGTCGTGGTCGCGGGTCCCGCCGGCGCCGCACTCGCATGTGGCGGGCTGGTCACGCCGAACGGCACGATCAACCTGCTGCGCACCACCACGCTCGCCGCCTACCACCGCGGCGTCGAACACTACGTCACGTCGTTCGAGTTCGCCGGCGAGGGGCAAGAGGTCGGATCGATCGTGCCGCTGCCGGGCGTGCCCACCAAGGTCGTCAAGGGCGGCGACTGGACGCTGCAGCGTCTGGTGATCGAGACCCAACCGCCCGTGCTCGAAGCGGTCGCCGCCGACGCGGCCGGCGGCGGGGCGGCCCAGGTGCTTCTCGAGACCGAGATCGACTCACTCGACATCACCGTGCTGAAGGGCGGCGCGGTAGCGGTGGGAACGTGGGCCAGCGACCACGGGTACTTCCTGCCGCCCGACGCGCCGGAGATGCTCGAGTTCTACGCCGAACGGAGCCCGATCTTCCTCGCCGCTCGGTTCAACGCCGATCGCGCGGCCGATCAGGGTGTGCAACGCGGCGAGAGCACGCCGATCCACGTGGCGATCCCGACACCGAACCCATGGGTCCCGCTGCGGATCCTGGCCCTCGGGCGCCAGCCTTCGGAGATCGTGCAGGCCGACGTGTTCCTGCTCACCGACGTGGCCCCAGCGATGCTGCCCCGGACGGTGGAGTCCACCGGTGACGAGGATCAGCGAGGGCTCGTCCTGGCGACCAGCGAACCCGCCTCGGACTCGCTGATGCGAGACTTGCGCTCCGACTCCCGGATGGGCTGGCTCCCCGAGGCAGGCATGTGGCTCACCCAGGTCCGGATCAACGAGCGCGCCGACCGACTCACGCACGATCTCGCGATCGACGCGAGCGGGTTCGGACGGCCCGATCCGGAGGCAGCCGGGTTGTCGTCACCATCGGCGATCCCCACCCGGTCGAGTGTCCCGTGGGTGTCGTTGGCGATCGTATCGGCGATCGGAGCCGTGGGGCTCGTCGCCGCCCGACGGGTGCCCCGCAGGCTGGGACGGCCCGCGTGAACGGTCGGCCGGCTCGGGTGGCCGGGCTCCTCCTCACGGGGGTAGGTGTGCTCGCCACGGGCGGCCTCGCGCTGCGGGCATCCGCGTCACCCGGGGACCATGCGGTCCGCGAGATCCGGATCGTGATCCACCATTCGCGGTTCGAACCCGGCGACGTGGAGATCGCACCCGGCGAGACGGTGCGGTTCGTGATCGTGAACACCGACCCGATCGACCACGAGTTCATCGTCGGCGACGCTCGAGTGCAGTTGATGCACGAACGAGGCACGGAAGCCCATCATCCGCCGAGGCCCGGGGAGATCACCGTGCCCGCCGGCGCAACGCGGCCCACCACGGTTGACTTCCCGACGTCGCCCGGGGCGACGTTGTTCGGGTGCCACCTCCCCGGCCACTACGCCTACGGCATGGTCGGCACGGTCCGGATCGGCTGAGACCGGATCAGCCGGATGACTGGGAGAAGTGCGCCTCGAGGTCGGGCGTGGCCCGTTCGCGCAGCGCAGCCGCGATGCGCTGGCGTTCGAGCATCTGCTCCAGCATCCTCGCCGACTGCGGGATGGGGTGCTCTGCGAAGAAGGCCTCGGCCTCGGCCACGTGCTGGGGCCGGGTCAGGTACCGCACTCCCTCGACGGTCCGGATCGTCAGTTGCGCCGGGAACCGCTCCTCGATCTGGGCCCAGCGCTCCCGCAACGTCGCCCAGGCGCGCTCGCCGAGGTCGCGGTTGATCAGCGAGTAAGCGAAGACGAACGGGGCGTCCTGGCTCCGGATGTCGCCGGAGAACGTGGCCTCCAGCGTTCGGTCCATCAGCGCGGCATCTCGGAACAGCGGCATCGCGAAGAGGTATCGGTACTGCTCTTGCGGGGTCGGCGAGTCACGGTAGGCCGCCCAGTAATGCTCGTAGTCGACGCCGTCGCCGGTCGCGGCCACGACGTTCACCGCGGCGGCGGCGAGGGAGGCGTCGACGGGCTTGCCCGCCCGGGCCTCGGCCTCGAACTCCCGCGCCGCCGCCTCGGCATTCGGATCGGCACCGAGCACTCCCAGACCCTGCAGCAGCGCGCCCCGCAGCGCCCGGATGCGATCGGGCTCGTCGGCATCGGCCTCCCATCCGAGGCGATCCATCGCCGGCGCCACGAGACGGCGGATGAACGCTCGGAACCGCTCGCGAGGCTCGCCGTCGAGGAACCGATCACACCATCCCAGCCCCTGCAGCAGCAGCTGCCAAACGGCGAGATCGTCCTCGTCGCCGTAACGGGATGCGGCGGCCACGAACTCCGACACCGGAGCCGCGCCCGAGGTCACCGCGGCCCAGTGGTCGTCGACCAGGCCGTAGCGCCCCAGCGGCGAGACCTCGGGAAGGCGATCCATCAGCCGTTCCAGCAGGCCGCCTTGGTAGCGCACCCGCAGGAAGCTGCTGGCTCCCGCGTTCACGACGACGGCCGCATCGGCCGGGCCGGGAGCGACCGTTCCGTCGGCCGGCACGAGCACCGAATCCTCGTCGTTTCCGAGCGTTCGAACACGCAAGGGCACGTCCCAAACGGCGTGATCGGACCCGCCGTCGGCCAGGAACCGCCGCTGGTCGAGCCGCACGCCCGAAGCGTCGGGCGAGGCCGTCAGTAGGGGGTAGCCACCTTGCCAGATCCACTGATCCATGATGCGCCGGACCGGTTCCCCGCTCGCCTCCTCGATCGCGTGCCAGAGGTCGTGGGTCTCGGTGTTGCCGTACGCGTGGCGTGAGAGGTACAGACGGATGCCCTCGCGGAACCGATCGGCCCCCAGGTATCGCTCGAGCATGCGGAGGATCGCTGCGCCCTTCTGGTACGTCAGCACGTCGAACATGCCCTGCGCGTCGTCGGGTGAGTGCACCGGGTACTCGATCGGGCGGGTCGAATGCAGGGCGTCGACTTCCTTCGCGACGGTGACGCCGCGTGCGAAGGTGTTCCACTGCTCCCAATCGGGACGCCACGCGTCGACCGTGAGCAGGGCCATGAACGTCGCGAACGCCTCGTTCAACCAGATGCCGTTCCACCACCGCATCGTCACGAGGTTGCCGAACCACTGGTGCGCGAGTTCATGCGCGACGACGTCGGCGATGTTCTCGAGCTCGGGCTGCGTCGCATGATCGGGGTCGACCAACAGCAGCGATTCGCGATAGGTGATCAGGCCGGTGTTCTCCATCGCCCCTTGCGCGAAGTCGGGAAGCGCGACGAAGTCGACCTTCTTATCGGGGTAGGGAAGGCCGTAGTACTCGGTGAAGAACCGCAGTGAATACTCGCCCGCCTCGAGGGCGAACCTCGTCAGATGACCTTTCCCGGGCAGGTGCACGATGCGCAACGGCACCCCGTCGACGTCGACCGGTTCGGTGACCTCGAGCCGGCCCACGACGAACGCGACCAGGTACGTCGACATCGACATCGTATCGGCGAACCGAACCCGCACCCGGCCGGGCCCCGCGGGCTCGCGCTCGACCTCGGGGCCGTTCGAGAGCGCTACCGCGCCGTCGGGCACGACGAGGGTGATGCCGAAGACCGCCTTGAGGTCCGGCTCGTCCCAGCACGGGAAGGCGCGGCGGGCATCTGCCGCCTCGAACTGTGTGGTCGCGATCGTGTGGGAGCCGTCGTCGTCTGTGTACGTGGACCGGTAGAAGCCGACCAGCTGATCGTTGAGCTCGCCCCGAAACGTCATGGCCAGGGTCCATGCACCGGGATCGACGGGGGCTGCGAGCGAGAGGGTCGCTCGCTGGAGCTCCTCGTCGAGGGCGACATCGGTCACGCCGATCGTCCCGTGGTCACCGCGGAGTTCGGCGCCGGCGATCTCGACGTCGAGCGCGTTGACGACGATCTCCTCCACGCGCTCGTGCACATCGACCTGCACCTCGGCGCTGCCGGAAAAGCTGGCCGCCTCGAGATCGGGCTCGAGCACGAGGTCGTATCGCGATGGGACCACCGTTCGCGGGAGCCGGTAGCGATCCTGCATGGGTCCGGAGCCTATCGTGCCGGACCGCGAAATGCCGCGAAGCGCAACGGGCGAGTCCGCGTGCGGGTATCAGTCGTTGACGTACGTGAGCCAGTCGGCGTACCTGGGATCGTCGCCCTTCGTCGCGGCGAAGAACGCATCCTGCAGCGACTTCGTGACCGGCCCGCGGTGGCCCGCGCCGACCGTGCGGTCGTCGACCTCGCGGATCGGCGTGATCTCGGCGGCGGTGCCCGTGAAGAAGACCTCGTCGGCCGTGTACAGGTCGGTGCGCACGAGGTTCTGCTCGATCACCGGGAAGCCGAGGTCGCTCGCGATCGTCATGACCGCGGCCCGGGTCACGCCGGCGAGGCAGCCATGTCCGGTGTGGGGCGTCGCGATCGTGCCGCCATCGACGACGAAGATGTTCTCGCCCGATCCTTCGGTGACGTACCCTTCGCCGTTCAGCAGCACGCCTTCGTCGTAGCCCGACTTGATGGCGTCGACCTTCGCCAAGATCGAGCCGAGATACCCCCCAGTAGCCTTCGCGGCCGACGGCAGGGAGTTCTGGTCGTGCCGACGCCACGAACTGATCTTGACCCGCACACCCTGCTCCAGCGCGTCCTCACCCAGGTACGTGCCCCACGGCCAGACCGCGATGGAGACGTCGACCGGGTTCGCGAGCGGGCTCACCCCCATCTCGCCGTAGCCGCGCATGGCGATCGGCCGGATGTAGCAGGACTCCAACCCGTTGGCCCGGATCGTCTCCTTGATCGCCTCGACCAACCGATCCTTGGAGTACGGGATCTCCATGAAGTAGATGGCCGCGGAGCTGTACATGCGGTCGAGGTGTGCATCGAGGTGCCAAACGGCCGGGCCGCGCCCGGTCTCGTAGGCCCGGATGCCCTCGAATACGCCGCTGCCGTAGTGCAGGGCGTGGCTGAGCACGTGCACCTTCGCTTCGTGCCACGGCACGAGCTCGCCGTTCATCCAGATCTTCTCGACCTCGGTGATCGGCACCGTCGAACCTCCTGTGGTCCCTCGGCTTCGGGGGCCGGCGCGGCGTCTCGGTGCCGGCGACCTTCAAGGATACCGGTCATCCTCGAGGGCTGCCGTCATGGCCCGCTCTCCGTCAGTCGCCCCCCTGCGCCCGAGGCGGGGCGCCGGGTCGTCGGCGACCGATGAGGTCGCTCAGGACCTCGGGAGAGAACGAGACGTAGGTCCAGATCCCCAGCCGGCGATGCGCCACGAGCAATTGCACCAGGTTCTGGAAGACCTGCGCCGATGCCGTGGCCACCGCCACTCCCATGGCCCCGAAATGAGGTGCGAGCGCCAATCCGCCGCCGACGCTGAGCGCTGCGGAGGCCAGCGTGATCCGCATCATGTCCTTCTGGTGGCCCGTCATCATCAGCGCGATCCCACACGAGCCCGTCCAGACCGCGATGAGCCGGGACACCGACATGATCACCAGGATGGGCGCAGCCTGGCGATAGTACGGCTCGTAGACGGTGCCCATGACCCACGGACCCGCCACGATGAACAGGATCAGGACCACCAGCGCGGGGATGCCGACGAGGGTGGCTCCCGAACGCAGCGTTCGCTCGAGTTTGCGGATCTTCCCCTGGGCGAAGAGCTCGGCGACCAGTGGCGGCATCACGCCCGAGAAGATGATCATCGGCGTGGCGACCAATACGGTCAGCTTCGCCGCAGCCCCGTAGAGAGCGACCTGGTCGGTCGGCTGGAACGCCCCGAGGATCCATAGGTCGACGCCCGCCCCCAGCAGGTAGATGCCGAGGTTCGTGACCATCAGCGGGCGCGCGACCGCGAAGACCTCCGATCGTCCCACGTGCCCCGCGCCTCTGAGCGTGCGGGTGAGACGCAGCAGGAGGAGACCGGTGACCCCGAGCACCAGCGTCGCGACCAACGTGAAGATCGCCACGACGTTCGACAGGGACACCGACCGGGCGGTGACGAAGACGGCTCCCAACACCCCGACGGTGACCAGGTCGGTCGCGAACATGTGGAAGATCGCGGCGTAGCCGAAGCGAGAGAGCCCGCGGAAGCACTCGGCCAACACCGATTGCATAGCCGTCGCGAAGAGCCAGCCGGCGGCCAGGGGCACGACCGACGCGACCAGTGGTTCGCCGAGCACGGATCCGAAGAACCATCGGCCGAGCCCTAGCAACAGCACCAACCCGACCGCCGCCGACCCGAGCGCAGACCACCCGACCGCGATCCGGATCGCGTCTCGAGCGCCCGCCGGCTCGCCGACCGCGAGCGAGGACGCGGTGAACCGTACGACGGCTCGGTCCATCCCGAGCTTGGCCACCGTGCTCCCGATCACCACCATGGTGGCGGTCAACAGGTAGGCTCCGAATCCATCGGGGTCGAGCATCCGAGCGACGAGGCCGTTCGTGACGAGCCCGAGCCCGAGTCCGGCGATCCGTGCCGCAAGGACCCATGCCGAGCCGGTCAGGAGCCGACGGCGGACGGAGCCCAGCGTGACGACTGCATCTTCGGAAACCGGGTCGGCCATGGAACGTCGAGCCTATCTCGCGCCACCTGGCACGCACTTCTGTCGAAGGGCGGAGAAGTGCCACGATCCCTCGACATTTCGCCGTAGGTAGGGTTCCGTCGACCCGCTCCCGTCAAGACGAGCGCCGCCTTGTCGAAAGGAGTGTCATGCCATCCTCAGCCGATGAACGCTCGACACGCATCCTCGCGATCGCCGGCACCGGCCAGAACGGCGCGACCCTGCTCTGCAGGATGCTCGGGGAGCTGCCGAACTTCGTCGCGGTAGGCGAGATCGGCCGCCTCTGGGAGAAGGGGCTCGTCGAGGACGTCGAGTGCAGTTGTGGGGAGCGATTCTCGCGGTGCCCGTTCTGGACCGCCGTCGGTGCCGAGGCGTTCGGAGGCTGGGATCGCCTCGATCTGGCCGAGGTGCGCCGGCTAGCGTCGGCTCTCCCCCTGGGGCACAGCCGGTGGCCACACCCGTTCGCACTCCCGCTGATCCTCGTGCCGAAGTTCTCGCGCCGGTACACGCGGGACATCGCAGCCTATGCGGGACTCATGCGCCGTCTCTACGGCGGGGTGCTCGCGGTGTCGGGCGCCGACGTGCTCGTCGACTCCATGAAGATCCCCGCCCACATCTTCCTGCTGGCACGCGCGGACGTAGGTCCGACGCGGTTCGTGCAGCTCGTTCGCGACCCTCGAGGGGTTGCATTCTCGAACACGAAGGAGGTCCCTCGCCAGGGCTCCCGCGTGGACAAGCCGATGCGCACCACGCGGACGCCTCGCAAGACGGCCTCGAAATGGCTCTGGTTCAACGGATCGTTCGAACTGCTCCGGCGGCTCGGACACCGCTTCATCCGTCTTCGCTACGAGGACATGGTGCGAGACCCGCGCGAAGCAGTCCGGCGCTGCGCCGTCCACGCGGGCGTCGATCCGACCGAGGCCGACCTCTCGTTCATCGACGGCGATCAGGTCCGGCTGTCGACCGGTCATCTGGTCGCCGGGAACCGCATGCGGAACGCGGCCGGCCCGATCACGATCCGCCTCGACGAAGTCTGGCGCGAGCAGCTGGCACCCAACGACCGACGCACGGTCGAGCTCGTGACGTCACCGCTCTTCCGTCGGTACGGCTACCGACGCGGTGCCGACCGAGGTTGACCCGACGAGATCGTCGGCACGCCCCCGGAGCGTACCGAGCGAGTAGCCTGGGGTCATGCGAGACGGAGAGATCGACCCGGCCCGACGTCCATCGCCGAACGACGACGAGGGCGAGGCGACCGAGGACATGATCAGCGCCATGGACCGCTACGCGGGTGCCGACGACCACACGACGGTCGCCGAGCAGACCGACCGCGACACGATCGACGATCGGAACCGCCGTGAGCAGGTGCAGCGCGAGCGGCCCGACACCAGCGTCGACCTGGTCGACGGCGAGGGTCTCGACGGTGTCGACCGGGAGAAGGACCTCGTCGCCGACATCGAGGAGCGGCCCGAGGGGCCGGTCGCGCCCGAACAGGCCGCGATCCATGTGCGTGACGACCTCCCGGGCGTCGTGAACCACCCCGACGATTACGTCCGCGAGTGAGCGGACCGGTCAGGGAAGTCGATACACGGCGTAGCGCCAGTCGAACGTCGCTCTGGGAGCACACTCGAGCGGTCCCCATCGTGCCTCGGCCCATGATCGCGCATCGGCTGCCGCATCCGCTCGAGCCGCGTCGTCGGTGACTGCCCACGTCCACGAGTACCTGTTCGCCTCGATCCCCCGCACGAAGTGCTCGAGATCGTCTCGATCGCGATCGGCGAACGTGACATCGGGGAGCTTCTCCCCACCCAGCCCCGCCACTACCTCGTCGAGCCGATGCCAGCCATCCCATGCGAGTCCGACCGGTTCGATCGAGACACCCGTGGTCTGTGCGAACCGCGCCTGGATCTCGGCTTGTGCACCGCCGTACGAGCCGAGGCCGACGAGGAAGAGGCCACCGGAGCGGGCCACCCTCGCGGTCTCGTGCACAGCGCGCCGCCAGTCCGGGATCAGGTGGAGGACCCAACGGAGGTAGGCACCCCCGAACGCGTCGTCGCGGAACGGCATCCGAGTGGCATCCCCCTCGACGACCGGGAGTGACGAGCCGGCCCCCGTCTTGCTCCGGAGCCGAGCGAGCATCGGGCGAGAGAGGTCCAGGCCCACGAGATCCAGGCCGACCTCCTGGAGCGGGATCGCGACCTGGCCCGTGCCGACGCCGATCTCCAGGACGGGCGTCGCGCCGCTGAAGGCTTCCGAGAGCGCTTGGGTGGTTCGGAGGACACCTTCGGCAGACAGCCCTCTCGTGTCGTCGTAGTACTCCGCGGCTCGATCGAACGGGACCGATTCGCTCATGCGACCGGGATCCGCTTGTCGGCGTCGACGAAGGGAAGCTGCGCCACCCTCGACGAACGGGCGCCTGCCGGGGATGAGACTTCGAGAGGCGTGCCCTCCGACGCGTGTGTCGACGGCACCCACGCGTACCCTACGTTGCGCTCGAGGCGGGGTGACCACGCCCCGGCCGTGAGGCGGCCGATCGATCCGCCACCCGGTTCGTGCACCGGCCAGAGGTCGTTCAACGCTCCCTCGTCGGTCATCGGCTCCCCGCCGATGACGATGCCGACCAGCTTGCGATCGACGCCCCGCTCGTCGAGCCGAGCGAGCGCGCGACGCCCCAAGAAGTCGTTCGGCTGATCGAACTCGACGTACTTCTCGAGCCCGGAGATGTGCATCGGCGTGTCGGAGACCCGCATGTCGGAGCCGTAGTTGAAGATGCCGGCCTCGATGCGCCGGGCTTCGCTCGGCGCGATGACACGCAGACCGTACGGCTCACCCGCGGCGAACACGGCCTCGAAGAGATCGTCGCCGCGGGAGGGATCCTGCCCGTAGATCTCGTAGCCGACCTCCCCCGTCCAGCCGGTCCGCGACACGACGACGGGGATGCCGTCGACGTCCGCCTCGGCACACCTGTAGTACCGGAGGTCCGCGACGTCGTCGCCGAGCAGGTCGCGGATCACGTCCTTCGAACGGGGACCCTGCACCTGCATCGGCGCGGCGTCGGTCTCCTCGATCTCGACGTCGAAACCTCGGCCGGCGGCCACCCCCGCAACGTAGAGCAGCGCGTCGGAGTCGGCGAGGGCGAGCCAGAACCGGTCCTCGTCCAATCGCAGGAGCACCGGGTCGTTCACGATGCCGCCCCACGCGGTCGTCAGGAGCACGTAGCGCGCCTGCATCACGTCGACCTTCGTCAGGTCCCTGCAGGTGACCAGGTTCGTGAGCTCGAACGCGTCCCGCCCGCGGATCTCGATGCAGCGCTCGACGCTGACGTCCCAGAGCGTAACGTCGTGCAGCAGCGCCTCGTATTCGGTCACGGGATCGTCGTAGAGGGTCGGCAGCAGCATGTGGTTGTACAGGCCCCAGCTCTTGGCCCCGTGCCGCTTGGTCGCCTCGAAGTACGGCGACTTCCGGTACCAGGGCTGGATGTAGAACGTGAACGTCTCCGACGTCATCGACCCTCCTTGCCTCTCGCGCCGTCTGGCGCCCGTGGACGATACCCGACGCCCGGGAGCCCGCTCTTGAGTTCGGTCTAGTTCATGGAGGGATCACGGGGCATCAGCCGCAGCATCTCGTACCGGCGACCGAGCCGGCGGAGCACGTCTTCCCACAGACGGCCAGGCTCCTCGTGGAACACGTCGCCGGGCAACGCGGGCGCGGTGACCCAGCTGTCCTCCTCGAGCTCGGTCTCGAGCTGTCCCGGACCCCAGCCGGCGTACCCCGCGAACACCCTGGCACGTCGGATCGCCTCGCCGATGTCGTCGCCGGCTTCCGGCGGCAGGAAGCCGATCGAGTCCATCGCGAGCACCTCCGCCCTTGCAGGATCGAGGAAGTCCGCCAGCACGACCACCGAGGCCGGCTCGACGGGCCCGCCGTCGAAGAGCTGCTCCTCGGGCTCGACGAGGTCGCCGAGCGGCGGCACCGCTTCGCGCACGGTGATGCCGAGCGGCTGGTTCAACACGACCCCGACCGCCCCGTCGTCGTCGTGGTGGCCGATCAACAAGACCGTGCGCCGGAAGTTCGGATCGAACAGGTTCGAGTTCGAGATCAGCAGGTGGCCGGTGAGAGGTTCCACCACGCCATCATGCCGTGTCGAGCAGCCATGTGGCCGATCGCGGAGTACCTAGCCGCGGGCGGGGATCTCCTTCTTGGGGTCGAGGAACGGCAGCGGCGTGACCGTGGCGGTCATCGGGCCGTCGGGCGACGTGATCTCGATCCGCGTGCCGTACTCGGACTTCCTGACCGGCACCCACGCGAAGCCCATGTTGAACTCGAGCCGCGGCGAGTACGAGGCGCTCACGAGCCGGCCGATCTTCTCCCCGGTTCCCTGGCCGCCGTCGACGACGGGCCAGAAATCCTCGAGCCACATGCCGAGCGGCTCCCCGTCGATCTTCACGCCGACGAGCTTCTGCTGGACACCCTCGGCCTTGATCCTCTCGAGCGCCTTCCGGGAGACGAACTCGTTGTCGTTGTCGAGCTCGACGAGCCGCTCGAGGCCGGTGATCTCGAACGGGTTGTTCGTGATGTCCATGTCGTTGCCGTAGTTGAAGATGCCGGCCTCCATGCGGCGCTGGTCGCTCGGCGCGATCGCGCGCAGGTCGAACTCCTCTCCAACGGCCACGATCGCGTCCCACAGGTCGAGCGCGCGCGACGAGTCGCGCAGGTACACCTCGTAGCCGAGCTCCGCGCTCCAGCCCGTGCGCGACACGACGACCGGGATCTCGTTCAGCTCGGTCTGCTTGTGCCAGTAGTAGCGCTGGTCGGCCACCTCGTCGCCGAAGAGCTTGCGGATCAGCGGCTTCGACAGCGGGCCCTGGATCTGCAGTGGCGAGACGTCGGGCTCTCGGATCTCGACGTCGAGGCCTGCGAACGCCTGCACGCCGAGCGCGTACAGCAGCGCGTCACTGTCGGCGAGCGAGAGCCAGAAGTGGTCCTCGGCGAGCTTCAGCAGGATCGGGTCGTTCACGATGCCGCCGTCGGGCGTGCAGAGCAGCACGTACTTGCACTGCTCGGGTTGTGTCCGCGACAGGTCGCGCGGCGTGAGCAGCTGCGTGAATCGGGCGGCATCGGGACCGGTGATCTCGACCTGGCGCTCGACCGCCACGTCCCAGAGGGTGACCTTCTCGACGAGGTGCCAGTACTCCTTGATGTCGTCGTCGTAGAGCGTCGGGATCAGCATGTGGTTGTACAGATCCCAGCTGGTGCAGCCGGCTTCCACGGTGCGCCGGAAGTAGGGCGACTTCTTGTACCAGCTCGCGAAGTAGAACGGGAACGACGAGTTCTGCTCGACCATCGGGCGGTCATCCTTTCCGTCGGAGGAGACCGCCGCGGCGGTCCTTCTTGATCTCGCGGACCATGTTGTAGGCGGGGATGCCGCAGACGCCGCCGCCGGCGTGCGTGGCGCTCGAGCACTGATAGAGCCCGCGGATCGGGGTGCGATAGTCGGCGTACCCGGGCGCCGGCCGCATGTGGAACAGCTGCTCGGCGCTGAGCTCCCCATGGAAGATGTTCCCGCCGATCAGACCCCATTCCTGCTCCATCTCGTAGGGCCCGATCACCTGACGATGCAGCACCGAGTCGGCGAAGCCTGGCGCGAGCTCGTCGTAGCCGGCGATCACGCGGTCGGCGTACGCCTCGAGCTCGGCCTCGTACGGTTCCTCGCTCCACTCGTTCGGCACCCACTGCGTGAACAGGGACACGACGTGCTTGCCCTCGGGCGCCAGCGTGCGGTCGTGGACGGTGGGCATCACCCCGTCGCTGAACGGCGCGGTCGCCGGCTCCCCGGCGCGCGCCTGCTCGAACGCCTTCTCGAGGTAGGCCACGGAATGCGCGAGCTCGAACCCGCCCGTCAGATCGGCGAGCTCGGGCATCGCTGTGAACACCGGCGCGCGATCGAGGGCGGCGTTGATCTTCACGACGCCGCTGCGCGTCTTCCAGTTCTCGATGTCGTCGAGGAAGTCGGTGGGAAGGTCGACGCGGTCGATCTGCTCGAGGAACGTGATCTTGGGGTGGATCGCGGTGACCACGAGCGGCGCGCGGAGCTCTTCTCCCGAGTCGAGCACGACGCCCGTCGCGGCGCCGTCCTCGACCAGGATCCTCGCGACCTTCGCTCCGGTGCGGATCTCGGCGCCGGCCGACCGCGCGCTCGAGGCGATCGCGTCGCTCACGGCGCCCATGCCGCCCTCGGGCACGGCCCACGAGCCGAGGTGGCCGTCGCCGACGTCGCCGATCGAGTGGTGGGCCATCACGTAACCGGTGCCCGGCTCGTACGGCCCGGCCCAAGTGCCGATCAGCCCGTTCAGCGCCATCACCGTCTTCACCTGGTCGGACTCGAAGAACCGGTCGAGCAGGTCGACGACCGACATCGTCATCAGCCGGGTCACGTCGGCGAGCCCGCGCACGTCGAGACCACGGAAGCGCCACGCGAGCCGTAGCTGTTCCGTGAGGTCGGCGGGTCTCAGCGAGCCCAGTGACGGAGGGGTGGTCATGAGCAGCGGGCCGAGCACGTCGGCGAGGCCGCCGATCCACGCGTCCCATCGCTCGATCGCATCAGCGTCGCGCTTGGAGAACTGCGCGAACGACTCGTAGTTGCGTCGCGCGTCGTCGTCGTACTGCACGATGCAGCGGCCGTCAGGGAACGGCAGGAAGTACGGCCCGACCGGCGTCGCCCTGTACCCGTGTCGTTCGAGCTCGAGGTCGCGCAGGATCGTGTCGGGCATCAGGCTCATCACGTAGCTGAGCGTGGTGACCTTGAACTCGGGCGCCTCGGGCCAAGGGGCCATCGTGTCGGCGGCGCCGCCGACCTTGTGACGGGCCTCGAGCACGACGGTGCGGGCGCCCGCCTTGGCCAGGTAGGCGGCGGCGACGAGGCCGTTGTGACCTCCACCGACGACGATCGCGTTGTAGCCGTTCGTGGACGACATCCCCTCTCCCCCGGCCGGCCCGCTCCGGCCTCATCTCGGAGGCTCACGATACTCCTGAACGGCTATTCAACTCAACTCCAGCTGTCCTCGCTGGACACCCGAGCACTGCCTGTCATGGAGGGACCCCCGGTTGACCGGTCGTTCAGGGGATGGCGCCCGATACCCGGTAGACACGCCATGTACCGGGGACGCCCTTCAGTTCGTGCTCTCCGGCGTCTTCGAAGGTGAGCCCGGAGCCAGCCGTGAGGTCCTTGACCGTGGAGGTGACGAGCACCTCGTTGGCGCCGGCAACGGCCGCGACGCGTGCGCCGATGTGCACCGCGATCCCGCGGACCTGCTTGCCGGCACGCTCCACCTCACCGGTATGCACACCCGTCCGGACCTTGAGCCCGAGCTCGCGGATCCGCTCGCCGATCGTACGCGCGCACCGAACGGCACGTGCCGGCCCGTCGAATGTCGCGAAGAACCCGTCGCCCGCCGTGTCCACCTCGATCCCGTCATGCGCCGCGAGCTCCTCGCGGACTCGGGCATCGTGCTGTTCGAGGAGCGCGAGCCACTCCGCATCTCCGAGCTCCGCGGCGCGACGCGTGGAATCGACGATGTCCGTGAACAGCACCGTGGCGAGCGCCCGACTCGGGTCGGACGTCCTGCGCTCACCGGTCATGAACTCCTGGATCTCGTCGAGCACCGCATCCGAGTCGCCGATCCAGGGGAACGCGTCGGCCCCGTCCAGCTCCACGAGCCTGGCCTCCGGCATGCGTTCCGCGAGGAACCGCGAGCTCTCGACGGGGAGCGCCTTCGTCCTCGTTCGGCACAGGACGAGCGTTGGGACGTGGATCGACGGCAACAGGTCGCGAAGGTCGAGGTCGGCGAACATCCGTTGATCCTGGTACCAGGCCTCCACCGTGCCCGCCAGCGCCGAGAGCGCTTCCATCACGGCGATCTTCTCCTCGTCGTCGCTCCACGAAGGAACGTAGTCGCGCGTGAATCGCTCGGCCCAGGACCGAAGGTTCGTGACGCGTCTGATCGCGCCGAGGTTCGCGTCGACGGCGTCGGCTCTCGGTTCCCACGGGAGGTCGTCCGACCAGTGCCAGCTGGGTGAGGCGCTCCACAGGATCAGGCGCTCGAATCGGTCGGGGTGTGTCGCCGCAGCGAGCATCGCGATGAACGCCGTCTCCGACGCCGCGAACAACACCGCTGGGGAGGCGTTCGCGGTCTCCATGACGACGAGCAGGTCGTCCACCAGCTCCTCGAGGGTCGGTGCCTGACCCGGGGGAAGCCGGTCGGAGCAGCCCATCCCGCGACGGTCGGTGATGACCAGCCGCGAGAAGGACGTGAGCCGCTCGATGAATCGAGCGTGCTCGGGGATGAACCAGTTCCCGACCACGTTCGGCGTTTCCATCGGGAGATAGATCAGATCCTTCGGACCGGATCCGACGACCTGGTAGGCGAGCGTGAAGTCGCCGTTCTTCGCGTATTGGACGCTCGGGATGACGGTCAACCGCTCACCAACGAGCTCGATCGTCGTTCGCTCACCCGCGCGATACTAGGGTATCGGCCCTTCGAGCTACCTGCGGGCCCGGGCCGGCGACCCGACCCGCGCCTGTTCGTGGTGCTCGTGCCCGAGCGGGCCCACGAGCACCAGCGACGCGGCCAGGCAGCTCAAGCCTCCGATCACGTACGCGCCGCGCGGGCCGATCGAGTCGACGACCTCGCCGCCGAACGCGAACGACAGGGCGAGCGCGATCAGGATCGCCGACTCGCTCGCGCCGATCACCCGGCTCCGCACGTGGTCGGGTGTGCGCCGCTGCAGGATGCCCTGCTCGGCCACGCCCCCGATGCCTTCCCCGGTGCCGGCGCCGACCATCAACCCCACGGCGAGCGGCAGCCACGGCGCGATGCCGATCAGGCCGAGACACAGCCCCACGCCGGCGACGCCCCAGATCAACGCCCGCGCCTCGTATCGCTCCCGCAGGTACCGCTGGGCGAGGAAGGATCCGAGCGCGGCGCCACCGCCCCAGCCGGCGTTGAGCAAGCCGTAGCCGATCGATCCCGCCCCGAGCTCGTCGGCGAGGGCGACCTCGGCCACCAAGGTGAAGCCGGCGCCCAGCAGGAGCACGACCCACGCGAGCGTGATCGCCCGCAGCACGCGATCGCGCAGCAGGAACACGACGCCGTCGCGCAGGCTTCCGTACCGGTCTTCCTCTCCGCGCTCTCCCGAGAACGACCCCGGGGTCGTCCCGATCAGCCACGCCGAGCCCGCGAACGACACGGCGTTCAGGCCGAAGACCCAGTATCCGGCGACCTGCAGCTGATCGGGCGTCGAGTCCGGTGCGAGCACGGCGACGAGCACGCCGCCCAGGATCGGGCCGACGAGGTTGCCGATGTTCCGCCCGACCGCGACCATTCCGTTGGCCCAGGTCAGGTCCTCGGGACCGACCAGGTTCGGCACCGCGGCCGCCGAGACCGACCAGATCGGCGACTCGAGCGTGGCGGTGACGAACGCCATCACGAGCAACTCGCCGGGTGTGTCGGCGAACGCGAGGCCCACGAAGCCGGCGGCGGCCGCGAGATCGGCGATCACGAGCACCTTCCGGCGATCGAACCGGTCGCCCAGCGCGCTGCCCAACGGGGCGAAGAGGCCCTGAGCCCCGAACGTGAGCAGCAACGTCCACGACACCCATCGCGACTCGCCGGTGAGCTGGAACACGATATAGGCGAGCGCGGCGAACGCCGCCCCGCTGCCGGTCAGCGAGATCAACCGCGCCGCCGCGAGCCGGCGCACGGCCGCACGCTCGCGAGGACTCGGAACGTGGCGAGGCTCGGGGACGGCGCTGCTCGGGGTCTGGCTCATGAAGCTGGGCTCCTTGCGAGGTGATGCGGGCGGTGCCTGAGGGTGGTGCGCTACCGCGCGGAGCGCGGCCCGACGAAGGCACGCGCACCGGCCGCATCACCGGTGATCAGGAACGTCCGCTTCATGATGGGGAGGACGCTACCACAGCGGTTTTCACGCCGGTGGAAGCGTCACCGTCCGCAGCTGCTGGGCCTCGATCTCATGACCGACCCGCTCGAGCACGGCCGGCGGCGCCTCGGTGTCGACCGTGAGGCACATCAGCGCGTCGCCGCCCTCGGCCTTGCGGCCGACGTCCATCGTGGCGATGTTGATGTCGTGCTCGCCGAGCAGGGTGCCGACCTTGCCGATGATGCCGGGGCGGTCGAGGTAGGTGAAGAACACCATGTGTCCTGCCGGCGTGACCTCGATCTCGAAGCCGTTGACCTGGGTCACGCGCCCGTGGTCCCGCCCGAGCACCGATCCGGAGACGGTCACCGGGTCGCCGTCGGTCTCGGCGCGCAGCGAGATGGAGCTCACGTAGTCCTGCGAAACCGTCGAGCGCATCTCACTCACCGTGAGGCCACGATCGCGTGCGAGCATCGGGGCGTTCACGAACGACACCGGCTCGTTCACCGTGCGTCCCAGGATGCCCTTGAGGATCGCGAGGGTCAGCACCCGGGTGTCGGATTCGGCGATGCGCCCGAGGTACGACGCCACGATCGAGCGCACGCCGCCGTCGGCGAGTCCGGCCGTGAGGGCCCCCAGCCGCTCGGCGAGCGGCACGAACGGCCGGACGACCTCGGTGACCTCGGCACCGGCGGAGACGTTCACGGCGTACGGGACGAACTCGCCGGTGAGGGCGAGCCGCACCATCTCGGCCACCGTGGTGCCGGCCTTGTCCTGCGCCTCCTTCGTGGAAGCGCCGAGGTGCGGAGTGACGACCACCGAGTCGAGTCCGAACAGCGGCGAGTCGGTCGTGGGTTCCGCCGCGAAGACATCGAGTGCCGCCCCCCCGAGGTGGCCGTCCTCGACCGCCTTCGCGAGCGCTTCTTCGTCGACGATGCCGCCGCGGGCGGTGTTGATCAGCCGGGCACCCTGCTTCATCAGCCGCAGCTCGTGCTCACCCATCAGACCTTCGGTCTCGGGCGTGAGGGGAAGGTGGATCGAGACGAAGTCGGCCTGCACCAGCAGCGCCTCGAGCGACGGCATCGCGTCGACGCCCATCTCCTTGGCGCGGTCGGCGCTCACGTAGGGGTCGAACGCGATCACGCGCATGCCGAACCCCGCCGCGCGCTGGGCCACGAGCGCCCCGACCCGTCCGAGCCCGACCAGGCCGAGGGTCTTGCCGGCGAGCTCGACGCCTTCCCAGGTGGAGCGCTCCCATGAGCCTGCCTTGAGCGCCGAATGCGCCTGCGGGGTGTTGCGTGCCTGGGCGAGCAGCAGCGCCATCGCCTGCTCCGCCGCGCTGATCACGTTGGACTGGGGAGCGTTCACGACCATCACCCCGCGCCGCGTGGCCGCCTCGACGTCGACGTTGTCGAGCCCGATGCCGGCCCGGGCGACGACCTTCAGGTTCGGCGCCGCGGTGAGGACCTCGTCGCTCACCTGCGTCGCACTCCGGATGATCAAGGCGTCGTACGGAGCGATCTCTGCAGCGAGATCCCCGTTCGCCAGATCGGTGCGCTCGTCGACCTGGAAGTCGGCCCGCAGCAGCTCCAGGCCTTGGGGGGACAGCGGCTCGGTGACGAGGACCTTCACGAGCCGAGTGCCTTCACGACGAACGCGCCTCCATGAACGCGGTTTCCGCGGCGGCCACCGACGCCCCGCGCTTCACGGGATGCCCGAGCTGCTCGAGTGTCATCTCGAGCGCCGCCAGTCCGCGGACGATGTCGAGCTCGCCGAAGTACCCGAAGTGCCCGATGCGGAAGACCTCCCCCTTCAACGGCCCCTGCCCGGGGGCGAGCACCACTCCGTACTCGGACCGGATGGTGTCGCAGATGACGTCGGCGTCGGCGGACTCGGGCGCACGGATCGCAGTGACGGTCCAGTTGTCGTCGAGCCCTTCTCCGAACAGGTCGAGACCGAGGGCCTTCACGCCTTCCTTCACGGCGCGCGAGAGCACGCGGTGGCGCAGCATCGCGGCGTCGACCCCGTCCTGGAAGTAGAGATCGAGCGCGATCTGGAGCCCCTGCATCACGCTGATCGCGGGGGTCCACGGGTTCTCGGGGTGCGGCAGGTCGGCGAAGCGCTTGTACGTCGCCCAGTCGAAGTAGAAGCGAGGGTTGGTCGCGGAGCGCGACGCTTCCCAGGCACGCTCGCTGATCGCGGCGAACGCGATGCCCGGCGACGCGCTGAGCGCCTTCTGCGAGCCCCCGATCGCAACGTCGACACCCCACGCGTCGAACTCGAACGGAACCGCGCCCAGCGAGGACACGACGTCGACAACGACCATGGCGCCCGCCTCGTTCGCGACCCGGGCCAGCTGCTCGACCGGCTGGATCACGCCGGTCGAGGTCTCGGAATGGGTGAGCAGCACCGCCTCGACGGGGTGGTCGGCGAGCGCAGTTGCCACGTCGTCGGGCCGGATGCGCTCCCCCCACTCGTAGTCGACCGTGCGAACGGTGAGCCCGAACGTCTCGGCGAGCGTCTTGAGCCGCTCCGCGAAGAACCCGGCGAGGGGCACGAGCACCTCGTCGCCCGGCGAGAAGCAGTTCGCGACCGCCGACTCGAGGCCCCCGGTCCCGCTCGAGGTCATCAGCACGACATCGGCGGTCTCGGTGCGGTAGAGCTCCTTCAGCCGGCCGGTCACCTCACGCATGATCGCGCCGAACCCCGGCCCTCGGTGATAGACGAGAGGGCTGCCCTGGGCGAGCAGCACCTCTGGCGGGATCGGCGTGGGGCCGGGGGCCAGGATGATCTCGGGCCTGTCCACGGTGCTGGATCAACTCCTCGCAGGTGTCGCGCAGGGCTCGAAACCTCAGCCTAGCAGGGCCCTGAACGGCTCCATCGAAGCCCGGCGGGAGCACGATTCCGCAACCGGTGGGCACGGCAAGGAAGCGCAGGTCCGTATCATCGTGCGGGCGCTCCGTGGGGCGCCACCTGCAGAGATGGCGACCCTCCGGCTGTTGTTCAAGCGGTTCGTGGCCCAGCGATCGCTGGGGCTGGCCGTCGTCGTCACCCTCGCCTTCACGATCGGCGTGCTGGTGGCCGGCCCGATCTACGCCGACTCGGCTCGCGAGGCGATCCTGACGTCGTCGTTCGGCAGCGAGACCGTCAACGTCAAGAACGCACGACTGCAGGTCTTCGGAGGAACGGAGTTCGACTGGACCGCAGCGGACCTGGCCATCGAAGATGCGCTCGCCGACGTGCCGACCGACGCCGTGGTGTCGCAGGGCTTGGGCACGGTCCGGCTGAATGGTGTCGACGGCCCGTCGGTGCCGTTCCTGTTCCGTGACGGCGCCTCGGACAATCTCGAGATCCAGGGCGAGGCGCCCGGGCCCGGCGACGTCGTCCTGTCGGCCGGCATGGCCGCACCGCTCGGGATCGATCCCGGCGACGAGATCGACGTCGTCGGCCCCGACGATCAGATCCGTGCGCTGACCGTCTCCGGCACGTACGACACGCCGAGCCGTGAGGACCCGTTCTGGTACGGCACGAGGAGTCCCTTCCCCGCGCCCGACTCGACCGATCCGGCGCCGCTGCTCGTCGATCGCGCGACCTACCTCGACACCGCGCTCCGGCTCGGGCTCACGAACGAGTACACGTGGGACGCGTTCCTCGCTCTCGAGGGGGTTCCGTTCGATCGGGCGTCGCAGATCCCACGTGAGCTGACGGCCGTCGAGGACGTGGTGCGGGAGGAGCCCCAACTCACGTCCGCTCGATTGACGACCGGGCTCGCCACGTTGTTCGACCTCGTCGACCAGCGGGTCCGGAACCTGCGCGTCCCCATCCTGCTGGTCGTGTTCCAGATCGGTGCCGTCACGCTGGCCGTGCTGGCCGGGGTCGGGGCGCTGGCACTGACACGTCAGACGTTCGAGCTCGCCGTGCTCCACAGCCGCGGCTTCACGAGGCGCACACTCATCGCCGTGCAGAGCGCGCAGGCGATCCTCTGCGCGATCGTGGCCTACCCTCTCGGGTTGTTGCTCGGCCTCGGCCTCGCGAAGCTCGCCGGCCGCTTCAACGGCGAGCAGCTCCCCGGGGTGACCTTCCCGGTCCGCCTGAACGAGGGGGCCCTCTGGCTCGGCATCGCCGTCGCCGTGACCGGGGCCCTCGTGCTGGCGGCGCTGTCGTTGCCGGCCGTGTCCCGCACCGTGATCGAGGAGCGTCAGCGTGCGTCCCGCGAGGACCGACCTTTGCTCTCGCGCGTGCCGGTCGAGCTGATCGTGCTCCCGCTCGGGATCTTCGCGTTCATCCAGCTGCGGAACGGCACGAAGCCGCAGGTGGGCGAGGGGGCGATCGAACCGTTCGTTCTGGCCGCGCCCACGCTTCTGCTGTTCGCCGCGTCGTTCGTCGCGCTGCGCCTGCTGTCGTTCGTGCTGCACAGACTAGACGGCGCCATCGGGCGATACCGGCGTCTTCCCACCTACCTCGCCGGGCGCCGCCTCGGCCGATCCCCGGGAACCGGATCCGCGGCCGCGCTGTTGTTGCTGCTGTCGATGGGCCTGCTCGTGATCGCGACGTCGTACCGGGCGATCGTCGTACGGAACCACCGGGACGCCGCCCACGTTCAGATCGGCGCCGACTGGCGTGTGAGCGCCAGCCCCCCGGATCAGGTACTCACCGCGGTGGGTGCGATGCCGGCGCAGACCATGGCGGTCGTCCGCACCGATCCGAGCTTCAGGGAGACGAGCTTCTCGCTCCCCCCGACGGCGCTGGGCATCGACCCCGAACGCTTCGAGGAGGCGGGTTGGTGGCGCGATGACTTCTCCGAGACCCCGCTCGAGGAGATCCTGCGGAGCATCGACACCGATCCCATCGGACTCACAGTTCCAGAGGCCGCGACGCAACTCACGATGACCGTCGAGTCGGTCGGCACGGTCGACGGGCTGACCGTGCAGGCGACGACGATCGCCTCCACCGGCGACATCACCACCAACGAGCGGCCGCTCGAGGCGGGCTCCCAGGCCGTGTCGCTGTCGCTCCCCGATGCGGAGCGACTGCTGTCGATCACGTTCGCGGCCGGCACGGGAACCGAGATCCCGGACGAGATCTCCGTGACGATCGACGACACCGATCTCGGCGGGCAACCGCTCGACCTCGCCGCGTGGCGACCCACGACCTGGCGGGGCAGCTCGGGCTCGATCGGAGCGGGCGGGGACGGCTCGGTCCGGTATGTCTTCCACCCCGGCGCAGGCAATGTCGTCGGCGGCCTCCTGCCCCCCGCCCCTGCCCTCCCTGCGCTCGTCTCGGACCACTTCCTCGACGATTCGGGGGGGCCGGTCGATGTGGGGCTCACCGGCCAGCAGCTGCAGGTCGAGCCGATAGCCGTGGCGAGCCAGTTCCCGGGCATCGTGCCGAACGCCCCGTTCGTGATCGTCTCCACCCGGGGACTGCTGGAACGGCAGTACTCGATCCCGGAAGCCGGAGTGAGCCTCAACGAGGTTTGGGCCAACACCGCGGAGAACCCGTCGCAGCAGCTGCGGCAGGCGGGATGGACGCCGGGCGTCGTGAACGCCACCGCACCGATCGAGGGGCTGCTCGCCCAGCTGCCACAGTCCCTGGCCGTCGGCATGAACTTCACGGCCGCCGTCGCCGGCGTCGGGCTCGTGATCGCAGGAGTGGCCGCCGGCCTCTACTTCACGATGCGACGGCGCGACTACGAGTTCGCGGCCCTGCGGGCCATGGGCACCGGACGCCGCCAGATCCGCACGACCCTCGTGCTGGAGCAGGCCGGATTGCTCGGGTTCGCTCTGGTCGCCGGCCTCGGCATCGGGTACTGGCTGCTCCGGCTGGTGATGCCGTACGTGGACACGAGCCTCGGGGTCTCCTATCCGGCTCCCGTGCTGGTGCTCGATTGGGGGGCGCTCGGCGTTGCCGTGGTCGCAATCGTGGTCGCGAGCGCGCTCGCGATCGGCGCGGCGATGCGCACCTTGATGCGATCGTCGGTCACGGGCGTTCTGCGAGGTGAGGCGGAGTGACGATGGTGAGTCACGGCGTCTTCGCGCCCTCGGAGCGTGAGGTCCTGATCCGCTTCCGACAGGTGTACAAGGTCTACCGTGTCGCAGAGACGGGGGTGGTCGCCCTCGGCGGTATCGACCTCGAGATCGCTCCCGGTGAGTTCCTGGCCATCGTCGGCCCGAGCGGCTCGGGCAAGTCGACGATCCTCAACCTGATCGGCGGTCTCGACCGCACCTCGGCGGGCTCGGTCGAGGTCGAAGGTCGGGACCTCGGCCTGCTCGACATCGACGAACTTACGTACTACAGGGCCGAACGGATCGGATTCGTCTGGCAGGGCACCGCGAGGAACCTGGTGCCCTACCTCACCGTGCGGGAGAACGTACGGCTGCCGGGGGCGGTCGATCCTCATCGCGATCATGCCGGGCGCCGCGACGCCGAGGACCTCCTCCGCCTCGTCGGACTCGGAGAGCGGATGCGCCACACCCCCGGCATGCTCTCCGGCGGCGAGCAGCAGCGCGCCGCGATCGCGGTCGCGCTCGCGAACACGCCGAGGATCCTGCTCGCCGACGAGCCGACCGCCGAGCTCGACTCCGAGAGCGCCGCGACCGTGCTCGACGCGTTCGGCGCGGTCAACCGGGAGTTCGGCGTCACGATCGTGATGGTGACCCACGACCTCGCCGCAGCGCGAGCAGCCGATCGGCGGATCCGGGTTCGCGACGGCCGCGTGCTGCACGAGGGCACCGCGATGGAGCCAGTCGCACGCGACGGCAGGGTGCGGCTACCCGACGAGGCCGTCGCCGCGCTGGGCGACGGCGAGCTGGAAGCCGAGATCGCGCCGGACGAGGTCAGGCTGCGACGGCGGAGCGAGACCGGCCATGCCTGAGATCGACGACCTCCGCGCGAGATGGGGCCGCCCGCCGGAGGAGCAACCGCCGGGGGGCTCTCGATCGGCGATCTCGGCCGGAGCCGGCGGCCGGCAGGCGGCCACTTCGCGGACCGCGCCGCTCCTGGAAGGCGAGGGCATCGTGCGGTCCTATCCCGGCGGGAACGGCGTGTTCGCTGTACGCGGCGCATCCCTCGCGCTCGCTCCCCGCGACTTCGTGGCCCTGATGGGCCCCAGCGGTTCGGGCAAGACGACGTTCATCGGCACGTTGAGTGGGCTCGATGCCCCCGACGCAGGAACGGTCCGTTGGAAGGGCGAGCCGGTCCGGTCGATGTCGCGAGATGAGCGGACCGCCCTGCGCCGGACCGGCATGGGGATCGTGTTCCAAGCGTTCGGACTCCTGCCGACGCTTTCGGCCGTCGAGAACGTGGAGCTGCCGCTGCGCGTGATCGGCACACCGCTCGACGATGCGAGAGACCGGGCGACCGGATGGCTCGAGCGGCTCGGCCTCGCGGATCGCACGGACAACCGCACGTTCGAGCTGAGCGCCGGCCAGCAGCAGCGGGTAGCGGTCGCTCGTGCCCTGATCGCCGAGCCCGAGGTCGTGCTCGCCGACGAACCGATCGCCGAGGTCGACACCCAGAACGCGGACCTGATCCTCGCGGCACTGTGGGACGTGATCGGCCGGGGAGGCGCCGTGCTCACCGCGACCCACAACCCCGAGGCGCTCCGCTACGCGAACAGGGTGGTGCTCTTCCGCGACGGGACGATCGAGGCGGAAGGCTCCCCCGACCAGCTCGCCGACCGCCTCACCACCGACTGACCGGTTCGGGACGGACCAGGCTCAGAACCGCAGCGACTTCCAGACGTCGTCACCTCGGTCGACGCCCGTGTCGGGATCGAGCTCGAGCGGCAACGGGCGCTCCCCCGGTTCGCGCCGCAAGACCCGGTCGAGCAGCGTGCGGCGGGTGCCGGGCTTCGCCACCGCCGCCGCGATGCGGTCCCGCCGCGTCTCACGGATGCGGCGTTGCAGGTCGAGGTCTCAGGTGGGGTGGCCGACCGCCGGGCCGCCGATGTGCACCGGTTTCAGTCCTTTCCCGGGACGAGGGTGCGCAGATCGACCTCGGGGTCGGCGAGGGCGGCGGGGTCGGGCGCGACCTGTGCGGAGATCAGCCCGAACGAGCGGCGGACGTCACGCTTCCAGTCGAGGCTCACGGTCGAGCGAACGATGCCGGCCTCGTCGAGCAGGAACGCGCAGAACGACCGGTCGTCGATCGAACCGCGCACGACCATGCGGTCCCAGGTCGCGGCGAACCCCGCCATCTGCACCTGCGAGTCGTATTGGTCGCTCCAGAACCAGTGTGGGTCGTCGAAGACCGCTCCGGCGCCGAGCATGTTCCGAGCGGCCGCCTCCCCCATCTTGATCGCGTTGTCGAAGTGCTCCACGCGGATCGGCCCGAAGACCGGATGCTCGTGACGGGCGACGTCGCCGGCCGCATACACGCCGGGCACCGACGTCTCCAGGGCCGGCCCCACCGGGATGCCGCCGCCCTGGTCGAGCCCGGTGCCGGCCATCAGCTCGACGCTGGGTTCGGTGCCGACCCCGACGATCGCCACGTCGGCGTCGATCCGCTTCCCGCCGCTCGTGAGTACCGATTCGAGTCGTCCGTCGCCCTCGAAGCTCGCCACCGCCTCGTTGAAGAGCATCCGCACCCCATGATCGCGGTGGAGCCCTGCGAGCGCTCGGCCGATGTCGGGGCCGAGCACCCGATACAGGGTCGTCTCGAAGACCTCGACGACGGTGACGTCGTGGCCGAGCATGCGCATCGACGCCGCGACCTCCGCGCCGATGAACCCCATGCCGACGCAGACGATGCGCGCGCCGCCGGACGCTGCCTCCTTGATGCGCTCCGCATCGGCGACCGTGCGCAGGTCGGAGACGCCCGGTAACGAGGCGCCGGGCACGTCGAGCCTCCTGTTGCGGCTGCCCGTCGCAACGAGGAGCGCGTCGTGAACGATCCTCTCTCCTCCGGCGAGCACGACCTCACGACCGGCCACGTCGAGCTGCACCGCCCGTGCGCCGAACCGCGTCTCCACCTCGTGGTCGGCGTACCACGCTTCCTCTCGAACGTACTGCTCCTCGAAAGGCTGCTCGCCTCGGAGGAACTCCTTCGAGAGGGCCGGTCGCTCGTACGGCGCCGCCGGCTCGGCACCCACGAGCACGACGCGCCCGTCGAACCCCTCGTCGCGCAGCGTGGCCGCGGCGGTCGCGCCCGTGAGCGAGCCGCCGACGATCACGAACGTGCGGTCGGGTGTCACGAGGGAACCTTCAGGCCTCGATCCGCAGGTCGCCGCCCTCGTCGGACACCGGGTAGGTGGCGATCGGCTCCGTGGCCGGTCCGTTGACCACCTCGCCGGTCACCATGTCGAAGACGCTCCCGTGGCACTCGCACTCGATCGTCGCGCCGTCGATCTCGCCGCCCAGAGACAGGTTGCACTGGCGATGCGTACAGATGTCGCTGAAGGCGTGCAGCCCGCCACTCACCCGCGACACGGCGACCTGCTCGCCGTTCACGTCGAACGCGGTCGCGTCTCCCTCGGCGATCTCGTCGGCCTTCCCGACCGTGGTCCACTCGGCCACCGGCGCACCTCCCTGGGTCGTTCGCGCTCACACGAGCGCGCATCCACAGAGCTTACGCCGCAACCGCCCAACGCTTGCACCGTTCAACGGGGGGGTGGTGGCAGCGGGGGCGTGCGATCGTCCGCCACGGCGCGCGCACGGGCGCGGACCACCGTGCCGATGCCCAGCACCGCGTAGAACGCCGCCAGCAGAAGGATGCCGGTCCGGAATTCGATCGGCAGCAGCGCAGGAGCGAACGCGCCCGCCACCCACGCGAGTTGGAACAGCGCCTCGTACCGAACGAACACGCGCCCCTGAGCGCCTAAAGGCGCGTACCGCTGCATCAGGCTCTGGAACGCGAGCCGTCCGAACTCCGTGGTCGCGCCGGCCACGAGCGCGAAGACCGTGAGCAGCGGCAGCCCGAACAGCTCGAACGCGAGCACCGCTCCGATGCACGCCGCGCTCACCGAGGCCACGACGACGGCTTCCTCGCGGGTGGTGCGGGGAACCCGGGGCGCGACGACGTCAGCCACGAACGTGCCCACGACGGCGGCGCCGGCGAGCACCGCGAACCAGTAGACCGGCGCCTCGTCCTGACGCAGCGAGAACGCGAGCAGGAACAGCAGGAACCCGCTCGCCGCCCGCATGCCGACCGCGCCGACCGCAGGCACGGCGAGCTCGGGAACGGCCCCACGGCGAGCCATCTTCGGCCGCCGGGCGGGCGGGGTGCCCGGATGCGGCAGCCGGAGGGTGAGCAACGCCGACCCCGCGTACACCAGGGCCGCTCCGTACAACGCCGCCGGCGAGCCGCCGAGCCGGATCGCCGCGAACGCGATCGGCGCCGCCAGGATCGCTCCCACGGCACCCAGGCGACCGAGCCGGGCGTTGGCCTGCATCAGTCCGTCGCCTCGGCCCGCGTACGCGATCGTGAGGCCGTTCTTCGTGATCCCGTGCACCTTCGAGAGCACGAGCAGCGCGAGCGCCGCCGGGAACAACACCAGCGTGTCGAATCGGGGAGCCGCGTAGATCGCGATGGCGAACCGGCCGGCGGCCGAGACGAACGCGATCAGTCGCCGCGGCCCCGCCCGGTCGAGCAGCGGCACGAGCAGCGGCCCCGCAAGCGCGAGCGGAAGCATCGTCAGGCCCAGGTAGGCGGCGACCCGCAGCTTGGCCTCGCCGACAGGCAGCGAGAAGAACACCGAGTCGGCGAGCGCGATCGCGAGCATCGCGTCGCCGGCCACGCTCGTGAAGTGGTTCAGCGCGTAGCCGTCGATCGGATCGGTCGAACGCCACATGCGCACGAACGGGTGCACCGCCCCCCGGGCGAGGCTCGAGAGGCCGAAGAGCACCAGCTGCCAGACGGGGATGCGCTTCGGGCGGCCGCCGGGTGCATGCACCGGCGACGCGCCTCAGCCCTGCAGGCGCTCGCGCAGCAGCTGCTGCGCGAGCTTCGGGTTCGCCGAGCCGCCCGAGGCCTTCATGACCTGCCCGACGAGGAACCCGATCACGCTCTCGTTGCCGGCGCGGAACTTCTGCGCCGCGTCGTCGTTGGCGGCGAGCACCTCGTCGACGATCGCGCCGAGCTCACCGGTGTCGGAGACCTGGCGCAGGCCGGCCCGTTCGACGATGGCATCGATCTTGTCGCCCGTCTCCACCGCTTCCTCGAGCGATTGCTTCGCGCCGGCGCCGCTGATCGTGTCGTCGGCTAGCAGCGTGAGCAGGTCGGCCAGGTGCTGCGGCGTCACCCGGGCCGCGGCGGCGGCACCGTGCTTGTTCGCGAGGCCGGCCAGGTCCTGCGTGATCCAGTTCGCGGCGGCGGTCGGATCTGCGCCGAGGGCGACCGTCTCCTCGAACAGCGCCGAGCTCGCGCGGTCGGCGACGAGCACGCGAGCCACCTCCGGCTTCAGCCCGTGTTCGGCCACATAGCGGTGCCGACGGGCGCGGGGAAGCTCGGGCAGCCCCGCCCGCAGGTCCTCGATCCACTCCGTCGACGGCTCGATCGCGGGGATGTCGGGCTCCGGGAAGTACCGGTAGTCGAACGCCTCCTCTTTCGATCGCATCGACGCGGTCGCGCCGGCGTCCTCGTTCCAGTGGCGGGTCTCCTGCACGATCGCCTCGCCGGCCTCGAGCGTCTTCGTCTGCCGCGAGATCTCGAAGGCGAGCGCGCGCTCGAGCGAGCGCACCGAGTTCATGTTCTTGATCTCGACCTTCGTGCCGAGCTCATCGGTTCCGACCGGCCGCATCGAGACGTTGGCGTCACATCGCAGCGAGCCCTCCTCCATGCGCACGTCGCTCACGTCGAGCGACTCGAGCGTGGCGCGCAGCTCGCGCAGGTAGGCGCCGGCCTCCTCCGGCGAGCGGATGTCGGGCTCGCTCACGCACTCGACGAGCGGTACGCCGGCCCGGTTGAAGTCGACCAGCGCCGCGTTGGCGTCGTGGATGCGCCCGCTCGGGCTGCCGTGCGTGGTCTTGCCGGTGTCCTCCTCCATGTGCACGCGCGTGATGCCGACGCGGCTCGTCGAGCCGTCGGGCAGCTCCACGTCGAGGTGCCCGCCCACGCAGATCGGCAGGTCGTACTGGCTGATCTGGTAGTTCTTCGGCATGTCCGGATAGAAGTAGTTCTTCCGGTGGAACAGGGAGTGCGGCGCGATCTCGCTGCCGAGCGCGAGCCCGATCGTAACGATGCGCCGGATCGCCTCGCGGTTCGGCACCGGCAGGGAACCCGGATGACCGAGGCACACCGGACAGACGTTCGTGTTCGGCGCGGCCCCGAACTCGTTGCGGCAGCCGCAGAACATCTTCGTCTCGGTGCTGAGCTCGACGTGGCACTCGAGCCCGATCACGGCCTCGTACTCGGTCATCACGGCCAGCCTACCGGGCACCGTCGAAGGCCGCTCCGTGCGGCCGGACCGGATCAGTGGCCGTAGCGGTCGGAGTCCACGACTTCATCCTTGCCATCGAGCGCGGCGAGCTCGCCCAGGTCGGCTTCGCCGAGCTCGAAGTCGAACACGTCGAGGTTCTCGCTCATCCGAGACGGCGTCGAGGTCTTCGGGATGGGGATCAGCCCGAGTTGCACGTGCCATCGCAGGACGATCTGCGCCGGCGTCCTTGCGTGGCGCCGCGCGAGCTCGACGATCGCCGGCTCGGCGAGGAGATCGTTCCCCGCTCCGAGCGGAGACCAGCTCTCGGTCACGATGCCGTGCGCGGCACCGTATCGGCGTTCGTCCGGCCGGCTGTGCCTCGGGTCGAGCTGGATCTGGTTGACGTGGGGCGCCACGCCGGTCTCGTCGAGCAACCGATCGAGGTGCGCCGGCTTGAAGTTCGAGACGCCGATCGAGCGCAACTTCCCCTCCTCGAGGAGGCCGATGAGCCCCCGCCACGCGTCGACGTAGCGGTCCTGTTGGGGATTGGGCCAGTGGATCAACAGGAGGTCGATACGCTCCAGGCCGAGCCGCTCCGCGCTGTTCGAGAAGGCTTGGTGAACCTCCCGTTCACCGTGCCACCGCTCGTTGAGCTTCGTGGTCACGAAGATGTCGTCGCGGTCGACCCCGCTCGACCCGATGCCTCGGCCCACGCCGGCTTCGTTCCGGTAGTCCTCGGCCGTGTCGATCAGGCGATAGCCGGCTCGGAGGGCTGCTGCGACGGCCCGTTCCGCCTCTGCATCCCCCATCGGAGAGGTGCCGAATCCGAGAGCCGGCATGGCGATGCCGTTGGCGAGGATCACGGTGGGAGCAGTCATCCGTTCCCTCCAAGCATGGCTCAGCATGGTATCGCCGTTCGGACCGACCCCGGTCGTCCTCGCTAGCCTGAGCCGATGGACGTGCGCCCGCTGACCGAGGCTCGAGGACATGACATCGCGACCTGGCGGTACCCGGGTCCATACTCGACCTACGACGTCGGCGAGGTCGTGACCGCCGCGGACGGCTACTGGGCCGTCGTCGGTGAAGGGGAGGACCTCGTCGGCTACTGTTGCTTCGGTCAGGAGGCGCGCGTCCCCGGCGTGAGCGAGCAGCACGGGACGCTCGTCATCGGGTACGGCCTGCGCCCCGAGCGGGTCGGCAAAGGCCTCGGTCGAGCCTTCGCGACCACGATCGTCGACTTCGCCATCGACGAGTTCTCGCCTCAGCAGCTGCGCATGCTGGTCCTCAGCTGGAATCAGCGCTCGCGGAAGGTGGCGGAGGCACTCGGCTTCCAGCAGAGGGCCATCGTCCGGAGCGGGAAGCGGGACTTCCTCGTCATGGTCCGCCCGGTGTCGAGCCGGTCCTGAGGCTGCCGAGCGCGGGCCCGATCGTGACGATGCCCGCGTACGGATCAGGGAACGCCGGGACGGCGAGGCGCGTCCTCGACCGGCTCGGGAGCATGCCACACGGCCTCGACGTTGTTCCGATGCAGGTCGTTGACGAATGCCCCGTAATACCGCTCGGAGTACTGCGTCCAGACGCCGGGCTCGCCGCGAACGGTCGCGCCGTTCGCGACGGCGGCCGCGAAGAATGCATCCACCGCGTCCCGACCCTCTGCGGAGAACGCAACGTGCGCCGCCGTGGTCACGGGCTCCCCACGGCAGATCGTGAAGTCGTCCAGGTCCTCGGGCCCGTAGGAGACACAGTCGTCCTGAACGAAGAGCTCCTCGTAGCCGAGTGGGGCGAGGGCGGCCGTGTAGAGCCTCCGGCTCGCGTCCAGGTCTGCCACGACCAAGAGCACGTGATCAACGACGACGCGGCGAACCGTCATCGGGCCACGCTATCAACGCCGGGCACCACTATCCTTCCTCGGTGTCCGCCGCGCCCCACCCCTCGACCGCCAAGGTCTGGACGATCCTCGGCGCGCTCTACTTCGTGTGGGGAACGACCTACCTCGGCATCGAGAAGGTCAACGAGACGGTCCCCACCCTTATCGGAGCCGCCGCGCGGTTCCTGTTCGCCGGCGCGGTGCTGTTCGCGTGGACGTCCGTGCGTACCGGCGAGCGCACGACCCCGAAGCAGTGGCGGGCGGCAGGCATCGTCGGGATCTTCCTCCTGCTCGGCGGTAACGCGCTCGTCGCGGTCTCGGAGAACATGGGCACGCCGACCGGCATCGTCTCGCTGATCATCGCGCTGATCCCGCTCTGGCTCGCGTTCTTCGACCGGGTCGTGTTCCGGGCGGCACCGCTCGGCTGGAAGGTCGTCGTGGGGCTGATCGGGGGGTTCGGCGGAGCCGCGTTGCTGGTGACGGGCAGCGCGGGAGCAGGCGTGCCGGTGGGCGGCATGCTCGTCGCCGTCGCGGCCACGCTGTGTTGGACGGTCGGCTCGCTCTACGCACGTACGGCTCCCCTGCCGACGGCGCCGCTGCTCGGCAGCGGGATGCAGCAGGTCGTCGGCGGCGGGGTGATCCTGCTCGTCGCGCTCTCGATCGGCGAGGGCGCCGACCTCGACCTCGCCGCGATCTCGACGTCGTCATGGCTCGGACTGGCGTGGCTGATCGTGGCGGGCTCGTTCGTCGGCTTCAGCGCCTACCTCTGGCTGCTGCGGAACGTGCGGACGACGCTCGTCTCGACCTACGCCTACGTGAACCCGATCGTCGCCGTCACGCTCGGCGTGATCGTGCTCGACGAGGCCCTCACGGGACGCATGTTCCTGAGCGGCGGCATCGTGCTCGCGTCGGTGGCGCTGATCGTCTCGTCGAGCAGCGCGAACCGCCTTCCCGAGGACGCCGGCGACGCGGGCGCGGGCGTCGCCCGCGAGATGGCCGAAGGCTCCCCTGCCGAAGGGTCAGGCGGCGGCGAGGAGAGGGGGCCGGAGGTCCAGGCCGAGGTCTGATTCCAGGGCGGCGGCGGCGCGGAACATGATCGCCTCGTCGAGCGCCTTCGCGGTGAGCTGCAGGCCGACCGGCAACCCCTTCGAGTCGAGCCCGCACGGCACGCTGATGGCCGGCACGCCGCCGAGGTTCGCCGGGATCGTGAAGATGTCGTTCAGGTACATCGCCATCGGATCGTCGGCCTTCGCACCGATCGGGAACGCGGTCGTCGGCGACGTCGGCGAGACGAGCACGTCGAACCGCTCGAACGCCGCGGCGTAGTCCTGCAGGATCAGCGTGCGCACCTTCTGCGCCTGCCCGTAGTACGCCTCGTAGTACCCGGCCGACAGCGCGTACGTGCCGAGCATGATGCGCCGCTTCACCTCGGGCCCGAACCCCTCGCCGCGGGTTCGGAACATCATCTCGATCGAGTCGTCGCCGTCGACGCGCAGGCCGTAGCGGACCCCGTCGTAGCGGGCGAGGTTCGAGGAAGCCTCGCTCGGCGCGATCAGGTAGTAGGCGCTCAGCGCGTACTCGGCGTGCGGCAGGGAGGCCTCCCCGACCTCGGCGCCGAGGGCGGCGAGACGATCGACGCCGGCACGGACCGATGCTGCGACGCCGGGCTCCACGCCTTCGCCGAACGCCTCGGCGAGCACCCCGACCCGAAGGCCCTCCACACCGGCGTCGATGCCTTCGACGTAGTCGGGCACGTCGGCGCCGAGGCTCGTGGCGTCGCGGTGGTCCTTCCCGGCCATCACGCCGAGCAGGGTCGCGGCGTCGCGGACGCTGCGGGTGAACGTGCCGACGGTGTCGAGCGACGACGCGAACGCGATCAGCCCGTACCGGCTGATGCGGCCGTACGTGGGCTTCAGACCGACCACGCCGGAGAGCGAGGCCGGCTGACGAACGGAGCCCCCTGTGTCGGTGCCGAGGGCCCACACTGCCATGCCGCTCGCGACCGCCGCCGCGCTCCCCCCGCTCGAACCGCCGGGCACCGTGTCGAGGTCCCACGGGTTGTGCACGGGGCCGTACGCGGAGTTCTCGTTCGAGGAGCCCATCGCGAACTCGTCGCAGTTCGTCTTGCCGACGAGCACCGATCCACCACCGGACAGGCGCGTCCAGGCGGTGGCGTCGTACGGCGGCACGTAGGACTCGAGGATCTTCGACCCGCACGTCGTGCGGATGCCCTTCGTCGTCAAGACGTCCTTCAGCGCGAGCGGGATGCCGGCCACCCCGCTCTGCGGCGCCCCCGACGCGAGGTACGTGTCGAACGCCGCGGCCCGCTCGAGCGCGACCTCGGGCGTCGGGGTGAGGAACGCGCGAACCTGCCCGTCGAGCGCTTCCCGACGGGCGATCGCCGACTCGGCGAGCGCGACGGCCGTCATCTCGCCGTCGCGGAGCTTCGCCGACAGCTCGGACCCCGTCAGGTCGCAGAGGTCGGTCACGAACCCGTCTCCGCGATCTTCGGCACCAGGAACCGTTCGTCGGCATAGACCGGAGCGTTCGCCATCGCGGCCTCGTGCGGCAGGCTGGGCTCGGACGTGTCGTCGCGGAAGACGTTGACCTGCGGGATCGGCGACGCGGTCGGCGACACGTCGTCGGCGGCGACCTCGCCCACCTTCGCGGCGTGCGCGAGGATGATCGCGAGCTGGTCGCGCATCCGCGCCTTCTCCTCGTCGGTGAGCTGCACGCGAGCGAGCCTCGCCACGTGGTCGATGTCGATCTCCACCGGCATGGCGGCAGTCTAGCCTCGGCGTTCCGAGGCGGCCTCACACGATGGAGCCGAAGCGAGGCTCGACCTGCACCGAGAGCGCCGCGGCAACGAGCGTGTTCCCGACCAGCCAGACGTCGGTGATCGGCCCGACGCCGCCGGGCACCGGCGTGATCGCCTCGGCCTTGGCCGCCACCGAGTCGAAGTCGAGGTCGCCGACGAACGTGGTCGCACCCGTCTCGGGGTCGACGATCGTGTGGAACCCCACGTCGACCGCGACGACGCCCTCGCAGACCATGTCGCCGGTGACGAGACCGGGCTGCCCGGCCGCCACGATCAGGATGTCGGCCTGCAACGTGGCCTCGGCGAGCCGGCCCGACGCGGCCGTGCGGCTGTGCGCGGCCAGCACGGTGGCGTGCCGTTCGAGGCCGAGCCACATCGCGGGCTTGCCCACGCTCGTCGATCGCCCGACCACGACGAGCGTCTTCCCCACGTAGAACTCGGACGGGTCGACCCCGGTGGACCGGGCGTAGGAATCGAGCAGATAGAAGCACGACGCGGGGGTCGAGGGCACGAACCGTGGCCGGCCGAGCGCCAGCAGCCCGGCGTTCTCGGGGTGCTGGCCCTCGATGTCCTTCCGCGGATCGACGGTGGCGTTGATGACGGCCTCGTCGAGATGGGCAGGCAGCGGGCGCAACACGAGCACGCCCGTGACGCGAGGGTCGGCGTTGACCTTGCCGATCGTGGCGAGCACGTCGGCGATCTCGACGTCTTCCGGCAGTCGCTCGGAGACGTAGTGGTACTCCAGGCCCTCCGCCAGCCGGCGCACGTGACGCTCGTACGCGGAGGCGCCCGCCTCCTCGCCAACCATGATCGTGGCCAGCCCCGGCGTGACCGCCGACATGCGGAGCACCTGCAGCTCCTCGTCGATCGTCTCCCGGAGCCGTGATGCCAGGCGGTTCCCGTCGATCACGTGCGCCGCCATCGCGCCCGCCTCAGCCGCGTCCGAGCCGGCGCCGGAACTCCGCCTCGTCGATGACCTCGACGCCGAGCGTCTCGGCCCTCGCGAGCTTCGAACCCGGGTTCTCGCCGGCCACCACGAACGAGGTCTTCTTCGAGACGCTCGATGCAACCCGGGCCCCGCCCGCCTGGGCGAGCTCCGTGGCTTCATCGCGGGTCATGTCCTGCAGCCCGCCCGTGAGCACGATCGAGAACCCGTCGAACGGCCGACCGTGCTCGTCGGCGGACCGCTCGTCGGCCATGCGCACGCCGGCCGCGCGGAGCTTCTCGATCAGCGCGAGGTCGTCCACGTCGTCGAACCACCCTCGGACGGTCGCCGCGATCTCGGGCCCGATCTCGGGCACGGCATCGATCTCGTCCTCGCTAGCGGCGGCGACCGCGTCGATCGAGCCGAACGCACGGGCCAGCACCTGGGCCACGTGTGTGCCGACGTGTCGGATGTTGAGCCCCACGAGCAGCCGCCAGATCGGGCGGTCCTTCGAGGCGTTCACCTGCTCGAGCACGTTCGTGATCGCCTTGTCCTTGAATCCCGGGAGTTGCGAGAGCTTCTCGGCGTCGAGCGCGTAGATGTCGGCGGGATCTTCGATCAGCCCCGCCTCGAGCAGCCGCATCACGGTCATGTAGCCGAGGTGTTCGATGTCCATCGCGCCGCGGCCCGCGAAGTGGAACAGCCACTCGATGCCTTGCGACGGGCAACCCCGCTTGTTCGGGCACCGGTGGTCGGCCTCGCCTTCGGGCCGCACGAGCGAGGTCCCGCACGAAGGGCAATCCTTCGGCATCGACCAGCGGCGGGCTCCCTTCTTCCGCCTGGAGAGGACCGGGCCGACGATCTCGGGGATCACGTCGCCGGCACGCCGAACGATCACCGTGTCGCCGCGACGCACGTCCTTGCGGCGCACCTCGTCCTCGTTGTGCAGCGTCGCGTTGGTGATCGTCACGCCCCCGACGAACACGGGATCGAGCACGGCGAAGGGCGTGACCTTGCCGGTGCGCCCCGTGTGCACGTCGATCCTCTCGAGCAGCGCCGTACGCTCCTCGGGTGGGAACTTGTACGCGATCGCCCATCTGGGCGCGTGGCTCGTCGCGCCGAGCTCGCGCTGCAGGTCGGCCTGGTCGACCTTGATCACGGTGCCGTCGATCTCCCAGTCGACCGAGTGCCGGTTGGCCTGCCAATGCTTCAGGAAGGCCTTCACTCCTTCGATCGTCTCCCGGGCCTCCGTCGTCGGCGCGACCGGCAGTCCGGCCTTGGCCGCCCAATCGAGGAACCCGAGGTGGGACTCGAACGACACCCCTTCGGAGTAGCCGAACGAGTGCACCCACAGCCTCAGCGGCCGCGAGGCCGTGATCTTCGGGTCCTTCTGGCGCAGGGAGCCCGCGGCCGCGTTGCGAGGATTCACGAACGCCTTGCCGCCGCCCTCGAGAAGTTGCCGATTCAGCTCTTCGAACGCGCTCACTGGGAAGTACATCTCACCGCGGATCTCGACCACCTCGGGAGCGTCGTCGACATCGAGCGTTCGGGGGATGCCCGCCACCGTTCGGACGTTGCCCGTGATGTCCTCGCCGATGCGCCCGTCTCCGCGGGTCGCCGCTCGCACGAGCCTGCCGCGCTCGTACGTCAACGCGCATGCGACGCCGTCGATCTTCAGCTCGCAGGCGTACCGCGCCTCGTCGTCGACGACCCGCTCGACCCGCGTCGCCCACCCGTCGAGCTCCTCGAAGCTGAACGTGTTGTCGAGCGAGAGCATCGGCGCGCGATGGGTCACCGGCGCGAACAGGTCGGCGGCCGCTCCGCCGACCGTGACGGTCGGCGAGGCGGGCATCTGCAGCTCGGGGAACCGATCCTCGAGCTCGCGCAGCTCGCGCATCGACTCGTCGTACTCGGCGTCGGCCACCTCGGGATCGTCGAGCACGTGGTAGCGGTAGCGGTGGTGCTCGATCTCGGCGCGGAGCTCCTCGACGCGCAGCTTGGCCTCCGCCCGTTCGCGCTCGTCGGATGCGCGAGCCACCTTCGCCCGGGGGCTCACGCCGCGATCTCCACGCCGCCGGCGACGCCGATCTCGAGACCCGTCACGACCACCCCGCCGTGGACACCGGGCACCTCGCGAAGGTACTGCAGCGCCCGATGGAAGCCGCCGGGTTTGCCGAGCACCGCTTGGACGCCGGCCGCCGCGGCGTCGGCGAGCATGCACGTGTCGGCGATCACCGCCAGCCCGTCGGGGCCGCCGCCTCCTCGGCCACGGCCGAGCGTGGTCGAGACCCCGACGCCGGGCTGCGACGGCGCCAGCGCCACGGTGATCGGCTCTCCGCCGCGCCGCCTGACCCCAAGCTTCATGCGCTTGCGCGACCGGATGAAGTAGTCGCCGTCGCAGGCCACGGTCAGCTCGTGAAGCTGCTCGGCGAGGAAGCGCCCGACCTGGTCGACCACCGCTCCCCGGAACGTGAACATCGGCCCCACGCCTGCGCTCGTGGCCGTCAGCACCATCTCCTTGACGATGTCGGGAGCGTCGGCGGTGATGCGATCGAGCGGCCGCTTGCTGTCACGGAAGCTGGGATACCGCAGGGCGTACGATTGGAGCTGCTCCCAGAAGCTGAGAGCGGCGGCTCGCGATTCCTCGGCGTAGTCCTCGGGGGCCGTGATGTGAAGCACCAGATCCTGCACCTGGATCTCGAAGCTCTTGGGGCGGCGCCGGAGCAGCTTCACACGGCCTCCGATGGGATGGGCGCTCTCGGACCCCGATGATAGCGACCCCGGCCGACCCGGCCGCGTTCATCGGGCGGGTGAGGAACGCTCAGCGGAACGACGAGACGATGCGGCCGCCGCCGAGCACCTCGTCGGCACGGTAGACCACGGCGCTCTGGCCCGGGGCGATCGCCGCCTGGGGTGAACGGAACGACACCGTGAAGGCCTCGGCGCCCGCCGGCTCGATCACGGCAGGCACGTCGTCGCCCCGGTACCGCACGCGCACCGTCGCCTCGAACGGACCGTCGGCCGGCGGACAGCCCGCGACCCACGAGGCGCGGTCTGCCTCGAGCCCCTTGCTCGAGAGCAGCTCTCGCGGGCCGACGACAACGCGGTTGGCCGGCGCATCGACCTCGAGCACGTAGACGGGCTCGCCCACCGCGACCCCGAGCCCGCGCCGCTGGCCGACGGTGAACGCGTAGGTGCCGTCGTGTTCGCCCAGCACACGGCCACCCGCATCGACCAGCTCGCCGCCGGGGTGCACGAGCATGGGCGCCAGGCTACGCACGAATCTGGGCGCGTCGCCGCTCGGCGCGAAGCACAGCTCCTGGGAGTCGGGCTTGGTGGCCACGGGTAGACCGAACCGCTCGGCGTGCGCCCGCGTCTCCCCCTTCGACATGCTCCCCACCGGGAAGATCGAGCGCGAGAGCTGCTCCTGGCCGAGCATGTGCAGCATGTAGGTCTGGTCCTTCGCGCGGTCCGCCCCGCGGAGCAGCCTCCACCGACCGTCGCCACCGGGCTCGCTCCGCACGTAGTGACCGGTGGCGACCAGGTCGAAGCCGAGCTCGTCCGCCCGCCGCAGGAACGCCCCGAACTTGATCTCTCCGTTGCACCGGGCGCACGGGTTGGGCGTTCGGCCGGCCTCGTGCTCGGCCACGAAGTCCTCGATCACCGCCGCCTCGAACGCCTCGGACATCTCGGCGATCTCGAAGGGGAACCCGCCGATCCCCGCCACCGCCTCGGCGTCGGCTCGCGCCGACGGTCCGCAGCACCCGTGTTCGACGCCGTCGAGATGCACGAGACGCATGTGCGAGCCCAGCACCTCGTATCCCTGCTCGTGCAAGAGGCACGCCGCGACCGACGAGTCCACCCCACCCGACATCGCGACCAGCACCGATGGCTTGGAACCCATGGCCCCAGGCTACCGTTGGCGGCGGACGATCAGCCGACGTGCACGATCGGCGCGACCGCCGGCACACCGGCGCCGTTCAGCAGGAACAGCATGTAGCTGCCGACCGGAGCGATCGCGGCGTTCGCGGGTGCGGTCAACTCGATGCTCGTCGTGCCCCGGGTGAAGGGCAGGGGCAGCGCGGCCTGGTCGAAGTTCCATCCGTGGGTCACCGCAGACGTCCTGATCAACATGACGCTGGCGATCGACCCGGCATCGGGCGTGCCGACCGTGAACCGCTGACCGTGCGACACCTCGTTCGGCGCCGTCGCGACGCGCGGCCGCGCCCCCTTGAACAGGTAGGGAGGGCTGAAGAACTCGACCGTCGTCTGCTCCGGCTTCTTCGAGTTGGAGCCGGCCGAGATCACCCGGCCGTCGGGCAGCAGCAGCGCCGTGGAGTGGTACGTGCGCTGGCCGGCTTGCGCGGCCATGTCGGTCCAGACCTGCGTCTTCGGGTCGTATCGCTCCGCGATCTTCACCGGGTTCCCGAAGTTGCCCTTCGTGCCGCCGCCGACCGCGAGCACCGCACCGTCGGGCAGCAGCACCAGGTTGTGGTGCATCCGAGCGTGGTTCATCGCGTCGGTGTATCCCCACCGCGGCGAAGCGGCCGTCAGGTCGATCGTCTCCGTCGTGGCGGTGACCGGCTTCCCGCCCGGCTTGCCTCCCGAGGTCAGCACGGTCGTCGATCCCGGCAGCATCACCACGCCACCTGCCTTCCGAGGCCCGACGGTCATCGCATCGACGTTGCGCCAGGTGTTCGTCGCCGGGGTGAACCGCTTCGTCATCGCCTGCGGCCCAGCCACGAACACCTGCCCCGACGGCAGCAGCATCGCCCGCGGGTAGAGGCCGGTCCGGTTCGCCGAGGGCGGAAGGGTCGTCCAACGGTCGCGCGAGGGGTCGTAGGACTCCATCGGGCCGATCATCTTGTCGGCGCCGGTCGGGGTCGCTTCCCCACCCATGACGAGCGTGGTGCCGTCGGGCATCTGCACGTTCGACGGATACCACCGGGGGTAGGCCATCGAGGCGGCGCCGCTCCATCGGCCCGAGCTCGGATCGAAGAACGCTGCGTTCTCGATGCCGGTTCCCAACGGATCCTGCGCAGTCCGCGGCGGCTCGCCGCCGGTGGCGAACAGCCGTCCGTCGGCGAGGAACGACATGCCGGAGCAGAACACGCTCCAATCGAGGGTGGGGTCGACCGGGGTCGAGGTGTTGGTCTCGGGGTCGAACACGCGCGCCCTCGCCAACGTCGAACCCGGAAGCTCGTAGAAGAGCACCTTGCCCGACGGAAGCAGCGCCGCGTGGATGCCGATGATGCCCAGCGGAACCGTGGCGGACCACGATCCGACGGACGACGGATCGGCCGTCGCGGGCTCGATCGGGACGGCGCCGGATGCCAGCAGCGCGACGACCACGATCGCCGTCCGCAACGTGTTCCGCCGCATGGCCTCTCCTTCCGCGCGGTGAGCTTCCTCCCATCGCCGGGGGTGTGTCAACGGCCGTCCGTCTATGGTTTCCGTTCATGATCGAAGCCCGTTTCGACGACCTGACCGGCGCGTCGGACTCGTTCCGACTCGTCGGGCCGGCGGGTGTGCTCGAAGCGTTGCGCCCCGACGAGGTGGCGGGCGCGATCGAGGCTGCCGAAGGCGCCGCGGCCAGGGGGCTCTGGGTCGCGGGGTTCATCGCCTACGAAGCGGCACCCGGGCTCGATCCGTCGATGGCCGTCCGGGGACGGCGGGCGACCGATCCCTTCGCCCGACTGCCGTTGGCGTGGTTCGCGATGTTCGAGGAACGCGAGCGCACCGTGCTGCCCGAGCCTCACGACGGGGCGCGCGGCGCCCCCGCTGCCTGGCGCCCGTCGATCGACAGGGCGGCCTACGACAGCGCGATCGCCCGCATCCGGGAGCACATCGCGGCCGGCGACACCTACCAGGTGAACCACACCCTGCGACTCACCTCCCGAGTGGAAGGCGATGAGCGGGGTCTCTATCGGGACCTGTGCTACGCGCAGCGAGCGGCCCACGCCGCCTACCTCAACCTCGGGCGCTACCGGGTGCTTTCCGCCTCGCCCGAGCTGTTCTTCCGCATCGAGGGTCGTCGCATCACGACCAGGCCGATGAAGGGCACCGCCCGCCGTGGCCGATGGTCCGCGGAGGACGAGGCCGTGGCGGAGCGGCTGCGCGGATCGGTGAAGGATCGAGCCGAGAACGCGATGATCGTGGATCTGCTGCGCAACGACATGGGCCGGATCGCGCGAACCGGGTCGGTCAGGTGGAGCGACGTCTTCGAGCTCGAGCGCTACGAGACGGTGTGGCAGCTGACATCGACGGTCTCGGCCGAGCTCGGAGCCGACGTGCGCCTCGTCGACGTATTCCGCGCGCTGTTCCCGAGCGGTTCCGTGACCGGCGCCCCGAAGGTGCGCACGATGGAGATCATCGCCCGGCTCGAGGACTCCCCGAGGGGGGTCTACTGCGGAGGGGTAGGGTTCCTCGCGCCGTCCGGATCTGACGCGCCCGCGGCCCGGTTCAACGTGCCGATCCGCACCGTCGTGCTCGATTCGGAGACCCGCACGGCCGAGTACGGGGTCGGCGGCGGCATCACCTGGGAATCGAGCGCGGCCGGCGAGTACGACGAGACGGTCGCCAAGGCCGGCGTGCTCACGGCGAGACGCCCGCGCTTCGAGCTCTACGAGACCCTCCGGCACGAACCGGGAGACGGGATCCTCCACCTGGACCGGCACCTTGCGAGGCTGCAGAGCTCCAGCGCCTACTTCGGGTTCGCCCTCGACGAGGAGGAGGTCGTGCGGGCGCTCGTGCAGGCGGCGAGCCGCTTCCCCGACCGGCCGGCTCGTCTGCGGGTCGCCGTGGACCGCGCGGGGAAGGTCGACATCGGGGCGACCACCCTCGTGCCCTCGGCCGAGCCCGTGCGTGTCGGGGTCGATCTCGGCCACCCCGTGGACCACACCGACCCGATGCTGTTCCACAAGAACAGCTTGCGAGGCCGGTACGAGGAGGCTCGTGCTCGACACCCCGAAGCCGACGAGGTCGTGCTCACGAACGACCGGGGTGAGATCACCGAGGCCACGATCGCGAACGTCGTCGTCTCACTGGACGGGCGGTGGGTCACTCCCCCGCTCGATGCCGGGCTGCTCCCGGGGGTCGGCCGAGAGGTCGCGCTCGAGGAAGGCTGGCTCGTCGAGGGCACGATCACGGTCGACGAACTGTGGCGGGCGGATGTCGTGGAGCTGATCAGCGACGTTCGCGGCCGTCGGTCGGTCGTCCTGCTGAACCGACCCCGCGCATCGATCGCCTAGCTCTCCGGGTCGGCGGGGGCCGGCTCTCCGGGGAAGCGGTAGGGGTGCATCACCTGTTCGTCGAGCGGACAGGCGCAGAGCGGGCAGCGAGGCGGCTCCTCGTAGACGAGCACCGTTCGCTCGCAGTAGGGGCATGCGCCTTCGCGCATCGCAGGGGGCTCGGCGATCTCGTTCGTCATCGGCGTGGGTGCGCTCCGGGGGGAGCGGTCTCCCAGGAACCATCGGCCGGCCTCAGGTCTACCTTGAATCAGGGAGGGTCGGACCCGTCTCCCGCAGGATAGGGAAGAGGCCCTCCCGGAGGGAGGGCCTCTGAGGGGATCTGATCGTGGGATCGGGTCAGGCCGCGGCCTTACGACTCTTCCGCTTGCCTCGGGGCACGTAGCTGTGCACGGGCTCGTGCTGCCAGCAGTACTGCCACTTGTTGTAGCGCGAGAGCTTCGTCTCGCACGTGGGCTCGGCACAGACGCGATCACCTGCGTACTGCCTGTTGGGCCGCGGGAGCGTCCGGACGGCCGCGCCCCGGTACCTCTCCTCTGCCACGTCGTTCACATCCTTTCGGACGAGGCCGATGACGGGTCGGTGACGGCCCCGCTTGCACGTTGTTCGAACGGTGAAGGCGAACGGTTCATTCCGGCATGTTCGTTCCGTGTGACGACCCCACGAGGGCGATCCGCAGGTCCTGCCTGCCGTGCAGTCAGTCCGAGCCGAAGCGGGGTTCGCGCTTCTCCAGGAACGCCCGCATGCCCTCTCGTTGATCGGGGGTGCCGAACAGGTCGACGAACAGTCTGCGTTCCCGCGCGATGGCCGGGGCTCCGGGGTCGTCGAGGGCGGCCCTGATCGCCGCTTTCGCCGCTGCCAACGCTCGCCTCGGGCCACGGGCGAACGTGCGCGCGACATCCACCGCGGCGGGGAACGCCTCCGCGGCCGGCAGGACCCGGTCGGCGATGCCGAGGGAGAGCGCCTCGTCTGCATCGACGGAGCGGCCCGTGTACAGGAGATCTCGGGTCGTTGCCACACCGATCAGTTGCGTCAGCCGGTGGGTGCCTCCGGCGCCCGGGATCACGCCGATCCGGATCTCCGGCTGACCGACGGTCGCGTCGTCGCCCAAGTACCGCAGGTCGGCCCCGAGCGCGAGCTCGAGCCCACCCCCCAGCGCGTACCCGTTCACGGCTGCGATCGAGATCTTGGGGATCTCCTCGAGCAGGTCGCTCGCCCCTCCGAGGGCGTCGACGGTCGGACGCACCTCGTCGGGGCCCCACCTCACCATCTGTTTGATGTCGGCTCCGGCGGCGAAGATGCGTTCGCCTCCCCACAGCACGAGCGCGCCGACCTCGTCGCGGCTTGCCGCCTCCTCGATCGCCGATCCGAGCTCCGTGGCGAGCTGCAGATCGATCACGTTCGCCGGGGGACGATCGAGGCGCACGATACCGACGCCGTCGTCGACCTCGAGCCTCACGAAGTCGGCCATCACGACCGCGATGCTACCCGGGGGCGGCAGTGCCCGACGCCGCCGCCGCCAGCGTCTCACGCATCGCTCGCTCCAGCGGCGTGAGCGACACGCCGAAGGCGCCGGCCGCAGGGGCTGCGTCGGCCCGCGCCGGTCCCGTGATCGCGTCGACGACGTGTGCGGCGACCTCACGCCCCAGGAGCCGCGAGAGCCGGACGCGTGCCGTGCCGCCGTCGAGATGCTCGGGCACCGCGGCCGGGCCGGCGAGCACGGCCAGCAGCTCGTCGGAGGTCACCGGGTCGGGACCCTCCAGGGCCCAGGTGCCCGCGAGGTCGACGTCGAGGTCGTCGGCGACGGCGAGCACGGCGGCGAGGTCGCCCACCGCCACCGGGGCGAGCGATCGGTCGCCCGGCCCCCAGATCACCGGTGGATCCTGCAGCGCGCCGGCGACCGTCGCCGCGAACCACAGGGAGCCCGTGCCCACCACCGGGGCACTCCGGATCACGACGTGCTGCAGCCCCGACGTGGTCACCACCTCCTCGGCGAGCCCCTTCGCTCGCAGGTACGGCACAAGAGACCCCGCCGAGGCTCCAGGCACCGACACGAACACGAAGCGGTGCACACCGGCCTCCCGGGCTGCGGCGAGGGCCCGCACCGTGGACCCATGGTTCGCGTCGAGGAGGGCATCGTCGTCGGGCTGATCGGCGCCGCCGACGAGGTGGACGAGCGTGAACACGCCCCCCAACACCTCGGTGAGCGCGTCTGCGTCGCCGAGGCGCTCGAGCGTGACCTTCGCTCCGAGGGCGCGCAGCGACTCGGCCGTCGCGGGGTCGCGAACGGCGGCGCGCACCTCGTCCTTCTCAGCGAGCAGCGGCACCAACGCGTGCCCGACCGGGCCGGATGCGCCCGTGACCATCACCGCCATGGTCCGATGCTATCGAGGGCCGACGGATGCACCTGCAATCGGCTGCATGCACCTGCAAGCCCCTGCTACCATCCGCCGATGGAGCGGACGGGACCGGACTTCACGGAGGTGATGGACCAGCTGCGGTCGAAGGGACTCCGCATGACGCCGCAGCGACGGGTCATCGTCACGGAGGTGATGCGGACCCGGGGGCACATCTCCCCCAGCGTGATCGCCCGTAAGGTTCAGGGCGACATGCCGGGGGTGAACGCGTCGACGGTCTACCGCACACTCACGCTGCTCGAGGAGGTCGGCGTGCTGTCGCACTCCCACCTCGAGACCGGCGCGGAGTACCACCGCTCCGAGGATGCCGAGCACGTTCACCTCACGTGCGGCCGTTGTGGCAAGGACGACCCGCTCTCGCTCGAGGAAGCCCGCAAGCTCCAGGAGCTGATCCGTCGGCATCACGGCTTCGAGGCCGATCTGACGCACTTCGCGATCACCGGCCGTTGCGAGGCCTGCGCGGCTACGGCGAGCTAGCGCTCCGGCGAGTGCCGGCCGCCCGGCCGCCGCTCGGCGTCGGCCAGAGCGGGGAAGAACCCGAACGGGAGCTCCAGCCGGTTGGCGGCCATCAGCGGCTCGTCGGCCAGGATCTCGGCCGTGCGCCCGTCGGCCACGATCCTGCCTTCGTTCATCACGAGCGACCTCGGGCAGAGCTCCAGCGCGTAGGGCAAGTCGTGCGTGACCATCAACATCGTGATGTCGAGCGACCGCAAGATGTCGGAGAGCTCCCGGCGGCTCGCGGGGTCGAGGTTCGACGACGGCTCGTCGAGCACGAGGATCTGCGGTCTCATCGCCAGCACCGTGGCCACGGAAACCCGCCGCCGTTGGCCGAAGCTCAGGTGGTGGGGCGCCCGGTCGGCGAACGCTTCCATGCCGACCGCGGTCAGCGCCTGTACCACGCGTTCCTCCAGGTCGTCGCCCCCCAGACCGAGGTTCGCCGGGCCGAACGCCACGTCGTCGCGCACCGTGGGCATGAACAGCTGGTCGTCGGGGTCCTGGAACACGATGCCCACGCGGCGTCGCACCTCGCGCAGGTGTTCCTCGACGACCGGTAGGCCGCCGACCCGAACCCAACCGGCCTGCGCACGGTGCACGCCGTTCAAGTGCAGAACCAGCGTGGACTTGCCGGCGCCGTTGGGACCCAGCAGGGCCACCCGCTCCCCGCGGCCGATCGCGAGATCGACCCCGAACAGCGCCTGAGTACCGCCCGGATAGGCGAAGGCGAGATCCTTGACCTCGAGGGCCGGCCCGCCGGTGATCTCGTCGGCCGGCTCGGTCATGGCCGCTGCATCCAAGCGAACGCGCACACGGGGAGCGCGACGAGCGGCACCGCCAGCGCGGTGAGCCACTGGCGCGGGGAAGCCCGAACCTCCCCCATCTCGGGCATCGTGCCCGCGTAGCCGCGCGACAGCATCGCGAGGTAGACCCGCTCGCCACGCTCGTACGCTCGGATGAACAAGGCGCCCGCGGTCTGCCCGATGGCCCTGGCCTGCCAGATCCAGCGTCCCTCGTAGCCCCGTGAGAGGCGCGCGACCCGCATGCGCCGCACGTCGTCGGCGATCACGTCCATGTATCGCACCATGAACGACGCGATCGAGGTGAACGCACGGGGCACGTGCAGGCGGTCGAACCCGGTGAGGAACTCCGCCATCGTGGTCGTCGACGCCAGCAGCGTGCTCGCCATCACGCCGATCGTCGCTTTCGCCAGGATGTTCCAGGCGCCCCACAGCCCCTCGACCGACAGGGAGACACCGAGGGCATCGACACGTTCTCCCTGACCCACGAAGGGCAGGAAGAACGCGAAGGCCACGAAGGGCACCTCGATCGCGAGGCGCCGCAGCAGGAACCCGATCGGGATCGCCGCCGCGGCCGCCGCGGCCAGCACCATGCAGGCATAGAGCCCGAACGCCCAGAACGCTTCCCGAGGCGTCGCGACCACGATGAAGACGAAGAGGACCTGTGCCACGAGCTTCGTCTCGGGTGCGAGTCGATGGACGGCGCTGTGTCCGTGGTAGTAGAGCGCGTGAGCGTGGCTTCCGCTCACGGACGCATCGCCGGGTCAGCCGGCGGCGGGCGACCGAGCGTCACGCTCGGCTCGAGACCCGTCGCGGCGGGAGTGGAAGATGCCGAAGAGCACCAGAGCGACGCCGAACGTGATCGCGACGCCGATGACGCCGGACAGGCCGGTGCTCAACGAGCGGTCGTCGACCCCCTGCACCCCGTAGTCGGCGAGCGGGCCGTCGGCGAGGTCGTGATCCTCCGCGGTGTCGATGAAACCCTCGTCGGTCGCGACCTTCTCGAGCCCGTCGGGGCTCGAGCTCGCGAGCGGGCTGACGAAGAAGGCGAGACCGCTGGCCACGATCAGTCCGCCGATCACGACCGCGGTGAGGCCCTTGCGCGTCATCTCGTCACGACCTCCCCACGGCGACATCGGGGACGATCGCGAGATCGGGCACGAGATCCTCGGCTCCGTAGACGAGATCGGGCCGCACCGAGACAACCGCCCCGACCGTCAGCGCCGTGATCAACCCCTCGCCGAGGCCGACCAGGAAGTGCACGCCCAGCATCGCCGTCAGGACGGTGTTCACCGGAGCGTTCCCCGTGCCCCCCACCGCGTACAGGATGACGAACGCGAACGCGGCGATCACGACCGACAGCAGCGCCGCCACGAACGACGCGGCCACCACCGACCCACGGTTGGAGGGCAGCATCTTCCTCAGGCCTAGGAAGATGGCGAGTCCGCTCCACCCGGGGATGATCGAGATCAACAGCACGTTCGTGCCGAGCGCCGTGAGTCCGCCGTCGGCGAACAGCAACGCCTGCACGACCAGGACGATCGCCACCGCGACCGTGCCGGCCCACGGCCCGACCATGATGCACGCGAGCGCGCCGCCCAGCAGATGCCCGCTGGTGCCTGCGGCGACGGGGAAGTTCAACATCTGCACGGCGAAGACGAAGGCGGCCACCAGACCCGCCATCGGTGCCAGTCGATCGGCCAGCGATTCCTTCGCCCGCATGAGGGAGTAGCCGATCCCGCCCGCGGAGACCACCCCGGTGGCCACGGACACTCCCGCGCTCAGGAACCCATCAGGTACGTGCACGCTTCCCCTTCGGACCGACCTAGACGACAAGTGTTGCAGTTGCAAGAAGTTGCGATTCCCTCGGAGCCCTGTATACCCAACGTCCCGTCCGAACGTCAAGCTGCGTCAGTAGCGAGGAGTCTCCCGGTAGTCGCCGAAGACGGCGGTCAGCGCGCGCACGATCTCTCCCTCGGTGCACCGCGCCCTCGCGCAGCCGATCAGCGGCTCGATCAGCTCGGCGTCGGGATCGGCCGCGGCGGTGGCGAGACGAGCGAGGGCCCCGTCGGCCGCGGCCGCATCGCGCCGCGAGCGCGTGAGGGCGACGACGCCCCGCTGATGCACCTCTGCCTGTGGGCCGATCACGAGCGTGTCGACGGTCTCGGCGCTCGGGTCGACGAAGGCGTTGACCCCGACCTTGACGAGGTCGCCGGACTCGAGCCGGCGTTGTTCCTCGAACGCCGCCTCGGCGATCAGCTGCTGGAACCACCCGCGCTCGATGCCTTCGAGCACCCCCTCGAGCATCGAGCCGCTCCCCATGTCGTCGACGTGGGCGAACAGCTCCTCGGCGCGTGCCTCGATCTCGTCGGTCGCGCGCTCGATCACGTAGGACCCTCCCAGCGGGTCGGCCACGTCGGCGACACCGCTCTCGTACGCGATCACCTGCTGCGTGCGCAACGCCAGCCGGGCGGCGTGTTCGGTCGGCAGCGCGAGCACCTCGTCGAGCGCGTTCGTGTGGAGCGACTGGGTGCCGCCGAGCACCGCCGTGAGGGCCTCGAGGGCGGTGCGGACCACGTTGTTCATCGGTTGCTGCGCCGTGTTCGACACCCCGGCGGTCTGGGTGTGGAACCGGAGCCGTCTCGCGGCGTCGTCGGTCACGCCGTAGCGCTCGCGGAGCCAACGCTCCCAGATGCGCCTGGCGGCCCGGAACTTCGCGAGCTCCTCCAACAGGTCGATGTGGCTGTTGAAGAAGAACGAAAGTCCCGGCACGAAGGCGCTCGGGTCCAGACCGCGCCGCAGGCCGAGCTCCACGTAGGCGAAGCCGTCGGCGAGGGTGAACGCGAGCTCCTGCGCCGCCGTCGCGCCCGCTTCCCGGATGTGGTAGCCGCTCACGCTGATCGGATGGAACTTGGGGACGTTCCCGGCGCAGAACGCCATCAGATCACCGATGAGCCGCAGGTGCGGGCGTGGAGGGAAGATCCACTCCTTCTGGGCGATGTACTCCTTGAGGATGTCGGTCTGCAGCGTGCCGTCGAGACGGTCCCAGGCCACATCTTGCCGCTCGGCCGTCGCGAGGAAGAACGCGAACGCGATCGGGGCCGGCCCCGAGATCGTCATCGAGGTCGTGATGTCACCGAGCGGGATGCCGTCGAACAGCGTCTCGAAGTCGTCGAGGGAGTCGGTCGCCACGCCACACCTGCCGACCTCGCCTTCGCTCCGCGGGTCGTCGGAGTCCAGCCCCATCAAGGTCGGCATGTCGAAGGCCACCGAGAGCCCTCCCTGCCCCTGGTCCAACAGGAAGCGGTACCGCGCGTTCGTCTCCGCCGGAGTGCCGAACCCGGCGAACTGTCGCATCGTCCACAAACGCCCGCGGTACATCGTCGGATACACCCCGCGCGTGTACGGCGGGGAACCCGGCAGACCGAGCGCGTCGCCGACATCCGCTCGAACGTCGGCCGGCCCGACGAGCGCCGGGACGGGTTCGCCGGACAGAGAGGTGTGCGATCGGTCCTGGTCCGGGGGCGGGGCCGCGTTCGGGTCCTGCAATCGGGCCTCCGTGTCGGACGCCCGTGTCGCTGGGCGCCGGAGGGGACGGTCGGCGAGCCGCTACCCTGCGGCCCTGCCGACCAGCATAGCCGCGGCCTCGTACGGGTCGACGCGCCGCTCGGCCAGGGCGTTCGCGAGCTCCTCGTCGGCCTCGAGCACCGAAGTGATCTCGAGCCGGAAGCGCTCCGCGGCGAGCGCTTCCACCTCCCGCAGCAGGCGCGCTCGACGCTTCGCGCCGAGCGCGCCGGTCGCCCCCAGGTGCGTCCGATGCGACTCGATCGCCTCCCAGACCGCCTCGACGCCCTCGTCGTCGGTCGCGGTGGTCGTGAGCACGGGGGGGTCCCAGTCGCGAGCCGCGCCGAGATGGAGCATCTGACGGAGCTCTCGCACCACCTCGTGACCACCCTCCCGATCGGCCTTGTTCACCACGAAGACGTCGGCGACCTCGAGGATGCCTGCCTTGGCCATCTGCACGGCGTCGCCCATGCCGGGAGCGAGCACGACGACCGCCGTGTCAGTGGCCGCCGCCACGTCGACCTCGGCCTGTCCGACGCCGACCGTCTCGACCACGACGCGGTCGTAGCCGGCCGCGTCGAGGATGCGGACGGCCTCGGGAGCGGCGAGGGCCATGCCGCCGAGGTGCCCCCGCGTGGCCATCGATCGGATGAACACGCTCGGGTCGGTCGCGTGCTCCTGCATGCGCACCCGGTCCCCGAGCAGGGCGCCGCCCGTGTACGGAGAGGTGGGATCGACCGCGAGCACGGCGACCCGAAGGTCAAGCGCCCGAGAGACCCGGACGACCCCGGCGGCCAGCGTGGACTTGCCGACTCCCGGCGCGCCGGTGAGGCCGATCGTCGCGGCCCGCCCGGTGCTGGCGAAGATGCCTTCGGAGAGCTCCTCGAGACCATCGCCGCCGTCCTCGACGGCGCTGATCGCGCGCGCGACGGCCCGACGATCACCCCCCAGCACGCCACGTACCAGCTCATCGACCCGCATCGCGTGTGAGCCTAACGGCGGCGGGTCGCCACCCACGGGAGTCGGCGCCTCCTCGCCTGCTCACGCGCGGACAGCAGCGACGTGAACCTCACGAGGCGACGAGGGTGGCGCAGGAGTCCGTCTACGCGTACCCGCCGTGTCATCAGGTCGGCGATCGCAGCTCGGCCGTCGGGATGCAACGGATCGGGCATCCCGGCGCGCAGCGGCACCGCGGCGAGGGCGAGCAGCCGCTCGGCGGGGGCGTCGATCCGCAGGTGGGCGTCGGGGGCGACACCGTCGGCGACCCGCACGCCGTCGGGGGCGAGCCGGACGGTCACCGTCACCGCCGCGTCGGGCACCGACAGCTGCACGATCGACGGGCGTAGCAGGGCCTCGCGGGCGGGCTCCCGAGCCAGCTGCTGCTCCAGCAGGCCGGCGATCATCTCGGCGAGGCCGCTGGGATGGGGGCTCTCGAGCGTCACCCCGACGCCGGTCACGGCTCGATCAGCACCTTGGTTGCGATGCGACGGTCGAAGCGCTCGTACCCGCGCGGGGCGTCCTCCAGCGGTATCCGGTCGCTGACGAGCGGCAGCGGATCGAGCCCACCCGCATCGACCCGTCGCATGACCTCCCGCCAATCGCGGTGCACGGGGCACACGCCGGTGAACCGCACATCGAGCGCCCTTGCCCATGCGACGCCGAGCTGGAGCTCCACGGACTCGCCCGCGTAGACGCCGGCGACCACCACCCGGCCGCCACGGCGCACGGCGGCGGTCGCATCGAGGTAGGCATCGGCCGCGCCCACGGCGTCGATCGCCACGTCGGCGCCCCGGTCCTCGGTGACCTCCGCGAGCGCGCTCTCGGCGCTCCGGTCCCCGACGCCCAACGGCGTCGCCCCGGCCGCCGCGGCGAGCTCCAGCCGCGAGTCCTCTCGATCGAGCAGGAACACCCGGGCGGCGCCGAGCGAGCGGAGCGACGCGGCGACGCACCATCCGAGCGGTCCCGCCCCGAGCACCGCCACCGCGTCGTCGGCAGCCGAGCCGGCGAGCGAGGCAGCGTGGTAACCGGTCGTCAGGACGTCGCCGACGAACACGGCACGGTCGTCGTCGACGTCCGCCGGCACCCGTAGCAGGTTCACGTCGGCCCACGGCACGCGCACCCGTTCGGCCTGGGTGCCCGGCAGGTCGCCGCCGAAGGGGCCGGCGCCGAAGACGGCCGCCCGTTCGCAGAGGTTCGTCTCCCCGCGCGAGCAGAACCAGCAGGCCCCGCAGGCCACCGCGAAGGAGACGACGACCCGGTCTCCCGCCGTGACCGAGCCGACGGCCTGGCCGGTCTCTTCCACGACCCCGACAGCCTCGTGCCCGAGCACTTCCCCCGGCGCGGAGGGGGTCTTGCCGTGCAGGAAGTGCAGGTCGGAGCCGCAGATGGCCGAACGGGTCACGCGCACGATCGCGTCGGTCGGCTCACGAACCGTCGGATCGGGCACGTCGGCTACCTCGACCCTGCCCGGCCCGGCGAGGACGACCGCGCGCATCAGCCCTCGTCGGGGAACCTGGTGGGCACGGTGCCGCAGATCGCCACCAGCTCCTGTGCCGCCTGCACGTAGCGGAGGATCTTCGGCAGGTCGCCCCTGACCCGCAGCTTGCCCTGCATCATCGCCCGCACCGGGTCGAGGTCGCCGCGCACGACGTCCTTCCATCGACGGTACGTGGCCGAGATCGTGAACGCGGCTTCGGCGCCTGCCTCCGGCGTGATCAGCCGGGCGGACCTGCACGCACCGTGCCACAGATCGAGGTAGCCCCAGACGTCGTCGGGCACCCCCCGGTCCGGGTCGGCCTCGATGGCGAACGCGATGTCGCCTTCCCAGTCGGAGGCGGCCGCCCGGTATGCCTCCGACGAGTTGATCTCATCGGCCAGCGCTCGGAACCAATCCTCACGCGGGAACTCGTACATATGCTCTCCTGCCACCGGGCCGACAGCATACGGAGCCCTCCCGAGCGCGGCGCCCGCCACGCTCATCGGAGCGCGTCGTAGACGATCACGACGACCGCGATCAGGTTGAACGCCGCGTGGCCCACGATCGGGGCGAGCAGGGTCTTCCGACGTTCGTACACCAGCGCCAGGCCGATCCCGGTCACCACCATCGTGACCTGCAGCGCCACGGCGTCGGGCCAGGGGCCGGGCACGTAGTGGATCACCCCGAACAGCACCGCGGAGACGATCGCTCCGAGGGCCACACCGTGACGGTCGCGGACCGAGCGGTAGATCAATCCTCGGAACAGGAACTCTTCGGTGATGGGGGCCACCACGACCGCGAACAGGGCGAAGACCACGAGCTCGAACCCATGGAGATCACCGGTGACCTGCTCGGGCACCGAAACCACGCGGTCCGTGACCGCCGCCAGCACTGCGATGATGGCGGCGGCCGCGATCCCGGCAACGATGCGCACGACCACCCCGAGGCCCGCGCCGATCGCCACCTCGCGTCCGACGCGTGCGTTCGGCACCAGCCGCAACGCGGTTCTCCAGCCGGGGTGCCTGCTCCGCAACCATAGGAAGAGCGTGCCGATCAGCACCACATCGACCACGATCCCCTGCGCCAGCTCGCTGAAGCCGCTGGCCCCCTCCGCGGTCGTATCGCCGAACGCGGCGAAGATGGGCGCGGCGGCCACCGATCCCAGCAGGAAGCCGAGCAGCGCAATGCCGAGGGTCGGCAGGAACGTCCAGGTGACCTTGGGGCGGCCGTCGGGCAGGGTGTCGGTCGCCGCACCCGGCACGAGCGAGGTGCCGATCGGGCTGCCGTCGGCACGCAGATCGGGGCGGCGGGGGGGTTCGGGCATCATCGGGTCGGACCCTCTACGGCAACCGGATCGCGGGTTCCTCCACGCGACGTACCTCGACGCCGATCGCGCGCAGCTTCTCGCCGAACCCCTCGTAGCCGCGATCGAGATGGTGGAGCTCGGAGATCTCGGTCACGCCGTCGGCCACGAGCGCGGCGATCGTCATGGCAGCACCGGCCCGGATGTCGAGGGCCCGCACCGGAGCGGCCGAGAGCCGTTTCACGCCACGGATCACCGCGTGGTGGCCCTCGGTGCGGATGTCGGCGCCCATGCGCCGGAGCTCGTCGACGTAGAGGAAGCGGCTCTCGAAGACGTTCTCGGTCGCGATGCTCGTGCCGTCGGCGGTCGCGAGCATCGCCATCAGGATGGGCTGGAAGTCGGTCGCGACCCCCGGGTAGGGCAGGGTCACGAAGTCGATCGCTCGGGCGCGGCCGGCCTGGCTCACGCGCAGGCCCTGTTCGGTCATCACGACCTCGGCGCCGGCGTCGGCGAGCTTCTGCAGGAACAGGTCGAGATGGTCCGGGCGCGCGTTCTCCAGCGAGACCTCGCCTCGTGTCGCGACGGCGACCGCCGCCCAGGTGCCCGTCTCGATGCGATCGGGGATCGCCGCGTGATCGGCAGGAACAAGGGCGTCGACGCCTTCGATCTCGATCGTGTTCGTGCCCGCGCCGTCGATACGCGCACCCATCGTCGCAAGGAACGAGGCGAGGTCGGCGATCTCGGGCTCGCGGGCGGCATTGTCGATCACGGTCGTGCCGCGCGCGAGCACGGCCGCCATCATCAGGTTCTCCGTCGCGCCGACGCTCGGGTAGTCGAGTGTGATCGCGGCCCCGTGCAGCCCCGTCGTCTCGGCCACCAGGAACCCGTGCTCCGAGTCGACCTCGGCGCCCATCTTCCGCAAGCCCTGCACGTGCAAGTCGATCGGCCGTGAACCGATCGCGTCGCCGCCCGGCACGGCCACCCGTGCCCGGCCGGCCCGCGCGAGCAGCGATCCCAGCACCGCGGTCGACGCTCGCATGCGCCGAACCAGGTCGTAGGGCGCCTCGACCGAGGTCAGCTCGGTGGCGTCGATCGTCACCGAGTCGTCGCGCCAGACGACGCCCGCCCCGAGGCGATCGAGCACCTCGCTCATCGTCAGGCAGTCCTGGATAAGCGGGACGTTGTGCAGCTCGGTACGGCCGGGCGCGAGGAGCGCGGCGGCCATGAGCTTGAGAGCGGAGTTCTTGGCGCCCGCGACCCGGATCGTGCCGGAGCAGCGCGCACCCCCGGTGACCAGGAGTCTTTCCATCGGCGCAGTCAGTCTAGGCCGGGATCGGTTCGAGAACGGTCAACCCGCCAGGTCGATCCGTGTCTGCGCCTTCCGCAGCTCGGCGTGGACGTCGTCGAGCTCGGCCTCGTCGAGCTGCGTGTCACGACCTCGAGCGAGTTGCTGCTCCAGCGCCGAGGCCCGGGATCGGGCGGACTCGACGTCGATGTCGCCGGTCAGCTCGGCGTTCGATGCAAGCACGTCGACGCGCGTGCCGGCTTCCCCCTGTTCGACGCCACCGCTGGTGACGTGCAGGAACCCACCGTCGACGACCGCGACGATCTCTCCGCTGGCCTCGCGCTGGATGCGGAGCGGACCGATGGCGAGCTGCACCATCAACGGGGCATGGCCGGCGAGGATGCCGACCTCGCCGTCGATGCCCCGGGCGATCACCGTCTCGGCCTCGCCTGCCCAGAGCTCACGTTCGGGCGTGACCACGTGGACGTCGATCGGCGCGCTCACGCAGCCTCCAGCTGCTTGGCCTGCTCGACGGCCTCCTCGATGCCACCGACGAGGAAGAAGGCCTGTTCGGGCAGGTGGTCGTATTCACCCTCGGTGAGGCCCCTGAACGAGGCGATCGTCTCGTCGATCGGCGTGTACTTGCCGGGCAGGCCCGTGAACTGCTCGGCCACGAAGAACGGCTGCGACAGGAACCGCTGGATCTTGCGGGCGCGCGAGACGATGACCTTGTCCTCCTCGGAGAGCTCGTCGATGCCGAGGATCGCGATGATGTCCTGCAGGTCCTTGTACCGCTGCAGGATCTCCTGCACGCGCCTGGCTACGGCGTAATGCTCCTCGCCGACGTACCGGGGATCGAGGATCCGGCTCGAGGAATCGAGCGGGTCGACCGCCGGGTAGATGCCGAGCGATGCGATGTCGCGTGAGAGCACGGTCGTCGCGTCGAGATGCGCGAACGCGGCGTGCGGTGCGGGGTCGGTGATGTCGTCGGCGGGCACGTAGATCGCCTGCAGCGACGTGATCGACCGGCCCCCTGCCGACGTGATGCGCTCCTGCAGGTCGCCCATCTCGCCGGCGAGGTTCGGCTGGTATCCCACCGCGCTGGGCATGCGGCCCAGCAGCGTCGAGACCTCCGAGCCGGCCTGGGTGAAGCGGAAGATGTTGTCGACGAACAGC
>Ga0256867_10000005_pt1 | contig 83662 bp, 77 predicted proteins | sample RVTome_15_FD_185939 | JGI IMG/M metagenome (GOLD analysis project Ga0256867, IMG submission 185939) | Soil microbial communities from uranium-contaminated site in the Upper Colorado River Basin, Wyoming, United States - RVT150D86 (HiSeq) ... | reverse complement strand
TCCCGCTCGGCGATATCTCGACCTCGATGACGATCAGTGGCCCCGCGGCCGTGGTCTTCGCGTTCTTCCTGGCCACCGCGGAGCGCCAGGGCGTGGACTGGAGCCGGCTCGACGGGACCCTCCAGACCGACATCCTGAAGGAGTACATCGCCCAGAAGGAGTGGATCTTCCCGCCTCGCCCACACCTCCGGATCATCGGCGACCTGATCGAGTTCTGCGCCCGGGAGGTCCCCAAGTGGCACCCGATCAGCGTGTCCGGGTACCACATCCGCGAGGCCGGCTCCACGGCGGTCCAGGAGCTCGCCTTCACCCTCGCCGACGGGTTCTCCTACGTCGAGCTGGGGCGGGAGCGCGGCCTCGACGTGGACCGGTTCGCCCCGGAGCTGTCGTTCTTCTTCAACGCCCACATCGATTTCTTCGAGGAGATCGCCAAGTACCGGGCCGCCCGGCGGATCTGGGCAAGGTGGATGCGAGATCGGTACGGGGCCAAGGACCCGGCCTCGTGGCGGCTCCGGTTCCACACTCAGACCGCGGGGTGCTCGCTCACCGCGCAGCAGCCCGAGAACAACATCGTGCGGACCGCCATCGAGGCCCTGGCCGGCGTTCTCGGCGGCACCCAGTCCCTTCACACGAACGCCCTCGACGAGGTCCTGGCGCTCCCGACTGAGAAGGCCGCCCAGATCGCGCTGCGGACCCAGCAGGTCATCGCGCACGAGACCGGCGTGGCGAACGTGATCGACCCCCTGGGCGGCTCGTACTTCGTGGAGGCCCTCACCAACCGGACCGAGGAGCTGGCCGAGGAGTACTTCCGCCGGATCGAGGAGATGGGCCGCGGCTCGATGCTCGAGGGGATGCTGGTCGGCATCGAGCGGGGGTTCTTCCAGTCGGAGATCGCCGACGCCGCCTACCGGGAGCAGGAGCGCTACGAGAAGAACCGGCTGATCCGCGTGGGCGTGAACGAGTTCGTCGACCCGAACGACGAGCCGATCGAGACGTTGAAGATCGGCCCGGAGATCGAGCAGGACCAGATCGAGTCCGTCCGCCGGTTGCGGGCCGATCGTGACGAGGCCGCGGCGCACCGCGCCCTCGAGCGGCTGAAGGCCGCGGCCCTCGACGAGGGGGAGAACCTGATCCCCCCGATGGTGGACTGCGCCCGGGCGTACTGCACCGAGGGCGAAATCGTGGGCGCCCTTCGTGAGGTCTTCGGCGAGTACACCGAGACCCCCCGCTTCTAGACGCCAGCGCTATCCGTTCACGTAGTTGCCGGTGGCAGCGCAGGGATCCTCTGCCGAACCCATCACCGCGATGTCACCGTCGGCCCCCGGGACACCCAGGTGAACCAGAACGTGCAGGGGGTGCCGGCGATTCATCGGCAGGTTTTCCAGGCCCCCGGCCGCGTCGTCTGCGTCGGCGTTCGGGTTGTTGGCGAACAGCACGGCAGGGAGGATCTGGTACTTCTCGTTCCCGTTCGCGGACAGGATCGCGCAGCTCCCGTTGGGGAGGATCAGCACGTGGGTGTGATCAGCCTTGGCCACCCCAGCGCTCCCCAGGAGCATCGCCGCGGTCATCGCGGCCACCAGTCCTCGTCTCATCACGACCTCCCTTCTCGAAGGACGACGGCCTGCTGCGGCCGCCTACGCTCCACAGCGGAAGGGACGGCCGGGACCGTCCCTTCCCATCTCCATGTTCGATGCGTGGCGATGCGGTTGAATGGAGGAGCCTACTGGAGAGCCGACTCCTCCTGCCCAGGCGGGGAAGGTGGATCCCGGGCCAGATCCAGAAGCACGTGCGGGTGGAGGAACTGGCGATGGGTCGGATTCGCTTCCAGGACGGGTGCCACCAACGGGGCGACTCCTCTCGGACCTCTCGTCGTCCCCGGCTGATCGGGCCGTTAGGGTGCGGACCAACCGACATGGCGGCCCATCTCGTTGACGATTTGGGCTCTTCGGGCACTCCAGTCTAGGTCCGGGCCCAACGTCCCGTCAAGCGCCGGACTGAGCGGCTCGCAACGGGCGTCCCATGGACCTATTGGCTGACGGCTCGGCGCTCGGGCGGCCCTCCAGAGTGGGACGAAGGGGCCGGACATCGGCCCCTTCGTCGTGCGACGCTCCGACTCTACCTCTGACCTTAACGGCAGTACGTGCACCCGGTATCGAACCTCGGGGTCGGGCGGCGAACACGCCCGAGGCTGCCCCCCACAATGGTTGGGCCATCGGGACGGTCCGCCAGCCAAGGGAACTGTTACTCGTGAGGCTCCTCCCCTTTGTTCGACATCCTGAACTGCACGGTGCCGGGTGCAGGGAACCTCCTCGATTGTGCGGGGGGGGCGGGTCTCCCCGCCCCCCCGGCAGTGCATCGAAGCGCCCGCTACTCGTCCGTGAGGTTCGACCAGAAGGCGGCCTGGCCGATCAGGGGCCACTCGCGCTCCGCGTCCCCTCGCGAGAACGGGTTCGTGGCGTACCCCAGGTATCGGCTGTCCACCGTGGTCGTTCCGTGGACGATGATCGGTGCGCCGGCCGCGGCGGGGTTGCGGTTCCGCCACAGTCCCGCGACGAACATGTCGTCTACGGTTGGGAGGTACCGCCCGTCCACCACGGCCCCCGCCGGGATCGACGAGAACCAGGTGATGCTCGACGGAAGGTACAGGTTGTCCGTGGTCGGGTAGCCGCCGGTGAGGGGACCACCGGTTCCCTCGTTCGTCCATAGGGCGATGCCGCTGCCGCCACCCTGACTTCCCTGGGTGAGCGTCCCCGTGATGAGGGGTGGGACGGCGTTGTTCAGGAAGTTGAAGTTGTTCGCCGCCTGGCTGGTCCCGATGTATCCACCGCCCCGCTCGAAGAAGTCTATGAGCCGGGCTCGGGCCGTGGCGTTCGCCGCCGACGGGAACGACTGCCCCGCGTTGTAGATCACGTCGAAGCTCTCCAGCGGGTCCGTGGCCGAGTTCTGGAGCGAGTTCGGCCCATTGACCGTGGAGACGAAGCCCACGTCCGGCCCGAAGATCTGCCGGAGGGACCACGACGTGTCGTTCTCCGCAGGGTTGGCGCTGTTGACAAGCATGGCCACCCTCGGCGCCTCGTCGAGCTGGGTGGTGGGTGGCATCGCTCCCCGGCCCCGCTCGAAGTAGAAGCCTCCGGCAGCCCCGGCCGCCTCGAGCGCGGCCACCGTAGCCGCGTCGTTCGGGAAGATCAAGGAGCCGGCCGGCATCGGGCCGGCGCTGGCGCTGTCGAACGCCGCCTCGGCCACCTCGCCGTCGACGCCGCTCCGCAGGAGGTCCAGGACCGCGCGGACCTCGTGGGCCCCCTTCACCGCGACCGTGTACCAGTCGGCCGGGCCTCCGCCTCGGACGCCTCCCTCGAGCGGGTTGACCTCGTTGATGGGGATCGTCTTGGGGTTGAACGAAGCGTCCCCGCGCGGGATCTCCACGACGTCGGCGCCCCAGAGCTCCCCGTGGCTCCATGCCCCGGGCGGGGCGTACAGCTGGGTGATGCGCTCGGAGATGTCCTGGCCGGCACTGAGCACGGTCAGGGCCAGCCCCCGCTGGGCCTGGTCCATCCACACGACGTAGGACTTCTTGGGGAACGTCTTCCCGCCCCACGTGAAGTCCTGGTTGGTGCGCTCTACCAGGATCCCGTTGTGGAAGAGCCACTCCACCATCCGGTTCGCCTCGGCGTCGCTTCGCTGGACCCCGCGGTCCGGTGAGATCTTGCCCGCCGGGCCTCCCACGAACGGGATGACGTACGCGGTGGGGTACTCCACCATCCAGTTGTGCTGCTCGTCGGTGAAGTCCCGGCTGGCGATCAGCGGATCGTCACAGCAGTTCGGACGCCCGGCGTCGGTGACGCCCCGGCGGAAGATCTCGAACTGGTCGTGCAGGATCTGCTGCCGGTTCTGGATCCAGTAGTCGGCCGACGAGTAGAACAGGATGTAGGTCTCCCGCTTCGACCCGAACCGGCCCCCGCACGCCGTGTTGCTGCACATCTCGGTGGTGGACCCGTCCACCCCGAAGAACGCCGCGTACGTCTGGGTGTAGAAGGGGCCCCAGTCGTCCCAGCCCTCGGCGAACGGCGGGCCCGTGGGCGGAGGCGGGGTGTCGTCCGCGTCCATGTTCCACTGGTTTACGGGGCGGGTTATGGGACGCCCGATCGCCGCCAGGGCCGCCTCGTTGGCGTCCAGGCGTCGCTGGTTCCAGTACAGGAAGATGTCGTACTCCATGCCCGGGTTGTGGGGCTTGGTCAATCCGTCGCTCAGGGTCGGGTTCACGTAGCCGTGCATGAACAGCCCCACGGGAGCCAGCCACTCCTGCTGGAACGCCGTGTTGATCTGGATCTCCGGCTGTGACTGCACCATGAGGTCCCGGTTCATGTCGAACGCGTTGGCGTTGGCCCGCGTCCCGGCCACCCGGCCGTCGGGGTTCGTGGTGGGGATAACGATCAGGAGTACGTGGTCGAGCAGGTCGTCCACCGCCGCGTTCGTGCCGTACGGCAAGGTGGTCATGTCTCGGATGACCTGCATGATGGCGTCGGTGCCCTCACGCTCCCCGCCGTGGATGTTCGCCTCGATGAAGACGGGGAGCTTCACGTTCTCCCCCCAGGACTGCAGGAGGACCTGCGCCTGAACCGGGTCGGTGGTCATGATCTCCCGGAGCTGGAGCCATCGCTGGTAGTCGCGCTGCTGCTCTGGGGTCTCCATGGCGTTGACCACCACGCCGTAGATGTCCCGTCCCAGGACGGACTGGCCGATCACCGAATACTCCATCCGGGGAGGGACCCCGGCGGCAGCGGCCTCGTCCTGGAAGCCGTCAAGGGTGCACCCGAGGGCGGCATACGGCATGATGGCCAGGGGAGCGGTCTGGGGGACGTTCTCCCCGGTGGCCGGGGCGCACCATTCTTCGCTATACGTCGGGCCGAGGCCCGGCGAGATCGGGTTCCCGTCCCATGGTGGTGCGAGCTGCGCGCCGGCGGGAGCGGAGAAGGCCGCCGCCGACGCCACGAGTACGAGTGCCGTCGCCAGCACCGTGGGGATCCGTCGTCCTTGCATCCGATCAACCTTTCACTCGGGGGGGCAGCTCAAGGTTCGGTCGACGCCTTATCAGGGTGGATCGCGGGCCAGGCCCGGCCAGTGGGGAGTCGAGGCCGGCCGCCGGATGGGTGAGTGTCGGGCAGGTCGGAAGGACGCGGGCTCGGGATGGGCTGACGGGATCGTCCGGTTCAGCTCGGTACAGGCTCCTTTCATCGATCCTCCCACAGGGCAGGACCGTCCCGAACCGGGACTATAAGGACGAGTGGGAGCCGAAGTCCAATCGAGGGGTCAGGTCCGCCACTTGCCGGCCACGACCTGGGCGATGGCGCCGCCGCCGGCCGCGTACACGCCCGCCCCGAGGACCCCAAGGAGGTCCCCGAAGCCCGCGCCCGGGTCGATTGTGCGGAGGACGAACAGGACCGGCAGGGCCAGCGTAAGGACGCCCGCCAGTCGACGGAGGAACCCGAGCCACGGCAGGAGCATGGTCAGGAGGGCCACCAGCGCGCCGATCGTGCCCGCCATCAGGAGGAGGAACCCGAGGTTCACGCCCGCGTCGCCCCGCAGCTCGATCAGCCCGCGGGCCGGGATCTCTCGGGGGAGGGCGCCTCCCTGGGTCCACGGGAGGATCGCCGACACGACAACCGCCACCGCGCCGGCCAGGGCCAGGCTCGCGCCCCATGGGAACCCGCGGGGCGGCGGGTGCCGGCGGGGCCGAGGCGGCCGCTCCGGTGGGGTCTCGTGCTCGCCGTCCTCCCTGGGCGTGGCCGGGAGGACGGCCGTGTCGGTGCCCTCGACCACCGGCGGGTGGGGGATCGCCTCGGTGATCGCCTCCTGGGGGCCCGGGGGGGGCTCCTCCGCGAATACCACGTTCCAGTCGGCGAAGAAGTCCTCGTCGGCCTCGGGCTCGGCGGCCGCGATCTCCGGGCTCGAGCTCCGGACCGGGGCGCCGCAGCGCCCGCAGAACCGGTCCCGGTCCTCGAGAGGGCCACCGCACCCGGTGCAGAAGCGGGGGGCCGGGTCGACCTCGGCCGGCTCGGCCCCGAGCGTGGTCCCGCAGGCGCCGCAGAACCGATCGTCGGCCTCGACGGGCGACCCGCACGACGGGCAGGCCGTCATCACCTGGCGAGCATACCCCCGGCCGGTCCCGTCTCCTCGGAAGCGCGGCGGGAGCGCCTCCTGCGTCCCTTACTTGTTGCGAGACATTGCAATAATGAGATAGGGTGATGCCATGGACGTCCTGGCCCAGGGCGCGGCTCCCTCGGGGGACGGGTTCAGCTTCGGTCTCGTCCTGAGCGGGCTCCTGTTCGGCCTCCGGCACGGGATCGACTGGGATCACATCGCGGCCATCGCCGACATCACCTCCTCCCAGGACGAGCGGCGCACGGCGCTGTGGTTCGGCACGCTGTACGCCCTGGGGCACGCGGCAGTGGTCCTGGTGCTCGGCGTCCTGGCGATCGTGGCCGGCGACCTCCTGCCTGCCGGGATCGACGAGGTCATGGGTCGGGTGGTCGGTGCCACGCTGATCGTCCTCGGCGTCTACGTGTTCTACTCCCTGATCCGGCACGGCCGGGACTTCCGTCTCCGGAGTCGGTGGATGCTGGTGTTCTCGGGCGTCCGGCGCGGCGCGAGGTGGGCCAGGGAGCGGATCGGGCGGGGGGCCGCGGTGGCCGTGTTGGAGCCGCCGACGGCAGGAAGCTCCGGAGACGTCGACCCGGCCCGGCGGCACCACGGCCATCACGGCCGGCCCGGGCACCACCATCACGAGGCGGCCGAGCGCCATGACGCGTTCATGAGCTACGGGACGGGCACGTCGATCGGGGTCGGCATGATCCACGGGGTCGGGGCGGAGACGCCCTCCCAGGTCCTGATCTTCCTGGCCGCGGCCGGGGCCGGGGGACCGGCGGTGGGGGTGGTCGTGCTCGTGGCGTTCATCGTGGGGCTCCTCGTGTCGAACTCGCTGATCACGCTGGGCTCGGCCTACGGGTTCCTCAGCGCGTCAGGGAATTTCGCCGTCTACGCGGCCGTGGGCGTGACCGTGGGGCTGTTCAGCCTGGCGCTGGGCGTGCTGTTCGTGCTCGGGCGGGAGTCCGTGTTGCCGGCGTTCTTCGGCGGGTAGCGCCCTGGACCTCTCGCCGGCACCGGGCGCACAGCCCGGAGATGGCGAAGTGGGTCAGGTCGGGCGTGAAGCCCCTGTGCCGGCCGATCACCCGCTCCAGGGAGGCCACCTCTTCGGCCGAGAGGTCGTCCTCGGCGCCGCACCGCGAGCAGGTTAGGTGGACGTGGCGAGGGTCTTCGGCGCGGTGGTACTCGGCCCCGCGCTCGAGGTGCGCGTGCTGGACCACACCCACGTCCTCGAGCAGGGCCAAGGTCCGGTACACGGTTGACGCGTTGACCGCGGGAAGCCGGCGCTGGACCCGGCGGGCCACGTCCTGCGGGGTTATGTGTCCGTCGGTGCCGAGAACTTCCGAGAGGATGGCCTCGCGCTGGGGCGTGATGCGGTGGCCGCGCTCCCGGAGCATGGTCAGCACCGCCCGGACCCGGTCCACGCGGTCAGGCTACTGCATCGCAGGTGCGGCGATACCGACCACCGCTCGGCCGGTCCGCTGCCACGGCCGGCAGCGGACCGGCTTATGATTCCGGCGGGGAGGTGAGGGGATGGCCAAGAAGGACACGCTGGCGCTGCTGAAGAACGTCTCCCTGTTCGAGGGACTCTCGCGCAGGGAGCTCGAGCAGATCATGAAGGTGGCGAAGGAGATCGAGTTCGACGAGAGCCACGCCATCGTCGAGGAGGGAGCGACGGGCATCGGCTTCCACCTGATCCTCGAGGGCGAGGCCCACGTCCTCGTCGGCGGCAGGAAGCGGGCCACGCTCAGGGCCGGCGACTACTTCGGCGAGATGTCCCTGATCGACGGAGGGCCTCGCTCGGCGACGGTGAAGACGACCACCCCCGTCCGCACTCTGGCCCTGACGTCGTGGGCGTTCCTCCCTCTGCTCGACAAGTCGCCCTCGATCGCCAAGAAGATGCTCCAGGAGATGTCCCGCCGGATGCGGAACCTGGAGCGCTCTCTCACTCACTGACGACACGCCCGCCGGGCTACCATGGTCGGGTCCGGATACCCGAGGAGGTCAGCGTGGGTGAGCTCGTTCGCCTGGAGGTCGAGGACGGCGTGGGTACGATCCGGCTCGACCGTCCCCCTCTGAACGCGATCGACGAGGCCCTCACCGGCGACCTCCACGCCGCCGCCCTGGAAGCGGGACGGCGGGACGACGTGGGCGCGGTGGTGTTGTACGGCGGAGAGAAGGTTTTCGCCGCCGGGGCCGACGTGAAGATGATGGCCTCGATGGGACCGGCCGAGGTCCGCCCGATGATCCAGAACCTCCAGGAGGTGTTCAACGCGGTCGAGGACATCCCGAAGGTCGTTATCGCCGCGGTCACCGGGTTCGCGCTGGGGGGCGGGTGCGAGCTGGCGATGTGCGCCGATCTTCGTTTCGCCGCCCCCAGCGCCAAGCTCGGCCAGCCCGAGATCCTCCTGGGGATCATCCCCGGCGCCGGGGGGACCCAGCGGCTCCCCCGGTTGGTGGGGCCGTCCCGGGCCAAGGACCTGATCTTCTCCGGGCGCCAGGTGGACGCTGAGGATGCCCTGAGGATCGGACTGGTGGACCGGGTCGCCGAGGACCCCTACGCCGAGGCCCTCGAGGTGGCTCGAGGCTTCGCCTCCGGCCCCCGGGCGGCCCTCCGGGCCGCCAAGGCCGCCATAACCTGGGGCTCCAGGGTGGACCTCCGGACCGGGGTGGCCATGGAGCGTGAGGCCTTCTCGGACCTGTTCACCACGGCCGACCAGAAGGAAGGCATGGCCGCCTTCGTGGAGAAGCGGAAGCCGGGCTTCACCGGCCGCTGAGTCCCGGGAACCTCCCCGCCCTCCGGCGCGTCTCATGTGGGAATGCCGGGCTCATCCCCGGCGTTCACACGAGGTGTCTGCTGCCGCCTCCGCCGGCAGGGAGAGGACGAGGGGTCATGAGCGAGATGCAGGCGATCCGGGGGGCTCGCCCCCGCGAGCTGCCCCGGCCGAACCGGACCTACAGCCGGGGCCGGGTGTGCGCCCAGGAGGGCTGCGACACACGCGTGTCCGTCTACAACAAGGCCCAGTACTGCTGGGCCCACAAGCCCGTCAGCTTTCCGGTGGTGCGGGGAGCCCGGAGGCGCAAGGCCGCCTGAGGTCAGCCCCGAGCCAGCCCGTCCGGGGCGATCCGGGAGGCGATGGCCCGAGCCTCCTCCAGCCGGTCCCGGTCCACGAAAAGGCGAGGGCCCCACTCGTTCAGGAGGACGTAGGACAGCGTCCCGGGGTTCTTCGCCCACCACACGATGCCCGCTTCCTCGAGCTCGCCGGCGATGCGGTTGGCGTTCTCGTGGGTGAACCGGCCCAGGTAGACGGTCCGGATCCCCTTCGCCACGTCAGGCCTCCGAGGCCGGCCCGCAGCCGGCGGCCAGGAACACCCGGAGGGCCAGGAACGTGCCGCCGTCCAGGAGGGTCTCGACGCAGGCCTGGGTGCCGGCTTCCAGCGCCTCGATCTCGTCCTCGGACAGCTCCCTCCAGGCCCCCCCGTCCCGGCGGAGGAACGCTGTGGCGCCGGCGGCGAACCGCTCGATCGGGATCCGCGGCCCCTGCCCTTCCCGGAGGGCCAGGTCGGCATCGGTGATCGACTCCAGGGTGCCGTCCAGCCACACGACCGGGGGATCGCCCGGGCCCGGCTCGCTCTCGGCCACCGGGGGCGGGGTGCCTCCCGAGGCCGTGGGACGGAGCATCAGGCGCTCCACGCCGAACGCGGCCGCGGCTCCCACCGCCAGCAGCACGAGGCCTCGGAACCATCGCACCCGCCCATTGTGCCCTTCGCGGGCGGCCCGGGTGGCTCGGAATCGGGTAAAAAGAAGCGGCCATCCGACCCGAAGAGGTGATGAGTGAACGTCGTCGTGCTCGCCAAGTACATCCCCAACCCGACCGGCACCCCGCAGCTCGGCGAGGACTTCCTCCTGGTCCGAGAGGGGGTGGAGGGAGGCCTTGATCCTGGCGACGAGCCGGCCATCGAGGCGGCCCTGGAGATCAGCGAGAAAGCCGGAGGAGAGGTGACGGTGGTGTCCATGGGCCCGGAGCCGGCCATGGAGGCCGTCCGCAAGGCCCTGTCCATCGGCGCGCACAAGGGCGTCGTGATCACCGACGATGCCCTCCGTGGGTCGGACACACTGGCCACCGCCACGGTGCTCTCTGCGGCGATCCAGCTCCAGGAGTTCGACCTGGTTCTGGCCGCGGTGGAGTCGACCGATGGTTACACGGGGACGCTCCCGCAGGCGCTGGCCGAGTTCCTCGGCGTGCCGGCCCTGACGTTCGCCAGGAAGCTCGAGCTGGGCGAGGGGACCATCCGGATCGAGCGCCAGACCGAGGGCGGCTACCAGGTCGTGGAGTCATCCCTGCCGGCGCTGGTCACGGTCACGGCGGGCGCCACCACGCCCAGGTATCCGACCCTCAAGGGCATCATGGCGGCGAAGCAGAAGCCGGTGGAGCGGCTGGCCCTGTCGGACCTCGGGCTGTCAGCGGATGATGTCCGGGCCACGCAGTCGGTGACCGGCGTGGAGGACGCGGCCGAGCGCCAGGCCGGCGAGGTGATCGAGGACGACGGAACGGCCGCCGACCGTGTCGTTGCCTTCCTCAAGGAAGCGAAGGTGATCTGAGTGGCCGGCGTGTGGGTGTACGCGGAGCTTCACGATGGCGCGCCCGCCACCCCGGCCCTGGAGCTGCTGACGAAGGCTCGCGAGCTCGGCCAGGAGGTATCGGCCGTGGCGCTCGGCGCCGGGGCCACCGAGGCCGCCGGGGCCCTGGGGGAGCACGGCGCCGCCAGGGTGTTCGCCGGCGACGACGCCGTATTCGACGAGCACCTGGCCCAGCCCCGAGTGGAAGCACTCCACCGGCTGGTCCAGAAGCACGGGCCGAGCCTGATCCTGTTCGCCTCGAGCTACGACTCGCGGGACGTGGCCGGGAGGCTCCAGGCCCGGACGGCCTCGACGCTGATGGGCAACGCCACCGACGTCCCGGCGATCGACCGGGCCCGGACCAGCATCTTCGGCGGGTCGAAGCTGGTGGACGTGGAGCTGGCCGGCCCGGATCCGCGGCTCGTGCTGGTTCGTCCCAAGTCGTTCCCGGCCGAGCCGTCCGGCGGCACGGCCGAGGTCATTCCGGTCCCGGCCGACGTCCCCGAGGAGGCCCGGGCCGCCAGGATCGTGGAGCGCCACGAGGAGGAGGCCTCCGGGCCGAAGCTGGAGGAAGCCCCGGTGGTGGTGGCCGGTGGCCGGGGGCTCCAGGACCCCAAGAACTTCGAGCTCCTCCGGGAACTGGCCGGGGCCATCGGCAGCGCCGCGGTGGGCGCCACCCGGGCCGTGGTCGATGCCGGGTGGGTCCCCTACAACATGCAGGTAGGGCAGACCGGGGTGACCGTGAAGCCCGACCTGTACATCGCCGTGGGCATCAGCGGGGCCACCCAGCACCTCGTTGGGATGCGGGAGTCGAAGCGGATCGTGGCCGTGAACAAGGATCCCGACGCCCCCATCTTCCGGGTGGCCGACCTCGGCGTGGTCGGGGACGCCCTGAAGGTGATCCCCAAGGTCATCGAGCAGATCCGTTCCGGGGGCTAGGCCACCAGGTCCGCCGAGACCTCGTTGATCGGTCCCTCGCCGCGCTCGAACGAGGTCACGTTCTGGAGCGTGGTCTCGGCGATCGTGCGCACTGCCTCCTCGGTGAAGAACGCCTGGTGGGCGGTGATGAGCACGTTCGGGAACGTGAGGAGCCGCATGAACACGTCGTCCCCGATCACCACGTTCGACAAATCCTCGAAGAACAGGTCTGCCTCTTCCTCGTAGACGTCGAGTCCCAGGAACCCGATCCGGCCCTCCTTCAGGCCCTCGATCACGGCGGCCGTGTCGACCAGCCCGCCGCGGCTCGTGTTCACCACCATCACCCCCGGCTTCATCCGGGCCACCGCGTCGCGGTCGATCAGGTGGTGGGTCTCCGGGGTGAGGGGGGCGTGGAGGGACACGATGTCCGACTCGGCGAACAGCCGGTCGGCGTCGAGGTAGGTCACGCCGAGGTCCTGACAGGCTGGGTTCGGGACCGGGTCGGTGGCCAGGAGCCGGCAGTCGAACCCGGCCATGATCCGGGCGAAGGCCTCGCCGATCCGTCCGGTCCCCACGATCCCCACGGTGCGGTCGTGGACGTCGAACCCCATCAGGTCCTGGAGGGAGAAGTTCCCGTCCCGGACCCGAGCGTAGGCCCGGTGGATCCGCCGGCTGAGCGCCAGGATCAGCGCCACGGCGTGCTCGGCAACGGACTCCGGCGAGTACGCGGGCACGCGGGCCACGGTGACCCCGAGGCGGCCGGCGGCGACGAGGTCCACGTTGTTGAACCCGGCCGAGCGGAGGGCGACCAGCCGCGTCCCGCCGCCGTGGAGGGCCTCGAGCACCGGCGCGTCCAGCCGGTCGTTGACGAACGGACACACCGCCGGGAACCCTTCGGCCAGGGCCACGGTCTCCTGGCCGAGCCGGGCCTCCAAGAACGTCAGCTCGTGGCCGTGGGACTCGTTGGCGCGCTCCAGGGACTCGCGGTCCCACGGCTTCGTGCTGAACACGACCACGCGCACGTCAGCCGCCGTTGGGGAGCTCGGCGAAGGCCCGGACCGGGAAGGACGCCCCTCGGACGATCCGGGGGGGGACGGCGAAGAACCGGAAGCCGTCCTCGGGAAGCTGGTCGAGGCCCCTTAGGTGCTCCACGATGGGGATCCCGGCGCCAAGGAGCCGGGTGTGGGCCGGCCGGGCCGGATCGGTGGTGTCGTCGACGTTCGTCCAGTCCACACCGACCAGGGCCGCGCCTCCGTCCACCACGAGGTCGAGCGCGGCGGGGGAGAGCCACGGGTCCGGCTCCCAGTACGCGTCGGTGCCCCACCTTCGGTCCCACCCCGCCCGGACCAGCACGGCCCGGCCGGCCACCGAGTCGAGGGGGAGGTCCACCGGCCCGGGCTCGGCGGAGGCGTCCACCACCACGCCGGGGAGCCCCGCCAGCCGGTCGAGGGGAAGGTTCGCCAGGTCCTCTCGGTCCCGGTAGCGGTGGAACGGCGCGTCCACGTAGGTGCCGGTGTTGCCGGACATCGCCACCCGGCCCAGGTAGAACTCGGCCTTGCTCTCGTACCGAGGCCGGGACGAGTCGTGGTCCAGGATCGCGTCGATCCGCGGCTCCGGCAGGAAGCCGGGGTACACCGGCATGCCGTCCTCGATCTCGAAGCTGAGGTCCACGTAGCGGGAGCCCACGAGCACGGATGCTACCCTCGATCCATGCCTTCGGTCCTGGTGGCGATGAGCGGCGGGGTGGACTCGTCCGTGGCCGCGTGCCTCCTCCTGGAGCAGGGCTTCGAGGTGGTGGGCTCGCACCTCAAGCTGGTCCACACCGGCGGGGTCGAGCACGGCTGCTGCGGTCCCGGGGCCCAGGCGGACGCCCGGGCCGTGGCCGAGCACGCGGGTTTCCCGTTCGAGGTCGTGGACCTGTCGGCCGAGTTCGAGGAGCGGGTGGTGGCCGAGTACGTCGAGGACCACCAGGCCGGCCGGACGCCGAACCCGTGCGTCCGGTGCAACGAGCGCATCAAGTTCGGGGCGTTCCTAGATCGAGCCGACGAGATCGGATTCGACCTGGTGGCCACGGGGCACTACGTACGGACCGACCTCGGACGGGACGGGCGGTGGCGGCTCCGACGGGGCCTGGACCCGTCGAAGGACCAGTCCTACGTCCTGGCCGGGCTGACCCAGCGGGCGCTGGCCCGCTCCCGGTTCCCCGTGGGCGGGCAGACCAAGGCCCAGACCCGGGCCCACGCCGAGCGTCTCGGCCTGCCGGTGGCCGGCAAGCCGGACTCACAGGACCTGTGCTTCGCGCCCGCCGCGGACCCCACGGCGTTCCTGGAGGCCCGGGCCCCGCACCTGGTAAGGGAGGGCGAGGTGGTCGACGCGGCCGGGCGGGTCCTGGCGACTCACGGCGGCACGCACCGGTTCACGGTGGGCCAGCGCCGGGGCCTGGGCGTCTCCACTGGGTCCCGCACGTACGTGCTCGAGGTGGACCCCCGAGCGAACCGGGTGGTGGTCGGCTCCGGGGACCTGCTGGCCCGGAGAGGCCTCGTGGCCGAGCGGATGAACTGGGTTGCCGGCCGTCCGGCCGGGCCGTTCGAGGCCGAGGTGAAGATCCGGTACCGCGCCCGCGACGTCCCCGCGGTGGTCGAGCCGCTCGGCGAGGACGAGGTCCGGGTGGAGTTCCGTTCGCAGCAGCCCGCCGTGACCCCCGGCCAGGCCGTGGTCGTCTATGTGGGCGACGACGTTGTTGGCGGCGGCACCATTAGTGGGGCCGTCCGCTGAAGCCCCACCAGCGGGTTTGACAGGCCGCGGTCGGCCATGAATGAATCGAGGGTCGCACATTCCCCCGCCGACAAAGGAGGCGACATGCATCTCTCCCTATCCCGGTGGCTTCGTCCTGTAGCCGTGGCCGCCGCGCTGGTCCTGACGGTTCCGGCGCAGTCGACAGCATCACATAATGTCCCGTCGCCGCCGGACTGCGACGAGGACGACTTCCTGCTGTCCCTCGACGTCACCGGCACCCTTCAGCACGTGATCTGCAGCGGTGACACGGTCGACGGATTCGAGTTCCCGGGTATCCCCGACGGCATTGGGATCGCCCCCGGACCCGATGAGGGCACGATCAACGTGTTCGTGAACCACGAGGAGTCTGACGTGCCCTTCCCGGCCACCGGCGTGAACGCCCAGGCGGACTTCCAGGACTCCTCCGTTTCGAAGATCACCCTGGACACGGGGACGGGCGAGCTGCTCGCCGCCGAGGTGGCCCTCCCGGCCGCCGCCGGCTTCATGCGGTTGTGCTCCTCGTTCATGGCGGGCCCCGATGAGGGCTTCAGCCGATACACGTACCTGACCGGCGAGGAGACGAACGACGTGGTGCCGGTGGAACCCGACGCCCCGTACGGGGCCGACCCCTCGGTCGCCCCGAACCGACAGGGTGGGCTGAACCTACTGCTCGACGCGGATCCCGACGGTGACGGGGACTTCGTGGCCGTGCCGGGCCAGGGTAGGCACAACCACGAGAACACCGTTCCGGTCCCCGGCGACTGGAACCAGTTCGCCCTGCTGTCCACCGATGACACCTTCACGGCCACGACCTCGCAGCTCTACCTGTACCTGGCCAACCACGAGCGGCACATCTGGCAGGACAAGGGGAGCCTGTGGGCGTTCCAGGTGACCCGGACCGACGAAGGCCCGGTCGACCCGTTCGACCCGTTCAACGGGGCCAACGACTACCTCGACCTCGAGGTCGGCGAGGAGTTCCAGGGCCGGTACATCCGGGTCCCCAAGCAGATCGCCGAGGGGACCACAGCCGAGCGTCCGCAGGACGCCCTGGAGAACTGGTCGAACGACAACAACGTGTTCCAGTTCGTCCGGCTGGAGGACCTCGACTACGACCGGTCGAACAACCGGGTCGTCTACATCGCCGACACTGGGGCCACCGGGGTGGTTCCCAACCCGGCCACGGGCCGGATGCACCGTCCGGGCGGCGTGGTGGGCCAGGCCGACAACGGCTCGATCTTCCGGATGGAGTTCAACGCCAAGAACCCCAGGAAGGTCGACAGCCTGACCCTCTTCCACGACGCGGACAGCGAGGTCACGGCAGCCGGCGAGCCGAACATGCGCCAGCCCGACAACATGGGGATCAGCCTGAACAGCCTGATGATCCAGGAGGACGCCTCCGGACCTCCGGTTAACTCCAGGATCTGGCGGTTCGACTTCGCCACCGAGGCCTGGGAGGTCGTGGCCACGGTGAACGAGAACGACTGGGAGTCGAGCGGCATCGTGGACGCCTCGGGCTGGCTGTGGGACGGCGCGTGGCTCGTCGACGTCCAGGGCCATGGGAACGACGACTGGGTCGACTTCGAGAACGAGACCCCGGCCCGACCGTGGCACCTCAGGCAGGAGGCCGGCCAGCTCCTGATCATGACGATCCCCGGGACCTAGGTTTCCCGGCGACGCGGTACGAGGGCGGCCTTCGGGCCGCCCTCGTCGCTCTCGCGGTTCCGGCGTTCCGCACGTGCTGTGCTAGGCTCCCGGCCGGGCGGAGCGAGGGGAGGTCAACGATGCGCAGGGCTCTAGTGATGGCCTCGGTGTTCGGCGTGCTGCTGGCCGCGTGCGCCCCAGAGGAGACGGGGCCCGTGGCCGGCCCGGACGAGAGCCCGGCGCCGGACCAGTGCGCCACCGAGAACCTCCCCGTGCTGACGCCCGGCCAGCTCACCATCGGCACCGACAACCCCGCCTTCCCGCCCTGGTTCGAGGGCGGCACGCCCGAGGGCTCGCCGTGGGAGATCAACGACCCGTCCACCGGCGAGGGGTTCGAGAGCGCGGTGGCCTACGCCGTGGCCGAGCGGATGGGCTTCGGCCCCGACCAGGTCGTGTGGGTGGAGGTCCCGTTCGCCCAGTCGTTCAAGCCCGGACCGAAGGACTTCGACTTCGACATCAACCAGATCTCGTACGTGCCCCGGCGTGACCAGGCCGTCGACTTCAGCGATTCCTACTACGACGTGAACCAGGCCCTGGTGGCCGTGGCGGGGACGCCGATCGCCGACGCCACGACCTTGGCCGAGCTCCAGGGGTACACGCTCGGCGCCCCGGTGGGCACCACCAGCTTCGACTACATCGAGAGCAACATCCAGCCGACCGAGGACCCGGCGGTGTACGACACGCTGAACGACTCGGTGCGGGCGCTGGAGAACGGCCAGGTGGACGGGATCGTGGTGGACCTCCCCACGGCGTTCTTCATCACCGCCGTGCAGATCGAGGACGGCGTCATCGTGGGCCAGTTCCCCACCGTGGGAGCACAGGAGTACTTCGGGATGGTCTTCACGGAGGGAAACCCGCTGGTCGAGTGCGTCAACCGGGCCCTGGACGAGCTGAAGGCCGATGGGACGCTCGCCGCGATCCAGCAGGAGTGGCTGGCCGACAAGGCGGACGCCCCGGTCCTCCAGTAGCGCCTGGGTGAGCTCGCTCCGCGGCACCCCGCCCGGATCGGCGCCGCAGCCTGTGCCCGATGCGGGCGACCGTCGGTCGCGGATCCTCGGCGGGGGGGTGGAAGGCCGGCGTGGCGTGGCCATCGCGGTGGTCAGCACGGTGGTGTTCTTCACGGCCGTGATCCTGGTGGTGGTGAGCTCGCCGGGTTGGCCCGAGGTGAAGCGGTCCTTCTTCAACTTCGAGGTGTTCCGGGATTCGTTCCCGGAGATCCTCCGACGATTCCTGATCAACGTCCAGGCTTTCCTGATCGCCGAGGTGTTCATACTGGTTTTCGCGCTGTTCCTGGCGGTGCTCCGCAGCCTGCCCGGGCCGGTGTTCTTCCCGATCCGGGCCCTGGCCGTCGGGTACACGGACCTGTTCCGGGGGATCCCCACGATCCTGGTGATCTACATCCTGGGGTTCGGCGCGCCCGCGCTTCAGCTCCAGGGCGTGCCGGACTCCCCTTTCTTCTGGGGCGTTGTGGCGCTGGTGCTGGTGTACTCGGCGTACGTGGCCGAGGTGTACCGCGCCGGTATCGAGTCGGTCCACCCCAGCCAGGTGGCCTCGGCACGCTCGCTCGGCCTGTCCAGGTGGAAGGCTCTGCGGTTCGTGGTCCTGCCCCAGGCCGTCCGGCGGGTGATCCCGCCGCTCCTGAACGACTTCATAGGCCTGCAGAAGGACTCGGCCCTGCTGGCCCTGATCGGGGTGCTGGAGGCGTTCCGCCGATCGCAGGTGGACACAGCCGGGGCGTTCAACTTCACCCCGTACGTGGCCACGGCGCTCCTGTTCGTGGTGATCACGATCCCGCTGGCCCGGCTCACCGACTGGCTGGTGGGCCGGGAGCGGACCAAGCGCCAGGCCGAGGGGGCAGCGTGAGCGACCAGGCCCTCCGGCTCGAGGACGTGCACAAGTCCTTCGGGAAGCTAGAGGTACTGAAGGGGATCGACCTGGCCCTGGCCCGGCACGAGGTGGTGGCGCTGATCGGGGCCTCCGGCTCGGGGAAGTCGACGATGCTCCGGTGCGTCAACCTGCTCGATCCGATCGACCGGGGCCGGATCTTCATAGGGGACCGGGACGTCATGGCCCGGGGCGTCGACGTCAACGAGGTCCGTCGCCGGGTGGGGATCGTGTTCCAGGCCTTCAACCTGTTCCCGCACATGACAGTGCTTCGGAACATCTGCCTGGGCCCGGTGGAGGCGCAGGGGGTGGCCCGAGCTGAGGCCGAGGACCACGCCCGCCGCCTCCTGGACCGGTTCGGCCTGCTCGACAAGGTCCTCGAGTACCCGGACCGCCTCTCCGGCGGTCAGCAGCAGCGGGTGGCCATCGTTCGGGCCCTGGCCATGAAGCCGGACGTGATGCTGCTCGACGAGGTGACCAGCGCCCTGGACCCCGAGCTCGTGGCCGAGGTCCTCGACGTGATCCGGGAGCTCGCCGAGGGCGGGATGACCATGATACTGGCTACGCACGAGATGGGATTCGCCCGAGACATCGCCCACCGGGTGGCCTTCCTCGACGACGGCGTGATCCTGGAGGAGGGTCCGCCCGACCGGATCTTCAGCGAACCGCAGCATCCGCGGACCCGGCGGTTCCTCCAGCGGATCATCGCCGCCGGCCGCCTGTGACCGCGTATGATGCCCGCGACGTGGGCCGGGTCGTGTCGTTGCAGACGAAGGGGGAGCATGACGCCCCGCTGGAGGCGGTGGACGCGTTCCGGGCCACGCCGCTCGGCCTGGAGGGTGACAAGCACGCCGGGCGCGAGGAGGGCAAGCGGCAGATCCTGCTGGCGGAGGCCGGCGACCTCCGCGACCTGGGCCTCGAGCCCGGCGCGCTCCGGGAGCAGGTCACCCTCGACCTGCCCGGGCTGATGTCGCTCGGGGAAGGGACCCGTCTCCGCGTGGGCGAGGCCGTGCTAGAGGTGACCGGCGTGTGCGAGCCCTGTACCCACATCGGGGAGCACCTCGGGGCCGAGGACCCGGAGGCGCTCCGGCAGGCGCTCGTGGGCCGGCGCGGGATGCTGGCCCGGGTGCTCCGCGAGGGCCCGATACGGCGGGACGATCCGGTCGAGGTCGAAGCCGATGGCTGAGTCTTGGACCGGCCCCAGGGTGCAGTGGATCCACCGACCGACCGATCGGGGTGGACGGGCGACGGTCCGGCGCGGTGTGGCCGAGCGGGAGCGGGCCCTGGCTCGGGCACCGCTGTTCGCCGGGCTATCCGGCCGGGACCGGCGGGCCATCGCCAAGCTGAGCGGCATCGTGCGTTACCGCGAGGACACCCCGGTGGTGAAGGAAGGCGCCAGCGGATCGGTGTTCTTCGTCATCCTGGAGGGGAAGGCCAAGGTGGTGCGCAAGGGACGGACCATCGGGCGCCTCCGACGGGGGGACTTCTTCGGCGAGATGTCGCTCCTGGACGGCGAGGCCCGGACGGCCAGCGTGATCACCGAGGCGCCCTCGACGTTCCTCAGCGTGGCCGCCAGGGAGTTCCACCACCTGCTGGAGCGGGAGCCCAGGATCGCCCTCCGCATGCTCCAGGTGATGGCGGGCCGCCTGCGGGCCCGCGAGCGCCCCCTGGCCGACTAGGGCGTCCGAACCCTCCGGTATCATCGCCGCCGATGGCGCGGGCAGAGGAGCGGCGGCGGTCCGAGGCCAAGCGGCGGGTCGAGGAGCTTCGCGACCAGATCGACCACCACAACTGGCGGTACCACGTCCAGGACGACCCCGAGATCTCCGATGCCGAGTACGACGAGCTGATGCGGGAGCTCCGAGGGCTGGAGGAGCAGTTCCCCGAGCTCATAGTCCCAGACAGCCCCACCCAGCGGGTGGGGGGCGCGCCCAGCGAGCTGTTTGCACCGGTCCGCCACCGGACGCCGATGCTCTCGCTCGACAACGCGTTCTCCTGGGAGGAGCTGAACGCCTGGGGGAAGCGGGTGGAGCGGGCCCTCGGCCGGCAGGCGGACTTCGTGTGCGAGCTGAAGATCGACGGCATCGCCGTGGCCGTGACCTACGAGAACGGTGCGTATACGCAGGGGGCCACCCGCGGCGACGGGTACGTCGGCGACGACATCACCGCGAACATCCGGACGATCCGCACCGTCCCGGTTCGGCTGCGGGGGAAGGGCCACCCGGGCGTCCTGGAGGTCCGGGGCGAGGTGTACCTACCGGTGAAGGCGTTCGAGCGGCTCAACGAGCAGCTCACCGAGCAGGGCGCCCGGCCGTTCGCCAATCCCCGTAACGCCGCGGCCGGGAGCCTCCGGCAGAAGGACCCCGCCATCACAGCGTCCCGGCCGCTTCGGCTCTGGTGTCACGGCGTGGGCGTATCGGAGGGCCGGCGGTTCGCCCGGCACTCCGAGGCCCTCGACCAGCTCGGCGAGTGGGGCCTTCCGGTACCGCCCACGACCGAGAAGGTGGAGACGCTCGAGGAGGTGTTCGGCTTCTGCGAGAGGTGGCAGGAGCATCGCCACGACGTCGACTACGAGATCGACGGCGTGGTGGTGAAGGTGGACCAGATCGGCCTGCAGGAGGAGCTCGGCGTCACCAGCAAAGCGCCGCGGTGGGCCATCGCGTACAAGTTCCCGCCCGAGGAGCGGACCACACCCCTTCGGGGGATCTTCGTCCACACCGGGCGCACCGGTGTGGTCACCCCGTTCGCCCAGCTGGAGCCGGTGTTCGTCGGCGGCGTGACGGTGACCACCGCCACGCTCCACAACGAGGACGAGGTCAAGCGGAAGGACGTCCGCCCGGGCGACACGGTCGTCGTCCGTCGGGCCGGCGACGTGATCCCCGAGGTCGTGGGGCCAGTGGTGTCGAAGCGGCCCAAGAGCGCCCGGTCGTGGCGGTTCCCTATGAAGTGCCCATCGTGCGGCACCGCCCTGGTCCGTGAGGGCGCGTACTGGCGATGCCCGAACCGGACAGGATGCCCGTCCCAAAACATCGAGTGGCTGTTCGCGTTCGCTTCGCGCGGGGCCATGGACATCGACGGGCTGGGGTACAAGACCTCGCTCCTCCTCCTGGACATGGGGTGGGTGAGGGATCCCGCCGACATCTACGCGCTGACCGCCGAGCAGCTGGCTCAGCTCCCCGGGTTCAAGGAGAAGAAGATCGACAACCTCCTGTCGGGGATCGAGGCGTCGAAGGACCGACCGCTGTGGCGGCTGCTGGTGGCCCTGAACATCCCCCACGTCGGCTCGCACACCGCGCAGGTCCTGGCCGAGGCGTTCGGCTCGATCGACGGGCTCCGGAAGGCCAGGGTGGAGGACCTGGAGGCGGTCGAGGAGATCGGGCCGATCGTGGCCCGGGCCGTCCACGCGTGGTTCCACGATGCCGGCAACCGGAAGCTGCTCGACAAGCTCAAACGGCGCGGGATTCGGATGGCCGACCCGCCCCGGAAGAAGCGGAAGGCCGGGCCGCTGACCGGGAAGAGCATCGTGCTGACCGGCGGGCTGGAGTCGATGAGCCGCGAGCAGGCCACCAAGGCCGCCCAGGAGGCCGGGGCCAGGGTGGCGTCCAGCGTGTCGAAGAGCACGGACTTCGTGGTGGCCGGCGCCGACCCCGGCACGAAGTACGACCGGGCCGTCCAGCTCGGCGTGGAGGTCATCGACGAGGCCGAGTTCCTGAAGCGCCGTCGTCGCTAGACTGGCCTCATGCCGGTCGAGATTGACGTCGATCACGTAGCCAGACTGGCGCGTCTCGCGCTCACCGATGAGGAGCGGGAGCGGTTCCGGGCCCAGCTCGCGGTGATCCTCGAGGCGGCGGAGCGGGTCCGGGAAGTGGCGGCCGAGGACGTCCCGCCCACCGCCCAGCCCGTCCCCCAGACGAACGTGTTCCGGAACGACGACGACCCCTGGGAGTCCCTGTCCCAGGAGGAAGCCCTGGCCGGTGCCCCCGAAGCCGAGGACGGCCGGTTCAAGGTGCCCCGCATCATCGAGGCCGAGTGAGGTCAGCGTGACCGAGCTGTGCGACCTGCCCGGCCACGAGCTGGCCCGGATGTACCGGGCCGGGGAGGCCACCGCGGTGGACGCCGTGGAGTCGTGCCTCCGTCGGATCGGCGCCGTGGACGACCGTGTCGAGGCCTTCCTGCGGGTCACCGCCGACGACGCCCGGGAGCGGGCCCGGACCGTGGACGCTCGATTCGCCGCTGGTGAAGAGCTGCCGCTGACCGCCGGGATCCCCATGGCGCTGAAGGACGTGCTGTGCACCCGCGGCGTCACCACCACGTGCGGGTCGCGGATCCTGGGGACCTACGTCCCGCCGTACGACTGCACGCCGTGGGCCCGGCTCGGCGAGGCCGGGGCCGTGCTCCTCGGAAAGACGAACTGCGACGAGTTCGCCATGGGTTCGTCGAACGAGAACTCGGCGTACGGGCCGGTCCACAACCCCTGGGACCTGGACACCGTGCCGGGCGGCTCGTCGGGCGGCTCGGCCGCCGCGGTGGCCGCGGGGGAGGCCGTGTGGGCGCTGGGCACAGACACCGGCGGTTCGGTCCGCCAGCCGGCCGCGCTGTGCGGCGTGGTGGGGTTCAAGCCGACCTACGGCCTGATCTCCCGGTACGGGCTGATCGCCTTCGCCTCCTCGCTCGACACCGTGGGAACGTTCAGCCGGACCGTCCGGGACGCCGCCACGCTGGTCTCCGCCATCGGCGGGAAAGACCCGCTGGACGCGACCTCGCTCCCCACCGAGCCGCGCGACCTGACCGAGGGCCTCGACGGCGGAGTGGCGGGGATGCGGATCGGCGTGGTCCGCGAGTGGCTCGGCGAGGGGGTCGAGCCGGGCGTGAAGGCGGCCATCGAGGCGGCCATCGAGAGGCTGGGCCGCCTGGGGGCGACCTTCGAGGACGCCACCCTGCCGCACGCCGACTACGCGCTGTCCGCGTACTACATCCTGGCGCCCGCGGAGTGCTCCTCGAACCTGGCCCGGTACGACGGGGTCCGCTACGGCCATCGCGCCGCCGACGCCTCCGACGTGATCGATCTCAACTCGCGCACCCGCGGGGAGGGGTTCGGTGACGAGGTCAAGCGGCGGATCATGCTCGGCACCTACGCGCTGTCGGCCGGCTACTACGAGGCGTACTACGGCCAGGCCCAGAAGGTCCGGACGCTGGTGATAAGGGACTTCGAGGCGGCGTTCGAGCGGTTCGACCTGCTCCTGGGCCCGACCTCGCCGACCACGGCGTTCCGGATCGGCGAGAAGGCCGGCGATCCCCTGGCCATGTACCTCTCCGACATCTTCACGATCCCGTCGAACCTGGCCGGCAACCCGTCGATCTCGTTGCCGTGCGGGCTCGACGAGAGGGGCCTGCCGGTCGGCCTCCAGCTCCTCGGTCCCCACCTCGACGAGGCCACCGTGCTGCGGGCGGCCCACGCGTTCGAGCAGGACCTCGTGTTCGCCGCCCGACCACCATTGGTCGAGGAGGCGGCGGCGTGACCGAGTACGAGGCGGTGGTCGGGCTGGAGTGCCACGTGGAGCTGTCCACGGCCACGAAGATGTTCTGCGGGTGCCCGAACGAGTTCGGGGGCGAGCCGAACACCCGGACCTGCCCCGTGTGCCTGGGCCACCCCGGCACGCTCCCGGTGCCGAACCGCGAGGCCGTGGAGCGCACCATGAAGATCGCCCTGGCCCTGGACGGGGAGGTCGCCCCGCACTCGCTGTTCCACCGGAAGAACTACTTCTATCCCGACATGCCGAAGAACTACCAGATCAGCCAGTACGACCTCCCCATCGGCACCGGCGGGCACCTCGACATCGACGTGGACGGGGAGATCCGGCCGGTGCGCATGAACCGGGTGCACCTGGAGGAAGACACGGGGAAAACCGTGCACGCCAGCGCCACCGGCCGTATCGCCGAGGCCGAGTACGCCCTGGAGGACTACAACCGGGCCGGCGTCCCGCTGGTCGAGGTGGTGTCCGAGCCCGACATGCGCTCTCCCGAGGAGGCCCGGGCGTACCTCGTGGAGCTCCGGGCATTACTGGAGGCCCTCGGCGTGTCCGACGTCCGGATGGAGGAGGGCTCCCTGCGGTGCGACGCCAACGTGAGCGTCCGGCCGGCCGGCAGCGCCGAGCTGGGCACCAAGGTCGAGATCAAGAACATGAACTCGATCCGAAGCGTGGAGCGCGCGATCCGGTTCGAGATCGACCGCCAGGGCGAGGCCCTCAAGCGCGGCGAGCCGCTGGTCCAGGAGACCCGCCACTGGGACGAGGATCGCGGCGTCACCACCTCGCTCCGGTCGAAGGAGGAGGCCTTCGACTACCGGTACTTCCCCGAGCCCGACCTCCCGCCGATGGAGCCCGACGAGGGGTGGATCGGGAAGCTCAAGGCCGAGCTGCCCGAGCTCCCCGCGGCTCGCCGCCGCCGGTACGTGGAGACGCTCGAGGTCCCGGCGGAGCAGGCCCGGATCCTGACGTCCGCCCCAGCGTGGGCAGACCTGTTCGAGGAGACGGTCGAGGCGGTGTCGCAGCCGGCGGGGGCGGTGGCCAACTGGTTCACGCAGACCCTGATGCCGCAGGTGCCGCCGGAGAAGGCGGCCGGGCGAGGGGACGCCATCGCCGAGGTCCTCCGGCTGGTCTCGGAGCAGGAGATCTCGGTCACCGCGGGCAAGGAGGTGCTAGTGGAAGCCGTCGGCTCGGGCCGGTCGCCCTCTGAGATCGTGGATGAGCGCGGGCTCCGCCAGATCTCCGACCTCGGCGGAGTGATCGACGAGGTGGTCGCGGAGAACCCGGGGCCCGTGGAGCAGTTCCGGGGCGGCAAGGAGGGGGTACTCGGCTTCTTGGTCGGCCAGGTTATGAAGAAGACCGGCGGCGCGGCCAACCCCAACGAGGCCCAGCGCCTACTCCGGGAGCGACTGTCGTCCTAGATCAGGTCGTCGGGCGGAGTCTGGTTCCCCCAGCGTCGTCGCGGTCGGCGCTGGACCTGCGGCGCACCCACGACCAGGTAGACGATCGGGCCGACGAAGAACGGGAGCAGCACGATCACCAGGACCCAGATCAGCTTGTTGCCGGCCCGATACATCGAGTCGTCCGGCACACGGATCGCGTCGACCAGCGCGTAGATCAGCAGGAGGATCGCGGCCACGGGGATGATCACCCGGACGAAGATCGCGGTCACGTCGCGTCCCTCCTTCGCGCTCGAGCCTGAGCCTCTCGTCGCAGGGAATCGTACCCGCCCAGCCGCCGGGCCAGGAAGGTGGTGAGCCTCGGGGAGATCGCCAGCGAGACGTCGGCGATCTGCGGCAGTGCTCCCGCCACCACCACGTCCGGCTTGTCTCGCTCGATGGCCCGGACCACGGCCCGGGCCACCCGGCGGGGGTTGGTCTCCGTGCCCAGGCCTCTGCTGACGTTCGGCTCTGCGTATTCGGTGACGAAGCCGGCCGCGGCGACGAACGCGGGACAGACCGCCGATGCGCTCACCCCCGTCCCGTGCAGCTCGGCCCGCAGGGAGTACGTGAAGCCGATCAGGCCGTGTTTGGTGGCCGCGTAAACCGTGTTGTATGGGGTGGGCGCCTTCCCGGCCAGGGAGGCCACGTTCACGATGTGCCCCCGGCCCCGGCTCAGCATCCCCGGGACCACCAGCCGGCACAGCTGGATCGGCGCGTCGAGGTTCGTGGACACCATGGCGTGGATGTCGTCCTCCGTGTACTCGGAGAACGGGAGGATCGCCTCGATGCCGGCGTTGTTGACCAGGACGTCGGTGGGCCCGAAGGCAGCCTCGGCGTCGGCGACCATGGTCTCGCGGTTCTCCTCGCTGGTGACGTCGCCGGCGACCGTGGCCACGCGATCCGATCCGAGGTAGTGGCGAACCGCCTCGAGGTCGTCGGCGGACCGGGCGGCAAGGGTCACCCTGGCGCCGCTAGCCAGGAGGGCGCGGGCGATGAACGGGCCGATGCCTCGAGAGCCACCGGTGAGCAGAACCCGCGCGCCGTCGAGCTCCACGCCGCGGAGTGTACCCCCCGGCCCGGGGGAGGGGGCCGCCGGGCCCGGTGCTAGTCGATCAGGCCCTGGCGCACGGCCATGGAGACGGCCTGCACGCGGTCCAGGACACCGAGCCGCTCGTAGATGCGCTCGATGTAGTTCTTCACGGTGAAGGGGGAGAGCCCCAGCTCGTACGCGATCTCACGCGTGGTCTTGCCCTCGGCCATCAGCGACAGCACCTGCCGCTGCCGAGGCGTAAGAGACATGGCCGGCTTGGTCCCCCTCATGCCGGGCCAGGATGCCACGGCCGGATGGCGGATGGAATCACCCTTTCGCCCCAATTTCTCTGTCGTATTCGGCCGTTCGGCGGATGCCGAAACGTGTCATCTACGCCAATCTCGCCTCGCTCCTCGCGCTACGCGGTCTCCGGGTTTGACTCGCTCGAGAGCGCCCGCGCATACTCTGCTCCCCCGAGGGAAGGAGGCCGCCATGGAGGAACCGACCCAGTTCCTGCTGAAGCCGGAGGACCTGCCTTCCGCCTGGTACAACGTCATGCCCGACATGGCCGGGGCCGGGATGCAGCCGCTCCCTCCGCTGCACCCGGGCACCAGGGAGCCGGTGACCCCCGACCTCCTGGCCCCGATCTTCCCCGAGGCCCTGATCATGCAGGAGGTCTCGACCGAGCAGTGGATCGACATCCCGGGGCCGGTGATGGATATCTACCAGCTGTGGAGGCCCACCCCGCTGTTCCGGGCCACGCGGCTGGAGCGGGCCCTGGGGACCCCGGCCCACATCTACTTCAAATACGAGGGGACCTCGCCTGCCGGGTCGCACAAGCCGAACACGGCCGTGGCTCAGGCCTTCTACAACAAGGAGGCCGGGACGAAGCGGATCACCACGGAGACCGGTGCCGGCCAGTGGGGATCGGCTCTGTCGATGGCCTGCCGGTTCTTCGACATCGACTGTCTGGTATTCATGGTGAAGGCCTCGTTCGAGCAGAAGCCGTACCGGCGTATCTTCATGGAGACGTTCGGCGCGGAGGTGAGGCCCTCCCCGACCTCGACCACCGAGGTCGGGAAGAAGATCCTGGAGGGGGACCCGGAGTCCACGGGCTCTCTGGGCATCGCCATCGGCGAGGCCATCGAGGCAGCGGTCCAGAGCGAGGACACGAAGTACTCGATCGGCAGTGCGCTGAACCACGTGCTCCTCCATCAGACCATCATCGGGCTGGAGACGCAGAAGCAGATGGAGCTGGCCGGCGAGAAGCCCGACGTGATCATCGGGTGCGTCGGGGGCGGCTCGAACTACTCGGGCTTCTGCTATCCGTTCATGGGACAGAAGCTGCGGGGCGAGCTCGACGCCCGGTTCGTGGCCACGGAGCCTGCCGCGTGCCCGACGCTAACGAAGGGCCGGTTCGCGTACGACTTCGGGGACACGGGGCAGATGACGCCGCTCCTGCCGATGTACACGCTAGGCCACACGTTCGTCCCGGCCCCCGTCCACGCGGGGGGTCTCCGGTATCACGGTGACGCGCCCTCGCTCTCCCTGCTGGTGCGGAACGGGCACATGGAAGCGAAGGCGTTCACCCAGAACCAGGTGTTCGAGGCGGCCCAGCGGTTCGCCCACGCCCAGGGGATCATCGCCGGACCGGAGCCCGCCCACGCCATCCGGGCCGTGATCGAGGAGGCCGACGCGGCGAAGGAGGCCGGGGAGGAGCGGGTCATCCTGTTCAACCTCTCCGGGCACGGCTTCTTCGACATGCAGGCCTACGACGACTACCTGAACGGGCGTCTCCCCGAGGTCGAGTACGAGGAGTCCAGGCTCGAGGAGGGTCTGAAGAGCGTGCCGATGGAGATCCCGGCCGGCTAACCGCGGGCTACGGTCCGGAGGATCCAGGCGCGCATCATACGACCGGGCCATCGGATATCGTTGACCCATGGGTGAGTCGCGCCTGAAGCCGCTCGACCTCCTCGATCTCGATCACCAGCTCTCGGACGAGGAGCGGGCCGTCCGGGACACTGCTCGCGACTGGGTGAAGAGCAGGGTCCTCCCCGAGATCGCCGAGTGGTTCGAGCGCGGCGAGCTCCCTTCCCGCGAGCTGGCCCGAGAGCTCGGCGGTATGGGGCTCCTGGGGATGCACCTGGAGGGCTACGGCACCGCCGGGGCCAGCGCCGTGATGTACGGCCTGGCCTGCCAGGAGCTCGAGGCCGGCGACAGCGGCGTCCGAAGCCTGGTCTCGGTCCAGGGCTCCCTGGCGATGTTCCCGATCTGGAAGTTCGGCTCCGAGGAGCAGAAGCAGGCCTGGCTGCCCCGGATGGCCACCGGAGAGGCCATCGGCTGCTTCGGCCTCACCGAGCCCGACGTGGGAAGCGACCCGGCCAGCCTACGCACCTCGGCCCGCCGGGATGGCTCGGACTGGGTACTGAACGGCACGAAGATGTGGATCACCAACGGCGGGGTGGCCGACGTGGCCGTGGTGTGGGCCCGCAGCGACGATGGGATCCGCGGGTTCGTGGTCCCCGCCGAGACGCCCGGGTTCACCGCGAATGACATCGAGCGAAAGATCTCGCTCCGCGCCTCGGTCACCTCCGAGCTGGTCCTCGACGACGTGCGGCTGCCCGAGGACGCCGTGCTGCCGGAGGTGACCGGCATGCGGGGGCCTCTGTCGTGCCTGTCCGAGGCCCGGTACGGGATCGTGTGGGGCTCGATGGGCGCGGCGAGAGCGTGCTTCGAGACCGCGCTGGAGTACGCGAAGACCCGGACCCAGTTCGGCAAGCCGATCGGCGGGTTCCAGCTCACCCAGCGGAAGCTCGTGGAGATGGCCGTGGAGATCAACAAGGGCATGCTGCTGGCCCTGCACCTCGGCCGGATGAAGGACGAGGGACGGGTCCGGCCGGAGCAGGTCTCTCTGGGGAAGCTGAACAACGTGCACGAGGCCCTGGCGATCTGCCGGGAGGCCCGGTCGATCCTGGGGGCGAATGGGATCACGCTCGAGTACCCCATCGTGCGGCACATGAACAACCTCGAGTCCGTGTACACGTACGAGGGCACCCACGAGATCCACACGCTGATCCTGGGGAAGGCCCTCACGGGCCTCGACGCCTTCGACTGAGCCGTGAGCCCGTTCCGCGGTTCGGTGCCCTTCACCGAGGACTGGAAGCATTTCCGATTCGAGGTTGAGGACGGCGTGGCCACCGTCACGTTCGACCGGCCGGAGCGCCTCAACGCGCTGACGTTCGACGTGTACGCGGATCTCCGCGACCTGCTCGCGGAGCTTCCGCACCGGGACGACGTCCGGTCGGTGGTGATCACCGGGACCGGGCGAGGGTTCTGCTCCGGCGGCGACGTCGAGGACATCATCGGCACGCTCCAAGAGATGGGCACGAAGGAGCTCCTGGAGTTCACCCGGATGACCGGGTCGGTGGTTCAGCGGATGCGGGAGTGCCCCCAGCCCATAGTGGCGGCCGTGAACGGCGTGGCCGCCGGCGCGGGCGCGGTGATCGCCCTGGCCGCCGACCTCAGGGTGTTGGCCCGGTCGGCCCGCCTGGCGTTCCTGTTCATCCGGGTGGGGCTGGCCGGCGCCGACATGGGGGCGGCCTACCTCCTTCCGCGGCTGGTGGGGCTGGGGCGGGCCGCCGAGCTGCTGCTCCTCGGCGACGACGTGTCCTCCGAGCGGGCCGAGGAGCTGGGGCTGGCGTATCGGGTCGTGGACGACGAGGCTCTGGCGGGCCAGGCCCGCGCGGTGGCCCGGCGGCTGGCGGGCGGGCCGGCGCTGGCCCACGCCACCACGAAGCTCCTGCTGAGCAGGGAGCAGGACCTCGACCTGGCCGGCTCCCTGGAGCTCGAGGCCATGGCCCAGGCCCTGCTCATGACCAGCGAGGATCACCGGGAGTTCTACCGGGCGTTCCGGGAGGGCCGGGATCCGACCTGGAGGGGCCGGTGACCGAGCATCGCCACGTCAACCCCGAGTCGCTCCCCCCACCGAGCGGTTATGCACACGCCACGGTGGCCGCACCGGGGACGGCCGTGTACCTGGGCGGGCAGGCCGGGCACCGGCCGGACGGCTCGATCGCCACCGACCTCGTCGAGCAGTTCGACCAGGCGTGCGCCAACGTCCTGGAGGCGCTCCGAGCCGCAGGGGGGCGACCGGAGCACCTTGTCCACCTGGTGATCTACGCCACGGACGTCGGCGCGTACCGGGCGCAGCTCCGCGAGCTGGGTACGGCGTGGCGGGGGCGCTTCGGGAAGCACTACCCGGCCATGGCTCTGATCGGGACCACCGAGCTGTTCGATCCCGAGGCCCAGGTCGAGCTCGTTGGCGTCGCCGTCGTTCCCTGACCGGCGGTGGAGGACTGGGTCCAGGGCAACGGCCACCGGGAGGCTCTGCCGCCCCCGGGGACCGGCCGCCGGCGGTCACTGATCGTGCTTGCCGTCCTCCTGGTGGCCCTGCCGACCGCCTACCTTCTTTCGGTCGGGGGCGGTGACTGGCGGCCGGTGGCCGCTGCACCGGATCTCGAGTCCGAGGGGGTGATCTACCGGGCCGGGCTTCAGGTGTTCGTGGTGCACGACGACCAGGCGCCGGTGGCGCTCTCCGCGAGGACGCCCGGCTCCGGCAACCGGGTCGTCTACTGTCCGTTCGCGAACGCATTCCAGGACGCGGAGGGGGCCGTGTTCGATCGCTTCGGCCACGTGCTCGAGGGTGCGGTGTCGCGGGGACTGGACCGGCTGCCGGTACGGGTGCGTGTGGGTGTGGTCGAGGTCGACGTGAGCGCTCGCGTCCCCGGGCCGCCGCCGGCGGAGGCCACGGAGGACGTCAGCGCGAACCTGTGCCGGGTGCCGGGGCCCGAGGAGCCGCCGGGGTTCGCCTCCGCCAGGAAGATGCCGGCGTCCTGACGGCCCGGGCTCAGAAGAAGCAGCCCACCGGGGTGCCGACGCCAACTTGCTCGCTGGGCGGGCCGTCCCGCCTGCCGGTGGTCGACTTCACCACGTAGTAGTAGTCCGCGCCCATGCTGAGGTCGTCGTCGACGTATGCGGTGGTCCCGTGGCCCGGCACGAACGCGACCCGCCTGTACGGCCCTCCGCTCACCGTAGACCGGTAGATCTCGTAGCCGTCCGCGAAGGCGGAGACGGTCGGATCCCACTGGAGGGCCACCTCGGCCCGGAGGAACCCGGCGCATCGCCCATCGGCCTGCACGGCCGTGGGAGGACGGAGGGGCCGGCGCCCCGGGCGGTTCCGGTCCGCGTCCGCTATGAGCGCCGGCAGGGTCAGGGCCAACACGATCCCCACGGCGACGACGCCCCCGACAACGCCCAGCCAAAGGGCTCGGACCCGCCGGCGGCGTGGCCGAGGCGAGTCACCGAGGTCCGGGGTCCGGAGGACGCTGGTCCCGTCCCGCGGGATCGGGGCGGTGGCGGCGGGGCGCCCGGCCTGGAGATAGCCCAGGTCGGCGGCCAGTTCCTCGGCCCGCCGGTACCGGTCGCCGGGGTGCTTGGCCAGGCATCGCAGCACCACCGCGGTCAGGTTTGCGGGCAGGCCGGGGCGGACCGCGTCGGGCGGAGCCGGAGCCTCCTCGAGGTGCTTGTACGCGACCTGGAGCGGAGAGTCGCCGGTGAAGGGCGGCCGGCCGGCCAGGAGCTCGTACAGGACCACGCCGAGCGAGTAGATGTCGGAGCGGGGGTCGGCGCCATCGCCCTTGACGTACTCGGGGGCCATGTACTCCGCGGTCCCCTGGACCGCCGGCGTGTCGGTGAGCGGGGTCCACCGGAGGGCCCGGGCGATCCCGAAGTCGAGGACCTTGACCCGGCCGTCCGCGGTGACCATGACGTTGCCGGGCTTCACGTCCCGGTGGACGATGCCCGCCGCGTGGGCCGCGCCGAGCGCCCGGGCCACGGCCTCGCCGATCTCGGCCACCCGGCCGGGGTCCATGGGCCCGCCGTCCCGGACGAGCTCGGCCAGAGTCCGGCCGGGGACGTGCTCCATGACGATGAACGGGCTCCCCTCGTGGACCCCGACGTCGTGGACGGCCACCACGTTGGGGTGGCTCAGGGACGCGGCGGCCCTGGCCTCCCGCCGGAACCGCTTCACGAACCGCTCGTCTTCGGCGAACCGTTCCCGGATCACCTTGACCGCCACCTCGCGACCCAGCTGACGGTCCACGGACAGGTACACCTCGGCCATCCCGCCCCATCCGAGCGTGTGGATCACGTCGTAGCGCCCGCCCAGCCTGGTGCCGGGGGAGTACCGGGTCGAGATGGCCTGGCTCACGGGACGATGGTACCCGGGGCTGCCCGGGACGGCCCGCTCAGCGGAACAGGTCCCGGGCGATGACCTCGCGTTGGATCTCGCTGGTTCCCTCGTAGATGCGGGGGGCCCGGACCTCGCGGTACAGCTTCTCCAGGAGGTGGCCGCGCTCCAGGGCCCTGGCCCCGAGGATCTGGACGGCCGCGTCCACCACCCACTGGGCCGTCTCCGTGGCGAACAGCTTGGCCATGGCCGACCGGCGGGTGATGCCCATGGCGCCCTGGTCGTACCCGGCCGCGGCCGAGTACACGAGGAGCCGGGCGGCCTCGGTTCGCGTGGCCATCTCGGCGAGGGTGTGCCCGACGGCCTGGAACTCGCGGATGGGCCGGCCGAACGCCTCCCGTTCGTCCGCGTGCTCGAGGGCGGTGTCCAGGGCGGCCCAGGCCATCCCCACGGCGAACGCGCCCACGCTCGGGCGGAACAGGTCGAGGGTCCGCATGGCCACCCGGAAGCCGCCGTCGATCTCACCGAGAACGTGGTCCGCGGCCACCGGGACGCCGTCGAACCGGAGCCGCCCGATGGCGTGGGGGGCCAGGAGGTCGAGCGGCTCCCCGGAGAGCCCCTCGGCGTCGCCGGGTATCGCGAACGCCGTGACCCCCTTCGAGCCGGCCTCGGGGGTGGTCCGGGCGAACACCGTGTACACGTCGGCGTCGGGGGCGTTCGAGATCCACGTCTTCTCCCCGGTTAGCCGCCACCCGTCGCCGTCGCGCCGGGCCGCGAGCTCGAGCCGGGCAGCGTCGGAGCCGTGCTCCGGCTCGGACAGAGCGAAGGCGGCCAAGGCCCGGCCGGTTGCGACCTCGGGGATCCACCGCTCAGCGAGGGCGGGCGGACCGGACTGGAGGATCGGATACGAGCCCAGCCCCTGGAGGGCCAGGGCGGTCTCGGCCTCGGTGGACTCGCGGGCCAGGGCCTCGCGGAGGAGGCATAGCGTGGTGGCGGACGCTTCGCCGTCCTCGGGGAACAGCCGGGGGAGGGGGCCCTCCCGGCCCAGGGCCTCCACCAGCGGGCGGTTCACCCGGCCGGGCTCCCCGCCCGCGGCGATCGGCTCCAGGACCTCCCGGCCGATCCGCCGGGCCTCCTCTACGAGTGTGGCCTGCTCCTCGGTGCGGGTCACGCGCGGACCATAACAGGGCTCACCCGCCTCGGGCCCCGCGGTACCATGACGGCCGCACGGACGAGGAGGTCACGCATGGCCGAGTCTCCCTACTGGAACCCGCGGCACGAGACGATGCCCCGCGAAGGCATCGAGGCTCTCCAGGTGCGCAAGCTCCGGAACCTCGTGGAGTGGGCCGGGGCCAACGTCCCCTGGCACGCCAAGCGGTTCGCCGACGCCGGGGTGACCCCGGACTCGATCTCCTCGCTCGACGACCTCCGGCGCATCCCGTTCATGACCCGCGAGGAGTGGATGCAGGGCCAGGAGGAGCACCCGCCGTACGGGACCGTGTTGGCCCAGGAGCCCGAGAAGGCGATCCGGTACCACATGACCTCGGGCACCACCGGGAAGACCCCGATCCGGGTCCTCGACGGAATGAAGGACTGGGAGTGGATCGCGGAGATGTGGTGCTACGGGCTGTGGGGGTTCGGCGTGCGGCCGTCCGACACGATGTTCGTGGCCTTCGGCTACGCGACGTTCATCGGCTTCTGGGGCCTCCACTACGCCGGAGAGAAGCTCGGCTGCCTGGTGCTGCCCGGCGGCGCCATGCAGACCGATCAGCGCGTCAACCAGATCGTGGAGATGGGGGCCACGGTGGTGGCGTCCACGCCGACGTACGCGTTGCGGATGGCCCAGGAGGCGAAGTCGCTGGGGATCGACCTGGCCGGGAGCGCCGTGAAACGCCTGATCCTGTCCGGCGAGCCGGCCGGCTCGATCCCGGCCACCAAGAAGCTGATCGAGGAGCAGTGGGGGGCCAAGGCCGGTGACACCGCGGGGATGACCGAGCTCGGCACGATCATGATCTTCGAGTGCGAGGCCCAGCCGGGCGGCACCCACATCATCGAGGACCACTACATCGAGGAGGTCGTCGATCCCGAGACCGACCAGCCGGTTCCCTACGGCGAGATGGGGGAGCGGGTAGTGACGAGCTTCGGCCGCGGGTTCGTCCCGGTGCTCCGATACCGGACCCGGGACTTCGTGGTCCGGGTGCCCGGCTCGACCTGCTCGTGCGGCCGGACGTTCGACATCTACGAGGGCGGGATCCGGGGCCGGGTGGACGACATGAAGCTGGTCCGGGGGACCAACGTGTACCCGCGGGCCGTGGAGGCCATCGTCCGGGAGCATCCCGAGATCGACGAGTTCCAGATCCACCTGTACACGGAGGAGGGGATCCGCGACGAGATCGAGGTCCTGGTGGAGATCCCCGAGGGAGACGTCGACCCGATCATCGAACGGTTGGGGAAGGAGCTGGCCGACGCCCACGAGGGGCTCCGGTTCGGGGTGAAGCGGGCCGAGGACGGCAGCCTGCCCCGGTTCGAGCTGAAGGCGAAGCGGCTGCTGGACGAGCGGATCGTGATCGGGACCGAGGGCGAGCGGAGGCAGACATGACGACCGAGCTGAACGAGGGCGAGCGCAAGCTGGTGGACTGTTACCAGAGCCTGGTCACGGTGCTGCGGGACCACCGGGCGGACCTGGCGCCCTTCGCGGAGCGGAACGCGCTGAAGGCGCTGGCGGCGCTGTGGCAGGTGGCCAACGGCCTGGACCAGGACCCCGGCCAGCTCTACGACCTGGGCGCGTAGCCCCCAGCCGGCCGGCCGCGAGGCCCTGCTCGTTGCTCCCTCGGGTTGTTTGAACGATGATTCAGGAACCCGATCGGAGGAGCCGCGGATGGCCGGCGAGACAGAGACCACCCTGTACTTCGGGCCCTGGTACCGGAGGACGCCCTTCTTCGAGGCCACCCTGCGCCACGGCTGCCGGGCCTACGACATCTACAACCACACCTACCTACCCTCCTACTACGACGACCCGGTCAAGGAGTACTGGCACCTCTTGGAGCACGTCACGCTGTGGGACGTGGGATGCGAGCACATCGTGGAGATCTCCGGCCCCGACGCCGCCGCGTTCACGAACCTGCTGACCTGCCGGGACCTGACCCGTTGCGAGGTGTGGCAGTGCAAGTACGCGCCGCTGATCGCCGAGGACGGCGGGATCTTGAACGACCCCGTGCTCCTCCGGGTCGGCGACGACCGGTTCTGGCTGGCCCTGGCCGACAGCGACGCCGGGCTGTGGGTCCGGGGGATCGCCTGGCGGAGCGGGATGGATGTGGCCATCGCCGAGCCCGAGGTGTACCCGGTCCAGGTCCAGGGGCCGAAGGCGAAGGACGTGATGCGGGACCTGTTCGGCGAGGAGGTCCTCGACCTCCGGTACTACTGGTGCACGGAGGCCGACCTCGACGGGATCCCCGTGGTGACCAGCCGGACCGGGTGGACCGGAGAGGTCGGGTACGAGGTGTATCTGCGGGATCCGGCTCGTGGTGACGAGATGTGGGAGCGGATCATGGAGGCCGGCCGCCCGTACGAGATCCGCCCGATCGCCCCATGCGAGGCCCGGCGGATCGAGGCGGGCATCTTCAACTACCGCTCCGACATGACGCTGGCCAACAACCCGTTCGAGGTCACGGGGATGGAGCGGCTGGTCGAGGAGCAGGACGCTGACTTCGTAGGGAAGGCCCGCCTGGAGCGGATCCGGGCCGAGGGGGTGTCCCGCAAGCTCGTCGGCGTGGAGATGGAGGGCGACGCGTTGGATTGGGAGCTGACCCAGGTGTGGCCGGCTTTCGTGGATGGGGAGCGGGTCGGCCACGCCACCGACATGATCTGGTCGCCTCGTCTGGAGCAGAACATCGGGTACGTGTGGGTGCCCATCGAGCAGGCCGCGCCCGGCACGGCGCTGGAGCTCGAGCCCGAGCCGGGGGTCCGGCGGAGCGCCCGGACCGCGACGATCCCGTTCCTTGATCCCTCGAAGCGGATCCCCGCCGCGTGAGCATCGCGGTCCGTCCGAGTGTCGGGACCTCGTACTGGCTCCGGGAAGTCCTGGAGGCCGACCCGGGCGAGCCGTGTCCGCCGCTTCGGGGGGCGGACACCGCAGACGTGGTCGTGTTGGGCGGGGGGTTCACCGGGCTGTGGACGGCATGGTTCCTCACGGAGCGGTCCCCAGGCATCGACGTGGTGGTGCTGGAGCGCGACCTGTGCGGTTCCGGCGCCAGCGGGCGGAACGGCGGGTTCGTGGGCGCCTGGTGGGACGAGATCGATGGGCTGGCGGAGCGGTACGGCGACGAGGCGGCCTTGGCGGCGTGCCGGGCCGGGGACCAGAGCATCTGGGCGATCGGCGAGTGGTGCGAGAGCCGGGGCGTGGACGCCTGGTACCGGCCGGCCGACTATCTCGAGGTGGCCTCGTCCGAGGCCCAGGACGGCGCATGGCTGGGCGCGGTCGCGGCGTGCCGGCGGCTCGGCGAGCCGGAGCGGTACCGGGAGATATCTGCCGCGGACGTCCAACGGGTGTGCCGGACGCCGGCGCTCAGGGCCGGCGCCGTGATGCAGGGGGCCACGCTCCAGCCGGCCCGGCTGGCCCGGGCCCTCCGAGCGGCGCTTCTCGAGCGAGGCGTGCGGATCCACGAGGAAACGCCGGCCACCCGGATGGGGCGGGGGAGCCCGGTCGAGGTAGAGACTCCGGAGGGGCGGGTGCGGGCGGGACGGGCCGTGATCGCCATGAACGCCTGGGCGGCTCGGTGGCCTGGACTCCGCCGGTCGCTGCTGGTCCGGGGGAGCTACATCGTGCTCACCGCGCCGGCGCCGGACCGGATCGAGGAGCTGGGCTGGACCGGCGGCGAGCCGATCTGCGACGTGCGCACCGCGCTCCACTACTTCCGAACCACCCCGGACGGCCGGATCGCCTTCGGCGGGGTGGGCCGGGCACTGGGGTCGAGGATCGGGCCCGGGTACGACCACGACGAGGTCTCGCTCCGGTGGGTGGCCGAGGGGTTCCGGCGGATCTTCCCCTCGCTCCGCGACGTGCCCATCGAGGAGGGGTGGGGCGGCCCGGTCGACGTGTCGGCCACGCACCACCCGTGGTTCGGCACGCTGCCCGGCGGCGTGGCGCACTACGGCGTTGGGTTCACGGGGCACGGGGTGAGCCAGGCCCACCTTGGGGGGCGGATCCTGTCGGCCCTGGCCCTGGATCAGGAGGATGAGGTCACCGACCTGCCGTTCGTGAACCGGCGGCTCAAGCGATTCCCCCCGGCGCTACTGACAGGGGTAGGGGGAGCGGTGATCCAGCGAGCCATCCTCCGGAAGGACCGCCTCGAGGACGCCGGCCGCCGCCCCGGCTGGCCCACCCGATTCCTGGCGACGCTGCCCCGCCGCCTCGGCTACACGCTCGGCCCCTCCCGCCGAGGCTCCGCTGTAGCGGGTTCCACATCGTCGCGCCCGTGAAGCCCGGTTTCACGCCTCCGGGGTGAATCGAGCCCACCGCTGGGCCGGCCCAAGAGGGGGCCGGGACCAGCGGGGAGAGGAGGAGCAGATGAGCGTGAGGACGTGGGCCCTCCTGGCGGCCATCGGCCTGCTGGCGGCGGGGTGCGCGAAGGCCGGGGAGCGGGGGGCCGGGGGAGGGCCGGCCGAGCCGAATGAACCTGCCCAGCCGGAGCAGGAGTCGGAGCTGACCATCAAGGCCTTCGACTTCGGCTTCGACACCAGTGGGGTGACGTCGCTCCCGCCTGGCCAGGTCACCTTCACTATGACGAACGACGGCGAGCAGCCCCAACACGCCCAGTTCCTGCACCTGGCGGAGGGCGCGACCTTCGAGGACTTCAGCGAGGCCGTGGAGGCTTACCCGGCCCCGGCCGACCTGGACTTCTCCTCGGAGATCCGGGAGCTGTACGTGCCCCCGGCGGCGGGTGTGCTCAACTGGGTCTCCCAAGGCGAGGAGATCTCGCCGAGAGACGAGCTCGAGGCCGGTAGCTACGTGCTGATCTGCGCGATCAAGGACCCCGAGTCCGGGCGTCGCCACTACGAGATGGGGATGCTCCAGCCGTTCGAGGTGGGTTAGGCGAGGGCTAGCCGTCGTTGCGGAAGCGGGCGTCGCGCCAGGCGACGGCGGCTTTCAGCCCCTGCTCCTCGCGGATCCGGTTGAACTCCCGGCGCTCGGGGACCTCGGCGGACTCGATCACAGCATCGAGGTCGACGTTCGCCACCAGAGCTTCCCGGAAGCCGGCGGACTCCCAGGCCCGGTTGATCGACCGCTTCGTCAGCGAGATGGCCACGGGGTCGAGAACCGCGATCTGCCGGGCCAGCGTCAAGGTCTCCTCCTCCAGCCGGTCCCTCGGCACCACCCGGTTCACCAGGCCCAGCCGGAGGGCCTCGTCGGCGGGGATGCGGTCCTCGCCTGTGAACAGCAGCTCCTTGGCCTTCCTCGCGCCGATCAGCCACGGCATCACCATGGTCACCACGCCGGAGCCGAACCGGATCTCCGGCTCGCCGAACAGCGCGTCGTCGGAGGCCACGGCGAGGTCGCACATCATCATCAGGTCGCACCCGCCGGCCAGACAGTACCCGTGGACCTCGGCGATCACCGGCTTCGGGTGTTCGAACAGTTCCAGCATCCGCTCGACGCTGCCGGCCAGCTCTTCCCGCCATCCCGCCTGGTCGGGAACGCCGTGCTCGGCGTGCTGCTCGGCCTCCTCCTTCAGGTCATAGCCCGCGCAGAAGGCCCGGCCGGCGCCCCGGATCACCAGAACCCGGGCCCCCTCGTCCTCCTCGGCCCGCGCCAGCGCCGCCGACAGCGCGTCGACCAGCTCGGTCGACAACGCGTTCAGTACCTCCGGCCGGTTCAGCGTGAGACGGCGGACCGGGCCGAGGTCCTCCTCCAGCAGGACGCTCACGGCCCGCTCCCGTCCGCCAGCCGGGCTCCCCGCTTGGCGAGCTGGTCGGCGATGATGGCCCGCTGGATCTCGCTGGTCCCCTCCCAGATCCGGTCTACCCGGAGCTCCCGGAAGAACCGCTCGGCCACGTTCTCCCGCATGTAGCCTCGGCCGCCGAAGACCTGCACGGCCCGGTCGGCCACGCGGTTCGCCATCTCGGAGGCGTACAGCTTCGCCATCGAGCAGTGGGCGTGCTGGACCTTCACGTCCTCGCCCTCGTCGATCTCCTGAGCCGTGCGGTACGTCATCAGCCGGGCCGCCCACAGCTCGGTGAGCGAGTCGGCCAGCGGGAACGCCACGCCCTGGTGCTCGATGATCGGGGCGTCGAAGGCCACCCGGTCCCTGGCGAAGGCGGTGGCCTCGTCGGTCAGCCGCTCGGCCGCGCCGCAGCACCGGGCCGCGATCATCAGCCGCTCGTACCGGAACCACTCGTACGCGTACCGCATCCCGTCGCCCTCGGACCCCACCAGGTTCTCGGCCGGCACGCGGACGTCCTCGAACGCCACGATGGGGTGCTCGTCGGCGTACGTGTGACTGTACTCGGGTGTCCGGACCACCCGCACGCCGGGCGTGTCGAGGTCGACGATGAACATCGCCTGGGTGCCGGCGTGCTCGCCGTCGGTGAGCCGGGCCTGGAAGAACGCGTGGTCGGCGTGGTTGAACGAGGTCACGTGCCACTTCACCCCGTTGAGCACGTAGCCGTCGCCGTCGGGGGCCGCGGTGGCGGCGATGGCCCCGGTGTCCGACCCGGCCTCCTCCTCGGTGATCGCGTAGCACTCGTGCCGCTGGCCCCGGATCGTGGGCTTCACCCACGTGTCGAGCTGGTGCGGCGTGGCAACCTCGGGGAGCCACCCCGCCGGCGTGGTCAGCACCCACCCCAGCGCGTTGGTAGCCCGGCCGATCTGCTCGGACACCAGCGTCTGCTGGAACGCGGTGAGCCCGCTGCCCCCGAGCTCCCTGGGCATGTTCATGGCCTGGAGGCCGAGCTCGCGGAGCCGGGCCCGCTGGCGGCCCAGCACATCGTCGGGGAGCCGACCGCCGTTCATCTCGGCCTCGACCTCGTGGGGGATCAGCTCGTGGTCGACGAATGCCCGGGCTCGGGCCTGGATCTCCCGGTCCTCCTCCGACATCGGATACATCGGTTCAGTTCCGGCCGCGGCGGGCGTCGCGGGCCACCACCGCGGCGCAGTTCCGCCCCGGCACGGCCATGACCCCGCCGCCGGGATGGGTGCCTGAGCCACACAGGTACAGCCCGGCCACCGGCGTCCGGTGGTCGGCGTACCCGGGGATGGGCCGCATCGAGAACAGCTGATCGGGGGCCATCTCGCCCTGGAAGATGTTCCCGCCCAGGAGGCCGAACCGCCCCTCGATGTCCGGCGGCGCCAGGACCTCGATCTCCTCGACCGTCTGGGCGAACCCGGGACAGTGCTCGTCGAGGATGCCCACGATCCGCTTCCCGTAGGCCTCCCGCTCGGTGTCCCAGGAGCCCTCGGCCAGCTCGAACGGGCCGAACTGCGTGAAGCACAGCGCCACGTGCTTGCCGTCGGGGGCCACCTCCGGCTCGAAGGCCGTGGGGAACACCGCCTCCAGGTAGGGTCGCTCCGAGGCGCGGCCGTACTTGGCGTCGTCCCAGGCTCGCTCGAGGTACTCGATCGACGGGGAGATCGCCAGGAGCCCGGTGTGTGGGTCGCCGGGGATGGGGCCGTCCCACGCCGCCGGCTTCGGCAGCTCGCCGAGCGCCAGGTTCACCTTCACCGAGCCGGACCGGGTCCGGTACCGGCGGACATCGCGGACCACCTGGTCGGGGAGGTGGGCCTGGCCGACGAGGTCGAGGTACGTGGTGATCGGGTGGGCGTTCGAGATCACCCGGCGGGAGTGGAGCACGGTGCCGTCCTCGAGCTCGATTCCGCCGGCTCGGCCGTCGCGGACCACCACCGAGCGAACCGGTGACGCCGTCCGGACCTCGGCGCCGGCGGCCCGGGCCGCGTCGGCCAGGCAGCGGCTCAGCGCGCCCATGCCGCCGTGCACCCATCCCCACGCCCCGGCGTGGCCGTCGACCTCGCCGATCCAGTGATGGAGGAGGACGTACGCGGACCCCGGGCTCATCGGCCCGCACCAGGCGCCGATGATGGCCTGGGTGGCCATGGCCCCCTTGACCCGCTCGTCCTCGAACCACTCGTCGAGGAAGTCCGCGCCGGACAGCGTGAACAGCCGGATCACCTCTGCGATGTCGCGGCCGGTCCAGTGGCGGAACCGCGCGCCGAGCTTCAGCCACGACAGCGCGTCGCGGAGGCTGAGGTTCGGGGGAACCACGAACAGCAGGTCGCGAAGGAGCGTGCCGAGCCGATCGAAGTACGTGTCGAACTCGATGTAGGCGTCGGCGTCGGCCTTCGAGAACCTGGCGATCTCGTCGGCGGTCCGCCGGACATCGCCCCACAGCGTCAGGGACGAGCCGTCGGGGTACGGGACCCAGTAGTCGGGATCGATCAGCGATACCCGGTAGCCGTGCCGATGTAGCTGGAGCTCCTTCTCGATCCGGGGTGGGAGGAGGCTGACCACGTACGAGGCCGAGGAGATCCGGTAGCCCGGCCACGGCTCCTCGGTAACCGCGGCCCCGCCCACCACCTCGCGGCGCTCCAGCACCAGGACGTCGAGGCCGGCCCTGGCCAGGTACGCCGCGCAGGCCAGGCCGTTGTGCCCACCCCCGATCACGATGGCGTCCCGAACTGCCTCCACGGCGCCCACAGGGTACTGTTCCACCGTTCAAACGAGCAAGGAGAGCGGCCACCGCGTGGACCTTCGATTGACCGAGGATGACCGAGCCCTCCAGGACCGGGCCGCGGACTTCACCTACCGCCACCTGTTCCCTTACGAGCTGGAGTGCGAAGAGGGGGACGGGCTGTCGGCCGAGAGCCTGGCCGAGATCCGGTCGGCGGTCGTTGAACGGCGGTTCAACGCGATCAACCACGCGCCCGGGGATGGCGGTCAGGGCCACGACCTGTTCCAGCAGGCCCTGATCGAGGAGAAGTGGGGCCAGGCCACCGGCGCGCTGTGGGACGTGCCGTGGCGGCCCTCGATCCCGCTGCGCGAGGGGACCGAGGAGCAGAAGGACCAGTACCTCCGCCCGGCCTGCCGGGGGGAGCGCCGCGACGCGTACGCCATCACCGAGGAGGGGGCAGGCTCGGATCCCTCGCGGATCGAGACGGCGGCGATGCGGAAGGACGGCGGGTTCGTCATCCGGGGCGAGAAGTGGCACGTGACCACGGGAGACGTGGCCGACTTCCTCCTTGTGCACGCCCACGTCGACGGCGACCCCTCGCTGCCGACGGTGTTCTTCGTCGACAAGGATCTCCCGGGCGTGCGCGTGGTCCGGACGCCCAAGTACACCCACAGGTTCGTGTTCGAGCACCCGATCTTCGCGCTCGACGACGTGCGGGTCGGCGAGGACAAGGTCCTGGGCCGGGTGGGGGGCGGGAACGACCTCACCCGGGAGTGGTTCGTGGAGGAGCGCCTGATGATCGCGGCCCGGACCGTGGGCGCGTCGATCCGGGCCCTGGACCTGTCTCTGGCGTTCGCCAGGGAGCGGCGGGCGTTCGGCCGGCCCATCGCCGAGCATCAGGGCGTGGGGTTCATGCTCGCCGACATGGCCGCCGAGGTGGCCTCGGCGAAGGCGCTCCTGTACCGGGCGTCGTGGCAGGCGGCCCGGGGAGAGCCGGCGCTCTCGGACCTCCACGCTCTGGCCGCGGCGGCGAAGCTGGTGTGCTCGGAGACCGCGGGGCGGGTCCTGGACCGCGCCGTGCAGATCCATGGTGGGCGGGGGTACATGCGGGAGAACCCGGTGGAGCGGCTGTGGCGCGAGGTCCGAGTGGACCGGATCTGGGAGGGCACGTCCGAGATCCAGCGGGCCATCCTCTTGAACGAGCTGACCAAGCGGGGGCTCGACGCGTTCGTGGGATGGCCGTCGTGACCGAGGTGGACCGGGCCCGGGTCCGCGAGCTGATGGACCGGGAGGGGACGACCTTCGCCGAGCGTCACCCCCGCTCTCGGGAGCTGTTCGAGCGAGCCCGGGGCTCGCTGCTCGGCGGCGTCCCGATGACCTGGATGCTGGAGTGGGCCGGCGGGTTCCCAGTGTTCATGGCCGAGGCCTTCGGGGCCCGGGTCCGTGACGTGGACGGCCACACGTACGTCGACCTGTGCCTCGGCGACACCGGCGCCATGACCGGTCACGCTCCGCCCGCAGCCGTGGCGGCCATCGCCGAGCGGATGGGAAAGGGGATCACCGCGATGCTCCCCACCGAGGACGCCATCTGGGTGGGCGAGGAGCTGATCCGCCGCTTCGGCGTGTCGCGGTGGCAGTTCACGCTGACAGCCACCGACGCGAACCGGTTCGCCGTGCGGATCGCCCGGGAGATCACCGGCCGGCCCAAGGTGTTGGTGTTCAACTACTGCTACCACGGCACGGTAGACGAGACTTTCATCACGCTGAGCCCGGAGGGGAAGCCGCACTCGCGGGAGGGGAACGTCGGGCCGCCGGTCGATCCCACGGTGACCTCGAAGGTGGTCGAGTGGGGCGACGTCGAGACGCTGGAGGAAGCCCTGGCGCCCGAGGACGTAGCGTGCGTACTGACCGAGCCGGCCCTGACGAACATCGGGATCGTGCTTCCCGAACCCGGGTTCCACGAAGCGCTGCGCGAGATGACCCGGAACACGGGGACCCTGCTGATCATCGACGAGACCCACACGATCTCGGCCGGGCCGGGCGGGTACACGGCCGCGCACGGCCTGGAGCCGGACGTGCTGACGATCGGCAAGCCGATCGGAAGCGGAGTGCCCGGCGGCGCGTTCGGGGTCACCGAGGAGGTGGCCGACCGCATGTTCGCCGGCACCGGGGCCGACTACCAGGATGTCGGCGGGATCGGGGGGACCCTGGCCGGGAACGCCCTGTCGTTGGCGGCCATGCGGGTGACGCTGGAGCGGGTGCTGACCGAGGAGGCCTACGCGCGGATGATCCCGCTGGCCGAGCGGTTCACGGACGGCGTCGAGCGGGTCATCGCCGAGCACGGAGCGCCGTGGCACGTGACCCGGCTGGGGTGCCGAGCGGAGTACCTGTTCCAACCCGACCCGCCGAAGAACGGGGGCCAGGCCGCGGCCCGGAAGGACCCGGAGCTAGATGCTCTTGTCCACCTGTACCTGCTGAACCGGGGGATCCTGATGACGCCGTTCCACAACATGGCCCTGATGTCCCCGGCCACCACCGAGGCCGACGTGGACGCCCACACGGAAGCGTTCGCGGCGTTCGCGTCCGACGTCCTCGCCTAGCGCCCGTGCCCCGGCCGCTCCGCCTCGGCGTGCAGCTCCCCGAGGTCGAGCGGGAGGTCCGGTGGCCGGAGTATGTGGCCATGGCCCGGGCCGCCGAGGCCACCGGCTTCGACTCGATCTGGCTCGGCGATCATCTCCTGTACCGGGACGACGGACGGCCTGAGCGCGGGCCATGGAACTCGTGGACGATGCTGGCCGGGCTGGCCCAGGTCACCGAAAGGGTGGCCCTCGGGCCGCTGGTGGCGTGCACGGCGTTCTACCCGCCGGCGGTCCTGGCGAAGATGGCCGCCACCGTTGACGAGCTCAGCGGTGGGCGGCTGATCCTCGGCCTGGGGGCCGGGTGGAACGAGGCCGAGTTCCGGGCGTTCGGCCTGCCGTTCGATCATCGGGCCTCACGGTTCGAGGAGGCCTTCGAGATCATCCGCAGGCTCGTGGCGGGGGAGCGGGTGACGCTGGCCGGGCGGTTCAACTCGGTCGATGATGTGGTGCTGCTCCCTCGGCCGGCCCGGCGACCGGTTCTCATGGTGGGGAGCACCGGCGAGCGGGTGTTACGGGCCACGCTCCCCCACGTCGACGTGTGGAACACCTGGTACGACCTCTACGGGAACACTGCGGACGGGTTCGCCGCGCTCGACGGGAGGGTAAGCGCCATCGCCGAGGAGGTCGGTCGACCGCCGGACGAGGTCGAGCGGAGCGCCTGCGTGCTGGTTGCCCCGGAGGCCGGGGAGCGGCCGGACCGGTGGGACGCGCCGCCGCTCACCGGGAGCATGGAGCGGATCGCCGCCGGCATCCGGGACCTGGCCGAGGCCGGCGCCGACGAGGCCATCCTGGTGGTGACCCCGATCACCGCGCGGTCCATCCGCGACCTCGCCGAGGCGCTCGCCCTCCTGGACGGCTGAGCCGTCAGGCGCGCTTGCGGGGGAGGTCGAGGAACGGGAGAGGAGTCGCGGTGGCGGCCACCGGGTGGCGGCGGCCCTCGACGTCCCACTCCGCCTCCAGGATGGTGCCCGGCTCGGCGTGCCCCCTTGTGACCGAGGCCAGGGCGATGACCCGCTTCAGCATCGGGGACCACGTCCTGCTGGTGCCCCGGCCGACCTGGCGGCCGCCCCGGCGGAGCGGCGTTCGCTCCGTGGTCGTCTCCGGCGACAGCGCCGGCGGCAGGCCGTGCGCGTCGAAGGCCCGCTCGATCCCCTCCCAGTCGTAGGCCAGTCCCACCAGGCGCCGGCGAGGCCCGCCGGCGGCGCGCTCCTCGACCAGCGCACGCTTCCCCACGAACTCGGCCTTGTTCAGGTTCACCAGGCGGTCCATGCCGAGCTCGCCGGGCGCGTATTCCTGTTCCGCCGACACCGCCCACCTCGAGCCGGAGTACTCGGCGTCGATGAGGATCAGCCCGGCCTCGACCCGGGCCACGTCCATGGCCCGCATGCCGACCGGGCGGATGGCGTGGGGTTCCCCTGTCTCGAGCACCGCGTCCCACACCTCGACGGCGCGATCGGCGGGGATCCACAGCTCGTAGCCGAGGTCACCGGTGTAACCCGTCCGCGTCACGTCGATGTCGACGTCGGCGATCGATGCTGGGCGACGGCCGAAGTACGGCACGTCGGACCAGTCCTCGCCGGTAGCGTCCTCGAGCACGCGCCGGGCGTGCGGCCCCTGGAGCGCCAGCGCGGCGAGCTCGTCGGTGGCGTCCTCCACGCTCACGTCGAGGCCGGTGGCGTTCAGCTCCAGCCACCGGAGGTTCGGCTCGGCGGCGGTCCACCGGAAGGTGGTCTCGTCGAGGCGGCTCACGGTGCCGTCGTCGATGACCTTGCCCCGCTCGTCGCACCACGGCGTGTACACGACCCGGCCGACCGCGATCTTCGTGGCGTCCCGCGTGATGATCCGGTCCACGAGCCGGACGGCGTCGGGTCCGGACACTATGTACTTGAACAGCGGCGAGACGTCGATGGCCGCCACGGCCTCGCGGATGGCGTTGTACTCGATGTCGTGGAAGTCCGCGAACACCGAGGCCGCGTAGGTACCCTGCCAGTCCTCCCAGGCCAGCTTCCGGTTCAGGGCCGAGGTCCGAGGGTGGAAGGGGCTCCCCACGGTCATGTTGAATCCCGCATCAAACTCGAGCCTCGAGCCGCCGCGCGCCGGCCCGCCATGGGCGGCAGTCTACCCCTCCGACCTGCGACGTCAAAATCCGAGGACCCCCGATCCCGACTTGACCCGCCGTTCAACCGCGCGGGATGATGGGATCACAGCATGGCCAACGCGTACGACGCCGTGGTGATCGGCGGGGGCCACAACGGCCTGGTGGCCGCGGCGTATCTCGGCCGGGCCGGGATGCGGGTTCTGGTCCTGGAGCGCCGGCACGTCCTCGGTGGGGCCGCCGTCACCGAGGAGGTGTTCCCCGGGTTCCGATTCAGCGTGGCCTCGTACGTCGTCTCGCTCCTGCGGCCGGAGATCATCCGGGAGCTCGACCTCACGCGGTATGGCCTGGAGATCCTCCCGCTCGACGGGACGTTCGCCCCGCTCGACGACGACCGATACCTGTGGATGACCAGCGACCACGGCCGGACCATGCGAAACCTCAGGTGGTTCTCGAAGCGCGACGCCGAGGCGTACGAGGAGTTCGGCCAGGTGATGTCGGACATGGTCCGGTTCATCAAGCCGATCATGAGCGTCGTACCGCCCGATCCGATGCGGCTGGGCCCGCGCCAGTGGCTCCCGCTGCGGCCGCTGTGGCGCTCGTTCCGGGCCCTCCCGCCCGACGAGCGGGTGGCGTTCGTCCAGCTGATGACGATGAGCGCCGTGGACTTCGTATCGCAGTGGTTCGAGACCGACCCGCTGATCGGCACGATGTCCTCGTGGGGGATCATCGGCACGTTCCTGGGGATCCGGTCGCCGGGGACCGCGTACGTGATGCTCCACCACTACATGGGCGAGGTAGACGGCGCGTTCGGCGCGTGGGGCGTGCAGCGCGGCGGGACCGGGGCGGTGTCCGAGGCCATCGCCTCGGCGGCCCGCGCGCACGGCGTGGAGATCCGGACCGAGGCTGAGGTGGACCGCGTCCTGACCCGGGGCGATCGCGCCATGGGCGTGGTGCTCCGCTCGGGCGAGGAGATCCGGGCCCGGCACGTCCTCTCGAACGCCGACGCCCGGCGGACGTTCCTCGGCCTGGTCGAGCCCGGCTCGCTGCCCGACGACTTCCTCGATGAGGTCCGGCGGTTCAAGTACCGGGGCTCGTCGGGGAAGGTGAACCTGGCCCTCGACGGCCTCCCCGAGTTCACGGCGCTCCCGAACACCGAGACCACCGAACACCTCCGCGGCTCGATCGGCATCGGCTCCACCATCGATTACCTGGAGCGGGCCTACGACGACGCCAAGTACGGGCGGTTCTCGCGGGAGCCGTTCATCGACCTCGAGATCCTGTCGATCGTCGACCCGTCGATGGCGCCGCCCGGGAAGCATGTGGCGTCGTGTTTCGTGCAGTACGCGCCGTACGACCTCGATGGCGGCTGGGACGACGCCAGCCGGGACGCCTTCGGCGACGCCGTGGTCGACGCCATCGCCCGGTACGCGCCTAACATCAAGGACCTGATCCTCCACCGGCAGGTCCTGACGCCGAAGGACATCGAGGACGTCATCGGCCTGTCTGAGGGCAACATCTTCCAGGGCGAGCTCACGCTGGAGCAGCTGTTCTGGAACCGTCCCGCGCCCGGCTGGGGGCGGTTCCGCACGCCGATCCGGAACCTGTGGCTGTGTGGCTCGGCAGCGCATCCCGGCGGCGGGATCATGGGGGCGCCTGGCCGGCTGGCCGCCTTCGAGGTCCTGCGGGCGGTCCGGCGCCGGGGGCGGGCGGCGTGACGTACGACGCGGTGGTGATCGGCGGCGGGCACAACGGTCTGGTGGCCGCGGCGTCCCTGGGCAAGGCCGGGCACCGGGCGCTGGTCCTGGAGCGGGCCGACGAGCTCGGGGGGACGGCGCGCACGGTCGAGCCGGCGCCGGGGTTCCGGGCGCCGGCGCTGCTCCACGACCTCGGCGAGCTCCGTGCCTCCTTGGTCCGCGATCTCGGGCTCGAGCGGCACGGTTTTCGTCTGATCCGTCCGCCGGTCGCCGCGTTCGTCCCCGAATCCGACGGCGGTCGGATCGTCCTCCATGCCGATCCGAGGCGGACGGCCGAGGGGCTCCGATCCCGGTCGGCCCGAGACGCGGCAGCCTTCCCGGAATTCGATGCGCGCATCCGGTCGCTGGCCAGCTTCATCGCGCACGTGGCCGCGGCCACGCCGCCGGACATTGAGGCGCCCTCGCCGCGGGACGCGTTCGCGGCCCTCCGGCTGGGCCGGTCGCTCCGAAGGATCGGGAAGCGGGCCGCGCGTGAGGCGCTCAGGGTCCTGCCGATGCCGGTGGCCGACCTCGTCGGAGACACGTTCGAGACTGAGGCTCTCCGGGCTGGGCTGGCCTCGCGAGCGCTCTCGCTCACCGCGATGGGACCGTGGACGCCGGGGACGGCCCTGGTCTACCTGCTCCGGTCCGCGGCGGGCGGCGGGGCGGCGGGGGCGACCGCGTTCGCCACCGGCGGGCCCGCCGCGCTGGTGCGCGCGCTCGAGGCCGCGGCCCGCTCGGCCGGCGCGGAGATCCGAACGGGCGCCGAGGTGGCCTCGGTGATGACCGTGAACGGCCGGGCCACCGGCGTCGCCCTGACCTCGGGTGAGGAGATCGAGGCCCGGGCGGTGGTCTCCTCGGCGGATCCGAAGGGGACGCTGCGCCTGCTGGACCCCGTCGTGGCGGGCCCGACCCTGCTCTGGCGGGGCCGGAACATCCGTACCCCGAGCTCCGCGGCGGTAGTGACGCTCGCGCTCGACGCCATCCCGGCGTTTCGCGGCGTGGACGACCCCGCCCTCCTGGCCGGGCGGATCGTCATCGGACCTTCGATCGGGCACCTCGAGCTCGCCGCCGACGACCACAAGTACGGGCGGGTGTCCGAGGCGCCCTTCCTGGAGGCGACCATCCCGTCGCAGACCGACCCCACGCTGGCCCCCGAGGGGTCCCACGTGATGTCGGTGCTGTTCCACTCGGCGCCGTACCGCCTCCGCGACGGCGGGTGGGACGACGGGACCAAGGACCACGTCGGCGACCTGGCGCTGAAGGTCCTGGAGGAGGTGGCGCCCGGCCTGTCCGACCGGGTGGTGGCCCGCCGTGTGTCCACCCCGCCCGACCTGGAGCGCGACCTGGGGCTGACCGAGGGGTGCGCGATGCACGCCGAGCCCGGCCTCGACCAGTTCTTCGCCTGGCGCCCGCTCCTCGGCCACGCCAGGTACCGGTTCGCCGTCCCCGGCCTCTACCTGGCCGGGTCCGGGGCGCATCCCGGCGGCGGCCTCACCGGGGCTCCCGGCGCCAACGCCGCCCGCGAGATCGTCCGGGATCTGAAGCGCTCCCAGCCCTGAGCCCGGGTGGGGTTGACATTTTCGGGGTGCCCATCTGAGGATGGGGGAGGCGTCGAACCTCTACTGTCTGGACGAAGGCGTTCGTCCGAAACTACGAGGTGGTCAGCATGGTGCGGCTTCCCCCCGGGGCACGCCGAGCCCCTTCGCCCGCCATGGATGCCCCAATCATCCTCTCGATCCTTTCACCCGTTCGGATCCATCCGGCAGAGGGCCCGTCGCGAGACGCGGGCCCCGGAGCGAGGAGGTGGGCATGCGACGTGTACTCGTAGCGTTCATGGCGGTGGCCCTGGCGCCGCTCTGGGCGTTCCCCAGTTCGGCCGGTCCGCTCTCGGCGACCGCGCCGGTGCAGGTCACGGGTGCGACACCGTTCGACCCGGGGTGTGGCCTTGACCCAGTCGATGAGAACTCCGAGGTCTTCATCGACAGCGAGGTGGAGCCGTGGATGGACGTGAGCCCGGCCGACCCTGACATCATGGCCGGGATCTGGCAGCAGGACCGGTGGAACGACGGCGGTTCCAGAGGGAACGTGATGGCCCTGAGCGCCGACGGCGGTGCCAGCTGGATGAGCTTCATCCCGCCCAACAACACCGACTGCTCGGCGAACACGAACGCCGCCTCGGGCGGTTTCGAGGTGTTCGACCGGGCCTCGGACCCGTGGCTGTCTTTCGCTCCCAACGGCGACCTGCACCTGATGCACCTGGTGTTCGACGTGGAGCTCCCGGAGGGCCTTCCGGGGGCGATCTCCGGACGCAACGGGATGGTGGCCCAGAAGGTCCCCGCCGCCGCACTGACGGACGGGAGCATCACGGACACGGAGTGGGGACCGCCAATCCTCCTGGCACTGGATGAGGGCGGTGACCTCCACGACAAGAACACCATGACGGCCGACCCGACCGTCCCGGCCGGCACCCACGTGTACGCCGTGTGGGACTTCCTGACCGTGAACAGGGGAGCCAAGATCAACCCCGATCGGGGCGTGTTCGGTGGAGGGCTGGCGTTCAAGGGCGCGGCCGTGTTCACGCGGACCACGGACGGGGGCGAGACCTGGGAGCCGATCCGGAAGCTCTACGATCCGGGCAGCATCAATCAGACCATCGGCAACCAGATCGTGGTCCTCCCGAACGGAACCCTGGTCGACGTGTTCAACGAGATACTCAACTTCAAGAACAGCGACCACGGGGCGCAGTTCGACTTCAACGTGGCCCTGAAGCGCTCCTCAAACAAGGGGACGACGTGGAAGCCGAGCGGCCAGCCGATACGGGCGGCCAAGATGCTCGGGCGGACGCTGTTCACCCCGTTCCCGTTCGTGGGCGTGTACGACCCGGATGCCACCGGGAACGCCACCCTGGCGGGCGCCAACGCCGTGCGGAGCGGCGGGGACGTGATCCCGGAGATCGCCGTGGACCCGAACAACGGCAACCTGTACGTCGTGTGGCAGGACGCTCGGTTCAGCGCGGCCCAGACACCGGGCGGGTTCAGCAACCCGATCCAGATCATCGACGAGATCGCCTTCACGATGTCGACCGACGGTGGGTCGACGTGGTCGACGCCGATCAAGGTCAACCAGACGCCGGCGACCGAGCCGCTCGGCGACCGGCAGGCGTTCACCCCGATGGTCCGGGTGAACGACGACGGGGTCGTGGCCGTTAGCTACTACGACTTCCGGAACAACACGAGCATCGACGGTATCGCTGGAACCGACCAGTTCGTGGTGCACTGCCACGGGAACTGCTCGAACTCGAGCAGCTGGATCCCGGCGAACGAGGTCCGGGTGACGGAAGACCCGTTCGACCTCCGGGAGCTCCCGTTCGCCAACGGGTTCTTCCCCGGCGACTACGTGGGGTTTGGGACGGACGGGACAGACTTCCTGCCTTTCTTCACCCAGAGCACGGCAACGGACCCGGCCAACGAGTACTTCAGCCGGGTGACGGTGGGCATAGGGCCGTAGCGCGACTCGCTCGGCTCGGAATGCGGCGGGCCGCCCGCACGGGCGGCCCGCCATCCCGCGTCTGATTTGACCCGACTGCGCCCAGCGGTCGAGAATGCGTGACCCCTTGGGCCGGGAGGCTGCCGTTGGCGAGGAAGCGCATCAAGATCGCGATCGTCTGTCTCGTCGGCGGGCTCTGGGTGATTCCGGCCCTGCCCGCAGAGGCCGCCCCACGGTGCTTCGGGAAGGTCGCCACCATGGTGGGCACCTCGGGCAGCGATCGACTCCGGGGCACGAATGGGAACGACGTGATCGTGGGCCGGGGCGGTCACGACCTGATCAGGAGCGGCGGCGGAAAGGACCGGATCTGCGGCTCCGGCGGTGATGACGTCCTCCTGGCGGGCTCGGGCAAGGACCTCCTCGACGGGGGACCGGGATCGGACTTTTTGGCCGCCGGACCCAGCCGGGACAAGGTCCTGGGTGGCCCGGGCGAGTTCGACATCCTCCGAGGGAACCAAGGCAACGACACCCTGCTCGGCGAAGCGGGGTTCGACATCCTGCTCGGGGAAGCGGGGAACGACCGGCTCGATGGTGGCGAGGGCATCTTCGACCGCGCCTCGTTCTTCTTCTCCGCAACCCCGGTTATCGCCGACCTGAACACCGGCATCGCCTCCGGCGAGGGGAGCGACACGTTGGCCGGGATCGAGGACCTCGAGGGGTCCCTGCACGGCGACACGCTCACCGGCAACGCGATCGACAACTTCTTCTTCCCCCTGGGCGGCGACGACCTCGTGACCGGCGGGGACGGCCTCGATCTGGTCTCGTTCTTTGGCGCGCCGGTGCCGGTCAACGCCAACCTGGCCACCGGCCTCGCCACGGGGGACGGGACTGACACGCTGGTGACCATGGAGGATCTGGTGGGGACCGAGCACCTCGCCGGAGACGACCTCACCGGCGATGCGAACCAGAACCTGCTGTTCGGCGTGGAGGGCGACGATCGGCTGTTCGGCATGGAGGGCGACGACTTCCTCGACGGCGGGACCGGGACGGACTCGCTGGACGGCGGGCCCCACGTGATGGGCGACCAGTGCGTGAACGGCGAGGTTCTCCTGGAGTGCGAGCTCGTGGGCCCCGCCCGGGCCGAATCGAAGGTCGCGTCGAGGTCCCCCGCGCGGCTGCGCCGCGTCCTGGCGGCGACCGGGGAAACTGGGCCCTAGGGCGTCCGCAGCACCACGAGCTTGTCGGTCCCGGACTCGGCGCCCCACACCTCGCCGGGTCGGCCGAGGAGCTGGCGCACCTCCGCGACGGGCGATGGGAACGGGAAGGACCGGAACCGCTCCGTGTCCGGATCGAACCTGACGAGCGCGTTGCTGGCGAAGTCGGACACCCAGACGATGTCGCGGTCGTCGACGAAGACCGCGTACGGTTGCGGGCCGCTCCCCGGTAGCCGCCACTCGTCCCACGTCCGGCTCGCGGGCTCGTAGCGCGCCAGGCTCCCGGCGAACCATTCGGTGACCCACAGGCGGCCGAGGGAGTCGCTCCAGACGCGCCGGGCTCCTCCGCCGGGCGTGGGCACATCGACCAAGGCGAGCCTTCCGTCCGCCCGGATCCGCGCGATGTAGCTGCCCGCCAGCGAGGCCAGCCACACCGTCCCCGCCGGCGTGGCGACGATGCCGTACGGGCCCTCGCCCCGTGGCGCCTCGAAGACCCGGGCCCGGCCGGTATCCGGATCCACCCGCCCGTACACGCCGCTCTGACCGGTGAACCAGAGCACGCCGTCCCCGTCGAAGGCGGCCGTGTTCAGGTTCGCGTACGCGGAGCCGGGAAGGGGGAAGCGGGCCACGTCGAGGGTCTCGTGGTCGACCCGCACGATCGCGTTCAGCCCACCGTCCGTGACCCACGGGGCTCCGTCGGGGCCGACCACGACACCGTGCGGTGCCGAGCCGGGTCCAAGCGGGACGTGACGGGTCCGACGGCTCCCCGGGTCGAGCACCCCGAGCGCCCCGGATCCCTGGGCCGTGTACCAGACCCGTCCGTCCGGCGCCGGGGCCACGTCGTGCGGGCGGGTGCCGGCGGGGACGGGGTACTCGCGGAACGATGGTCGACGCTGCGGCTCGCTCGTCTCGGTGGGGGACGGCTGCGACGCCGCCGGAGACGGGGTCTCCCTGACCCGTGGGCTCGACGGGGCCGTGCACGCGACCACGGCCAGCAGGAGGACGCCCGCCACCACCAGCCGCTTCACGGCTATGGGCCCGAGGGCTCCGGGGCCACGCCGGCCTCACCGCGGAACCGTTCGATGAAGTCGCGGGCCACCTCGGTGACGTCGGCTGCATCTCCGGCCTCGGAGCAGGTCCGGAGTCGTTGCCAGGCGGCGAGGGTCAACGGCGCGTCGGGCGGTAGCTGGCCGTAGCGGGCCAGCATCACCTTCTCCTCGGACCTGGCCAGGGCCGCCAGGGCCTCGACCGTGCCGGGCGGCACGTCCTCGGCCCGGTAGTACATGAACACGTAGCCGTGCTCGAGGTTGTGCACCGCGTACCCCTCGAGACCCTCGTCGACGGGCTGGTCGATCACCCGAGCCTGCGGGTCCAGCCAGCTCGGATAGTGCGGCCCGGACGTCGCGGGGCGAGACGCGGGTTCGATCGGCGCGCCCTCCTGGATGTGCGCCTGCCCCTCGCTAGGCTGCTCCTGGATCGCGCCGCACGTCACCGCGGCCGCATCCGGCCGGTCGGCACCTCCGGCTCCCGGCGCCGGAACGCCGGCGCACGCCGCCAGGACCGAGAGCGAGGCCGTGACCGCGATGGCTTTGGCGAGCACGCCCGCATCCTCCCACGACTCCCACCCGACGGGAGGGGCCCGGGAGACCGTTCGCTACGCGAGGATCTCGCCCAGGCGGGTCAGCCGCTCCTTCCAGAACGCCCGCATCTCCTCCACCGCGCCGGCGTCTGGCAGCCTCTCGTGCTGGACCGTGACCGTCGTCCTGTTCCGGTCCTTCGGATCGAAGAAGGCGACCACCCGAGATGTCCCGTCGCGGAAGTCGAAACGGATGCTTCTGTTCTTGAGGGTGGTCCGGAGCTTCAGCGTCCCCCCCTCGAGCCACCTGTTCCGCTGCGGTGCCTCGGCGAAGGTCTTGAACAGCTTGCCGACGCTGATCGGGAAGGTCTTCGACGTCGAGACCTGGAACGACCCTGACAGGGTCTGGTGCTTCGCGCGAAGGCCTCGAGCGCGCTCGTAGCCGATCGTGATCGTCTGTGCCCACCACCCGGGCACGCCGTACTCATCCAGCAGGTGATTGACGACATCGCCGTGCTTGCGTTCCTTGGCACCCCACGCATCCAGGATGCGGAGCCATTCCCGCCAGCCCCTTCCGCTGTTCTCACGGAGGCGTGCGTCGGTCTGGGGGAGGTGGTCGATGCGGACTTCGTCCCTCGGCTTGACGACGTGACGGCGAGCCGCGGTGTAGCGCTCACCCGTCTTGGCCATGCGAGTGCGGACGGCTCTCTTCCGGGCCTTGTCCTCGGTCATCGTGTTCCTCCTCGCGGCCGGCGAGCCGAGGACTCACGCTCCCGGGCCCGGCGGCCCAAGGACGACCGGGACACGCCCCCGAGGCGGAGCCCCTTTGCCCCCTCGGGCCGGTGGCGTGAGCACCGGGTTCGGGGGTTCGGCGTGGGGAACGCCGTCGCCCTCAATCCTAGCGCACGGGCGCGGGGGCCGCACCCGGGATCACCAGCGCGTCCACCGCCAGGCACCCGTTCGGGCCGGTCACGAGCGGGTTCACGTCGAGCGCCTCGACAAGGTCCCCCAGGTCACCGGCCAGCGCAGAGAGTCGCACCAGGGCCCGGGCGACCGCGTCGATGTCCGCGGCCCCTTCGCCCCGGACGCCGTCGAGGAGCGGACGCACCGCCAGCCCGTCGATCAGCGACCGGGCCCGGGGCTCGTCGATCGGCGGGAGCGCCATGCGCCGGTCCCCGAGGACCTCTATCAGCACCCCGCCGGCGGCCACCATCACCAGGGGGCCGAACTGCGGGTCGCGGACCACGCCGAGGGCCAGCTCCACGGCGGGGGGAGCCATGGCGGCCACCGCCACCCGAGGTCCGAGCCGGCCGGACAGGTCGCGGTAAGCGTCGGAGAGCGCGGCCCGGTCCCCGATCCCGAGCCGCACGCCGTCGACGTCGGACTTGTGGTTCGCTTCGGCGGTCTTCAAGGCCACCGGCCAGCCGATCCGCTCGGCCGCGGCCAGGGCCTCCTCCTCCGAGCCGGCCGAGGCGGCGGCCACCGTGGGGATCCCGTACTCGGCCAGCAGGGCCATGGCGTCCACCTCGGACCAGGGTTCGGGCGAGGACAGCCGGTCTCGCCACCGCTTCCGGACGTCGTCGCTGACGGGCTGAGGCGGTGACACCGGTGCCCGCCCGACCGCGTCCCGGTGCTCGAACAGGTGCCGGAACGCCAACAGGCCGGTGGCCGTGCCCTCCAGCACCGGGATCCCCGCGGCTCGCAGCGAAGCCGCGGCGCCCGGGGCCACCGCGCTGGTCAGGTTCGTCAGCACGGCCATGGGTTTCGAGGTGGCCGGGTACACCTCCCGGGCGACCTCCATGTAGCCGGGCTCCAGGTCCTCGCCCGACAGGTCCACGGTGAACGCCAGCCCCGCCGTGTCGGCATCGTCGAGTAGGGCTCGCATGCAATCGGCAAAGATCGCCTCGTAGTCCCGTCCGGTGCCCCAGGCGTCCAGGGGGTTCACGGCGGGCAGGCCCGGATCGAGGCGCGCGGCCAGCCGATCCCTGGTCTCGTCCGATATGGCCGCGAACGGGATGCCCACCCGGGCCGCCGCGTCCACGAGGTGGGCCCGCTCGCCCCCGGAGTCGTGGATGGAAGCCAGCCCGCCGGGGCCGGCCCGCCTCCCCGCCGCGAGCAGCTCCAGGGTGTCCGCCATCTCATCGAGGGTCTCCACCCGGACGACCCCGTGGGCCTCGAACAGGGCCTCGTACGCGGCGTCCTCACCGGCCAGAGCGCCGGAGTGCGCCTCGACCAGGCCGCGGGTGACCTTCTCCCGCCCCACCTTCAGCGCCACCACCGGCACGTCCCGCTCCGCCGCGGCCGCCAGCGCCGCGCTGAACGTCGAGGGGTCCCGCACCGTCTCCAGGAACAGGGCCACCACCCCGGTGGAGGGTCGGTCGAGCGCGTGGCCGAGGTAATCGGCCATCGTGGTGGTCAGCTCCAGGCCGGTCGACACAGCCAGGTTGAACCGGATCCCCCGGTCGTTGTGCAGGAGTGCCGAGAACGCGGAACCGGAGTGCGAGAGCCACGTGACCGGCCCGGGCTCCAGGTCCTCCCGCTCTTCGAACGCCAGGGCCCTGAGACGCCTCTCCACGTCCACGAACCCCATGCAGTTCGGACCGCACACGACCATCCCGGCCTCACCAGCGATGGCCCCCAACCGCTCGCTCAGCGACGGCTCGCCGGCCCCGTCCTCGTGGGCGCTGGCGAAGATCACCGCGCCCCGGGCCCCGGCATCGGCGGACGCCTCGAGCTGCTCCTCCAGGGCCGCGTTGGGGACGCCGAGCAGGACCAGGTCCGGGGCTCCGGGGAGATCACCCACCGACGGGTAGCACCGGAGGTCTAGGACCTCCTGGTACCGGGGGTTCACCGGGTAGATCTCCCCGTCGAACCCGCCCACACGGAGCTGGTGGACCATCTGGAGGCCGGGCGAGCCGGGCCGGGTGCTGGCCCCGATCACGGCTACGGAGCGGGACTCCAGCATGGCGGTCAAGGCCGCTCGTTCTGACTCTCCGTTCAAAGGCCACCAGTGTAGCCGCGGGCCGGTAAGCAGGGGCGCGACCGGGCGTTCGGCCCTGGCTTGACAACCCACGAGCGGTGGACATTGAATGGTTGTTCACATGAGCCGACCGAGGCTCACCCGCCAGCGCCGCATGGAGATCCTGGAGGCCGCTGTCGAGGTGATCGGCGAGCGCGGCCTGTGCGACACGAGGGTCGCCGACGTGGCTCGGCGGGCCGGGGCCAGCGCCGCCCTGGTCCTCTACTACTTCGACTCGAAGGACCGGCTGCTGACCGAGGCGCTCACCCACGCCGAGGACCGGTTCTACCTGGAGACGTTCCACGAGCTGACCGGTCTGAAGCGAGCTCGCGATCGCCTGTCCTCGCTCATCGACCGCTCGCTCCCGTCGGGCGGGAGCGAGGTGCTGGGCGACTGGCGGCTGTGGTTCGAGCTGTGGTCCCGGGCGCTCCGCGACCCGAACGTGGCCCGCCAGCGGGAGGCCCTCGACCGTCGGTGGCGGACCACCATCGAGGAGATCGTCCGCGACGGCCAGAGATCGGGGGAGTTCGAGGCCGTCGATCCCGAGGACTTCGCCCTGGCGCTGGCGTCGCTCATCGACGGGCTGGCCATCCAGGCGATCCTGGGCGACCCGGAGGCCACGCCCGAGCGGGTCCGCCGGACGTGCCTGGAGATGGCCGGCCGGGAGCTCGGGTTCGAGCCGGAGAATGTTCGCATCTCGCCGTCGCGTCGCCCGCGGGCGGTGGGCGCGGCGAGAACGGTGAAGGAGGGGAAGAGATGACGCTGCATCCTCGGCAGAACTGGAGGGGGAGGCGGGGGTGGCCGTGGGGAGACCGACGGATGGACCGCCGGGATTTCCTCCGGCTTTCGGGCGGGGCCACCCTGGGAGCGGCGATGCTCGCGTGCGCCCGGCGGCAGGAGCCCCGCGGCGGGGGCGGTGCGTCGGGGATCACGATCGGGTCGCCGCAGAACCCGGTGACCCAGCCGATCTTCGACGACAACCCGCCGATCGAATCGGGCCAGGAGCCTGAGGCCGGGCCGCTGCGGGTGTACAACTGGGAGGACTACGTGTGGCGCCGCGTCCTGAAGGACTTCGAGGCCGAGTACGGGGTCTCCGTGGAGCTCAGCACGTTCTACAACCTCGAGGAGGGGATCGAGAAGCTCCGCAGTGGTGAGGTGGCATTCGACCTCTTCTTCCCAACGGCGGAGAACATCCCCAAGCTGGTCGCCGGCAAGCTGCTCCAGCCGGTGAACCTCGACTACGTGCCGAACCTCGAGGCGAACATCTGGCCTCAGCTGGCGAACCCCTACTACGACCAGGGCTCCCAGTACACGGTCCCGTACGTCGTGTACCAGACGGGCATCGGGTGGCGGACCGACATCGTCGACGTCGACCCCGAGTCGATGTCGAACCCATGGGACCTGTTCTGGGACCCGGCGTACCGCGACGTGGCCGGGATGTACGACGACTACCGGGAGACGATGGGGGTCGGCCTGTACCACGTGGGGAACACCGACATCAACACGGGCGACCCGGCGGCCATCGAGGAGGCCAAGAACGCACTGATCGAGGGGTCCTCGGCGCTGAACCTGGCGTTCACCATCGACGGCGCGTACATCCGGCTGCCCGAGGGCCGGCTGGGCCTCCAGCACGCTTGGTCCGGCGACCTGGCGGCGGCGCCGTACTACGCGCCGAAGGGGGAGGACCCCACCACGCTCCGGTGGATGTGGCCGCCGAAGGGCGCGGCCTCCACCACCGGCGGGTACGTCTCGAACGACGCCATGGGCATCCCCCGGAACGCTGAGAACCCGGTCCTGGCTCACCACTTCCTGAACTTCATGCTCGATCGGGACGTGTCGCTGAAGAACTTCAGCTGGGTGCTGTACCAGCCGCCCCTCCAGGGCCTCGAGCCGATCAGCCTGGTCGAGGAGGGGTACATCGCCGACTACCTCGAGAGCACGGTGGTCCAGGAGGCCGACTTCGGGCTGGGCCAGGCGCCCATCCAGCTGACGCCGGAGGCCGACGCGGCGTGGCTGAACGCCTGGTCGGAGGTGCAGGCCGGCGGCTAGCCGACCGATGGCCGAGCCCGGCGGCGTGGTCGGTGAGCGCCGGTGGCTGTGGCCGGCCCTGTCCGGGCCGGGCGTCATCTGGCTGGTCCTGCTGTTCCTGACGCCGTTCTACGCGATCTTGGCGGTGGCCATGGGCCGGCTGGACCCGCTGTTCAACACGCCCATCCCCGAGTGGAACCCGATCTACTGGAACCCCGAGGTGTTCGGCGAGGTGCTCTCGGACCTGTTCGGCGGCCACCTGACCGACACTATCCTCCGAACGCTGGCGTACGTGATCGTCGCCTCGGTCCTGGCCCTGCTGATCGGGTACCCGGTGGCCTATTACATCTCCCGGCGGGCCGGCCGGTGGAAGATCCCGTTGCTGATGCTGCTGGTGGCGCCGTTCTGGATCAACTACATCATGCGCATGCTGGCCTGGGTGAACCTCCTCGACACCGACGGCTACGTGAACCAGGGTCTGATGCTGTTCGGGCTGACCGACGAGCCCGTCGTGTGGGGGTCGGGACGCCACGACACCGTGATCCTGGGGCTGGTGTACGGCTACGTGCCGTACCTGATCCTGCCCCTGTTCGCGGCCCTGGACCGGATCGACTCCAGCGTGATAGAGGCCGCCCGGGACCTGGGGGCCAGCCCGTTCCGGGCGTTCCGGCGGGTCACCCTTCCGCTGTCGAAGCAGGGCATCCTGGCCGGCCTGGTCATCATCATGCTCCCGATGTTCGGCGACTACTACACGCCGAACCTGCTCTCCGGCCGGGCGTCCACGTACATGATCGGGAATCAGATCGAGCTGCTGGTCCGCACTGGCGTCGGCAAGTCGAAGGGCGCGGCGCTGACGCTGATCCTGATGACGTTCGTGGCGCTGTTGATGCTGTACTACCTGATCAACGTGATGCGGGCCCAGCGGGAGGCCCGGGCGTGAGCACCGTCGCCGAGGCCCCGACGGCCCACCCCGCCGAACGTCCGCTTGTCGGCTGGCTGCGGGGGTGGGCGTCGAACCCGTGGGGGAAGCCCCGCTTCCTGACGGTCTTCACCTGGCTGTACGTGATCTGGTCGCTGGTCCCCGTGGTGATCGCGGTGCTGTTCTCATTCAACGCGGGAAGATCTCGCAGCGCGTGGCAGGGTTTCTCGCTGCGCTGGTACGTCGGGGACCCGGACCTGGCCATCCTGAATGACCCATCGATGCGCTCTGCGCTGACCCAGAGCGTCAAGCTGGCGGTGCTCACGATGTTGATCGCCACGCCGCTCGGGATCGGCCTGGCCATCGGCCTGGCCCGGTGGCGGGGACGGGCCTCCAGGCCGGCGAACTTCCTGATGCTGCTGCCTCTGGTCACCCCGGAGCTGATCATCGGCGTGGCCCTGCTCCTGGTGTTCGTGCACCTGATCCCGTTCGTGAACCTGGGCACCGGAGCCCAGCTCCTCGGCCACGTCACGTTCACGCTGTCGTTCGTGGTCATCGTGGCCCGGGGGAGGCTGTTCGCCATCGGGAAGGAGTACGAGGAGGCGGCCATGGACCTCGGCGCCTCGCCGATGCAGGCCCTGTGGCACGTGCTTCTGCCCCTGCTCCGGCCGGCCATCGTGGTAGGGGCGCTGGTGGCGGTGGCCATCTCCCTCGATGACTTCGTGATCAGCCAGTTCCTGGTCGGCGACGCCAGCACCAACACGATCCCGGTGCGGGTCTACTCGGCGTCCCGCCTCGGGCCCACACCGGCCACCAACGCCATCGCCACCGTGCTCCTGTTCGGCACGCTGCTGACGGCCACGGCGGCCGGGCTGATCCTCCGCCGGGCCCGACGACGGGAGCACCGCGAGGGATCAGCGGTCGAGGACCTGGCCCGCCTGGAGATCTAGGGCGTCAGCTAGGAGCCGGCCACCGCCGGGGCCGCGGCCTCCCGAGCCGGCGGCGGCTCGGCGATACGGAGCACCCGCAGGTCGTCGGCGGGGAGGTGGACGGCAACGGCATCGCCCTGGGATCGCGACCCCGCTCCGCCGCCGCTGGTCTCCACGGCCTGGATCACCTCACCGCCCACCAGACGGACGATGACCTGTACGGTCGGTCCGACGAACACCGATCGCTCCACCATGCCCGGCAGCCGGTTCGCCCCGTCGGTCCCGCGGTCCTCGACCCGGACCCGCTCCGGCCGGATCACCAGCCGGACGTCCCCGGTGGCTTCGGTGTCACCCCGGCCGGCCGTGAGCTCGACGTCCCCCACCCGGACCCGACCACCCCCGAGGCCCCGGGCGTCCATGAGGTTCGACACGCCGAGGAAGTCGGCCACGTAGGCGTCGGCGGGCTCCTCGTATACCTGGCGAGGTGGCCCCACCTGTACCACATGCCCCTCCGACATCACCGCGAGGCGGTCCGACATCGTCAGGGCCTCCTCCTGGTCGTGCGTGACGTAGACGAACGTGATCCCGATCTCCTCCTGGATCGACTTCAGCTCGAGCTGGAGGGCCTTGCGGAGTTTCGCGTCGAGGGAGCCGAGCGGCTCGTCCAGTAGCAGGACGTCGGGGTTGAGGATCAGCGCCCGGGCCAGAGCTACCCGCTGCTGCTGCCCGCCCGAGAGCTGCGTGGGCCGGCGTTCCTCGAACCCGGCCAGCTGGACCAGCCCGAGCACGGTGGCCACCTGCCGGTGGGCCTCCTCCTTCGGCACGTTCTGGAACCGGAGGCCGAACGCCACGTTGTCCCGCACGTTCAGGTGAGGGAACAGGGCGTAGCTCTGGAACACGGTGTTCACCGGGCGGCGGTGCGGGGGGGTCTGGGCCATGTCCCGGCCGTCGAGGAGGATCCGGCCGGAGTCCGGCCGCTCGAACCCCGCGATCATCCGCAGCGTGGTCGTTTTCCCGCACCCCGACGGGCCGAGCAGCGAGAAGAACTCGCCCGCGGGGATGTCGAGTGAGATCCCGTCCACGGCGGTGACCTCCCCGAACAGCTTGACCAGATCGACCAGTTCGACGCGGCCCCCGCGCCTGGCGCTCATGCGCGCAAGGCTCGCCCGAAGGCCGCGAGGTTGTCAAGGAACCGGTCCACGTCCTCCTCGGTGTGCTGCACCGAGAGCAGCCACTGCTCGGCTTTTCCCCACGGCGGGAGGAACACCCCGCCGGTCATCTGGAACAGCCAGTGGCACCGGCTCCACCGGTCGTCGACGGCCAGGAAGTCACGGTAGTCGCGTACCGGCGTCGAGGAGAACGTGATGCACCCCTTGGCGCCTACGGCCAAGACATGGCCGGGCAGGCCGAACTGGTCGAGGAGCCGCTCCGCCCCGGACACCATGCGTTCCCGCAGCGCGTCGATCCGGGCGTACGCCGCGTCGTCGAGGACCTCGGTGAGCTGCGTCCGGGCCGCGGCCATCGTCAGCGGGTTTCCGTTGAACGTCCCCACCTGCTCGTAGGTGCCGTCCACGATCAGTCGCATGACCTCCTCGGTCCCGCCGACCGCGCCGCACGGCACGCCGCCGCCGAGTGCCTTGGCCAGGCACACCAGGTCGGGGGTCACCCCGGAGAGCGCGGTGACCCCGCCGGGCCCCGCGGTGAACCCCGTCTTGATCTCGTCGAAGGCCAGCAGGCCGCCGTGCGCGTGGACAAGGTCGAGGACCCTTGCCAGGTACGCCTCCTCGGGAAGGATGATCCCGGCATTCATCATCACCGGCTCCAGGATCATCCCGGCGACCTCGCCGGCGTGTTCCTCCAGGAGCCGCTTCAGTGTGGTCACGTCGTTGAACGGCACCACGGTGACCAGGTCGAGCATGGCCCTGGGGAGTCCCGCCCCCGAGGCCGGGCTCTCCGGCCGGTTCGGCGAGCCCAGCTCCTCGAGCTCGTTGTACACGGACACCATCACCGAGTCGTGGTGGCCGTGGTAGCACCCCTCGACCTTGAAGATGCGGTCGCGCCCGGTGGCGGCCCGCATCAGGTGGACGGCGTCCATGGTGGCCTCGGTCCCGGAGTTGTTGAACCGCCACAGGGGGAGCCCGAACCGTCGGCCCAGGTCCTCGGCCACCACGATGGCGTCCTCGGTCGGTTGGGCGAAGTGCGTGCCGGCCGGAGCCCTCTTCGTCACCGCCTCCACGATGGCCGGGTGACCGTGACCGGCCAGGTTCACCCCGTAGCCGCCGTGGAGGTCGACGTACTCGTGGCCGTCAACGTCCCAGATCTTCGAGCCCGACCCGTGGGACAGCCAGATCGGATGGGGTTGGGAGATCTGCCAGTTCGAGGTCACGCCTCCGGCCAGCGAGCTCCGAGCCCGGGCCAGGAGCTCGGCCGAGCGGGGCTGGCGGGCCACCAGGGCCCGCTCCTGCTCCTCGATCAGCTCCTGAAGCCGGGCCACGTCCGTGTCGGTCCTTTGAATCACCGTTCAACCCCCAAAGAGGCCAGGTCGGGGACGGGGCCGGCCAGCCGGCCCGCCAGGTAGCCGCGGGCCACCATGGCGATGAACTGCCACACGTTCCCCTCGGCGTCGGACAGGGGTCCCTGCCGGTACCCGCGGCCGGCCGCGCCCCGCTGGACCCCCTCGCAGGCCGCCCAGTCCTGGCGGTTCGTGATGTCCCAGAACTCCACGGCGTAAGCCGGGTCGAACCCGTCCCGCGAGGTGGCCTCGGGCGGGAACAGCCACTGGCACTCCACCCTGGTTCGCCCGGGGGCCACGGGGTCGAGACGGTGAGTCATCACGTAGTCGGGATGCGCGCTGATCAGGAGGTTCGGAAGCAAGTGGAGGTACAGGACCGTGCGACGGGCCTCCCCGTCGAGGCCCCGCAGCGGCACCCCGCCGCTCTCGCCGGTGAGGGACATGGTCTCGGCGTGATCCATCAGCTCCATGTTCCCTCCCACCACCAGGCCTGTCGGCTCGAAGGCCCGGCCGCTTTCCGGCGGGGTAACCCGGCACAGCTCGGGGTGGATGTTCGTGCAGTGGTAGCACTCGTGGTAGTTCTCCGAGATCAGCTTCCAGTTCGCGGCGATCTCGTACTCGTGCGTTGCCCCCGGCTCCAGGCGCTCCGGCTCGTACGGGGCCAGGATCTCCGCGAGGTTCCCGAGGTGCTCGGCCAGCGGCGGGGCGTCCCCCGAGGGGTTCACGAAGGCCCACCCGCCCCACTCCTCGACCCGCGCCGGGACCAGGCCGTTGTCGGGATCCGCCTTCCGCCAGTCTGGACGGTCCACGAACGACGGCGCGGTCTTGAACCGCCCGTCGAGCGCGTAGGTCCAGGAGTGATACGGGCACCGGATGGCCCTGCGGCTGACCACCGGTCCGCCGCACGGCAGGAGCTCGTGGCCCCGGTGCCGGCACGTGTTGAAGAAGCCCCGAAGCGCGCCACCCGTGTCCCGGACCAGCAGGACGGCCTCGGCGCCGACCCGCAGGGCCCGCTGGTCGCCGGGGCCGGCCAGGTCGGCGGCCCGGCCCACGCAGGTCCAGGACCCCTCCAAGAACCGCTCCGCCTCCCAGGCCAGGACCTCGCCCGAGGTGTACGCGGCTCCGGGCAGGGTCCGTCCCGGCGGGGACAGGCATGCCTGGAGGTCCCGGGGGTCGAAGGGCAGGGTGGCGGTCATGGGTGGCTCCTCGGTATCCTGAACGGCGGTTCAATGTTACCAGCGCCCGGAATCCGACCGCCAGCGAGCCGCCCATGAGCGGCCCAGACAGCCTCGAGCTGGCCCAGCGGGCCGCCCTCCGGCCGATCCTGGACGTGGCCGCCGAGGCCGGGCTCCGGCCCGAGGAGATCGAGCCGTACGGACGGGCCGCGGCGAAGGTCGACCTCGCCGCGCTGGACCGGCTGGCCGGCAGCCCCGACGGCCGGGTCGTGGTGGTCACCGCCATCACCCCCACGTCGCTGGGCGAGGGGAAGACCACGACGTCTATCGGCCTGGTCCAGGGGCTGGAGCGGGTCGGGGCCAAGGCGATGCTGTGCCTCCGGGAGCCCTCGGTGGGCCCGGTGTTCGGGTCGAAGGGCGGAGGGACCGGCGGCGGGCACGCCCAGGTCGTGCCGATGGAGGACATCAACCTCCACTTCACCGGGGACTTCCACGCGGTGGCCTCGGCCCACAACCTACTGGCCGCGGCCCTGGATGCCTCGCTCCACCACGGCAATCCCCTGGGCCTCGAGCCGCGCACGGTCACCTGGCCCAGGGCCCTCGACGTCAACGACCGGGCCCTGCGGAACATCGTGGTGGGCCTGGGCGGGAAGCCGCACGGCGTACCCCGCGAGTCGGGGTTCGTGATCACCGCGGCCTCCGAGGTCATGGCGATCCTGGCCATGACCTCGGGGATCGAGGACCTCCGGGCCCGGCTGGGCCGGATCGTGGTGGGGGAGACCGCATCGGGCGGGCCCGTCACGGCCGCGGACCTCCGCGTGGCCGGGGCCATGGCCGTCCTGATGCGGGACGCGGTCCGGCCGAACCTGGTGCAGACGCTGGAGGGCCGGCCGGCGCTGATCCACAGCGGCCCGTTCGGCAATATCGCCTCCGGCAACTCGTCGGTGCTCGCGGCGCGGGTGGGCATGAAGCTCGCCGACGTGGTGGTCACCGAGGCCGGCTTCGGCTCGGACCTGGGGTTCGAGAAGTTCTGCCACCTGGTGGCCCCGGCGGGGGGCGTCACGCCGTCGGCGGCGGTGATCGTGGCCACGGTCCGGGCGCTCCGCATGCACGGGGGCCTCGACGAGGCCACTGCGCGCGCCGGCCCCGACCCCGAGGCGCTGAAGCGGGGCAGCGCGAACCTGGCCGCGCACATCGAAAACGTCCACGCGTTCGGCCTCCCCGCCGTGGTGGCCGTGAACCGGGTGGAGGGCGACGCCGACGAGGAGCTGGAGATCCTGGCGGAAGCCGCCCGCGATCTCGGCGCCGACGAGGTCGCGGTGTGCGACGGGTTCTCTCGCGGCGGCGCCGGGGCCGAGGACCTGGCCAAGGCGCTCCTGGCGGCGCTGGAGCGGCCGTCCTCGTTCTCGCCGCTGAACCCGCCCGGCACGCCGGTCCGGGAGCAGATCGAGCGGATCGCCACCCGCGTGTACGGCGCCGACGGCGTGGGCCTGTCGGGTGCCGCGGAGCGGTCCCTGGCCCGGCTGGCCGACCGTGGCCTCGGCCGGCTCCCGGTGTGCATGGCCAAGAGCCACCTGTCTCTGTCCCACGACCCGACGCTGAAGGCCCGCCCGAAGGGGTTCACCCTGCCGGTCCGTGACATGGTCGCGTCGGTCGGCGCGGGGTTCGTCATCGTGCTATGCGGCGACCAGCTGCTGATGCCGGGGCTGGGCCGGGAGCCGGCCTTCACCCGGATGGACGTCGATGACGAGGGGAACGTCGTCGGGCTATCGTGACCCCCTCACCGGACGAGGGGGGCACGTGGCATTCGACATGACGCAGGTCCAGCGCGGGGCGCGCCTTCGCCGCAGCCCGTTCTTCGAGGCCACCCAGCGGTACGGCCCGCGGGGATTCACGGTCTACAACCACACGCTGTTCCCGACGCATTACGACGACTTCGAGAAGGAGTACTGGCACCTCCTCGAGCACGTGACGCTGTGGGACGTGGCCGTGGAGAGAAACGTGGAGGTCACCGGGCCCGACGGGCTCCGGTTCGCCCAGCTCCTGACGTGCCGCGACCTGTCGACGTGCGCGGTGGGCCAGGGGAAGTACGTGCTCATCACCGCGTCGGACGGGGGGATCCTTAACGACCCGGTGATGCTGCGGATCGACGAGAACACGTTCTGGTTCGCCCTGGCCGACTCGGACGTCCTGTTCTACGCGTTCGGCCTGGCGGCGAACGCGGGGATGGACGTGCAGGTCAGGGAGATCGACGCCGCGCCGCTCCAGATCCAGGGGCCGAGGTCGAAGGACGTGGTCCGCGATCTGTTCGGCGAGGGGATCCTCGACCTCAAGTACTACTGGTCCATCCGGATCGAGGTCGACGGGATCCCGGTAATCGTCACCCGCACCGGCTGGACCAGCGAGGTGGGGTACGAGCTGTACCTCCTCGACCCCGCGCGAGGCGACGACCTGTGGGAGCGGATCATGGAGGCCGGCCGGCAGTACGAGATCCGGCCGACGGGCCCGGTGGACATCCGCCGGATCGAGGGCGGGATCTTCAACTACCGGGCCGACATGGACTGGACCAACAACCCGTTCGAGCTGGGGCTGGACCGACTGGTGGACCTGGACTCCGACGCCGAGTTCATGGGCAAGGACGCCCTCCGGCGGATACGGGACCTGGGCGTCAGCCGGAAGATCGTCGGCGTGGAGATCGCGGGGGAACGTTTGGACATGAACCCGACGAGGTGGCCGGTGTCCTCGAACGGGGAGCGAGCGGGGGACGTGACCTCCGCGGTGTGGTCCCCGAGGCTGGAGAAGAACATCGGCTTCGCCTGGGTCCCGGTGGGGCTGTCGGAGGAGGGAACGTCGCTCCGCGTGGCCACGTCTGACGGTGACCGGGGCGCGACGGTGGTGGCCATGCCGTTCGTGGACCCCGGCAAGCAGATCCCCAAGTCCTAGGCCAGTTTGCCGTTTCGGGCGACCCGCGGTAGGAAGGGTGTTCACACGGCCCGAAGGAGGAAGCCATGAGGAGAGCACTCGCCCTGTGCTCCATGGTCGCGGCCTGGATCCTGGTCGCGTCGGCCCCGGCGGGGGCCATCGTCTACGGGGAGTTCGACGGTAACCGGCATCCCAATGTGGGGACCATGGTCGTCGACATCGACGGCGACAAGTTCAGCGTCTGCTCCGGCACGCTGATCGCCCCCGACACCTTCCTGACCGCCTCGCACTGCACGATCTTCGCTGAGGCCGTCCTGGAGACCGACCGTGTGTGGGTCTCGTTCGACCCGATCTTCGACCCGGTCAGCTCGACCCTGTTCCCGGGCACGACCCACACGCACCCCGAGTTCGGCTTCTCGGGGCCCGGCGGGTTCTCCGACGCCCACGACATCGCGGTGATCGAGCTCGACGCGCCGGTGGCCGGCATCACGCCCGCGCAGCTGCCCACGGAGGGGTTGCTCGATGATCTCAAGGCGAGCAAGCAGCTGAAGGATGCCACCTTCACCGCGGTCGGCTACGGGACGGTCCGCGAGACCAAGAAGATGGCCTGGCAGAGCATCCTCGACAACAACGAGCGGCGGTTCGGCCTCCAGTCGTTCAACGCGCTCCGGCCCTTCTGGCTCCAGCTGTCGATGAACCAGGCGAAAGGGGACGCGGGCACGTGCTTCGGAGACTCCGGCGGGCCCCACTTCCTGGGCGGCGTGACCTCGAACCTGCTCGTGTCGATCACGGTGACCGGCGACCTGTGGTGCAAGGCCACCGACACCACCTACCGGGTGGACACGGACTCGGCCCGGGACTTCCTCGAGGACTTCGTGACCTTGCCGTAGACACGACGATCAGACAGCGTGAAGCGGGCGGCGCTCCGGCGCCGCCCGCCTGCGTCTTCGCCCGGGCTATCCGGAGGTCCCGGCCCGCAGCCCGCGGAGGGCCAGCAGCGCCCCGACCACGAAGATCGCGGTGGCCAGGTAGATCAGACCGAGGTGTCCGATCGTGTCGAACTCGTTCGGGTAGTGGGCCGGAAGCGCCACCACGAGCCCGAGTACAGGGGCCGCCACGGCGCCGACCCATGCCCACATGAAGCCCTGCCGGACGCCGTAGAGCAGGAACAGCACGGCCAGCCCCGTGGCCGCGATGAAGCCGGCCACCGCGATGTGGAGGTGGCTGATGTAGTGGAAGAGCGACGGGCTGAACGCCTGGATCTCGTCCCTGCCGACGTCGACCTGTTCCGGGCCGATCCCCAGCTCCAGGAACTGGTCCGTGAAGTTGAGGACCAGGAAGATCGCCGCGTAGCCGATGAACCCTACGGCCGCGAGCCCCATCAGCCAGGTTCCCCATCGGAGGGACGTCTCCGCGCCTTCCGACCGCGGCTCCGTTGCGACGGTCGCCATGGTGTCCTCCCCTCGAAGCCGTCGTTGGATAGTTGATTGTATGGCCGCGTCCGTCGGTGACGGCCGTCACCGTTCACCCGTGCCGTTGGGCACCTGGCGAGCCGCGAGGAGACTAGAGCACCGCCGCGAGGAACGTGCGGGTGCGAGCGTCCTGGGGCTCGGAGAGGATGCGGCTCGGCGGGCCCTCCTCCACGACCTCGCCCTCGTGGAGGAACAGCATCCGGTGGGCCACCTCGCGGGCGAAACCCATCTCGTGGGTCACCACCATCATCGTCATCCTGGTCTCGGTGGCCAGGGCCTTCATCACCGCCAGGACCTCCCCGATCAGCTCGGGGTCCAGGGCCGAGGTCGGCTCGTCGAACAGCATGATGGTCGGCTCCATGGCCAGGGCCCTGGCGATGGCCACCCGCTGCTTCTGACCCCCCGACAGCCGGATCGGATGCTCGTCGGCCTTGTCGGCCAGGCCCACTCGACGCAGCTGCTCCATAGCCTGCTGCCGCGCGGTCGTGCGATCGAGGCCTCGCACCGTCAGTGGGCCCTCCATGACGTTCTCGGCCGCGGTCAGGTGGGGGAACAGGTTGAACTCCTGGAAGACCATCCCGCACCGCATCCGGACCCGGCGGATCTGTTCCCTCTTCGACCTGGTCCGGTGCCCCGGCCCCAGCCGGATCCCGTCGACCTCGACCACGCCGGCTGAGGGCTCCTCCAGCCAATTCACGCATCGCAGCAGGGTGCTTTTCCCCGAGCCCGATCGCCCGAAGATCACCACGACCTCGCCCGGCTCCACCTCGAGGTCGATCCCCTTGAGCACCTCCAGCGGCCCGAACGTCTTGTGCAGTCCCTCGATCCGGACGACCGGGCCGTCGCCGACGCTCGCGATCACGACCTCAGCCGGCGTGGCCGCCGGCGCCCCCGCCGAGCTGGAACGAGCCGGCCCGGACGTAGCCCTTCGACATTCGTCGCTCCAGCCGCTGCTGGAAGTACGTGAAGATGGTGGTCAGCGCCCAGTACATCGCCGCGGCCAGGATCAGGGCCTCGAACGGACGGAAGTCCCGGGTCCCCAGGAGCTGGGCCCGTCGGAAGAGCTCCATCTGCGACACCACGGTCCCCAGGAAGGACACCAGCGCGGAGTCCTTGAGCATGGCGATGAACTCGTTGCCGGTGGGCGGGATGATCACCCGGACCGCCTGGGGAAGGATGACTCGGCGCATCATCTGCCCGTACGTCATGCCGAGCGCCTGCGCGGCCTCCGCCTGGCCGTGGGCCACGGACTGGATCCCCGCGCGGAAGATCTCGGTCATGTAGGCGCCGTAGTTCAGGCCGAGGGCCAGGATGCCGGCCACGAGCGGCTCCAGGATCAGCAGCTCACCCCACGCGTAGCCCATGTTCCGCAGGTTCGATCCGATCTGGGCCAGCCCCGCGTAGATGAGGAACATCTGCACGATCAGCGGCGTCCCACGGAAGAACGACACGTAGAAGCCCGAGACGCCGAAGGCCACGGGGTTACGTGACAGCCTGGCCAGGGAGCCCAGGATGGCCAGGATCACCGCCAGGACGATCGCCGCCACCGAGAGCAGCAGCGTGTAGGGAACCCCCAGGAAGATGAACCGGGCGTGCTCGCCCATCCAGGTCAGGTCGAACTGGACCAGGGCGAACATGATCCCCAGCACTGTGAGGACCCCCAGCCAGACCAGGGCCAGCTTCACCCGGAACGGGACCCGGAGGCTGGCCAGCTCGACCCGCCGCCACGCTCCCCGGGTGGTGTCCCGGAACCCGGGGGGCCGGGTCGGCCCGGCCCCCACCTGCTTCTCGACGTCCACTTAGGTTTTCGTGCTGAGATCCAGTCCGAACCACTCCATGGAGAGCGCGGACAGTGTCCCGTCCGAGTGCATCTCCTGGATGATCCGGTCGAGCTCCTCGACGAAGCTCGTGGTGTCGAGCAGCGTGCTCCGGTCCACGGCCGCCGAGAGCGGCTCGTAGAACACGTTGCCCACGATGGCGATGGGGGAGCCCTCGTCGATGGCGCCTTGGAGCGTGGTCAGTGAGGAGATGGCCGCATCGAGCCGCCCGACCTCGAGGTCCTTGATAGCCGGGACGTCGGTGTTGTACGTGCGGATCTCCGCGTCGTCGATAACGAACTCGATCTCCTCGCCGGGGATGTTCAGGGTCTTGTCGAGGTAGAACTCGTAGGTGCACCCCCCGCACAGACCGATCGTGGCGCCGTCGAAGTCGGTAGCCACGTCGGTCATGGTGGCGGCGTCCTCCTGACGGACGGCTACGGCCGCCGGCGTGTAGTAGTACGGCGTCACGAAGTTCAGCACCTCGTCGCGCTCCGGCGTGACGGTCATCGAGCCGACGGACAGGTCCCACCGGTCCTGCCAGCCCCCGGCGATGATCTGCTCCCACCCGGGCGTGATGAACTCGATCTCGACGCCCATCCGCGAGGCGATCTCGGTGGCCACATCGATGTCGAACCCCTCCCACTCCCCGGTCTCCTCATTGAAGGCCGACTGCGGCGGGTACTGGGGGTCGGTGGCCACCCGGAGCGTCCCCCGCTCCTGGATCGAGGCCAGGAAGTCGTTGGCCTCCTCCGCCTGGCCATCCACGTCGGCTGCTGGTGGAGTGGGCTGCTCCTCGGCGCACGCCCCGGCGGACAGCGCCCCCGCTGCCAGCACGGCCACCAGGCTCCATCGAGGTCTCCGCATGTCGGCCTCCTCTCCTTCCGGACGGATCCTCCCGGCTAATCGTGGCCCCTCCGCGGCCCCCGGGCAACCCGGTTCAGGCCTGGTGCACGACTCGGCCCCCGACCATCGTCAACGCGACCCGGGCGTCCCCGATGGGCCCCTCCACGAAGGGGTCGTGGTCCAGCACGACCAGGTCGGCGGCCTTCCCCGGCTCGAGCGTCCCGGTCTCCGTCTCCAGCCGGTTCACGAAGGCCGAGCCCCGGGTGAAGGCCGCCAGGGCCGTCTCCCGGTCGAGGCGCTCCTCGGGGAGGAACGGGTCGCCCTCCCGGTCCTCCGGATCGACCCGGGTCACCGCCACCTCGATCTGGAGGAGAGGGTCGGGGGTGCTCACCGACCAGTCGCTGCCGAAGGCCACGCGGGCCCCGGCCCGGGCCAGGCTGGCGAACGGGTACTGGTGCGCGGTCCGTTCCGGACCGAGGAACGGGATCGTGAGCTCGTCCATCTGGGGCTCGTGGGAGGCCCAGAACGCCTGGGCGTTCGCCGTTACCTCCAGGGCGGCGAACCGGGGGACGTCCTCCGGATGCACCACCTGGAGGTGAGCGACGTGATGGCGGTTCCCCCGCGGGCCGTTCGCCCGGCGGGCCGCCTCCACCGCGTCGAGCGCGCTCCTCACCGCGGCGTCACCGATCGCGTGGAAGTGGACCTGGAACCCCTCGCGGTCGAGCCGGGTCACGGCGTCCGCGAGCCCCTCGGCCTCCAGGAACGGGATCCCCCGGTTCGCCGTCGGCTGCCCGTGGGCGTCGAGGTACGGTTCCAGCAGGTGGGCAGTGAAGTTCTCGACGACCCCGTCGACCATGATCTTCACGGTCCCGGCATCGATCCCTCCCGCCGCGGCCCGGGCACGGTGCACCAGGAGGTCCTCGACCTGCTCCAGCCCCCGGGACCGCTCCCACCACAACGCGGCCACCACTCGGGCGGTGAGCCGGCCCCGTCCGGCCAGGGCCAGGTATGCATCGAGGTGCTCGGGCCCCACCCAGGCGTCTTGCCATGCGGTGATGCCGAGCGAGTGGAGGTACGCCTGGGCCTCGAGGATCCCCCGTTCCCACGCCTCGGGCGAGGTCGACGGGACCAAGTCCTCGACGAGGTGCATGGCCCCCTCGTGGAGGGTGCCGGTGGGCTCGCCGGTCTGGGGGTCGCGCTCGATCCGCCCGTCCGGCGGGTCCGGGGTGCGTCGGTCGATGCCCGCCAGCTCCAGGGCCCGGGTGTTCACCCACGCCCCGTGCCCGTCCCGGTTGGGGAGGAACACGGGCCGGTCGGGGACCACGGCGTCGAGGTCCTCCCGCCGGGGGGTGCCGCCGGGGAACGCCGCCGGCCACCACCCCCCGCCCAGGATCCAGGCCTCGTCGGGATGGGCCCGCGCGTACTCGGCCACTATCCGCCGGTACGACTCGGCGTCCTCGGCCGGGTTCAGGTCGCACTGGAGCCGTTCCAGCCCGCTGGTGGGGGGGTGGACGTGGGCATCCTGGAACCCGGGGAGGAGCAGGCCCCACGGCACCTCGACGACCTCGGTTCCTGGCCCGGTGAGGCGCCGCACCTCCTCAGGGGCGCCGACCGCGGCGATCCGGCCGTCCCGGACCGCCACGTCGAGGGCCTCCACGAGGGGACGCCCGGGGACGCCGGTCCGGGCTCGGGCACCCGCAAGCATTAGGTCGGCCGGCTCGCTCACCAGCGACATGCTCGCACCGCTCCCCGCTGGCCGGCCCCGTCCGTTCCGTCCATCCCGCCCGTTCCCGCCCCGCCTCTCCGGACAGGCTCGTTCCCCGGCGGTTCGGGCCATAATCCTGTACGGCGATTCAAGGGGGGGCGTGGGCACGGAGCCAGCGCGAGACGGGGACCGGTCGGCCGAGGTCGCCCGGCTCGTCCACGAGCGATTCGACATCTACCTGGAACGGATCCGGGAGCTGTGCCGGATGCCCTCGGTGAGCGGTACCGGCGAGGGGATCCGGGAGGTGGCCGAGCGGGTGGCCGCCATGGTCGAGGAGGTCGGTGGCTCGGCCGAGCTCGTGAAGACCCCCGGCCACCCGGTGGTCCTCGGCGAGGTCTCCGGCCCGGCGGGCGCCCCCCGCGTGGTGAAGTACGGGATGTACGACGTCCAGCCGGCCGAGGAGCCCGGCTGGTCCTCGCCGCCGTTCGCCGCCGAGGTCCGTGACCTGCCCGGCGTCGGTCCCGCGGTGGTGGGGCGCGGGGTGGCGAACTCGAAGGGCTCTCTGGTGGGGTTCTTCTGCGCCCTGGAGGTCCTCCGCGACAGCGGCGGGATCCCCGTGAGCGTGGCGTTCATGATGGAGGGCGAAGAGGAGCTGGGCAGCCCGAACCTCCCAGAGGTCGTGCGGCGACGACGGGATGACCTGGCCGGCGACGCCGGAGTCGACCTCGACCTGTACGGCGCTCCGGGCGGGAAGTCCGCGGACCTGGCCATGGGCTGCAAGGGTCTCCTCAGCTTCGAGCTCGTATGCGAGGGCGGCGAGTGGGGCGGCCCCCGGGCCCCCCTCCACTCCAGCGAGATGGCCTGGATCCACTCGCCGGTGTGGGCCCTGGTCCGGGCGCTCGACACGCTCGTCGGCCCCGACCAGGAGGTGGCGGTCCCGGGGCTGCTGGAGGCGGCCCGCGGCCCGACCGAGGAGGACCGGGCCCTGCTGGAGGAGCTGGCCGAGGGGTTCGACCCGGCCGTGCACCTGGCCGAGGCCGACGCGGCCCGGTTCCGGCTGGAGGGGTCCACGCCGGACCTGCTGGAGGCCCTGATCTTCCGTCCGACGGTGAACGTCGACGGGCTGGAGGCGGGCTACACCGGTCCCGGCGGTATGACGATCATCCCCAGCCGGGCCCGGGCCGTCCTCGACGTGCGGCTGGTCCCCGACCTGGAGCCGGAGAGCGCGGCCCAGGCTGTCCGGGAGCACCTCGACGCTGCCGGCCTGAAGCACGTCGAGCTTCGGATGCTCGACTCCTACCCGTGGGGGAAGGCCGCCCCCACCTCCGCAGTGGCCCGGGCCATGCGGGCCTCGTACGGGGCCGTGGGCGTCCGGGTCCTCCCGTACCCCATGGCGCCTTGGTGCGCGCCGTTCTACGTGTTCGACCGGATCCTGGGGATCCCGTGGGTGACCGGCGGCGTGGGGCACTCCGGCGGGGCGCACGCGCCGGACGAGTTCGCCTCGCTGGAGGGTCTCCGCCAGCACATCGTGGCCGCGGCCGAGTTCTTGCTCGCGTTCGCCGACATCGGCGCGCCCGAGCGAGCCGAGGTGGCCCGGGCGTGACCGTGGGCGGTCGACCCCTGGAGTACGCCCGGCTGACGTGGCCCGAGGCCGGTCGCGTCGCGGGGGAGGATCGCGTGTGCGTGATCCCGGTGGCCACGCTGGAGGACCACGGCCACCATCTCCCCATCGACGCGGACCTCCGCATCGTGGAGGAGATCTGTCGCCGCGCCACAGAGGAGGCCGCCGACGAGACCGTCCTGCTGCCCTCGATCCCGCACGGCTACTCGCCCCACCACATGGACTTCCCCGGGCCGATCACGATCGGCTGGGAGACGTTCACCAGGTACCTGACCGACGTGGGGACCTCGCTGGCCCGGCACGGGTTCCGCCGGATCCTGTACCTGAACGGGCACGGCTCGAACCAGAACCTCGTGGAGATGGCGGCCCGGTTGGTCATGGTGGAGCACCCCGAGACCCTGGCCGCGGCGGCGTTCTACCTGTCGAGCCCCGAGGCTCTGGCCGCCATCGACGAGCTCCGCGATTCGGACCGCGGCGGGATGGCCCACGCGTGCGAGCTGGAGACCTCGCTCTACCTGGCCATCGATCCCGAGGCTGTGGACATGGACCTGGCCGTGGACGAGCGCTCCTACCCCGAGGGCCAGCACGCCTGGCTCGACTGGACCGACGGCTCGCTGAAGCTGATGCCCTGGTGGTCCTCGTTCTCCCGCACCGGCGTCCAGGGAAGCCCAACCCTGGCCACCCCGGAGAAGGGCAAGGTCCTGCTGGAGGCCGCAGTGGCCGAAGCCGTTTCGTACGTCCGCGAGCTACGGGAGAAGCCGCCGCCCGAGCGCCGCCGGCCGGAGGGTCCCCGATGAAGGCCCGCCCGCTGCCGCCCGGCGGCACCATCGGGGTCCCCGCCCCCGCCGGCCCGTGGGACGAGCGATCCGAGGTGGACCGGGGGGTCCGGTGGTGGCAGTCGCAGGGCTACCGGGTGAAGCTGGCCGAGGGGATGTGGGACCGCGACGACTACGTGGCGGGTGATCCCAAGACCCGGGCTCGGGACCTCAAGGCCATGTTCGAGGATCCTGCTGTCGACGCGGTGCAGGCGTTCGGTGGCGGGTACGGGTCGGCCGAGGTCGTCCCCCTACTCGACCTCGACGCCATCGGGGCGAACCCGAAGCCGTTCGTGGGCTTCTCCGACATCACCGTGCTCCACCTGGCGATCCGCCAGGCCACCGGGCTGGTCACGTTCTACGGGCCCGGGCTGGGCGGAGTGGCCTCCGCGAGGTCGCAGGACTTCACCCGGGACCGCCTCCTCCGGACGCTGACCACGCCGACGCCCCTCGGCGAGATCCCGGCCCGTCCGGACGACCAATATGTCGGCGCCATCGGCTCCGGGAGGGCCTCGGCGCCGCTGATCGGTGGGTGCCTGTGGCTGCTGGCGGACTCCCTGGCCACGCCTTGGGAGGTGGAGGCCGAGGGCGGCATCCTGTTCTTCGAGGACCTCCACACGCCGCCGTGGCAGGTGGACAGTGAGCTGACCCATCTGCGCAACGCCGGGAAGCTCGACGCTCTGGCGGGCGTGGTGATCGGGGAGATGTTCCAGTGCGAGGAAGGCCGGTTCCCGGATCCGCTGCTACGGAGCCGCTCTATGGAGGACGTGTTCGAGCGTCACTTCGAGCCTATGGGCATCCCCGTGCTCTTCAACCTGCCGCTCGGACACGGGAAGTACCTGGCCACGATCCCGCTCGGCGTGACCGCAACCGTGGACGCCGATAAGAGAACGCTGATGATCGACGAGCCGGCCCTGGAGCCGGCCGAGGGAGGAGAGGAATGATGGCTCGACGCCTGCCGGCGATGATCGCAGCAACCCTGCTGTTCGTGGGGCCCACGCTGACCACGGCCTCGGCGCAGTCGCCGACGCCCGAGGACGAGACGATCACGTTCGTCTACGGCGACTCGTCCGAGCCGAGCTCGTTCAGCCCGTTCAAGGGGTACCTGGCCACCGAGTTCTACTTCTGGGCGTGGTCGTATCACCTGCCTATCACGTTCGCCGTGGACGACCTGGGGGCCGTGCCCGACTTCATCACGGACACCGAAGTGAGCGAGGACGGGACGACCTTCACGTACACGGTCCGGGACGACCTGGTGTGGTCGGACGGCGAGCCCATGACCGCGGAGGACATGGCGTTCACGCTCAACATCTACAAGGAGAAGCACGCCTACCTGCCGCAGGGATACCTCGGCCTGGTCGAGAGCGTCGAAGCGCCCGACGACACCACGGTGGTCCTCCGGACCACGGAGCCCACCAGCCTTTACTCGGGCGCCGCGCCGTACATGTACACCTACATCCTCCCCGAGCACGTGTGGAGCGAGCACGCGGACGCCCCCAAGCAGTTCGAGAACGTCCCCAGCGTGGGGAGCGGGCCCTTCTTCATCGCCGAGTACGAGCGGGGGCAGTTCGTGCGGATGGAGCGCAACCCCCACTGGACCGGACCGGAGCCGGCGATCGACGAGATGATCTACCGGATCTTCAACAACGACGACGCCGTGGCCGAGGCCCTGAAGGCGGGCGAGATCGACTTCGCCTACATCGACACGCCGAACGTCTTCAACTCCCTGGAGGGCGAGCCGAACATCGAGACCTTCGTCGGACCGATCCCGGAGTTCGACGAGCTCGCCATGAACGCGGGCTCAGCCTACCAGGAGCCCGATGGGGCGTTCGAGCCGCACGGCGACGGACACCCGGCCCTGACCGATCGGGTGGTCCGGCGGGCCATCCGGATGGCCATCAACAGCGAGGAGCTGGTGGAGCGGGTCCAGCTCGGCTACGGGCTCCCCGGGGACACCATCGTCCCGCCGGTCTCGATCGCCGGCGCCAGGTGGGAGCCGAGCGACTCTGAGCGGATCTCCTGGGACATCGAGGGCGCCAACCAGCTCCTGGAGGAAGCGGGCTACACGGACACGGACGGGGACGGCGTCCGGGAGATGCCCCCCGGGTCGCTGGAGCCGGGCCGGCCGCTGGAGCTCCGCTACTACACGCAGACGAACGACCAGAACACGATCGACGCCGCGCCGTTCATCCGGTCATGGCTCGAGGACATCGGCATCCGCGCCGAGGTGACCGCCATGAGCAGCGGGCGGTTGGGGAACGAGCTCAACGCCGGGACGTACGACCTGTTCCACTGGGGCTGGATCCCCGACCCCGACCCGGACTCGATCCTGTCCTACTTCCAGTGCGAGCAGCGACCGCCCGACGGCCGAACGTACGGCAACAACGACACCTACTACTGCAACTCCGAATACGATCGCCTCTACGTCCAGCAGCGAACCACGCTCGACCCGCAGGAACGGCTGGAGATCATCCACGAGATGCAGCGGATCTTCTACGAGGACGCCGCGTACGCCGTGCTGTGGTACCCGCCGACCTTCCAGGCCTACCGGACTGACCGGTTCACCGGCTACCAGTCCCAGCCGGCTCCGGAGGGTGACCTCCTGAGCGGGTACAGTCGCGACGTCGCGCTCTCGCTCCGGCCGGTCAGCGGGGAGGGCGCCGCCACCACATCGACCCAGGCCCGGGGCATCTCGGCGGGAGTGTGGGTCGGGATCGCCGCCGGCGTGGTGGCCCTGATCGTGGTCTTCATGCTGGTGCGACGGAGGGGCGCCTCGGAGGACAGGGCCTAGGCCGAGACCGGGAGGAGCCCGTGCGCCGGTATCTCGCCGGGAAGGTGTTCCAGGCCCTCCTAACCCTGGCCTTCGTGCTCGTCTTCAACTTCTTCCTGTTCCGCGTGATGCCGGGCGACCCCGTGGCGCTCCTGCTCCGGGGGACGTCGGCCCTCACGGAAGAGACCGTCCGGGAGCTGCGGCGGGATCTGGGGCTGGACCAGCCGCTCCCGCTGCAGTTCGTGACGTACTCGGCGGACACGCTGACCGGCAACTTCGGCCGCTCGCTCACGACCGGAGCGAAGGTGACCGAGGAGATCGGGTCCCGGATCTGGCCCACGGTCCTCCTGGTGGGGGCCTCCACCATCGCCTCCGCCTTCCTGGGGCTGCTGATCGGCATCTACGGAGGGTGGCGCCGGGGGAGCCGGTTCGACCTGGGGTCGATGGGCTTCTCGCTGGTGGCCTACTCGATGCCCGAGTTCTGGTTCGGGATCCTGGTCCTGTTGGCCCTGGCCGGGGGGGTGGGGTTCTTCCCGGCCATCTTCCCCACGGGCGGCTACCAGACGCCCGGCGCCGATCTCACCGGGTTCGCCCACGTGGTGGACGTGCTGAACCACATGGCCCTGCCCTGGCTGACCCTGACCGTGGCGTACCTAGGCGAGTACGCCCTGATCATGCGGTCCTCGATCCTCGACGTCATGGGGGAGGACTTCGTCACCACGGCTCGGGCCAAAGGGCTCCGGGAGCAGCAGGTTTTGTGGCGGCACACCGTGCCGAACGCGCTCCTGCCCACGATCACGCTGACGTTCCTTTCCCTCGGGTTCGTGTTCGCGGGCGCCATCACCATCGAGTACGTGTTCTCGTGGCCCGGCCTGGGCCTGCTCACGGTCACGGCCATCGACGACAAGGACTTCCCGCTGCTCCAGGCCCTGTTCCTCCTGTTCAGCGCGGCGGTGATCGTCTTCAACCTGATCGCCGATCTCCTGTATGCGTACCTCGACCCCCGGGTCCGGGCCGGCTGACCGTGGCCAGGCCGCCGATCGGACCGAGCGAGCTCGCCCCTACTCCCGAGGGCCCGCCGCCGTCCGCCGAGCTGCCACCGGCCGCACCGACGAGCCCGAGGAGGATCGCGTGGGTCCGGCGGCGCCGCTCGCTGACCCGGATCGCCCGCGTGTATCGCCGGAACCGGATGGGCATGGCCGGTCTGATCATCCTGTTCCTGTTCGTGGCCATCGCGGTGCTGGCGCCGCTGATCGCCGACCGCGAGGCTCTGGATCCCACGTGCCCGTGCACGGGGGCGCCGCTCCAGTCTCCCAGCCTGGAGTTCCCGTTCGGCACCGACAACCTGGGGCGGTCGGTGCTGGCGCTCACGATCTGGGGCTCCCGCATCTCGTTGATGGTGGGGTTCTTCGCCACCCTGATCTCGATCCTGATCGGCTCCGTGGTGGGGATCGTGGCGGGTTACTACGGACGGTGGACCGAGTCGCTTCTGATGAGGGTCACCGACTGGTTCCTGGTGATCCCGTTCCTGCCCCTGGCCATCGTCCTGGCATCTCTGCTGGGCCGGTCGCTGGTCATCATCATCTTCGTCATCGGGATCACCTCATGGCCGAGCACCGCCAGGATCGTTCGGGCCCAGGTGCTCTCGGTGAAGACCCGGCCGTACGTGGAGCGGGCCCGGGCCCTCGGCGCTTCCAACTGGCACCTGGCCACCAGGCACATCCTGCCGAACGTCGGACCGCTCATCTTCGCGAACACGATCCTGCTGGTGGCCATCGCCATCCTGTCGGAGACCACGCTGTCGTTCCTCGGCCTGGGTGACCCACTGAGCACGTCCTGGGGAACCATCCTGGAGTCCGCGTTCGGCGCAGGCGCCGGCACCGCGGGAAACTGGTGGTGGCTGGTGCCACCGGGCGTGGCCATAGTGCTGGTCGTGCTGGCGTTCACGATGTGCGGGTACGCGTTAGACGAGATCCTCAACCCAAGGCTTCGACGCCGGTGACGCTGCTCTCGGTCCGCGATCTCGAGGTCGAATACGCCACCCAGGGGGGACCGGTGCCGGCGGTGCGCGGAGTGGACCTCGACGTCGAGGCCGGGGAGACGATGGGCCTGGCAGGGGAGTCGGGCTGCGGGAAGTCGACCATCGCCCACGCGATCCTCCGGCTACTCCCTGAGGGCACCCGCGTTAGCGGTGAGGTCCTTCTGGAGGGCGAGGACGTGCTGACGATGTCGTTCGGCCGCCTCCGCGCGGTCCGGTGGGGCCGGGCCGCCATCGTGTTCCAGGGCGCCATGCACTCGTTGAACCCGGTGCAGAGGGTCGGCGAGCAGATCGCCGAGGCCGTGCGCATCCACGACGCGAAGGTGACCGACGCGGAGGCCGGCCGGCGGGCCGGCGACCTCGTGGAGCGGGTGGGGCTCCCGGCCGGGCGAGCCCGCGACTATCCCCACGAGCTATCCGGCGGCCAGCGCCAGCGGATCATGATCGCCATGGCCCTGGCCTGCGGGCCCCGGCTGCTCATCGCGGATGAGCCCACCACCGCGCTCGACGTGATGGTCCAGGCGCAAGTGCTGACGCTCCTGAAGTCACTGCAGGACGAGCTGAAGCTGGGGCTCCTGTTCATCACCCACGATCTCTCCGTCCTCCGGGAGCTGTGCGACCGGCTCGCTGTGATGTACGCCGGGCGGGTGGTGGAGGTGGGTCCGGCGGCATCGGTGTTCCGAGAACCGGCCCATCCCTACACGCGGGCCCTGGCCGGCGCGTTCCCGTCTATCGGCGACCCCGACGACCGGCGGTCGCCCGGCGGCCTGGGCGGCGACCCGCCCGATCCCCAGCGTGTGCCGGCGGGCTGCTCCTTCCACCCCCGCTGCCCCGCCCGGTTCGAGCCCTGCGACCGGGTGGATCCCTCGCTCTATCCCGTCGAGGACGGGCGGCGGGCCGCGTGCCTCCTCCACGAGCCGTCGCTAGCGAAATGAGCGAAGCCCCGCTCCTCCAGGTGCACGACCTGCACGTGACGTTCGCGGGCCGGCAGGGCCTGGGGGCCGGGCTGCTGGGCCGGCGGGCCGCCGATGCCCGGGCTGTCGACGGCGTCGACCTGGCGGTGGGGGAGCGCGAGGTCGTGGCGCTGGCGGGGGAGTCGGGATGCGGGAAGACCACCCTGGCCCGAACGATCATGGGGCTGGAGCGGCCCCGGTCCGGGCGGATCCTGTTCGACGGGCAGCCGATCGGCCGGGACGGCCTCCGCGCTTACCGCCGCAAGGTCCAGATGGTGTTCCAGGATCCCGCCGGGGCGCTCAACCCGCGGCAGACGATCTATGAGTCGGTGGCCGAGGGGCTCCGCGTCCACGGCCTCCACGAGGGAGAGGAGCGGCGCGTGGCGGAGGCGCTGGCCTCCGCCGGCCTCCGCCCCCCGGAGCGATTCTTCCTCCTCTACCCCCATGAGCTCTCCGGCGGCCAGCGCCAGCGCGTGGTCATCGCCGGCGCCCTGGTCCTCGAGCCCAGGATGATCGTGGCCGACGAGCCCGTGTCGATGCTCGACGCCTCGGTGCGCGGGGAGATCCTGTCCCTGCTCCTGCGGCTCCGGGACGAGTTCGGGCTGGCGCTCCTGATCGTGACACACGATCTGGGCCTGGCCTGGACGGTGGCCGACCGCGTCGCGGTGATGTACCTGGGCAAGATCGTCGAGGTCGGCCCGACCGAGGAGGTTCTGACCCGCCCTCGTCACCCGTACACGCGGGCGCTCCTCGACGTGGTCCCGGAGAGCGGCGGCGACCTCACCGGGCGGAAGGTGCTGGCCGGCGAGCCCCCCGACCCCACCAACATCCCGCCGGGCTGCCGATTTCATCCGCGCTGTCCCGAAGTTGCCTCCGGTCGCGCCGCCGCCCTCGGTCAGGAGGAGCGGTGCCGCGGCGAGGTCCCTGCGCTGCGGGAGATCGTGCCGGGCCACTTCGCCGCCTGCCACCTGGCCTGAGGGCTACTGGAGGTCGCGGGGGACGGACTCCTCCCAGTCGCGGCGGCGGATCTCCCGCCCGTTCTCGGCGAGCGTGCGGCGGAACCGGTAGTGGAACGAGTCCGCGTCGGAGCGCAGTGATAGACGGGTGCGCCACAGGAGGGTTCGACCGGGGAGCGTCACGTGGAGGTCGCCCTCGCCGAGGGCCGCGGCCAGGTCGGGGCGGACGTCCGACACCCTGAATCGCAGGAACTCGATCGATCGCATCCGTCCCCACGGGAATCGGGACTCTTCCTCGCCTCGCCACGAGGCGATGGAGGTGCCACCGGAGCGATCGACCGACCAGGCGGTCGGCTCGATGGCACCTTGCCCGGTCAAGTCCGCGGGAGCCGGGGTGGTAGCCGGGGATTCGAACAGGGGGACGGAGCGGGCCTCGAGCGGTACGACCGGC
>Ga0256867_10000004_pt1 | contig 97802 bp, 96 predicted proteins | sample RVTome_15_FD_185939 | JGI IMG/M metagenome (GOLD analysis project Ga0256867, IMG submission 185939) | Soil microbial communities from uranium-contaminated site in the Upper Colorado River Basin, Wyoming, United States - RVT150D86 (HiSeq) ... | reverse complement strand
GCTCCTGGAGCGGGGCGGGCTGTACGCGCACCTGTACCTCCAGCAGTTCAAGGGGGGCACGATCGAGGCGGAGACGGCCGACGGCGTGGTCCTCTCCTCGGGCCAGGTCGTCCCGAGACAGACGGGCTAGAGCAAGAGCTCGTAGGCGCAGAGCCGGAACCCGTCGTCGAACACGAGGTCGTCCACGCGGCGATAGCCCATCGACTCGTAGAGGCGCTGGGCCGTCGTCATCGCCTCCGTGGTCTCCAGCGTGACCCGCCGCTTGCCCGCCCGGCGGGCCTCGTCGGCCGCGCCCTCCATGAGCCGGCGGCCGATACCGCGGCCCTGGACGACGGGGTGGACGCCGAGCATCCGGACGTGGGCCTGGTCCGGATCTAGAGGCGGCCTGGGATGGCCGCCGGGGATCCGGCCGGTGAGCTCCACGGTCACCGAGCCGAGTACCCGTCCGTCCTCGACGGCGCCGAGGACGAGGCCGTGACGGGCTCGCGTCGACACGTCGGCCACCCGTTCGAGGTAGTCGGGGTTGGTCGTGGCCGGCTCGGCCTCCTCTCGATAGGCCAGGGCGGTGATCTCGCCGGCCTCCTGGTGCTCCTGCGGCCGGAGCGGGCGGATCTCAACGGTCACGTTCCCGAGCCTACGGGATAGGGTTGGCGCCGTGGGCGAGCTCCTGGTGACCGACGACCTTGTCGGTGCCGCCACGGACGAGTTCCTGAAGGCCGCACCCCGCGTCCTGGCGCTGGGCGGCGGCGCCACGCCGAGGCCCTTGTACGAGGGGTTGGCCTCGATCGACTACCCGTGGAGCGAGGTGGACGTCCTCTTCACCGACGAGCGGTGCGTTCCCCCGGCTCACCCGGACTCGAACGTCGGGATGGTGGACCGGGTTCTCCTCCGGCGGCTGGACCCCCCGCCGCGGGTGCACCGGATGCGGGGGGAGACCTGTGACGCGGACGCCCACGAGGTAGAGCTCCGCCGGGCGTTCGGAGCCCTTCGGCTGGACATGGCGGTCCTCGGCCTCGGCGCCGACGGCCATACGGCCTCGCTGTTCCCCGGCGACCCGGTCCTGCAGGAGCGCACCCGGTGGGTCGCCGGGGTCACTCGTCCGGACCACCCACGGATCACGCTGACGCTCCCGGTCCTGTCGTCGGCCCGGCTGGCGCTGTTCCTGGTCGCGGGGGAGGAGAAGCGTGACGCGGTGGCCCGACTGCTTGCCGGCGAAGACGTGCCCGCGGCCTTGGTGGGAGCCGATCGCGTCGTGGTTGTGGCCGATCCGGCCGCCTCCCCACCCCGACCGGGCTGAGGCTTCCAATCCGCAACGAGACACTTCGTTCGGGTACGCTCCGCCCGAGGCGGCTGGTCATGGCACGCGAACCCGTCAAGCCAGGCGACGATGCCACCACCCCTTCCGGCCGGGCAGGCCCGCCGGTGTTCGTGGGGCGGCAGCGGGAGCTGGGCGCCCTGGCGGACGGGCTGGAGGCGGCCCTCGCCGGCAGCGGCCGCCTGTTCCTCCTGGCGGGGGAGCCGGGGATCGGCAAGAGTCGGCTCGCCGACGAGCTGGGATCCCTGGCCCGGGAGCGCTCGGTCCGGGTGCTGTGGGGGAGGTGCTGGGAAGCGGGGGGCGCTCCTGCCTACTGGCCCTGGGTCCAGTCGATCCGGGCACTTATCCGGAGCGGGGATCCGGAGGCGCTGCGGAGACATCTGGCGGCCGGGGCCGGTGACGTGGCCCAGATCGTCCCCGAGGTGCGTGACCTGGTCCCCGGGGTGGAGGAGCCGCCGGAGCTGGATCCCGCGTCGTCCCGGTTCCGGCTATTCGATGCGGTGGCCCGGTTCCTGATGGCTGCGGCGGAACCTGACGGCCTCGTCCTGGTGCTGGACGATCTCCACGCCGCCGACGCCCCCTCGTTGCTGCTGCTGCGCTTCCTAGCCGGCGAGATCGGCGAGTCCCGCCTATTGGTCCTGGGGTGCTACCGGGACGCGGACCTTCAGCGGCAAGGTCCGCTCTCAGCTGCCGTGGTCCAGCTGGGCCGGACGTCTGTGACCCGACGACTGGACCTCCGTGGCCTGGAGGAGGGGGATGTGGCCGAGTTCATCCGGCGAACCACGGGTAGCGATCCCCCCGATCGCCTGGTCGCCGGCGTCCATGAGGAAACCGAAGGGAACCCTCTGTTCCTGGTGGAGATGGTCCGGCTCCTCGAACACGAGGGAGGCATGGGTGCCCACCAAGCGGCAGGAAGGAGGATCCTCCCCGAGGGTATCCGGGAGGTGATCGGGCGGCGGCTGGCCCATCTCCCCGATCAGACGGCCGAGGTGTTGGGCCTGGCCGCGGTCCTCGGACGGGAGTTCGACGTCGAGACCCTCAGCGTGCTGGCGGGGTCGCCCACCTCGAAGGTGGTGTCCGTTCTCGAGGACGCGCTCGCCGTCCGCATCGTGACGGACGTCCCGGGCGCCCCGGGCCGTCTCCGCTTCGGGCACGCCCTCATCCGGGACACGCTCTACGACGAGCTCCCGCCGGCACGGCGCCTCGCTCTCCACGGTCTGGCCGGGGAGGCCCTGGAGCGGGTCCACGCCTCGGATCTCGGTCCGCACCTCGCCGAGGTTGCTCACCACTTCGTGCAGGCAGCCCCCGCCGGGGAGGGGGACCGAGCGGTGGAGTACGCCCGCCGGGCCGGAGAGCGGGCGGCGTCACTGCTCGCATACGAGGAGGCCGGGCGGTTGTATCGCCTGGCGCTCCAGGCCCGTGGACCGGGATGGGACGATGCCCGATCCCGCTGCGACCTGCTGCTGGCTCTGGGGGACGCCGAGATGAAGGCCGGCGACGCCTCGGCGTCCAAGACCGCGTTCCTGGAGGCCGGGCGCCTGGCCCGGGCCAGCGGCCTGCCGGAGCACCTGGCCCGGGCGGCGCTGGGGTACGGGGGCCGGTTCGTCTGGCTCCGCGCGGGGCCGGACCGTGATGTTGTCCGGCTCCTCGAGGAGGCCCTGGCGGCGCTCCCCGAGGACGACAGCGAGCTGCGGGTGCGCCTCCTGGCCCGACTGGCGGGGGCGCTCCGAGACCAGCCCTCCCGGGAGCTTCGCGACGAGCTCAGTCGGCAGGCCGTGGACATGGCCCGTCGTCTGGGGGCTCCGTCGGCCGAGGCGTACGCCCTGGCCGGGCGGTACGCGTGCATCTGGGGGCCGGACAACACCGAGGAGCTCCTGGGCATCGCCGAGCGCACCGTCCTCCTGGCCGAGCAGATAGGCGAGCCCGAGCGAGCCCTGGAGGGCCACCTGGTTCGACACACCTCGCTGATGATCCTGGGCGACATCCCGGCGGCGACGAGAGCGTTGGAGGAGGCGGGTCGGCTGGCAGATGAGCTCCGGCAGGTGCTGCAACGCTGGTACGTGGCATGCTACCGAGCCATCCTGGGCCTGTTCGAGGGCCGGTATGCCGACGCGGAGGCCAGGATCGAGGAGGTTCTGGCTCTGGGCGAGCGGGCCCAGGACCTCGACCCCCAGGTGGCTTATCGCCTCCAGCTGTTCGCCCTGCGGAAAGAGCAGGGCAGGCTGGAGGAGATGGAGGAGGTCATCCGGCGGTCCGTCGACGAATATCCCTGGTACCCGCTGTTCCGGTGTGCTCTGGCCCACCTGTATGCCGAGGCCGGTCGGGAGCACCAGGCCCGCAGGGCGTTCGAGGAGCTGGCCGCGGACCGTTTCGCCGCGATCCCGCGGGACAACCAGTGGCTGCTGGCCATGAGTTTCCTCCCGGAGGTCGCCCGCGTCTTCGGCGACGCGGAACGCGCGGCTATCCTTCACGATCTGCTGCTCCCCTACGCGGAGCTCAACGTGATGTTCGCCCCTGAGCTGGTCACGGGCTCGATGGCCGGCGCAGTGGGGGTCGCGGCGGAGACCGCCGGGAGGTGGGATGCGGCGGTGAGCGCCTTCGAGACCGCCATTACCCGGAACTCCCACATGGGGGCGCTTCCGGCGATGGCTCGGGTGCAGCACGACTACGCTCGCGCGCTGCTCGGGCGAGGCGGACGGGCCGGTCGGGACCGTGCCGCCGACCTGGTTCGTTCGGCCCTGGCCACCGCTGAGGAGCTGGGGATGCCCGCGCTGGCCGCCCGCCTCACCGCGCTGGTGGAAGCGGGAACCGTCCAGGCGCCCGTGCCCGCGCCCCGCGCCGCCGTCTTCCGGAGGGAGGGTGAGTACTGGTCCATCGCGTTCGAGGGGGACGCCTTCCGGCTCCGGGACAGCAAGGGTCTACGGTACCTGGCGGTCCTCCTGGCGCGGCCAGGCCACGAGGTGCTGGCCCTCGACCTGGTCTCCGGCGGACCCGAGCGCGTGGGGCCCGGGCCCGCGGTGGACGACGACCTGGCCGTGGAGGGTGGGGGCGGCGAGGTGCTGGACCGCCAGGCTCGCGATGCCTACCGGCGCCGGCTCGAGGAACTTCGAGATACCTTGGCCGAGGCGGAGTCGTGGGGTGATGCCGAGCGAGCTTCCCGAGCGCGTGAGGAGATGGAGTTCCTGGCGCGGGAGCTGGCCGCCGGAGTGGGGCTGGGCGGCCGGCCCAGGCCGGCAGTCTCACCTGCCGAGCGAGCGCGACAGAGCGTGACGAAGGCCATCAAGGGCGCAATCTCGAGGGTCTCCGAACAGAGCCCCACGCTGGGCGCGCATCTGGGGACGACGGTTCGCACGGGCACGTTCTGCTCCTACACACCCGACCCCCGAGCCCCCATCGCCTGGGTCACCTGACCCGCGGGCCGCCGCCCGCGCTTCACGATCGCGACCTCGCTGTTCACGCCTTCCGGACAACAGGGGCGCGAGGAGCGAGACATGGGGATGGCCGTACTGCTGTTCTCTTCGCCGGACGACGTGGTCCTCGATCGAGAGGTCGCCGCCCGGCTGGTGGCGATCGGTGTGACCCACGCCACCGTCGTGCGCGACGAGAGCACCGCGGCCGTGGTGCTCGAGGGATGGCGCTTCGACGCCGGGCGCTCTGGGCCCGAAGCCGCCGAGGCGGTGGGAGGTCCCATCGGCGCGTACCGGGTCCTTCGGCAGCTGAACGACACCTCGGTGTTGCCGGAGGCCTGGCCCAGCGTCGGTGCACCGCAGCGAGGCCCGCGCAGCGGCGCGGGCGGGAAGGAGGAGGCATGAGGACGTTTCTCGTGGAGATGGTGGCGGTCACCCTCCTGGGGTCGGCGTGCGGGGGCACCTCCGACGCCGAGACCCGAGGGGGAGGCGACCGGGCCGAGGCGGCTGCTCCGGCGCCACCGGCCCAGTGCCTGGACGTCTCGGGCGAGCCGATGGTGGAGATCCGCTCGGTGCACAACGACTTCACGCCGGAGTGCTTGGTGGTATCGGAGGAGCAGCAGATACGGGTCGTCAACGAGGACCTGGTGCGCCACAGCTTCACCGTGGCTGAGGAGGTCGTCTACCGCACCCCGTTCCTCCTGGATATCGACGAGATCGAAGGAGGGAAGAAGGCCACCACGGAGGCGGCGGGCTCCTTCCTCGATGCCGAGGGAGCCAATCCGTACTTCTGCAAGTACCACGCCGGGATGGAAGGGGAGCTGTGGCTGGCGGCCTGAAGCGGGCCGGGGAAGGGAGGAACAGACGGTGCGGAAGATCGTGACAGCAGTGACGACGGCAGTGGTCCTGGCAGCCGTGGCCCCCGGGAGCGTCGGTGCCTCGGCTCCGGCGAGGGCCTCTGGCTCGGGACACATCGCCGACGGACCACGACGCACCTTCGCGCTCACGGCCGTTCAGCGGTCTGACGGAACGGCCACGGGACAGGCCCAGCTGTACGCGCGGGCCTTCCCGGCGAAGGTGCACATGAAGGTGACCTGCCTGCGGGTCGAGGGCGTCATCGCCTACGTGAGCGGGTTCAACACCAAGGCCGATCCCGACGTGTTCGAGGGGATATGGGCGATCTTCGCGGTGCAGGACAACGGGGAAGGTGCAGGGGCGCCGCCGGACCGGATCACCCAGCTCCACCCGGCCGCTGACCAGGGCCCGGGCGCCTGCATGACCGAGTCCCCGAGCGACTGGATGGACGTGCAGGACGGCAACATCCAGGTCGGCTGAGATACGGGGCGGAGCGGTCAGCCTCCGTCGTGACGCCGGTCGCGGAGGAACCGCTCCAGCTCCGCCGCCAGGGCCTCGCCGCTGGGAATCTCGGCGGGGCCCTGGCGCTCGGCGGCCACCTGCTCCAGCTGGCGGACGTACGCGGTGAGCTCGGCGTTGTCGGCGATGGTCGAGTTCACCTGGGCCTCCCAGGTCTCGGCGGCCCGCTCGAGCGTGTCGGTGCTCGCGGGAAGGCCGGTGATCGCTCCGATCTTCTCCACCAGGGCTCGCGCGGCCTTCGGGTTCGGGCCGCCGGGGAGGTAATGGGGGACGGCCGCCCATAGCGAGGAGGCCCCGAACCCGCCCCGTGCCAGGGAATCGTGGAGCACGCCCACGATCCCGGTGGGGCCCTCGTACCGGGAGGACGTGAGCCCCAACTCCCTGGACCGCTCCGGGTCCACGGCGAGTCCGGTGACCGGCGTGGGCAGCGTGTGCGGGACATCGGCCAGGAACGCCCCCAGCGTCACCACCTCCTCCGCCCCGAGCTCGCGCGCGGCAGTGACGAAAGTTTCGGCGAATGTTCGCCACCGGACGTTGGGCTCGATGCCGAGGAACAACACGACGTCACGCCCCTCGACGTTCGCCAGCGAGAACCGGAGCTCCGGCCAGTCGATCCGCCGGGTGATCCCCTCCTCGAGGCGGACCGTCGGCCGGGTCACCTGGAAGTCGAGGAACTCGTCGGGGTCGATGTCGGCGAGGGCCTCGGCCCCCCATCGGTCCCGAAGGTACGCCACGGCGGAGGAGGCGGCCTCGCCGCCGTCGTTCCAGCCGCTAAACGCAGCGATGAGGACGGGACGGTCCAGGTCCGGGCGACGGGTCCAGCTGAGGCGGCTCACGCGTTCAGTGTCCCACGCCTACCCGAGCTCTCGGGCCTTGATCCGCTCGGCCACCTCGTCGGCCAGGCGGCGGAGCGCGGGCGTCTCCTCTGGCGAATAAGGTTGGGCGCGAAGAGAGCGGCGCCCCTCCGGCAGGGCCCCGAGGTCGGCGGCGAAGCGCTCCGCCGCCGCGGCGATGGCGCCGTCGTCCAGGCGACGGCCCCGGTCCATGACCTCGACCAGGAGCGGCTCGCCGCCGTCCGGGTTGTTCTCCCCGGCCCGTCCGATTACATCGCCGTCGGCCGTTCGCCACACCTGCTTCGGCCCCGGGAGGGTGACCTTACTCGCGGAGAGCTTGCACACGGGCTGGCCGTCGTACTCCACGAGCTTGTACACGCTGTCGGGGGCGGGGGCGTCCTCGGACACCCCGACCTTCGTCCCCACTCCGTACACGTCGATGGGCGCGCCCTCGGACGCCAGCCGGGCGATCTCGTGCTCGTCGAGGCCCCCCGAGGCCATGATCTGCACCCCCTCCAGCCCCGCGGCGTCCAGGGCCCGCCGTGCCTCGATGGCCAGCCGGGCCAGGTCCCCGCTGTCGAGCCGGATCCCGGCCAGGGTGCGGCCCCGGTCCCGGAGCTCCCGGGCCACCTCGATGGCGTTCTGCACCCCGTGGGCCGTGTCGTAGGTGTCGACCAACAGGACCACCCGGTCGGGGAAGTCCTCGGCGAAGGCCCGGAACGCCTCGATCTCGCTCGGGAAGGCCTCGATGTAGGAGTGGGCCATGGTCCCGGTGGCGCTGAGCCCCAGGGTTCGGGCCGCTTCCACGTTCGAGGTGGCCGTGAACCCCACGATCGCAGTGGCCCGGGCCACCCCCAGGCCGGCCTCGGCGCCGTGGACCCGACGGAACGAGAAGTCCACCATGGTGGCGTCGGGGGCGGCCATGCGGCAACGGGCGGCCTTCGAGGCCACCGCGGTCTGGTACGTGATCTGGTTGAGGAGGTAGCTCTCCGCGAGCTGGGCCTCCGGGAGGGGGGCGGTCACCTCCACGAGCGGCTCGTTCGGGAATATCACCCGCCCCTCGGGCACCGCCCGGACCGAGCCGGTGAATCGGAGCGAGGCGAAGGCCTCGAGGGTCGCCTCCGGGTACCCGTGCTCGGTCCGGAGGTAGGCCAGGTCCCGGTCGGTGAACCGGAACCCCTCAAGGAATTCCAGGCACCGGTCTAGCCCGCAGGCCACCAGGAAGCCCCAGCCCTCGGGAAGGTTCCGGACGAACAGGCTGAACGTCGCCGGCGCCGTCATCCCTCGCCGTAGATAAGACGAGGCCATGTTCAGCTCGTAGAGATCGGTCTGCAGGGCCCGGCCCATCGGCGGAAGGATAGACCGGCTGCGGCCGAGGGCCGCGGCGGGGACCGTCAGGCCGGGACCGACCGGCTCGACCTCACCACCATGATCGGCACCTGGATCGCGCAGGCGATGGCGGCCAGGGACATCACCAGCCCTATCGGATCGACGCTTCTCTGGGCGAGCCCGAGGACCAGCACCAGCAGCCAGATGACCCCGCCGACGACGGCGCCGGTGATGGATAGCCCCCGTCCCCGGCCTCGGAAGAGCAGGGACCCCCCCACGATCTGGAGGGCGTGGACGATGAAGAGGACGACGCCCAGGCCGACCAGGACCGACTTGGCCGCATCGACATCGGAGGGGGCCACGCCCACCTCGAGCAGGAGCTCCTCCACGCGGCCCGCGCCGGCCACCAGGAGCAACGAGTACAGGATGCCGAGGATCCCCACGATGAGCAGGAAGATGGCCGAACCCGTGTAGCGGCCGGGGCTGCCGCCGGATCCCGGCGCCGGATAGGCCCCTCCCGGAGGGGGAGGTGGGGGCGGGACGGGCGGCTGCTGGGCCATGCGTTCCTCCTCGGGAACCGGGTCGGGTGGACAGTAACAAGCCGGCCCCCCTGCGACCAGGACGTAGGATGGCCGCGTGTCGGAGCCCAGGCGCCGGGAGCCCGGACAGAAGACGACCCGCCCGCGTGACGAGCTCGGCCGCCTCCTCTCCTGGGACCAGGAGAACCGCCTCCACCTGGAGGACTTCGACGCGCTCCCCCTGGAGGAGAACCACAGCCTGGCCCGCCGGCACTTCGACGAGGGTCGGTTCTTCCCGGCCCACGAGGCCTGGGAGACGGCTTGGAAGCAGGCCAAGGGGACGCCCGACGAGGAGTTCTTCAAGGGCCTGTCTCAGGTGGGGGCGGGCTACACGCACTATCGGCGGGGGAACCCCCACGGCGCCCATACCCTCCTCCGACGCGGGCTCTCGCGGATCCGACGATACGGGCCCACGCACCGGGACGTGGATGTTGCCTCGCTGGCCAGGGTGCTGGAGGCCCACGCCCGGGCCGTCGAGGAGGCCGAAGCCGCCGGCCGGGATCTCCCCGACCTGGAGCCGCCCTCGATCGGCTGAGGCTTCCTCCGGACTACCATGGTGGGCATGGAACGCCTGCTCGTGCTGAAGATGGCCGGCGAGATCGGGACGAAGTCGGCTCGGACCCGCCGGAGGTTCCTCCGGACGCTGACCGGGAACGTCCGGTCGGCCCTCCGGCGCCGGGGCATCCGGGCCCGGGTGGAGCCCCGGTGGAGCCGGATGCTGGTCCGCGCCGACGACAACGACGGCGCAGCGAACGTGCTGGGTAACACGTTCGGGCTCCACTCGGTCTCCGATGCCGCGGTGGTGCGCTTCACCTCCCTCGACGATCTGGTGAGAGAGGCCGCCGGGGCGTTCCGCGACCGGGTGGCCGACCGGACCTTCGCGGTCCGGCCCCGGCGCTCCGGCCAACACCGGTTCCGGTCGATCGACGTGGCCGTGGCGCTCGGCGACGCGCTGCGCCCCGGCTCGGCCGGGGTCGATCTCGGCGCCCCCGAGGTCGAGGTGGCCCTGGAGATCGTGGACGACACGGCCTATCTGCTCCTGGAGCGCCGTCCCGGTGCCGGCGGGCTGCCGATCGGTGTGGGCGGCCGGGCCGTGGCTCTGTTCTCCGGCGGGTTCGACTCGCCGGTGGCCGCCTGGATGGCCATGCGGCGGGGGATGGCCCTCGACATGGTGACCTGTGACCTCGGTGGATGCGGGCAGGTGGACGCGGCCCTGGAGGTGGCCCGGGGACTGGTCGAGACGTGGGCCCCGGGGGTCGAGCCCCGCGCTCACGTGGTCGACCTGGCGCCGGCCGTGGCGGCCCTCCGGGCCCGGATCGAGCCAGGGATCCGGCAGGTCGTCCTGAAGCGGGCCCTCTACCGGGCCGGGACGATCGTTGCCGAGCGGCTGGGCGCGGAGGCCCTGGTCACCGGCGAGGCCCTCGGTCAGGTCTCCACGCAGACGGTGCGGAACCTCGCGGTGGCGGAGGACGCCACCGGCCTGCCCGTCCTCCGTCCGCTGATCGGGATGGACAAGGAGGAGATCCTGGCCCGGGCCCGCGCCATCGGGACCCACGACGCCTCGGCCATGGTGCAGGAGCATTGCGACATCGCCACCGGCCGAGTGGAGACCGCCGCTCGCCTCCGGCACGTGGTGAATGCCGAGGGACGGCTGGACGAGGCCGTCGTGGACGACGCGGCGCGATCCGCGATGGAGGTCGAACTCACCACGTGGCAGCCCGGTCCACCCCCCGAGCACGTCGTGGACGCGCCGCCGCGTGGCGCGGTGATCGTCGACGTCCGGGAGGTGGAGGAGGGACCGACCGCCGGCGATCTGCGACTGCCGTTCAGTCGGCTCCACGAGTGGGCCGGGGGCCTCGACCGGGGCCGGACGTACGCGTTCGTGTGCACCCACGGCAACCGATCGGAGATGGTGGCCCACGACCTCCGACTCCGGGGGGTCGACGCCTACAGCCTGGCCGGCGGCATCGGGGGACTCCCGGACCGGGCGGCGTGACCGGTCGGGTCCTCGGGCCGGGGGGCCAGGGCGTCGTGGTTGCCACCGCGGACCCCTCGGCGGCGCTCGACGATCTGCATGGGCTGCGTGCCGGCCGGGTGCCGGCCACCACGCCCTCAGCTAGTCATCATGAGGCGGCCGGTGACGACGAGATCGGTCGAGAGATACGTGGGATGAGCTCGATGCAGGGGCGGACGCTTGGAAAGAGGCTCGAACGCCTCGGTGAGCTCAGTCGCGGGCGCTGTGGCCGATGTTGCCGACGGCTCGATTGAATGGATAATCTGAGGAACCCGGGCCTGATCCCCGAGGACGTGGGGAAGTTGCTTCGCCTTTCGGGAACCGGACCGGAGGGCGCTGCAAGGTTCATAGGTTCACATCTCGGAGAGCTGCCATGCCTTACGCGAGGAACGCCGTGGATGGAAGCCGGGTGTACTTCGAGGATGATGGCGGGGACGGAGTCGCGGTCGCTTTCCACGGAGGATTCGGGGAACCGGTCGATCTGGTGCGAGGCTCGCCCATCGCCCAGGCAGTGCCGGCCGACGAGTTCCGCCACATCTACGTTGACCATCGCGGTCACGGGCGCAGCGACAAGCCGCACGACCCCGAGGCATACGCGATGCCGCTCCGCGTTGCGGACGCCGTAGCAGCCTTGGATGAGCTCGGGATCGAGCGCGCCCACTTCATCGGGACGTCCTGGGGGGGCAGGCTCGGCTTCGGCATCGGCGAGCATGCCCCGGAACGCGTGCTTTCACTAGTGATCGGCGGCCAGCAGCCGTACGGTTGGCCGGACAGTCCGCTCACCCGCGTCGTGACGGAAGGGCTGGCCGCGTCCCAGACGGAGGGCCCGGAAGCCTTCACCCAGGCGCTGGAGGGGTTCTGGGGTATCCGGTTCCCGGAGCCCAGGCGGGCGCGTGGGCTCGACAACGATCCTGCGGCGCTCCAGGCCGCGTGGAGCGCAGCACTGGCTGAAGGCGCCGTCTCGGACGACCTGCGGACGTGGCGGGTCCGATGCCTCATCTTCATCGGGGCCAGCGATGCCGACTTCCTCGATCAAGCTCGGCGTGCGGCGAGCGAGATCCCGGACGCCGAGTTCATCTCGCTCGAAGAACTCGACCATTACGGCGCGCACACGAGCCCTGAGAACCTGGTCCTTGAGGCCATCCTCCGCACGCTGCATGACGAGAGCTGATTGGTTCGCGTCACTGCCCGTCAGGGGGTTGGTGGAGTTGGGTCGCCTTGGTTCGGTCAATGGGAGCGATCCAGTAGGGGTAAGGCCTCGAAGGTCTCTTCTCCATTCCAAGAGCTGTAGGAGTGTTGCCAGCGGCGTCGCCAGATTCTAGTAGCGTCCCCTCAGCTCCACCTTGCCGGACACAACCCGAACCTTCGGGACTGAGAAGCTCGGGGTATGAATCTCCGGTCTTTCACCTGGGACGTGTCCTCCAGTGTGGAACCCATCAGCTCGCGGACCAATCGAAGGAACACGCGGCGAGTGCCCGAGGGAGGCCGCGGTCGCGGCGGTTCTCTATGGTCCGCGCCCCCAGCGGCGGGATGTCTGCGGCGTACCGGTAGCGCTTCTCGTCGAGGAAGAACAGCTCGTCGCCTTCGGCGTAGGAGGGGAACGTCTTGATTCCGAGCTCCGAGGCCAGCTCATACATTCGGTTCTGGGTTGAACCGATCCACTGGCCGCCCATCTCCACGACTTTCCCCTCGCCCAGGGACTGGTTACTCAGCACTAGGCGCGTGGCGCGCCTTCGACGGCGATGACCTGGTAGGCGTCGACTGGTTCCCGCTTGCCCTTCAGACTCAGAGGGCCGAGAGGGCGGACTGATGCGGCATCGGCGATACGCTCTTTGGTCGTCGGACCGATCAACACCTGCCCCGGATCGGCGGCTGCCTGGAGACGCGCGGCAACGTTCGTCGTGTCCCCGATGGCAGTGAACGCTCGCTGCTCCCCCGCTCCCACGTGACCCACGACGGCCGATCCGGTGTTGACACCGATGCGGAACCGCGGCCAGTCAGGGTGCTCCGCAGCCACCCGCTCGGTCTGCGCCCGGACATCCACCGCTCCGCGGACTGCTCGCAGGGGGTGATCCGGCTGGTCTCCAAATGCGTTGAAGAGGACCAGCACCCCGTCCCCAGCGAACCGCTCGATCACTCCTCCCTCTCGACCGGCGAGTATGGGAACGACCCGAGACCAGTAGGTGTTCAGCATTTGGATGATCTCTGTTGGCGTCCGGCTCTCCGAGAACGTGGTGAACCCCGCTAGGTCCGCGAACAGCGCCGAGACCTCAACCTCGGTGCCGCCAAACGCCACGAGCTCCGGCTCACTGAGCAGCTTCTCCGCGAGCTGGGGGGCGACGTAGGGGCGGAACAACTCGTCGATCCGGTGAAGCTCCCGGGCGGACCGTTCCAGCACCATGGTCTCGTCCGCGCTGAACCCCTCCTTCCGAAGCACCTCGAGCAACGGGCCGAGCGCTTGGCTGTTCTGCAGTGCGAGCACCAGTTCGCGAAGCGCGTCCGAGTGGCGCCGGTCGATTCTCTCGAGGGTCCAGTCGAGGTACAGACCCCCGAACGCGCCGCCGAGAGAACCCAACCTGCGATGTTCGACCCGTGCCCCCAGGGTGATGGAGCCGAATGCGACTGCCATCAAGACATGCCACTCCCACCAGGAGGCGTGCCAGCTCCGGCCGAACGCTACAGAGACTAAGGCCTCCGCCAGCAGGATGAATGCCACGGTGACAGCTAGAGGCAGCGTTCGCCTCCTCCGTCGATACAGGTTCGCGTAGCGGAACGCAGCCACCCCATACAGCAACACGCCGAGCGGCAACAAGATGCCGACGAGCACGGGAGTCTCGTCGAAGGCCACGGGGTTCTGGAGTAGCGGGGCGCCCGCAAGGGAGGCGACCGCCCACCCTCCCAGAAGAGCGGCGAGAGCCGCACGGATCGGGGCCTGCCGCCTCATCACCGTCCGGCCGAAGCGGCCCTGAAGGCTGCCGGACGAGGCTGCGGCGAATCCGGCCGACAGGAGGAGCCCCACGGGTGTGGCCGCCACGAATCCCGCGTTGGGCCCTTCTAGGAGCACCCCCGGAGTGGCCAGCGCATGCAGTCCCAGGAACCCGGCGCTGGTTAGTAGGGTCAGGGACACCAGGAAGAGTCGGGCATCGGCCCGGTGTCGAGCCGCTTCATTCGTGGCAACGCCCAACCCCACGTTGACCAGTGCTGCTCCCAGCACCAGCCAGAAGTGCGATGGGTGGTGCTCCCAGCGAACGTCCAGCTCTGGGCGGGCCAGGAACAGCGCCAGCCCGGCAAGCGGCAGCGCCAAAAGGAAGGCGGTGACAACCACCGTCAGCATGGCAGGCGCAGGATTCGGGGAGCGCTTCAGCGAGACTCCTCTCTCGACACGGCGCGATTATGAACCCCCACGGACCCCGGCACCTACCCCGCGAGACGCCTGGTGAGGAAAGGTCGACTCCGAGCTTAACCGCGCCTTGACCCGGAAATGCCTCCGGTCTCATAACCCGGAGGTCGCGGGTTCAAATCCCGCCCCTGCAACTAAGGCTGCAGGTCAGAGCCTATTTCTATTGTGCGTCCGACGGCGCTCATGGCTTCTGGACGCGCGTAGGACGCGCGAGCCCTGTTCTGGACCGTCCAAACTCCGCGATCCGGCGGCCGACCGACTGCTCGGATCAGTCGTTTGGGCGGCTTCCAGCGCTGCAATTGTCACGTTTCTCCAGTTGGGTGACCGCAAGCCGCAGGCTCCTGGCCGAACCTTCGGGACACGAACCCGGAGGTCCCCATGCCGATAGGAGCACGACCAAGATGCCCGGACCGGATTGCTCAGCGGGAGGCATTGCGCTTACAATGGAATCTCGACGAGCCCGCGACCAGGACCGTTCCGCAAAGTGGCTGATCATCGCGCACTTCCTGAGCGTAGATGACATCCGCCGGTAGATCGTGACAGCAATCTGATGGACGCGATTTGGACGGACCAGGACAACCATCGACGCGTGACACCGGAACTCGGGGTGTCGGCCGCCTTCGCGATGAGTTTGCGGGCGATCTGAAGTCGTAGATTGGTGTCGGAGAAACCTGCGGCCGATATCGGATCGCTCGGAGCGGCCGAGGTCACAGGAGGGAGACGAGGTGGCTGGGCACAAGATTGGAACGCGCGACGAGTGGCAGGCGGCACTGGATGAGCTGGCGAAGCTCGAGGCGGAACACGCCGAGCGAAACGAGGAGATCAAGAGGAAGCGACTCGAGCTCCCCTGGGTCCCGGTCGACAAGGAGTACGAGTTCGACACCGACGACGGGAAGCAGACCCTCGCCGACCTGTTCGATGGCCGCTCGCAGCTCCTCGCATACAACATCATGTACGGGCCGGATTACGAGGTCGGGGCCTGCCCCGGCTGCTCGAGCCTCGCGGACGGGTTCGACGGCCAGTTGATCCACCTGAACAAGCGCGACGTCACGTTCATCTGCTTCTCGCGGGCACCGATCGACCGCCTGGCCGCCTACAAGAAGCGGATGGGCTGGCAGTTCCCCTACGTCTCGACGTACGGGACCGACTTCCCGTTCGACTTCGGGCTTGCGTTGACCGAAGAGCAGGCACAACAGACCCCTGAGATCAAGGAGATGATCGACAACCCGCCTGGCTGGCTCCAGGAATGGTCAGAGCAGGTTGGCGCGGAGCTCAAGGATGGCCTCCGCGAGAACCCGAGCTACATCGCGTTCGCGCGCGAGAACGGGACCGTCTACCACACCTACACGGTGATGGCGCCCGATCCGTTCGTCGCTCCCTACTTCGACATGCTGCTCGAGCGGACGCCGAAGGCGAAGCCGGAGGAGCCGCGCTCGTGGCGCAAGGACGAGTACCCGTTCTGAGCGCGGGGCGCTCGATCCCGCGGCGGAAACTGACATGATAGGGGGTCCTCACGGATCCCTGAGGATTCCGATGGACCCGCCGGCTCCACGTTCCACCACCATGGCGAGCGCTAAGACAGCGGCGCTGGCGGCGACGCTCGGGCTCGCGTGCGCATCCTGGGTTGTCGCGCTTCGCCGGATGAACGGGATGGACATGGGCGTTGCGACCGAACTCGGTTCGTTCGCGTACTTTGTCGGTCTCTGGGCTTCGATGATGGCGGCGATGATGCTGCCGGGTGCGGCTCCGGCAGTCCTGAGACGCGCCCGTGCCAGCGATCGTGTGCGCGCCGTGCCGCTGTTCGTCGGGTCGTACCTTGCCGTCTGGACATTGGTGGGCGTAGCCGTGTATGGGTTGTACCGGCCGCACGGGACTTTCGTGGCCGGCGCGGTTGCGATCGTGGCAGGTGTCTACGAGTTCACGCCGCTCAAGCAGCACTTCCGCCGGCGCTGCCGGGAGAGCGTCCGCTCTGGTTTCGAGTTCGGTGTCCACTGTGTCGGCTCGAGCATCGGACTGATGCTGATGCTGGTGGCCCTGGGCGTCATGAGCGTCACGTGGATGTCCGTGATCGCCGTTCTCGTCCTCGCCCAGAAACTCCTGCCCCCGAGAACCGCCATCGATGTGCCGCTGGCGCTGGCGATCGTAGGACTTGGAATCGTGATCGTCCTCGCGCCCTCGTCGGTTCCCGGACTCATGCCATCGATGTGATCGTCATCGGTCGCGCCCAAGCCAAGCTGTTATGACGACAAGAAAGGAGAGACAATGACCGATCACAAGATCGGAACACGTGAAGAGTGGCTTGCGGCTCGGCTGGAGCTGCTCGATGCGGAGAAGGAGCTGACGCGGCGCAGCGATGAGCTGGCGCGGCGGCGGCAGGAGCTTCCCTGGGTCCGCATCGACAAGGAGTACCAGTTCGAGACAGATGAGGGGACAGCGTCACTCGCCGATCTCTTTAGGGGACGTTCGCAGCTCCTCGTCTACCACTTCATGTTCGGGCCCGACTACACGGCAGGGTGTCCGGCCTGTTCGTCGATCGCCGACGGCTTCGACGGCTTCGCCGTCCACCTGGCGAACCACGACGTCACCCTCGGCGTCGTGTCGCGGGCTCCACTCGAGAAGCTGCAGGCGTATAAGCGCAGGATGGGATGGAGCTTCCCCTGGGCGTCGTCGTTCGGGAGCGACTTCAACTACGATTTCAACGTCTCGTACACGGATGAGCAGCAACAGTCGGGAGCCGTCGAGTACAACTTCCGCACAATGGACGTGGGGGCGTCGCTGGAGGCCGGTAGGGAGGGGCCGCTCGCCGAGTGGGCTGCCACCACCGGCACGGACTGGGCGACGTATACGCAGGAGGCTCCCGGTATGAGCGCGTTCGCGCTCGAGGACGGCGTCGTCTACCTCACCTACTCGGCGTACGCCCGCGGAGTGGACGGTCTCTGGGGCATGTACCAATGGCTCGACCGGGCACCGCGAGGGCGAAACGAAACGCGTACTGACAACGCCCCTCTCAGTTGGTTCCGTCGACATGACGAGTACGACAGCGCCTGACGCGTGCGTGCGGAGGGCATCGTCGAGCGCCATCAGCGCCCGTCGATGTGACAGAGAGGTTTTGACCAACCCTCGCTAACAGCGACGGATGCGCACTTCTACCTTCGACGCGGACCTCGAGGATTCTGCGCCGAGTTCAGCTAAGAATGTCCGTGCTTCGAGCCCCTTGTCCCCGACACCGCCTCCCGCCTTTCGAAGTCGATGTCACAGGCGTTGGCCTCCATCCATCCCCAGGCAGGGAGGAGACATGGGCAAGCGAACCGAGTATCCGCACTGGACCTTTTCATTCGCCGATGTGATGACCCAACGACGTCGAGGGGGCCCAGGTCTCTTTACTCAGAGTTCTTCCAGGCCTGCTTGCTCGCAGGCCGCGGGGAGGCCGCAGAATGAACAGGACGGAGCCGGAACGCATAAGAACCATCGGAGCCCGGTGAACGCCCGGACCAGGATGTTCATGAATTCTGCAGGTGACCGGCGTCGTTCTCGACGGACAGCTCACGGTCGTCGGCCCGCCAGCGTCGGGGCCGTCCGGATGGTGACGGCCGCTACTGGACCCGGCGAGATCGTGTCGAACGTCTACCTCGGGGAGCACCTCCACGACGAGCAGGAGGGGGTCTACGCGGCGCTCGGGATGCGCGCGACGCGCGAGAGCCGGCCGACGAAGGAGTACCCGCGAGGGCAGGAAGTCTACCTCCTGCGCTTCGGCGAGGGGTTCGCCTGATCGACGCCGCGGCGCTCCGGGCGTTCGGGGAAGGCGGGTGGCCAAAGCCGTGTCTGGATTCCGGTTGAGGATAACGGCCCCGGCGAGCCTCGGCCTTGACCCGTCCCAGGGTGCTGATCAGTCCAGCTTTGTGACTCCCTGTTGCAGGAGTTCATTGTGATCAAAGGGTCGAAAAAATCGGTGCAGGTCAAAGGCATCGATAGTCGGTTGGTGCCCCCGGCAGGATTCGAACCTGCGCCCCTGGTTCCGGAGACCAGTGCTCTATCCCCTGAGCTACGGGGGCCGCTCGCGCCCATCGTAGCAACCGCGGCTCCTCCCTCGGGGCCGTTGCTATGATGCGCTGACCGCCCTTGGGGAACGACGCGCGCGTGCGGGTCCTAGTGGCCGACGACGACCCGGTGATCCTCCGGCTCATCGAGGTCAACCTGGCGCTGGAGGGCTTCGAGGTCGAGACGGCGAGCGGGGGGGAGGATGTCATCACCAAGGCCGGACAGGTCGAACCGGATGTGATCCTCCTTGACGTCATGATGCCCGGGGTGACCGGCTGGGACGTGGCCGCCCGGCTCAAGGCGGATGGCGCCACCGCCCACATCCCGCTGGTGTTCCTGTCGGCCCGGACCCAGGAGGAGGACAAGCGCAAGGGGGAGGAGCTGGGCGTGGCCGCCTACGTCAGCAAACCGTTCGACCCGGTCGAGCTCGTAGCGACGATCCGGCGGCTTGCCGGCCGGGCCTGACGGCGGGCCGATGATCGAGCTGGAGCTGGCCAGGCTCGTCCGTGCCGCCGTCAAGGGCGTCCGGGAAGACCTCGACGTCGACATCCCCGAGGTCGAGATCACGCGGCCCCGCCAGAAGGAGCACGGCGATTACGCCACGAACGTGGCCCTGGCGATCGGCGCCGCGGCCGGGCGGAACCCCCGCGAGGTGGCTGAGGCTCTGGTGCGCCACCTCCCGGAATCCGATTTGGTGACTCGGGCCGAGGTGGCCGGCCCCGGCTTCATCAACTTCACGCTGGCTCACGGTTGGCTGTACGCCGCCCTGGAGGAGATCCGGCGGCTCGGCCCTCGCTACGGCCGTAGTGAGGCCGAGGAGCCCCAGCGTCTGCAGATCGAGTTCGTCTCCGCGAATCCGACGGGTCCTCTCCACGTAGGGCACGCGCGCAACGCGGTCCTGGGAGACGCGCTGGCGAACGTCATGGAGGCGGCGGGCCATGCCGTCGAGCGTGAGTACTACTACAACGACGCCGGCCGGCAGATGGAGCTCTTCACCGCCTCGGTGGAGGTTAGGTACCTGGAGCTCCACGGGCGAAGCGCGATCTTCCCGGAGGAGGGGTACCCGGGCGATTACATCGCCGAGCTCGCCGCGGACCTCGCCACGGAACACGGTGATGCGCTGGTCGACCTGCCGCCCGTCGAGCGCACGGCCCGCATCAAGGAGGAGGCCGAGCGACGGGTCTTCGAGTGGATCCGGCGCACCCTGGATCGATTCCGGGTGCGATTCGACTCGTGGTTCTCGGAGCGATCGCTGCACGAGTCGGGCGAGATCGACAGGGTCGTGTCAAAACTGCGGGAGTCGGGGCATGCCTACGACCAGGACGGTGCGGTGTGGTTCCGATCCACGGAGTTCGGCGACGACAAGGACCGGGTTCTGATCCGTAGCAACGGACGGCCGACGTACTTTGCGGCGGACTGTGCGTACCTGCTCCATAAGTTCGGACGGGGGTTCGATCACCTGGTCTACGTATGGGGTGCGGACCACCACGGGGATGTGGTCCGGGTCAAGGGGGCCGCCCAGGCGCTCGGGTTCGATCCCGAGGCGGTAGAGCTCCTCCTCTACCAGTTCGTGTCCTTCACTCGGGGTGGCCGGCCCGTGCCCATGAGCAAGCGCACCGGCGACGTGATCACCTTGGACGAGCTTCTCGACGAGGTCGGTACGGACGCGGCTCGGTACACGCTCCTGACGCGATCCAACGACACGCGCATCGAGTTCGACATCGAGCTCGTTACGCTGCAGACGATGGATAATCCGGTGTACTACGTACAGTACGCGCACGCCCGCATCGCCAGCCTGATCCGTTACGCGGAGGAGCAGGGCACGGCGATGGCCCCCTTCGAGGATGTCGATCCGAAGGAGCTCGTTCACGAGACCGAGCTCGACCTCATCCGGAAGCTCGCCGACCTGCCGGAGCAGGTCCGGGTGGCGGCCGCGCTCCGGGCCCCGTACCGCCTCACCCGCTACGCGGAGGAGCTGGCCGCCGACTTCCACCGTTTCTACACGGAGTGCCGCGTGGTCACCGAGGACGCCTCGCTGACCCAGGCCCGGCTCCATCTCGCCGCGGCCACGAAGCGGGGGATCGGCAACGTGCTGGCACTCCTGGGGGTCTCCGCGCCGGAGACCATGGGGCGGCTGGAGGACGAGGGATGAACCGGCCTCAGGACGCCGGCCCGGATCCGGATGCCCCCCTACCGGATGGAGTCGAGATAAGACCGGCTCGACCCGCCGACGCCCGCGACGCACTCCGGCTGTTCGCCGACGTGGCGGCTGAGGCTCGGTACATACGCACAGAGGACGTGCGGTGGACCGCCCGCGAGATGCGGAAGCGCTATCGGGACTCGTGGACCACGGAAGCGGCGTCGATAGTGGCCGTGGCCGACGAGCGAGTGATCGGCAACCTCGGCGTGGCCCGGGAGGCGCACCCGGTGACCCGGCACGTAGCCTCGCTCGGCATGCTCGTGGCCGGAGACTGGCGGTGCCGGGGCGTGGGGTCGGCCCTCCTGGCCGAGGTGTTCCGGTGGGCCCGGTGGGCCGGGGTGGAGAAGCTCGCGCTGACCGTCTACCCCGACAACGACCGGGCCCGGCGCCTCTACGAGAAGTTCGGCTTCGTCGAGGAGGGCCGGCTCGTCGGACACTCGAAGAAGCGGCACGGTTACGACGACGAGATCGTCATGGGACGGTGGCTGTGACCGGACGCGTGGGCATCGGCATGCTGGGGTGCGGGACCGTGGGGACGGCGGTGCTCCGCCTCCTGGATGAGCACGGGGAGGATGTCCTGCGCAGGGCGGGCCGACCGCTGGAAGTGATCCGGGTCGCGGTTCGGGACCTGTCTCTCGACCGGGACGTGGCGCTCCGCGTGGAGCGGTTCACGGACGACCCGTTCGAGGTGGTGACGTCCGAGGACGTCCACGTGGTTGTGGAGCTGATGGGTGGGATCGAGCCGGCCCGCTCGGCGATCCTGGAGGCCCTGCGTCTGGGCAAGCGGGTGGTGACGGCGAACAAAGAGCTGCTGGCCACCCACGGCCCCGAGCTCTTCGAGGCGGCCGCGGCCACCGGGGCCGGCCTGCACTTCGAGGCCGCGGTGGCCGGGGGCATCCCGTTGATCCGGCCGCTGATCGAATCCCTTCCCGGGGAGCGCCTGACCCGGCTGCTGGGGATCGTCAACGGGACCACGAACTTCGTCCTCACCAGGATGACGGAGGACGGGAGCGCGTTCGACGACGCGCTGGCGGAGGCCCGGCGCCTCGGGTACGCGGAGCGGGACCCCTCGGACGACCTCGACGGGTTCGACGCCGCCGCGAAGTGCGCCATCCTGGCGTCCATGGCTTTCGACACTAGGGTCGTGCTCGAGGACGTCTATCGGGAGGGGATAGCGGGGGTGTCGCCCGAGGACATCGAGTTCGCCCGCCGGCTCGGCTACGTGGTGAAGCCCCTGGCAGTGGCGGAGCTGGAGGGCGGAGAGGTCGCGGCCCGGGTCCACCCCGCCATGGTGCCGGAGGACCATCCGCTGGCCGCCGTCCGGGAGGCCTTCAACGCGGTGTTCGTGAGCGGGCCGAACGTGGGCGAGCTGATGTTCTACGGGCGGGGAGCCGGCGGGGCGCCCACCGCGGTGGCGGTGGTGGGCGACCTGGTCACGGCGGCTCGGCTGGCCGCCGAGGGCCGCCCCGGTGTGGCCTTCCCCTCGGAGCGGAGGCGGGGGATCCGGCCCATGGAGCGTATGGAGTCTCAGTACTACCTCCTGCTAGACGTGGCCGATCGGCCCGGCGTGCTGGCCCAGGTGGCGGGAGCGTTCGGCAAGCACCGGGTCTCGATCCGGTCGGTGTGGCAGGAGGGACGGGGAGACGAGGCGCTGCTCGTGCTGATCACGCACCGGGCCAACGAGGGCGACCTCCGGCGCACGGTGGAGGATCTCCGATCCCTCGACGTGGTTGTGGAGGTCCGCAGCGTTATGCGGGTCGAGGGGGAAGAGTAGTGGCCCGGCTCTGGCGAGGGGTGATCGAGGAATACCGGGAACGCCTGCCGGTCACCGGGGACACTCCCATCGTCACCCTCCTTGAGGGCGGCACGCCGCTGGTGCCGTCAGAGCGGCTGTCGGAGGAGACCGGCTGTCTCGTGTACCTGAAGTACGAGGGGACCAACCCGACAGGCTCGTTCAAGGACCGGGGAATGACCGTGGCCGTGTCGCGGGCGGTCGAGCACGGCGCCGAGGCCGTAGTGTGCGCCTCGACGGGGAACACCAGCGCGTCCGCGGCGGCGTACGCGGCTCGGGCCGGCCTAGCGTGCGCCGTCCTGGTCCCGAAGGGGGGAGTCGCCGCCGGCAAGCTGGCTCAGGCGCTGGTGGCCGGGGCCCGGGTCCTGGAGATCGACGCGGGCTTCGACCGGGCGCTCCGGCTCAGCCGCGAGCTGGCCGATCGCCACCGGATCACCCTGGTCAACTCGGTGAACCCCGACCGGATCCAGGGGCAGAAGACGTGCGCGTTCGAGATCTGCGACGCGCTCGGCCGGGGCCCGGACCTCCACCTCGTTCCCGTGGGCAACGCCGGGAACATCACCAGCCACTGGCTCGGCTACCGGGAGGAGCGAGAGGCCGCCCACATCGAGCGGCTCCCCCGGCTGTTCGGCTTCCAGGCGGCCGGGGCGGCGCCGATCGTCCTCGGCGAGCCGGTGGAGCGGCCGGAGACCGTGGCCAGCGCGATCCGTATCGGCAACCCCGCCTCCTGGAAGCCGGCGGTGGAGGCCGCGTCGGAGTCAGGCGGCGAGATATTGGCGGTGACAGACGATGAGATCCTGACGGCGTACCGGGACGTGGCCGCCGAGGGGCTGTTCGGCGAGCCGGCCTCGGCGGCCTCGGTGGCCGGTCTGCGCCTGCTGGCACGGACCGGCGTCCTGGACCGGGGGGCCGTGGTCGTCTGCGTCCTCACCGGCCACGGGCTGAAGGACCCCGGGACCGCGATGGAGTCGGTCGGGGGCCCGGTGAGCGTCTCCGCCGACGTCGAGGCCGTGGCCGAGGTCCTGGGGCTGTAGTCGATGCGGGTGGAGGCTCCGGCGACGGTGGCCAACCTCGGCCCGGGATTCGACGCCCTGGCCATGGCCGTCGACCTCTGGAACGAGGTGGAGGCCGACACCGACGCCGCCCCCGCCGTCACGGTCGTGGGGGAGGGGGCCGGGGAGCTACCCGAGGACGCCTCGAACCTGGTATTTCGGGCCATGGCCTGGCTGGCCCGGGAAGCCGGCGGCTCTCTCCCCCCGTTCGCCCTCCGGTGCCGGAACCGGATCCCGCTGGAGCGGGGGTTGGGCTCCTCGGCGGCCGCCGTGGTCAGCGGGCTTGTGCTGGCCGACCGGCTACTGGGGACCGGCCTGGACCCCGACCGCCTCCTTGAGGTGGCCGTGGACATCGAGGGGCATCCCGACAACGTGGCGGCCTGCCTCCGTGGGGGCGCCGTGATCGCCTACCTATCGCGGTCGGGATGGCGGGCCGAGCCCCTCACGCCCCATCCGGACCTCCGGCTCGCGGTCCTGATCCCCGAGCACGAGCGCTTTCCCACCGCGGACGCCCGGCGGGTCCTCCCCCGTGAGGTGCCCCTGGCCGACGCGGCGTTCAACGCGGGACGGGCCGCGCTGGCGGTCCTGGCGCTTACCGAGCGGCCGGCCCTCCTCCCCGAGGCCCTGGAAGACAGGCTCCACCAGCAACGGCGGCTGCCGCTCGTGCCCGGCGCCAGGGCGCTGTTCGAGGAGCTTCGGGCCGCCGGGGTGACTGTGTGCGTGGCCGGAGCCGGGCCTGCGCTGCTGGCGTTCGAGTCCGACGGCCTCGAGGTGCCCGACCTCGGCCCCGGGTGGAGGGTCCTCAGGCTCCAGCCCGCAGGGAAGGGTGCCGATGTCCGTGACGAGCCGCGTTGAGCAACCACGACCCCACCCCTAGACTGGACGGGATGCCCGAACACGAGGGGCTGCTCGACCCCGAGACGTTCCCGTCCACCCCCGTCCCCCGCGTTCCCGTCGTATCGGACCTCCCGGGCAAGGTCCTGGCGGTCAAGGAGGGGGAGACGTTCCTCTACTCGGACATCGAGGGGAACCTGGACGACCGCGTGGAGCTCGGGTTGGGCCTATACCACATGGACACCCGGTTCCTGTCGCACCTCCGACTGCGGATCGCCGGGCGGGACCCCATCCTGCTGTCCTCTTCCGCGGAGCGCGTCTACGTCTCGCACGTCGACCTCACCAACCCGGACCTGTACGAGGAGGATCGGCCCGCGATCGGTCAGCACACCCTGAACATCCGCCGGATCCGGGCGATCCGGGGTCGGCTGTACGAGCGGATCCGAATCAAGAACTACAACCCCCACCCGGTAGACGTGGATCTCGACCTCACGTTCGGGGCCGACTTCGCGGATCTCTTCGAGGTGCGTGGGCTGACGCGGGAGACCCGAGGCACGTACGACCCTCCCACGACGAGCGAGCGGTCGATCGAGTTCGGGTACGTGGGGGAGGACCGGGTCCGGCGGCGGACCCGCATCGAGTTCGGGGTCCGCCCGTCCCGGGTGGAGGTCCGCGGCGACCTGGTGCAGGCGTGGTTCTCCGTGCACCTCCCGGCCCACGAGACCACCACGATCCCGCTCGTGGTCGAGCCGGTGGTGGAGGAATCCTATCCTCCGCCCGGCGACTTCGACGAGGTCGTGCATTCCCTGCGGCACGGCTACGAGGACTGGGAGCGGGAGTCCGCGCAGATCCGGACCGACAATGAGGTGTTCGACCAGCTCCTGACGCGAGGGCTCCGCGACCTCCGGGCCCTGTACACGGACCTGGACGGCGCCGGGATCATCGCCGCGGGGATCCCCTGGTACGTAGCGATCTTCGGGCGGGACACGATGATCACCTCGCACCAGATGCTGATGCTGTCGTCAAGGCCGGCCCGGGAAAGCCTGCAGGTCCTGGCGGGGCTCCAGGGCTCCAAGGTCGACGACTGGCGGGACGAGGAGCCCGGGAAGATCCTCCACGAGATCCGGAAGGGGGAGCTGGCCCGTTCGGGGCACATCCCGCATACGCCCTACTACGGATCCGTCGACGCGACACCGTGGTTCCTGATCCTCCTGGCGCAGTACTTCCGGTGGACGAACGACCTCGGGTTCGTAAAGGAGCTCCTGCCGGCGGCCGAGGCCGCCCTCGAGTGGATCGACCGCTACGGCGACGCCGACAACGATGGGTTCGTCGAGTACCGATCGCGCTCGCCACGCGGCCTGCGCAACCAGGGGTGGAAGGACGCGCACGACTCGGTGATCCACACGGATGGACGGATCGCCGAGCCGCCCATCGCGCTGGCCGAGGTCCAGGCCTACGTGTACATGGCCAAGGTCCGGATGGCCGACGTCTACGGCGCGCTGGGGGACTTCGAGCGGGCGGTTCGCCTCAAGGATCAGGCCACCGTCCTGCGCCGGCGCTTCCACGAGGCGTTCTGGATGGAGGAGGAGGGGTTCTTCGCCGGGGCGCTCGACGGTGACAAGCAACAGGTTAAGACGATCGTGTCGAACCCGGGGCACGGGCTGTACTGCGGGATCGTGGACGACCGCCGTGCCGAGGCCGTGGCCCGGCGCTTGTTCGAGCCCGACATGTTCTCGGGCTGGGGGATCCGGACGATGAGCAAGAAGGCGGCCGGCTATAACCCGATGAGCTACCACAACGGCACGGTCTGGCCGCACGACAACGCCCTCATCGCTGCCGGCCTGAAGCGATACGGGTTCCTCGATGCCACCAATCGCATCGCCACCGCCATGTTCGAGGCGGCGCAGTACACGGACTACATGCGGCTTCCCGAGCTCTTCTGCGGGTTCACCCGGCGGGCCCCCAGCCCGCCGGTCCAGTACCCGGTGGCCTGCTCCCCCCAGGCCTGGGCTGCGGGTGCCCCGTTCCTGCTTCTCCAGGGCATGCTGGGGATCTCCGCGGTCGCGCACGAGAACGTGCTCACGGTCAACAAGCCTCACCTGCCTCCGTGGCTGAACGAGGTCGAGGTCCGCAACCTCAGGGTAGGGGACAGCACGCTCTCGCTGGTGTTCCGTCGGGAGGGCGAGACCACGGGATTCTCGCTCCTGTCCCGCGACGGCGACGCGCGCGTGGTGATGGAGGAGTAGTACCCACTACCTGATGCACGGCCCGGTGGAGACCGGCGCCGTGCGCCCTCGGGCCCTGTCGATCTCCGGCTCCGTCTCGGCCGCGGTGAGGGCATAGCCGACGTCGTCCTCGGTGGTCGAGGCGGCGAAGACCACCCCGGCCACGTCGCCGTCGGTGGTCACGAAGGGGCCACCCGAGTTCCCTGGTCGAACGAGCGCCTGTAGCTCGTACACCTGGCGGCGAACCACCGATTCCCCGTAGATGTCCCGGCCGATGGCGAACAGGCTCCGGCGGACCGCCGCCGCGGACCCCGTGAGGTCCCCGCCGCCGGGGTAGCCGAGGACGGCGCCCTCCGCGCCGCGCTCGAGGGCGTCGGGATCGACCGGCAGGGCCTCGCCGGGCGCGGATTCCGGTCGGAGCACCGCGATGTCCAGGTCCGGGTCGAAAAGGATCGTGGCGGCCCCCACCGAGCCGAGGTCCCGGTGCTGGACCTGGATGACGGTCGTCCCCGCCACTACGTGGGCGTTCGTTACGACCAGGCCCCCCTCGACCATGAACCCGCTGCCTTCCTGGATCCGGCCGCAGGCCTCGCCGACGATCCGTACGGTGCTCTGGTCGGCGGCGTCGAATGCCCGCCTGGCCTCCGCCTCGGTGGGTCCCCGAACAGGACCGGCCGGCGCCGGGGGGAGGCCGGCGAAGACCTCGGGGAACCCGAAACGATCGAAGAAACCTCGGACCTGGGCCAGGAGCGACGGCGGGCGGGGGAGGACGGAGTCGATGGCCCGCACGATCGCCGAGCCGCGGATCTGGCGAGACACGACGGGGAATGGGCCCTGGACGAGGTTGAAGGCCAGGAACCACACGGTCAGGAGCGCCGCGCCGCCGGCGATCACCGACCCGGCCCCCGCATCCACCGGGTCCAACCGGCTCCGGCGGGCCGCGGCCCACACCCGCCGGCCGGCGAGCCACCCCAGGGCGTCGCCGACGGCCGCCAGGAGAAGCAGGGTGAGCAAGGCCGCCGCGGCCTGGGCGAAGGGGTCGCGGGCCAGCCCGGCGACCCGGGGAGCGAGCACGGCCCCGATCACCAGGCCGCCGATCAGGCCCGAGTACGTGAGCAGCTGCAGGGCTGCCCCGCGCCGGAACCCGGTGACGAGCGAGAGGACCAGCAAGCCGAGGACGACCCAGTCGAGGGCGTTCACCGCGGCCATCCTCCCGCACGGGTGCGATGAGTGACAGGCGCGGCGGCCTCGCGTAGCCTGGCACGGTGCGCGGCACGCCCGTCCCCGCCGCTACAGCGCTGCTCGCGGTCGCCCTCCTGGCCCCGCCCGCGGCCTCGGATCCGACGCCCGTTCCAGGGCCGACCGCCTCCCCCGGACCCCCGGCGCGCCTGGTGGCGGCGCCGTGCACGATCGAGGGCACCGACGGCGACGACGTGCTTATCGGCACGCCGGGACCGGACGTCCTGTGCGGGCACGGCGGCGACGACATGCTCCAGGGGCTCGAGGGCGACGACGTGCTCGACGGCGGCGACGGACTCGATACCGCCGTATTCGACCTGGCGCCCTGCTGCATCCGGGCGGACCTGGCGGCGGGGATCGCCGCCGGCGCGGGGACCGATCAGCTCCTGAGCGTCGAACACCTCACCGGCTCGCCGGGCGACGACGTGCTGCGTGGCGACGGCGGCCCCAACCTTCTCTCCGGGCTCAGTGGCACCGATCTCCTCTACGGCGGGGAAGGGGACGACTCCCTGCTTGGCGGGGACGGGGACGACTACCTCCTCGGCGAGGGCGGGACGAACGCGATCGACGGCGGCAACGGAGCCGACGTCTGTCCGGAGGGGACCGGCCTCTCCTGCGTGCCCACCTCGATGGGGGACCCGAACGACACGCGCGGGATCCTCGACGTTCGTCACGTCACGGCCACGCTAGGGGTGAGCCCCTCGACGTGGCGGATCGGGACGTTCGGCCGGGCCTCCAAACGTCGCCTGTGGGACGAGGGGTACTTCGTGGTTTCCTTCGACAGCCGGGGGGACTCGGGGTTCGACTTCCACGTACTTGTGAAGTCCTCGGGACGGCGGATGCGGGCGCTGATCCTTCGGGAGGGCGGCCGGCAGGCGATCGGCAGGGCCGGAGCGGGGCGTCCCGGCGGGCGAGCCGTGCGTGTGCGCGTGGCTCCGGAGCGCCTGGAGATCCCGCCCGAGCGGGCGTACTTCCGGTGGTCCGTTCGGTCGATCCTCACGGGCCGGCGGTGCCGTCCGTGCGTGGACGTGGTCCCGGCGGCGGGCGAGGGCGCTTTCCCCCAACCCTGGCCCTAGGCCCGGTCCCGCCGGAGGATGCGGCCCGCCCGAAGGAGGAGGACGCCGGCAAGCGCCACCCCCACGCTCGCCAGGAGCGCAGGCACCGCGTCCCCGGGGCCGAACGAGGGGACCGGCGACGAGGCCAACGCGGCGGCGGCCAGACCCGCGATGGCCAGGTTCCTGGACAGGATGGCCCTTACGCTACGAGAGCCGACCCGGCCGAAGCAGCCGCACGGCAGACGGTCGCCCTCGGTTCGGGCGGCCCGCAGGACCGCCCCGGAGAACCCGAGCAGGAGGACCAGGGCCAGGCCGGCGCCGAGATCGGTGGCCCCGGCGAGGATCGAGGCCAGGACCGCCGCCTCGGCCAGGGGGACGGCGAACGCGGCCGCCCCGTAGAGCGGCCTCGGGATCCGGTAGGCGGTCAGCGCCCGGCGCCAGGCTCCCCACCGAAGCGCCTTGGCCGCGGCGGCCAGGCCGAACACGGCCGCCAGGGCCAGGGCCGGCGCCGTCGTTACCCTGCCGGTGTCGGTCGAGGCCATCGAGGCTGCTGAGGCCGCCCCCACGACCACGATCGCGCCCAGGGCCACGCCGTTCAGGACCCGGATCCCCGGCCGGACGGCCAGGCGCTCCAGAGAGTCCGTGAGCGCCCCGACGTCCGCTCGCTCGGCGGATAGCCACGCAACGCCCACCGCCAGCGACCGGGCCAGACCGAAGGCCCCCACGGCCGCGGCGGCCGGTACCGGATCCCCCGAAGCCAGCGAGGCCGCGCCCACGGCCACGAGCGTGCCGTGCCGGAGGTGCGTGGCGAAGCCGACCCCGAGGCCCAGGCCGTACAGCGCGGCCGCCGACCCCGGCGAGAATGCGGATCTCCACCACTCCGGCACCTGCCGCCGGAGCTCCGGGACGGGGACCGGGAGGCCTGCCAGCTCTCGCAGTGAGTACGCTGCGGCCACCCCGATGACGGCGACGGCGCCGAGGACCCCCCACGGCGCTCCGAGCGCCATCCCCGCGGCGCCGAGGGCCGCGCCCAGCATGGCGGCGGAGAAGGTCGCCCCGAGGACATGGATGCCAAGGACCCCCGCCCACCTCGCTCGCCGGCCCCCGTGGACCACGGGGGTGATGGTCTGGGCCATCGACAGCCCTCAGGGGCTGAACAGCGTGGAAAGCCCGGCCACCACGGAGGCGGCCACGACCGCCGCGAGGAACGGTCCGCTCAGCACGGCACCTTCGTGTCCCGGTACGTGATGCAGAACACGCGGCGGCCACCGTGGCAGTAGCCGGTCAGGGAGGCGTCGCCGTTTATCCGCGTGTGTGACCTCGAGCAGCAGTCCACCACCACCCGGATCCGGCCGCCGCAGCACCGGCTCCACGTCCCCTCCAGGACCACAGGCCGGGTGAACGGATAGCGGTCCGGCACCCACTGATCGCAGATCTTGCGGCGCCGCTGGGACGTCGACGTGTACAGCACGCCGTCGTCGTCGACGGGGTAGCCGTGCACGGGGTGGACCGGATACCCGAACCTGTCGATACGCGTCTGCGGGAAGTAGGGGTGAGGACAGGACCCCGTGGTGAAGATGTGGCCGCAGATGTGGTACGCCTCGGCCCGCCGTCCGTCTAGGGCCGTGGCAACCAGTGCGCCGCCCGCCAGGGCCACCAGGCCCCGGCCCAGCCGGCCCAAGAACGAGCGGCGGCTGGTGCGCCTGGCCAGGGCGACGCCCGAGCGCTCGGCGATGCGGGCAAGCATCAGTGGGCGGGCGCCTCTTCCAGTCGCCGGCGGGCCGTGTCGACCAGGCCCTCGAGCTGCTCGAGGTTGTTGATCGTCCCCTTCGCCCGCACCACGCCCATCCGATCGAGCGCCACGGCGTAGGGGGTGCCGGGGACGCCGTATGCCTGGGCCACGGCCGCGCCGACCACCACCGGAACGCTCGTCCCGCCGTCGGGGACGGCGTCCCGGGGATCCTCGGCGTCGCTCACCAAGAGCGGCCGCATCCCCCCCGCCCCGGCGGCCACCGGGAGTGAGGGAAGGACCTCGCGGCACACCGGGCAGCCCGGAGACACGAAGAGGACGAGCCTGGGCTCATCCGGACCGCCGACCGTGAGCGGGCGGCCGTCGAGGTCGTGGGAGTCGATGGGCTCGGGCGCCTCTCCGAGGGGAGGGCCCTCCTCGTCGAGCTCGAGGGCGCCCCGCGGCCCCAGGCGGAGGTGAAGGGTGCCGATCTGCCGGGCCAGTGCCAGGGTGAGCAGCGCCAGCGCGACAACCAGCGCCCACAGCACCACGTAGGAGACCAACCACCACCCGCTCATGGGTTCGCGCCAGGCATGGGCGTCGTCCCCGCAGGATACCATCGGCCCCCTGAGCCACCTCCCAAGGTTCGCTCCGATCCTCCTCCTGGGCGCGGTCCTGGTCTCCGGCCCGCCCGCCGAGGCCGCCACGGTCCGGTGGACACCGCTCCCGCCCGCGCCTCTGTCGCCACGGGGCTTCCACGCCGCGGTGTGGACCGGCCGGGAGATGCTCGTGTGGGGCGGGAGCTCGGCGGGGCGCCTGTTCGATGACGGCGCCGCGTACGATCCCGCCGCGGGGTCTTGGCGGCCGATGGCCAGTTCGCCGTTGGCGGCCCGGACAGGCCACGTGAGCGCGTGGACAGGTCTGGAGCTCCTCGTCTGGGGCGGATGCTGCGACCGCGCGGCCGGCGAGCTCGCCGACGGCGCCGCCTACGATCCCCAGCGAGACCGGTGGCGGGACCTTCCGCCCTCGCCGATAGCGGCACGGACCGGGCACACCGCCGTGTGGACCGGCACGGAGCTGCTGGTATGGGGCGGTAATGTGTTCGGTCGCGAGTTCGCCGACGGCGCCGCCTACGACCCCCAGCGCGACCGGTGGCGCCGGCTGCCGGCATCGCCGGCGGAGGCGAGGTTCGGGCACACCGCCGTGTGGACCGGCTCGGAGATGCTCGTGTGGGGAGGGGCCACGGCGACCCGGACCCTCGCCGACGGAGCGGCGTACGACCCGGCGGCGGATTCGTGGCGACCTATCGCCCCCGCGCCGGTCGCCGGCCGCAGCGGCCACACGGCCGTCTGGACCGGCGGCCACCTCACGGTCTGGGGCGGGTGCTGCGACGAGGCCTCGAGCGAGCTCTTCGACGGCGCGGCGTACGATCCCGCGGCCGACACGTGGACTCCCCTCACACCGGGACCGCTGGCACCGCGCCAGCTACACGCCGCGGTGTGGACCGGAGACCAGATGGTCGTGTGGGGCGGCCGGAGCGGACTCGACGGGTATCCGCCGGACGCGGCCTCGTACGCTCCGGTAACCGCGACCTGGTCCCGGCTTCGCCGAGGCGGACTCATCCCCCGGGCGGGACATACCGCCGTGTGGACCGGGGAGGAGATGATCGTGTGGGGCGGATGCTGCACCGCCGAGCAGGTCGGGTTCGCCGACGGCGCCGTCCTGAGTTTCGTCCCGACGCCGCCACCTCCGAGCCCGCCTCCGGCCCCGCCACCGCCTCCGCCCACCACCGCTCCGGCGGAGGAGAACGAGGACGACGGCTCGCTAGTCGTGCCGGTGGCGCTGGCCGCGGTGGTGAGCGTCGCGGTGGCGGGCGCCGCCGCGGCGTGGGTTCGCGGACGTCGCCGGCGGCGTTGATACGCTGGACGGGATGGACCACGGCGCGGGGCACCATCAGGAACACGGCGGTCAGCACGGCGACCACGCTGACCACGGAGACCATGCCACTCAGTTCCGCAGCCGCTTCTGGCTGAGCCTGGTCCTGACCGTCCCCATCGTGGCCTTCAGCGAGATGGTGCAGGAGTGGCTCGGCTTCAGCCTCCCGTCGTTCCCGGGCGACGGCCTGGTGGCGCCCGTCCTGGGCACGATCGTCTTCCTGTACGGCGGCTGGCCTTTCCTGACCGGGGGCCTGCAGGAGGTCCGAACCCGGCGCCCGGGCATGATGCTCCTGATCGCCCTGGCCATCACGGTGGCGTTCGGGGCTTCCGCGGCCACCGCCCTCGGGTTCTTCGACCTCGAGTTCTGGTGGGAGCTCGGCCTCCTGATCACGATCATGCTGCTGGGGCACTGGCTGGAGATGCGGGCCATCGGCCAGGCCCAGGGGGCCCTGGCCGCGCTGGCGGAGCTGTTGCCGGACGAGGCCGAGGTGGTTAGGGACGGCGTCGTGGAGAGCGCGCCGATCGACCACCTCCGGGTCGGCGACCACGTACTCGTTCGCTCCGGCGCCCGGATCCCGGCCGATGGCCGGATCGTCGAGGGCGAGGCGGAGGTCGACGAGTCCATGGTCACCGGGGAGTCCCGGCCGGTGGCGAAGTCCGGAGGCGACGAGGTCGTGGCGGGGACCGTGAGCACCGACTCGGCGATCCGGGTCGAGGTGACCGCGGTGGGGGAGGACACCGCCCTGGCCGGGATCCAGCGTCTGGTGGCCGAGGCTCAGGCTTCCCGATCACGGGCCCAGGTGCTGGCGGATCGAGCGGCCGCGCTCCTGTTCTACGTGGCGGCCTCGGCCGGCGTGGCCACCCTGGCCACGTGGGCGTTACTCGGCCGCCCCGACGACGCCGTGACCCGATCCGTGACCGTTCTTGTCATCGCCTGCCCCCATGCGCTGGGCCTGGCCATCCCCCTGGTGATCTCGATCTCCACCTCGATGTCGGCCCGCGCCGGGATCCTGGTGAAGGACCGGCTGGCGCTGGAGCGGATGCGCCAGGTCGACGTGGTCCTGTTCGACAAGACCGGAACGCTCACGGCGGGGCGGCACGCGGTGGCGGACGTCGCCTCGGTTTCCGGGGATGACGCGGCCGTTCTTCGCCTGGCCGGCGCGGCCGAGGCCGACAGCGAGCACCCACTGGCCAGGGCCATCGTCGCTGCCGCGTCACGGCGGGGCGAGGTGCCTCGGGCCGAGGGGTTCCGATCGCTGACCGGCCGGGGGGTCGAGGCCGTCGTGGAGGGCGCCAAGGTCCTGGTGGGCGGGCCGAACCTGCTCCGGGAGCGGGGCCTGGACGTCCCCGAGTCGATCTCGGCCCGGGTGAGGGAGTGGGAAGCGCGGGGGGCCGCCGTCCTCTCGGTGGTCCGCGACGACGAGGTGGTCGGCGCCGTGGCCCTGGAGGACGAGATCCGGCCGGAGTCCAGGGACGCCGTCGACGAGCTGCACCGGCTCGGTGTCCGCGTGGCCATGATCACCGGGGATGCCCGGCAGGTGGCCGAGTCGGTAGCGGAGCGTCTCGGGATCGACGAGGTGTTCGCCGAGGTCCTACCCGAGGACAAGGACCGGGCCGTGGCCGAGCTCCAGTCGCGAGGGCAGCGGGTGGCCATGGTCGGGGACGGCGTGAACGACGCCCCCGCCCTTGCCCGGGCCGACGTGGGGATCGCCATCGGCGCCGGCACCGACGTGGCCATCGAGTCGGCCGGCGTGGTCCTGGCCTCGGACGATCCCCGAGCGGTGATCGACGTGATCCGCCTGTCGAGGGCCTCGTACCGGAAGATGGTTCAGAACCTCGCGTGGGCGGCCGGGTACAACGTGGTGGCCATCCCGGTGGCGGCCGGCGTGCTGGCCTGGGCCGGCGTCACCCTCGGCCCCGCCGTCGGTGCCATCCTCATGAGCCTCTCCACGATCGTGGTCGCCCTCAACGCCCAGCTCCTCCGCCGGCTGCGGCTCGGCCGCGGCTAAGACCTCTCTCACCCGGGTCTCATCGACGGCTTACCCCCACTGGATACCGTCGTTGGAGATGCGAGAGGAGGAGGTGGAAGCCACATGAGCAGGATCATCATCCTGGTTCTGGCCGGGCTCGTGGCCCTCACGATGCCGGGCTTGTCGGCGGCTGGTGATGACCACCAGGCGCGCCTGAGCCGCGACGACGAGGAGTTCGGGCTGGTCCTGGCCGTCGACGACGACGGCGACGACACGGACACCGGGAACACCGGGAACACCGGGTCCAAGGACAGCCTGGACACCGCCGATCGCTCCCGGTCGAAGGACCGGTCGCGCGACAAGACCGGCGAGCGGAACAGGCCGGACCGGTCGAGGTCGTTGGATCGCTCGCGGGACAGCACCACGGGTCACTCCGGCGGCACCACAACGAACTGATGGAAGCGAACTCACCGGGGGGGAAGGGCGGCGCCATCCGCGTCGCCCCTCCCTCGACTGAGGGGAACGCGATGGCGCAAGAACCGAGCTGGGGGCTCGCCGAGGGCGACGAGATCGCCCCGGGCCTGTCGGCCCTCAGGATGCTGGGACGGGCCCGTCGCTACGAGACCTACCTGGCGTGGCACGACACGATGCTGTCCGTCGTGGTGGTGAAGATCCTCCGACCGGACCGAGCCGCGCACGGGTCGGACCTGGAGGGACTGGCCGCCGAGGCCCGAGCGCTCGACGCGCTCGATCACCCGGTGCTGATGCGTTCCTTCGGGGCGGTGCTGGAGGGGCCGCGGCCGCACCTCGTCCTGGAGTTCCTGGAGGGTCCCCGCCTGTCGACCCTGATCAGGAAGTTCGGCCCGGTCGCCGTGGAGCAGGCCGTCCCCCTAGCCTCTCAGCTCTGCTCGGCCCTGCACTTCATGGGCGTGCGCGACTGGGTCCACCTCGACGTGAAGCCGAAGAACATCATCATGGGCGCCCCGGCGCGCCTGATCGACCTGAGCGTGGCCCATACCCTTGACGAGGCCGCTCGGCTCGACGCCCCCGTGGGCACGGACGCCTACATGGCGCCCGAGCAGTGCGAGCCTGGGGCCCGGGGCACGCCGGGCTCCCCCGCCGACGTGTGGGGCCTCGGCGTGACGCTGTTCGAGGCGCTGACGGGAGATCTGCCGTTCGGAAGGGGTAGCGACGAGGATCGGTTCCCCCAGCTGCACCGGGATCGGCTCCCGTTCCCCGACGAGGTGCCCCACCAGTTGGCCGAGATCGTGGAGTCGTGCATGGTGGCCGAGCCCTCGGCTCGTCCCAACGCTCGTGATGTCTCCGAGGCCCTCGAGCCGCTCCTGGCGGCGCTTCCCACCCGTCCGATCATCGGACGGCTGAAGCCGCGGATGCGCTAGGGAGGGTGAGACCCATCTCATGTCCTCCTCACGGCCATCTCACCGAGGGGACCGAGGATATGGGAGGACGACGAGGAAGGAGGGAACGATGAACAACGGACGACTGGCGGTGATGGGACTGGCCGCGGCGTTGGGCATCGGCACCACCGCGGCGGTGCTCGACTACCGGAGCGACGCTCGCACTGGCTCGCTCGTGGAGCTGGCCGGCGACGACCTCCAGGCCAAGCCCCGCGAGGACGGCGAGGCCGAGGTGGTCGTCGAGGAGGACGACGCGGGTGCCGGGGACGACAGCGACCCCAACACCACCACTCGCGGCGGCAAGGGTACCGGCGGCAAGACCACCGGGGGCCAGCGCGGCGACACGACACAGAACGACACAACCCGCGGCGGCAAGGGCACCGGCGGCAAGACCACGGGTGGCCCCGCGAACGACACCACCCAGTCGGTCACCGGCGGTGGCGGCGGTGGTGGCGGCGGGTTCGTCGGCACCGACACCGGCGGCGGCGGCGGGGGCGGCAGCGGCAGCGCCTCCGGCGGCGGCTCCAGCTAGCCCGCTGTCCGAACCGTCACGAGAGGGGCCCCCATTTGGGGGCCCCTCTCCGTGAGAGAAGCATGAGATGGTTCTCATGCTTCTCTCATCTCACTCTCCGAGGAGGCGAGCACCCTGGAGGATGTGAGTGCCAGGATGGTGACGACGTTCGTGGCCTTGGCCCTGACAGCGGGGGCCGTGGCCGGGTTCCTGTACACGTCTCTGCGATCGCCAGCGCCGACCACGGTGCCCCCGATCGTCCTCGAGGAGGAGCAGGATGAGAGACGCGACGATCAGGAGCGAAGCGGTGGCGGCGGCGGGGGCTCGCGGGGGGGTGGCTCCTCCGGTGGTTCCGGCGGCGGCGAACCCGTCGGAGGATCGACCGGTGGTGGCGGTGGCGCCCAGCCGGCCGCACCGCCGCCCCCCGCACCCGCGGGTCAGGACGATGACGATGAGCCCGACGACGACGGCCCCGACTCCGACGACGGCGGCGATGACACGGACGACTGAGCCCTCGTCGGCCCGGGTCCGGTGGGGGGTCCGCTCCCGGATCCTCGTCTGGTACGTCGTGCTGATGACCGCGGCCATCGCCGCATCCGTCCTGGTGGTCCGCCGGGTGCTGACCGTCCAGGTCGACCGCCGGATCGACGCGTCCCTCCAGCAGGAGACCGACGAGCTCCGTCGTCTGGCGCGGGGCCGTGACCCGGAGACCGGCGACCTGTTCCGGGGCGACGTCCGGCGGATCTTCGAGGTGTTCCTTCGGCGCAACATCCCGGTCCGGAACGAGGCGTACGTGACGTTCCTGGACGGCCAGCCCCATCTCCGGCGACCCGAGAACGTCCCGTACCGCCTCGACACGGATCCAGGGCTGACCGCCAGATGGGGAGCGCTCACATCCCCCGAGCGAGGCCGCATCTCGGATACGCCGGGGGGGACCATCGACTACCTGGCGGTCCCGCTCCAGACCGGCACCGAGGTCAGGGGCGTGTTCGTGGCGGCATTCTTCCGCGACCTGGAGTTGCGCGAGAACGACGCGGCCGTGTGGGGGGCCGTGGGTGTCGGTCTGGTCACGCTGCTCGTGGGCTCTCTCCTGGCGTGGCGGGTCGCCGAGGGCGTCCTCCGGCCGGTCCGGGTGGTGACCGGCACGGCCCTGTCGATCACCGAGGGCGACCTCACCAGGAGGATCCGGGTCACCGGCCACGACGAGATCGCCACCCTGGCCACCACGTTCAACGAGATGCTGGATCGCCTGGAGGAGGCCTTCGCCACCCAGCGCGGGTTCGTGAACGACGCCGGGCACGAGCTGCGCACGCCGATAACCGTGATCCGGGGGCACCTGGAGCTGCTCGATGAAGACCCGGAGGATCGACGGAAGACGCTCGAGCTCGTGATGGACGAGCTCGACCGGATGCAGCGGATCGTGAACGACCTGCTGGTCCTGGCCAAGGCGGAGCAGCCGGACTTTCTGAAACTCGACACCGTAGATCTCGGGGCCCTCACCGAGGAGATGCATGCGAAGGCGGCGGCCATCGCCCCCCGTGACTGGCGCCTCGAGGGGACGGGGCGTGGCCTCGTGGTGGCGGATCGCCAGCGGCTCACCCAAGCCGTGATGCAGCTGGCCCAGAACGCCGCCCAGCACACCGGTAACGGGGACACGATCGCCCTCGGGTCCTCCCTCCGGAACGGCGAGGCCCGGGTGTGGGTCCGCGACGAGGGTCCGGGGATCGCTCCCGACCAGCACGCCCGCATCTTTCGCCGGTTCGCTCGGGGGGCAGGCGGCCGCCGATCGGAAGGAGCCGGCATCGGGCTGGCCATCGTCAAGGCCATCGCCGAGGCTCACCACGGCCGGATCGAGCTCGAGAGCCCGCCGGCCGGCGGCTCCACCTTCACGGTGGTCATCCCCACAGACCAGCCGCCCGAGGAGCCCGCATGAGCAGGATCCTGATCGTCGAGGACGAGGCCCGGATCACGGCTTTCCTGGAGAAGGGATTGGCAGCCAGCGGCTTCACCACGTCGGTGGCCCCCGACGCCCGCGAGGGCCTGGCCCTGGCCCGGGCCGGCGGTTTCGACCTGATCGTCCTCGACCTGGGCCTGCCGGACCGGGACGGCATGGAGGTGCTTCGAGACCTGCGGGAGGCGGACACCCACACCCCCGTGATCATCCTGACGGCCCGTGACGGGGTGGCCGACACCGTCATCGGCCTGGAGTCCGGGGCCGACGACTACGTCCCGAAGCCGTTCCGCTTCGAGGAGCTCCTGGCCAGGGTCCGGGTCCGCCTGCGGGAGCCACGGGCCCCCGAGCCGACCGTGCTCCGGGTCGGGGACGCCGCCCTGGATCTCCGCACCCGGCGCATGCTGATCGGAGAGCGGTCGGTGGAGCTCACCGCCCGGGAGTTCGCCCTGGCGGAGACGTTCTTCCGCCATCCGGGCCAGGTACTGAGCCGGGAGCAGCTCCTCTCTCACGTGTGGGGCTACGACTACGACCCGGGCTCGAACGTGGTGGACGTGTACGTCGGGTACCTACGGAGGAAGCTCGGCGAGGGGCGGATCCGCACCGTCCGCGGGATGGGCTACCGGCTCGAAGAGGACACGGCGCCTCCGGCCGGACCCTCCCGGTAGACTAAGGAGGACCGTGGTCACCATCGCGCACATATCTGATCCTCACGTTGGCTCGCCCTACTTCGTGCCGAACCTCATGAACCGGGTGATCGTCGAGATAAACGAACTCGAGCCGGACGTGGTCGTCTGCACGGGGGACTTCACCAACTTCGGCTATCGCCAGGAGTTCAAGACCGCCGTGGCGTACCTGGAGCGGTTCTCGGCGCCCGTGCACTCCGTCCCGGGGAACCACGACGCGCGCAACGTCGGGTACGTGCACTTCGAGGAGCTCGTAGGGCCCCGGCACTGGTCGGTGGACGTCGAGGGCGTCCGCATGGTGGGGGCCGACTCGAGCGAGCCGGACCTAGACCACGGCCAGATCGGCCGGGAACGTTACGAATGGATCCGTGAGCAGTTCGCGGAGCCCGCCGACTACCGGATCTTCGCCCTGCACCATCACCTCATTCCCGTTCCCGGGACCGGCCGGGAGCGCAACATCGTCTACGATGCCGGGGACCTTCTGGAGGTCCTGATCCGCGCGGGCGTCCAGCTCGTGCTCACCGGCCACAAGCACGTCCCGTACGTGTGGCGCCTGGAGAACCTGTACGTGGTGAACGCGGGGACCTGCGCTTCGCTCCGCCTGCGCGGTCACACGAAACCGTGCTACAACGTGATCGAGATCGAGGGGGACGAGGTGCGGATCCACCGCCGGTACCCCTTCGGAGGCTCCACCCTCAACGCCCACTATTCGATCTCCAGCGGCGAGGAACACGTCCGTGAGCTCGAGCTGCTCACGCCCGAGCACCGGGCCGGCGCGCCGCTGGTGACCGAGTAGTCAGCCGGAGGACGCGTGATCAAGACCCTGGTGCTCGTCGACGGCGAGCACTACCCACCGACCACCCGATGGGCCCTACAGACGGCCAGGGCCGAGGGTTTCGACGTGGTGGCCTGCCTGTTCGTCGGCGGGACGGAGAAGGTGGCCCCCGGCGAGCTGCCCGACCTCGGCCCGGTGCCGGTCGAGGCGGCCCGACGGGACCTGGTGGGCTCGGTGCGGGACGCCATCCGTCGGCACGGGCCGGAGGCGGTGCTCGACGTGTCGGACGAGCCCGTTCTCGGGTACCGGGAGCGAGCTCTGGTGGCCGCGGCCTCGTTGGCCGAGGGCGTGACGTACATGGGCGCCGACTTCTCCCTGCAGCCGCCGATCGACGGGCCGCCCCTGGCCTCGCCCACACTGGCGGTGATCGGGACCGGGAAGCGGACGGGGAAGACCGCCGTGGCCGGCGAGGCCGCCCGGACCGCCGCCAGCGCCGGCCTGTCTCCGGTCCTGGTGGCCATGGGCCGGGGAGGTCCCCCCGAGCCCCAGGTGGCGGAGGCGGGCTCCGTGAGCCTCGAACGGCTCCTGACCCTCCTGACGGAGGGCCACCACGCGGCCAGCGACTACCTGGAGGACGCCCTCACCACGGGCGTGCCCACCGTGGGGGCCCGGCGGGCCGGGGGCGGCCTGGCGGGGAGGCCGTACGCCTCGAACGTGCGGGAAGCCGCCCGGCGGGCCGAGGAGCTGAACCCTGGGCTGGTCATCCTGGAGGGGAGCGGGGCCGCGGTGCCCCCGGTGCCCTGGGACGCTGGCGTCCTGGTGGCCCCGGCCAACCTGCCCGAGGAGTTCCTGCGAGGCTACCTGGGCCCCTACCGGGTCTTGCTGTCGGACCTCGTAGTGTTTACAATGGGAGTCGGCCCGGACGTCGGGCCCCAGGAACTTTCCGTCCTTATATCCCACGTACGAGAGCTTCGTCCGGACGCACGGACGATCGTGGTCGATCTCTATCCCGTGCCTCTGGAGGAAGTCGGGGGGAAGAAGGTGTTCTTCGCGACCACCGCTCCGCCTGCCGCCGGGCCCCGCCTGGTGTCGTCCCTGGAGGAGACCCAGGGCGCCTCTGTGGTGGGCACCACCCACCGCCTAGGCGATCGGGGAGGGTTGGAAGAGGATCTCGAGGCGGCGCCGCCGTTCGATGTGCTGGTCACCGAGCTGAAGGCGGCGGCGGTGGACGTGGCGGCCCGGGCCGCGCTGGACCGGGGGGCCGAGGTCGTGTTCGCCGATAACCGAGCCGTGACGATCGAGGGGGACGGAGACCTCTCCGACCTCCTCCTGGAGGCCGCCCGCCTGGCCGTGGAGCGGGTCAAGGACCGATGAGACGAGGAAAACGAAGCGGCCACATCATCATCTCGGACCGGGACCCGGGGCTCCCGTACTCGAAGGGCCTGATGGCGTCCCAGGTCATGGTCAGCGGCTTGTCCCCGTACCGCTCGTACAAGGTTGCCGAGCGGATCGAGGACCAGCTCGTGGAGCGGGGGGTCCGGTCCCTCACCACCGAAGAGCTTCAGGCCCTGGCCGTGCGGATGATCGAGGAGGAGGCCGGGGAGCGCTACGCTAGGAATTTCGTGAGGTGGCAGGGCGTTGCAAGACTCGACGTCCCCCTGGTGCTGCTGATCGGCGGCGCTACCGGCGTTGGGAAGTCCACCATCGCCACCCAGATCGCGGCCCGGCTGGGCGTGGTCCGGGTGATCCCCTCGGACTCGGTTCGCGAGGTCATGAGGGGGCTGTTCTCGAGGGAGCTGATGCCGACCCTGTACACCTCATCGTTCGACGCGGACTCCGCGCTCCGAGAGCCACCGGCCCGGGCCGCCGACCGTGTGATCGTGGGGTTCCGGGAGCAGACGGCGGCGGTGGCGGTGGGCCTCCGGGCGCTGATCGAGCGATCCGCTGTCGAGGGGACCAGCTCGATCATCGAGGGGGCCCACGTCGTGCCCGGGTTCCTCGACGTGGAGCGGTTCGCCGACCGGGTGCTGGCCGTCCCGGTGGTGGTGACGGTGGAGGAGGATGAGGTGCACCGGAGCCACTTCCAGGCTCGGTCCGCGGACTCCTCGGCCCGGCCGTTCGACCGGTACCTGAGCAACTTCGACAACATCAGACGGGTGCAGAAGTACATCAAGAGTCAGGCGCTGTCCCACGACTGGCCGGTGATCGCTTCCTACAGCCTCGATCAGACGATCGCCGCGATCATCGACCTTGTGGTCGACCGGGCCACGGATCGGCTGGGCCAGGAGGACAAGCGGCCCGAAGCGGTGCTGGAGTTCGAAGGAGGGAAGACCCGATGAGGCTGTTCCTGGACACCGGGAACGTCGAGGAGATCCGGGAGATCAACAGGTGGGGCGTGTTGTCGGGCGTGACCACGAACCCGACGCTGATCTTCAAGGAGGGCATGGACCCCGAGCAGGTGTGGAAGGAGATCCTGGCCGAGGTCGATGGCGACGTCTCCCTGGAGACCACCGAGCCCGAGGCCGCGGCCATGTACGAGGAGGGGAAGCGCCTGGCCGCGTTCGCGGACAACGCCGTGGTCAAGGTCCCCATGACTCCCGCCGGGCTGGAGGCCGGGAGGCGCCTCGTCGACGACGGGATCCGGATCAACGTGACCCTGGTCTTCTCCCCGGCCCAGGCGATCCTGGCCGCCGAGATCGGTGCCTACATAGTGTCGCCGTTCCTCGGCCGGATCGACGACGCCGCGGCGGATGGGATGCACGCCCTGCAACAGATCTGCGAGATCTACGACGTCCAGGGCTACCAGACACAGGTGCTGGCGGCGTCCCTTCGCCATCCCATGCACGTGGTCGAGTCGGCCTTGTGCGGCGCCGACATAGCCACGATGCCGTACGACGTGTTGACCAAGCTCGTGAGGCACCCCCTCACCGACGCCGGGGTGGAGAAGTTCACTTCGGACTGGCGTGAGCTGAAGCGCACGCTGGGCAAGGAAGGAGCGTAACCGTGTCCACCACAGACAAATCGGTGCTCGAGCAGAAGGTCCTGCCCGAGCTCCAGCAGATCGCCTCCTCTCTGGGCGTCCAGGGGTACCAGCGGCTGAAGAAGGCCGACCTGATCGACGCCATCATCGACAGGGACGGCGGAGAGCGGGAGGAGGCCAAGGGCGAGACCGCGGAGCCGAAGGCCGAGGCCCCGGCCAAGAGCGAGGCCCCGGCGGAGGCCCCCCAGCGCGACCGCGGGCGCGACCGCGACCGGGGGCCCCGCGGTGAGGGCCGGTCCGGCGAGGGGCGGCGCGGTCGGCGCGACCGCGGCCGAGGGAGAGGCCGGGACCGGGAACGCGACCGCGAGGCTACGGAGGAAGAGCTGGCCGAGGCGCCGGTCCAGACCGGCATCCTCGACGTGCTCCCGGAGGGGTACGGGTTCCTCCGGACCGCGGGATACCTCCCCAGCCAGCAGGACATCTACGCCTCCCTGTCTCAGATCCGCCGGTTCGGCCTGCGGAAGGGCGACGAGGTCACCGGAGCGGTCCGGCGGCCCAAGGACAACGAGAAGTACTTCGCGCTGCTCCGGATCGACACCGTCAACGGACTGAGCCCCGACGAGGCCCGCCAGCGCCGGGACTTCGAGAAGCTCACCCCGCTGTTCCCGGAGGAGCGGTTCCGGCTGGAGCACGGCCCCACCGCCGTGACCGAGCGGATCATCGACCTGGTGGCCCCGATCGGGAAGGGCCAGCGCGGGATGGTCGTGTCCCCGCCGAAGGCCGGGAAGACCACCGTACTGAAGCAGATCGCCAACGGGATCGTCCAGGCCGATCCGAAGACCCACGTCATGGTCCTGCTCGTCGACGAGCGGCCCGAGGAGGTCACCGACTGGCAGCGGACCGTCGAGGCCGCCGAGGTGGTGTACTCGACGTTCGACAAGCCGGCCGATCAGCACATCCAGGTGACCGAGCTGGTGCTGGAGCGGGCCAAGCGCCTGGTCGAGGCGGGCCAGGACGTGGCCATCCTCCTGGATTCGGTCACCCGGCTGGCCCGGGCCTACAACCTGGCCGCGCCGGCCTCGGGGAAGATCCTGTCCGGCGGCGTGGACTCCACAGCGCTGTACCCGCCGAAGCGGTTCTTCGGCGCCGCCCGGAACATCGAGGAGGGCGGCTCGCTGACGATCATCGCCTCGGCGCTGGTGGAGACGGGGTCCCGGATGGACGAGGTCATCTTCGAGGAGTTCAAGGGCACCGGTAACATGGAGCTGCGGCTGGACCGCCAGCTGTCGGAGAAGCGGATCTTCCCGGCCATCAACATCGAGGCCTCGGGGACCCGCAAGGAGGAGCGCCTCATGCCCAGCGAGGAGCTCGCCCTAACGTGGCGGCTCCGCCGGGTCCTGCACGCCCTGGAGGGCGGCGCGGCCATCGAGATGCTCATCGACAAGATCCGCTCCACGAAGTCGAACGAGCAGTTCCTCCAGGAGATCGCCAAGACGGCGATGCGGGACTAGCGATGGCCGGCTGGGGCGACGATCCTGTCCTCAAGGAGCTGATCGAGGCCGTGGCCGGGGGCTGGAAGCCGGTCGAGCTGACCGAGGACCGGGAGGCGGCCGACGGGCCGTACGACGTGGTCACGGTGGAGAAGGATGGGGAGCGGCGGGAATATCGCAGCGACCATCTGCATTTCCACCGTTACGTGGAAGGATTGATGGAGGACTACGGATTGGAGTACTCGTGAAGCATGGGATCCACCCCGACTACGGGAAGGCCACCGTCCGGTGCTCGTGCGGGAACACGTTCGAGACCCAGGCCACGAAGCCCGAGATCCACGTCGAGATCTGCAACGTGTGCCACCCGTTCTACACGGGCAAGCAGAAGCTCGTGGACACCGGCGGCCGGGTTGACCGGTTCCGCCGCCGCTACGGCCAGGCCACCCCGAAGGGCTCCTGAACCGAGCGGCCCGTGGAGGGCCGGCCGGCCCCTCCAAGCAGGCTGCTCTATTCGGTCGAGCCGGACGCGCCTTTCTGCACGAATCGGCATAGAATCCCCAGATCATGGGTCCGCGGACGCGCCTGCGGACGCGCCTGTGGCTGGGTGGCCTGGCCGCCGGCGGCGTGGCGATCGCACATCTCCTGGCGTTCGTCCTGGCAGCGCCGGATCCCCTCCGGAGGCAGGGTCTGCTGGAGGCCACCGGGCATGGAGCCTGGCCCCTGGTGGTCTCTCTGGCCATGGGGGCCCTGGTGGCAGCCCTGGCGGGCTTCGCGGTGACCAGGACCCGCGAGCCTCACACACCCCTCATGATGCTGTTCCGAGGAACCCTGGCACGGCTCCTGGTCCTTCAGGCCGTAGGGTACGTACTGCTCGAGGCCTTGGAGCGGCTGGCCCGCGACGGCTCGCTCGATCTCCTCGGCATACTTGGTGAGCCCGTCGTCCTGATCGGCCTGGCGGCGGCGGCCGTCACGGCGGCCGTTGGCGCCGCGCTGATCGCGCTCTTCGCCGGGCTCCTCGATCGGCTGATCACGCTCCTTCGAGCCCTGCCCCGGGCCCCCCGCGCCCTAACGCCGGCGGGGCTCGCCGACATCGCACCTCCACGCATCCGGACCGTGATGGGCTCCGTCAGCCTTCGCGGTCCCCCCCTCACGGTCCGCTAGCGAGCAGCCCGCACCACGGGCCCGGACGGGGCCCCGTGTGGATCGCCCACCGAAGGAGGGACCAGTGGAGCACGGACGCCGAACGCATCGCGCTCGGGCGAGCGCTGGTGTCCTGGCTGCAGCGGCCGGCCTGGTAGTGCTGGCCGCGAGCCCCGCCCGGGCTCATGCCATCGTGAAGTCGACAGAGCCGAGGATCGACGAGGTCGTGGACACCGCACCGGCCGAGGTGATCATGGAGTTCAACGAGCCGGTGGAGATCTCGTTCGGCTCGATACGTGTCTTCGGGACCGACGGCGGTCGGGTCGACGCCGGTGAGACCGAGTACGTGGCGGGGGCACCCGATGCCGTTCGGGTCGCGCTGGAGTCGGACCTGCCCCGGGGGACGTACACCGTTGCCTGGCGGATCGTGTCCGCCGACGGGCACCCGATCGGTGAGGCCTTCGTGTTCCATATCGGCGAGCCGGGCCAGAACCCGCGAGGGATCGTCGACCAGGTCCTGGCGGGCGAGGGTCGGGCCGGCCCGCTGGAGTCTGGGTTGGCCGCGGTGGGACGGTGGTTCAACTTGGCGGCCCTGCTCCTGCTGGGCGGGGCGGCACTGTTCCTCATCCTGGTGTGGGGGCGGATCCTGGTGCCGTCGGAGGAGGTCCAGAGCGGCTTCGCGGCCCGCTGGCGCGGCATCGTGGTGACCATGTGGGTCGTGGCACTCGCCTCGACCGTGGCCCTGTACATCCTGCAGGGTTCGCTGGCCGCCGACCTCCCGCTCCGGGAGGCCTTGTCGCTCGACGTGCTGACCGAGGTGGCGGAGACACGGTTCGGCATCGTGTCCCTGATCCGGCTCGGGCTGCTGGTGGGCTGCGCGCTCATGTGGCCGTCGGTCCGGCGGTCGCTGGAGCCGCGTCGGAGCGTGGGGGCTGCGGCCGTGGCCGTTCGGCCGACCTCGTGGCAGATGGCCGCGGGGGGGTTGCTGATCGTGGCGCTCCTGGCCACCCCGGGCCTGGGGGGCCATGCCGGAACCACCGAGCCGGTGTCCCTCAACGTCGCGGCCGACATCCTCCACATGGTCGCGGCGGCCATGTGGATGGGCGGACTCCTCCTGCTCATCCGAGGAGCGTTCCCGGCCACGCGGGACCTGACGCCGGACGCTCGGGCCAGGACCCTGGCCCCCGTGGTGGCCAGGTTCTCCGACCTAGCCGTCATCGCCGTGGCGGCACTGGTCGGGAGCGGCCTGGTCCGCGCGTGGACGGAGGTCAGAGCCCTCCGAGCCCTGGTGGACTCTTCGTACGGGATCGCCCTCCTCCTCAAGGTGGCGGCGTTCCTTCCCATCCTGGCGCTCGGTTTCATCAACAACCGATGGACGAAGCCGAGGATCGTCCGGGCGGTGGCCGAGGGGGATCCGACCGACGCGGAGGCTCCACTGCGACGCCTCCGACGACTCGTGGGCATCGAGATCACGCTGGGGGCGGTGGTCATCGCCGTCACCGCCCTGCTGGTGAACCTCCCACCGGCCCGGGTGGCGGCAGGGGTCGAGGGACCGTTCAACACGGAGGCGGCCCTCGGCCACAGGGGCCTCCACATCATGGTGGACCCCAATCGGGTCGGGCTGAACGAGATCCACATCACCCCGGAGATGATGGGGGAGGAAGAGGCCCCCTTCGAGGAGATCCAGGTGCTCTTCCGCATGCCAGAAGAGGGCATCGGTCCGATCCCTGCGGAGGCCCAGCCTTCGGGACACGGGGAGTACATGGTTCGTGGCCACCAGCTCTCCGTTCCGGGCGAGTGGGTCTTGGAGATCGTGGCCCGGACGAGCGAGTTCGACGAGGAACGCACTCGAGTGAACGTCACAGTCAACCCATGAAGGAGCGATGATGAGAAAGCTGGTGGTCATGTGCGCGTCGGTCCTGGCGGTGGTGGTCGTCGCCGGTCCGGCGCTCGCCCACGTCTCCGTTCAACCGACCGAGGGGGTGACCGGCTCGTTCTCCAGGTTCGTGGTCCGGGTCCCCACCGAGCGCGACGATGCCTCGACGATCAAGGTCGAGGTGCAGTTCCCTCCCCTGGCCTTCGTGTCCTTCCAGGACGTGCCCGGATGGGAACGGACCGTGGAGATGCAGACGCTGGACGAGCCCCTGGAGGTCTTCGGTGAGGAGCTCACCGAGACAGTGGGCACGGTGACCTGGGAGGGTGGCGAGATCGAGCCCAACGAGTTCCAGGAGTTCGGGTTCAGCGCCAGGATGCCCGAGGAGGTGACCACCCTGGAGTTCGCGGCCATCCAGACCTACGACTCCGGCGAGGTCGTCAGGTGGATCGGCCCAGAGGACTCGGACGAGCCCGCAGCTCGGGTGACCACGGTCGACCTCGGCTCGGAGGAGGGACAGGGGGAGCTGGGGATCCTGGCCGAGCTGAACACCGACGGGGAGACGAGCGGTGAGGGAGGCTCCGTCGATGGAGAGGCGGCCTCCGCCGAGGGTGAGGACTCGACCTTCCCGTTGATCCTCGGCTGGGTCGCGGTCGGTCTCGGCGCCGTCGCGCTGATCGTCGCACTGACCCGGCGCCGGGCGTAGGCCGATTCTTCCACGAACAGCCCCCCGGGGGGGGCTGTCCGTACAATGGTCTGGTGACGCGGGAGCACTACTACGGGGGACAAGCCGTCCTCGAGGGCGTGATGATGAGGGGCCGCGACCTATGGGCCATCGCGGTCCGGAAGCCCGACGGGGACCTCCACCTCGAGGGACACGACATCGACTCGGTGGCCAAGCGCTACCGGGTCCTTCGGTGGCCGGGTCTCCGGGGGATCATCGCCCTGGGGCAGGCCCTGTCGATCGGGATCAAGGCGCTGACGATCTCGGCGAACCAATCCGCCGAGGAGGAAGAGAAGCTCACCCCCAGGCAGATGGCCTTCTCCATGACGGTGGCCCTGATCATCTTCATCGGCGTGTTCATCGTGCTCCCGGCCGTGGTCTCGAACTTCGCCCGTGACCAGGTGGGCTCGGGGATCCTCCTGAACGTGGCCGAGGGGATCTTCCGGGTCCTGCTGTTCCTCGGCTACCTGGCGCTGATCGGCCGGATGAAGGAGATCCGGCGGGTGTTCGAGTACCACGGCGCCGAGCACAAGACCATCGCCGCGTACGAGGACGATGCCCCCCTCGAGCCGACATCCGTGGACCGGTACTCCACGCTCCATGTCCGGTGCGGGACGAACTTCCTGCTGATCGTGATGATCCTGACGATCTTCGTGTTCGCGTTCTTCGGCACGCCGGGGCTGCCTTGGCGGATCGGCTCCCGGATCCTGGCCATCCCCATCATCGCTGGACTGGCCTTCGAGGCCCTCCGCCTGGGGGCCCGGTACCAGCAGACCCCGATCATGCGGGTCCTGATGGCCCCCGGTCTGTGGCTCCAGAAGATCACCACTAAGCCCCCGGCCCCCGACCAGATCGAGGTGGCCATCGCGGCCTTCCAAGAGGTCCGCCGGCAGGAGGGCGCCGAGGCCGGGGGCGAGCCGGCCGAGTCCCCGGCCCCACCTCTTCCCGAGCCCGAGTAGCCGGCCTTCCCGGTCCCGGATAATGGTCTCGCCATGCGCGAGCGGCTCGAGGAGATCGAACGCACCTACGAGGAGCTGACACGGGAGCTCTCCAGCCCCGACGTCGCGTCCGACCATGCCCGCCTGCGGGACCTCGGCAGGAAACACCGCGAGCTCGAGGACATCGTGGCGGCCTCGCAGGAGCATAGGAAGGCCCTGGCCGAGGCCGAGGAAGCCCGCTCCCTGGCCCGGGCGGAGGAGGATCCCGAGAGCCGTGAGTTCTACCGCCAGGAGGCGGCCCAGGCCGAGGAGCAGGCCCGCAAGCTCGAGGAGCGGCTGGAGGTACTGTTGCTCCCGAAGGACCCCAACGACCAGAAGAACGTGGTCCTGGAGATCCGTGCCGGCGCGGGGGGACAGGAGGCCGCACTGTTCGCCGGGGATCTGCTGGGGATGTACCGGCGGTACGCCGAGCGGCGCGGATGGAAGACCGAGGTGCTGTCCTCCAGCCCGTCCGACCTCGGAGGGTTCAAGGAGGTGGTCCTGGAGATCCGCGGCGAGGGCGCGTACTCGCGGCTGAAGCACGAGTCCGGCGTTCACCGGGTCCAGCGGATCCCCGAGACCGAGTCGGGCGGCCGGATCCACACCTCCACCGCTACGGTGGCGGTCCTGCCGGAGGCCGAGGAGGTGGAGGTGGCGGTCCGGCCCGAGGACATCCAGGTCGACGTGTTCCGCTCCTCGGGCCCCGGGGGCCAGTCGGTTAACACAACCGACTCGGCGGTGCGGCTCACTCACAAGCCAACCCGCATCGTGATCAGCGTCCAGGAGGAGCGGTCCCAGCTCCAGAATAGGGAGAAGGCGATGCGGTACCTTCGAGCCCGACTGCTGAAGCTGGAGCAGGACCGGCAGCAGCAGGAAGAGGCCGACGCGAGGCGGGCCCAGGTCGGGACGGGGGAGCGCTCGGAGAAGATCCGCACCTACAACTTCCCCCAGAGCCGGGTCACCGACCACAGGGTCGGGCTGACCTCTCACCGGCTCGACGGGATCCTGGGGGAGGGCGAGCTGGACGAGTTCGTGGAGGCCCTGGCGGCCTGGGAGCGGGCCCAGCAGCTCGGCCGGGACGAGTGACCCGCGGCCTCGCTCTGTCCGTGGCGCTCCTGGCGGTGGCCGGGGCGTCCTCCTGCGACGGGACGGAGACCGTGGCCGCCTCGGATCAGCCCAGGGCGTTCTCGCCAGCCGACCTCAAGGGATTCGTGCTTCTCCCCGACGAGGGCCCCCAGGGGACTCGGTTCGTCGAGGGGGCCTCGGGGACGCTCACGCTGAAGCGCTTCTGGCCGTCGTCGTGCTGCCCGGCCCAACAGCAGGCGTTCGCCGAGGCCGGTTTCGTGGCCGGGTACGGCGTCCTGTTCGAGCGCCCCGGGCGCTCAGGGGAGCCCATCGACACCCGGCCCGGGTTCGAACAGCTCAGCTCGCGGGCAGCACTCTTCCGGTCGGAGGCTGGGGCGTCGGAGGCCATGGCGGGCTGGACCGAGTACCTGGACGCAGAGGAGATGGATCCTCTGCCCGCGCGAGGCCTCGGTGAGGAGGCCGGGGCCTTCGTGGGCAGCCCCGATGCGCCCGCGGAGACCGTGGTGCTGTACGTCTGGCGCATGGGCCGCCTCCTGCTCTACCTCCGAGCCTCGGTGGGGAGCGGCACTGTCCCGGTCGAGGAGGTGCGGGCGCTGGCCGACCGGATGGACCGGCGGGCGTCGTGAGGCCCTCGGAGGTGGCGAGCCGGGCGGCGGACTACCTGGCGCGGTATGAGGTGGAGAGTCCTCGCGAGACCGCGGAGGCCCTGCTGGAGTACTTCCTGGAGACCGACCGAGCCGGCCTGTACGCGCGCGACGAGGGCCTCGACACCAGGACGGCCCGACTGTTCGGCCGGGCGCTGTGCCAGCGGTGCCACGGGGTCCCCCTCCAGTACCTCACCGGCGAGCAGCAGTTCTTCGACCTCGTGCTGGGGGTGGCCCCCGGAGTGTTCGTGCCCCGGCCCGAGACCGAGGTGCTGGTGGAGCGGGCCCTGGAGGTGCTCCCCGACGGGGGGACTGTGGTCGACGTGGGGACGGGCACCGGCGCGGTGGCCCTGGCCATCAAGCGGTTCCGGCCGGCGGCGTCGGTGTGGGCCACCGAGGTCTCGAAGGACGCTATCCAGGTGGCCCGGGCCAACGCGTCGCGTCACGGCCTCGGGATCGAGATCCTCCCCGGCGATCTGTTCTCCCCGCTCCCGCACGACCTCAGGCGAGGGGTGGACCTGGTGGTGTCGAACCCGCCCTACGTCACCATCCAGGAGTACGCGGACCTGCCGACCGAGGTCCGGGCCGAACCGTACGAGGCGCTGGTGGGGGCCACGGACGTGCTCGGCCGGCTGATCGAGGGGGCCCCGGCCTGGCTTGCGCCCGGCGGGTGGCTGGCCTTGGAGATCGGGGCCTCGCGGGGCGAGGAGGTCCGGCGTTCGATGGCGGAGCGCTTCGAGGGCGTCGAGATCCTCCCCGACCTGGCCGGGCGGGACCGGGTGGTCCGGGGATGCCGCCGGTCTTCGAGCTGACCGAGCCGGAGGCCTTCGACGCCGCCGAGCAAGCCCTGGCGCGGGGGGATCTGGTCGTGATCCCGACGGACACCGTGTACGGCGTGACTGCCCGGCCCGACGTGGCCGGGGCAACGGCCCGGGTGTTCGAGGCCAAGCACCGCCGCCGGGGCCTTACCCTGCCGGTCCTGGCCGCCGACATCGGGCAGGTCCGGGGAGTGGGCTCGTTCGATCGGCGGGCCACCACGCTGGCCGAGAGGTTCTGGCCCGGCGCCCTAACGCTCGTGGTCCCTCGTGGGCCCGCGGCCGCCTCCTGGGACCTCGGGGCGGAGCGAACCACGGTGGCGCTCCGGGTCCCGGACCACTCCGTGGCCCTTGCGCTGATGGCCCGGACCGGCCCCCTCGCCGCCACCAGCGCGAACCGCTCCGGCCGGGAAACGCCCGAGGACTGTGACGGCGTGCGCCGGCAGCTCGGTGACACGGTGGCCGTCTATATCTGCGCGGGCACCCTCTCGCCGGTCCCTTCTACGATCGTGGATCTCACGGGCCCGGAGCCCCGGGTGCTTCGAGCCGGGGCGCTTGCTCCCGGAGAGGTCCTGGATGCCCTGCGCTAGACTTCCGGGGTGCTCCGGGTTCTCCTCGTGTGCACCGGCAACATCTGCCGCTCTCCGATGGCTCACGGTTTCTTGGAGGAGCGGTCCAAGCGCCTGCTCGCCGGCGGGGTGCGGGTCCGCTCGGCGGGGACCTGGGCCCGGTCGGGGTACGGGGCCACCGACGAGGCCGTGGCCGCCGCCGCCGAGCGAGGTATCGACATCGCCGGGCACCGGTCGACCACGTTCGCCCCGGACCTGGCGGAGTGGGCCGACGTTGTGATCACCATGACCGCGGAGCAGCGGGAAGAGGTTCGACATGCGGCTCCAGCCGCGGCGCCGAAACCGTTCACGCTCAAGGAGCTGGTGGCGATCCTGGGGGCGCTCCCGCCGGCGAACAGGCCTCCCTCCCGCGAGTCTCTGCGGGCACGGCTCGCCGAGGCCGACCGGCTCCGGCACGAGGGCGGCGCGCCCCGCCCGGCCGACGAGGACGTTGCCGATCCCCTCGGCCTGGGGATGGACGCGTACCGGGCCACGGCGTGGGAGATCGAGGAGCTGATCGACGCGGCGATTCGGGGGCTGGCCGGCCAGCCGGTACCGGCCGAGGAGGCCTAGGGCGCCATGCGGGTGACCGTGGGCGCCGATCACGCCGGCTTCGCCCTCAAGCAGGACCTGGTCCACCACCTGAAGGAGCTCGGGCACGAGGTCGAGGACCTGGGCACCGACTCGGAGGAGCCGGCCGACTACCCGCCGATCTGTGCCGCGGTGGCCAGGGCCGTCCGCGACGGGCGGGCCGACCGGGGCGTGGTGCTCGGCGGCTCCGGGCAGGGGGAGCAGATGGCTGCCAACAAGGTCCGGGGCGCCCGGGCGGCCCTGTGTAACGACCTGTACACGGCCCGGATGGCCCGCCGGCACAACGACGCCAACGTGCTGGCGATGGGAGCCCGGATCGTGGCCCCGGCACTGGCCCGGCAGATCCTCGAGGTGTGGCTCGACACGGAGTTCGAGGGAGGCCGGCACCGGCGTCGGATCGAGCAGATCGGGGAGATCGAGGCCGAGGAGGCGAGCGGATGAAGGAGTGGGTAGCGGACTGGGACGCGCTGAAGGCGACCGACCCGGAGGTGGCCGACGCCCTGGTCGGGGAGCTGGAACGCGAACGGTCCACGATCCGGCTGATCGCCTCGGAGAACTTCACCAGCCCGGCCGTCCTGGCGGCGCTGGCCTCGACGATGAACAACAAGTACGCCGAGGGGCTGCCGGGGAAGCGGTACTACGGCGGGTGCCGGTGGGTCGACGTGGTGGAGGAGCTGGCCATCGAACGGGCCAAGGAGCTGTTCGGCGCGGAGCACGCCAACGTTCAGCCGCACGCCGGGGCCCAGGCGAACATGGCCGCGTACTTCGCGTTCATGCAGGTCGGGGACACCATGCTCGGGATGTCGCTCCCGCACGGGGGCCACCTGACGCACGGGTCGCCGGTGAACTTCAGCGGGAAGTGGTTCAACGTCGTGCCATACGAGGTCGATCCGGAGACGGAGCTGATCGACCTCGACCGGGTCCGGGACCTGGCCCGGCAGCACCGGCCCAAGGTCATCGTGGCCGGGGCCACTGCGTACCCGCGGACGATCGACTTCGGGGGCTTCCGTGCGATCGCCGACGAGATCGGTGCGGTGTTCATGGTCGACGCCGCCCATTTCATCGGGCTGGTGGCCGGGGGAGCCTATCCCAGCCCCGTTCCCCACGCCGACGTGGTGACCTTCACCACCCACAAGACGCTCCGCGGGCCCCGCGGGGCGATGATCCTGTGCCGGCAGGAGCACGCCAAGGCGGTGGACAAGGCGACATTCCCGATGATGCAGGGTGGCCCTCTGGAGCACTGCATCGCGGCCAAGGCCGTGGCGCTGAAGGAAGCCATGACCGCCGAGTTCCGCGACTACGCCCAGCGGGTGGTCCGTACCGCCAGGGCGCTGGCCTCGGGGCTGGCCGACCGGGGGCTCCGTCTGGTGAGCGGGGGGACCGACTCCCACCTGGCGCTGGTCGATCTCCGGCCGGCCGGGATCACCGGCGCGGACGCCGAGCGCGCCTGTGACGACGTGGGGATCACGCTCAACAAGAACACCATCCCGTTCGACCCCCTGCCGCCGGCCACGGCCTCGGGGATCCGGGTGGGGACGCCGGGGCCGGCCACCCTCGGGATGGACGAGGCGGAGATGAAGGAGATCGCCGAGGTCATCGGCGAGGTCATCGCCTCGCCCGAGGACGAGGAGGTGAAACAGCGGGCCCGGGAGCGCGTGGCCGCCCTGACCGCTCGGTTCCCGGCGTATCCCTAGCCCATGCTCCCGTACGTGCTCGTGCTCCTGGCGTCGGCGGCCACGGCCTTCGTGGCCACGCCGGTGGTGCGCCGGCTGGCCCTCCGGTTCGGGGCCATCGACCGGCCCGGCGACCGCAAGGTGCACCCAAGGCCGACGCCGACGCTCGGCGGCCTGGCCCTGTGGCTGGCGTGCCTGGCCGGGTTCGGAGTAGCGTTGCTCACGCCGGAGTTCCGCGGGTTGTTCGAGCTGTCGTCGGAGCCACTCGGGGTCATCCTGGCCGGGACCGTGATCGTGGCCCTGGGGTCCTACGATGACGTCCGGGCCCTGTCGGTCCCGGCGAAGGTCGCCGGGCAGGTCCTGGCCGGCGGCCTGCTGATCCTCTACGGCGTGCAGCTGTGGTTCGTGTGGTTCCCTGGGCTCGGCGTGGTCTCGCTGTCGCCGGATCTGGCCGTCCCCATCACGCTGCTGTGGATCCTGGTGATCGTGAACGCGGTCAACCTGATCGACGGCCTCGACGGCCTCGCCGCCGGGGTCACAGCGATCGCAGCCGCGGCGTTCCTCTGGTACGCGTTCGGGGCCGGCGCCCCGATCTACGGGGAAGGGCCGTCGCCGGCCTCCCTGTTCTCGGTGGTGGTCCTGGGCGCCGCCCTGGGGTTCCTGCCCCACAACTTCAACCCCGCCCGCATCTTCATGGGCGATTCGGGGTCCATGCTGCTCGGCCTGGTTCTGGCCGCCGCCACGATCTCCGGCGTGGGCCGGACCGACGCGCCCACCACGCCGGATGTGGCGGCTCTGGCGATCCCGGCGGCCATCCCGCTGCTGGTGCTGGCCGTCCCGCTGGTGGACGTGCTGTGGGCCATCGTCCGGCGGCTGCGCCGAGGCCGGCCGGTGTACGCACCGGACAAGGAGCACATCCACCACCGGCTGCTGGAGATCGGCCACACTCATCGCCAGGCCGTCCTCCTGATGTACTTGTGGAGCGCGCTCCTGGCCTCCTCGGCCCTGGCCATGACGTTCGTGCCCAGCCGGAACCTGGCCGTGGGGTTCCTGGTAGGGATCGCGGCGATCCTGGTGGGCACGGCGGTTCCCCGGATGCGCCGGGCCAACGGCCGGGTGCGTACCTGAGGCCCATTCCCGTATCCTTCTCCTGGATGGACGGGGGCGCCCGCGCTCGAGGTCGTTGGGGGGGAGCGGCCGTCGCCGTCGCCGCCCTGGTCCTGGCCCTGGCCCCCGCCACGCCGGCCTCGGCGGCCACCCTGACTCTCGCCGCCTCACGCACCTCCCTCGACTTCGGCGAGGCCACCACTCTCTCGGGGTCGGTGGCCCCGCCTCCGCCATCGGGCACCGCCGTGGAGATCGTGGACGTTGACGCCCCCGGGACAGTGCTGACCGGCACCACGACCGACGGCGGCGCCTCCTTCGCCGTCGATCTCGCGCCCCAGCGGAGCGTCCGCGTGGTCGCCCGCGTCGGTCCGGACCAGAGCACGCCGGTCCAGCTCCTGGTCCGCCCGAAGCTCACGGCGAAGCTCACCGGGGTGCAGCTGTTCGGGACCGCGGTCGTCTCCGGGCGACTGGAGCCCGACCATCCTGAAGGCACCGTGAAGGTGACGCTGTTCCGTGGCGACAAGGTGGCCGGCCGGGCCGACGCTTCGGTCGCCGGCTCCCAGTACGCCGCGGAGTTCACCATCCTCCGGTCCGGGCGGTACCGGGCCCAGGCCGCGTTCGACGACGCCGACCACGAGCCGGTCGAGGCCACGACCGAGGCGCGCCGGGTCCGCACACCCCCGCCGCTCCACGCGAGCTCGAACGGGCGATGGGTGGCCGTACTCGAGCAGCGCCTCCGGGACCTCAACTACCTGGTGCCGAGGCCCAACCGCGGGTTCGACCACCGGACCGGTGACGCCGTGCTGGCCTTCCACAAGGTGCAGGGGATGCGCCGGGTGGAGACCGTGAGCCGGGCTACTTGGAAGCGGATGGCCAATCCACGGACGCCGAGGCCCCGGTCGAAGAGCCAGAAGGTTCACATCGAGATCGATCAGTCGAAGCAAGTGTTGTACGTTGTGCGGAAGGGCGAGGTCGACGAGATCGTCCACACCTCGACGGGCGCGGGCGGCGCCACCAGGGATGGGGTGTTCAAGGTCCACCGCAAGATCGCCGGGTTCAGCCCGAACCGTCTGTACTACCCTTCGTACTTCGATGGCCTGCGGGCCGTGCACGGCTGGCCTGACGTCCCACCGACCAACGCCAGCCACGGCTGCTCGCGGGTGCCGTACTGGACCGCCAAGCACCTCTTCGCGACCATGGGATACGGCATGGAGGTCCGCGTCTACCACTGAGTGTTCAGCAAGCGCACTCGGTCGCCGTTCGCTCCTCGTCGAGGGAACGCGTGGACGTGCCCAGCTGATCGATCGTTTCGAGGCCCACCGGATCCACGACGCCGAGCCGGGCGCCGGTCGCGGTGTCCAGGATCACGATCCGATCTTTCAACCCGACGTACAGGCGTCCCCCGTCGTTCGATGTCTGGAGCCCGGTGATCCGCTCCTCCACCTCCCAGGAATGGTCCGGCGCCCATGTGGATGCGTCCAGCTCGAGGAGGTGGTTCCCCTTCCCCAGGTAGAGCGGCCCGTCCCGGCCGGCCACCGCATGGGCCATGCCGCCCCGTGAACCGAACGCGGTCTCTGCGGTCCGGGTGACCGTCAGGGCTTCCGTGTCGGCCTCGGCCACCATGCCCGTGGCGGCGTCGGCGACGTACAACCGCGAACCGTCGGGGGACACCGAGATGGCCATGGCCCGTTCATCGGAGGTCCCGAACGCCGCCGGAAGATCGATGCAGTGGGCCCAGAGCTCGTCGAGGCTCAGGACGTGGACGAACGTGTGGCGCACCCCTGCTGCGGCCTCGAGCGTGTACAGCGTGTACAGGCGACGTCCGTCCGGGCTCGCCGCCTGCACCCGGGCCGTTCCCTGCATCGACTCCTGCAACTCCGCGTCGACCGTGTACACGCCCACGACCTCCTCCGTCCGGAGATCGAGGCGGCGGACCCGGTAGCTGGTGGGGTTCTTCGGGGGGAGGTACTCGACTACGAAGAGGCTCTGACCGTCGGTGGAGAAGGCCTCGGGCTCGTAGTTGCCGCTGAGCTCGATCGTCCGTGGCTCCGCGACGCCTTCCTCCAGGATGACCAGCGTGGTCGACGTCCGCCCGAAGGAATAGCCGGCCCCTTCATCCGGGTCTCCCAGGGCCACCATGGTGGCCTCCTCGGAGGCGACGTCCACCTCGAGCCGCCCGTCCACCTCCCTGGACCACAGGAGGGCCCCCGACTCCGGTTCGATCGCCTCGACCCGGGTTCCTTCATCGTGGAAGATCGTGCTCACCACGGCCGACCAGTCGATCGCCGGGACAGCGTTGGTCAGGTTCACGGCGTCGCCCGCCGGGAGATCTCGGACCAGCGAGATGCCGCTGGACGTGCGGAGGAACAGGACGTCTTCCGGCACCGGTTCCGCCTCTGGAGCGGACAGCGCCTCCGGTCTCGATCCGGCCGCCAGCATCACCACGGCGAAGACGGCCACGGTCCCGAGCATCATCCTCCGCATCAGGCCCTCCTTGTCGTCCGATGCGTTAGACGACACCGATCCGATCCCGGTTCGAGCACCGCCCCGCGGCTAGGTCAAGAGGCGTTCCCGCATCCTCCGGGCCAGGCCCGGCGGCATGGTCCGAACGGGCCGGCCGCCGGGGTCGTGGAACCGGAGGTCACGGGCCGGATGGCCGCTGGTCCGCCAGCCCCCCTCGTGGAGGAGGCGGTGGTGGGCGTGACACAGCAGCACCAGGTTGTCCAGGTCCGTGGCCCCGCCCCTGGCCCAGTGGACCAGGTGGTGGGCCTTCAGCCACCGGCGCCGCTCGCACCCGGGGAACCGGCAGGCCCCGTCCCGGTGCCGCAGCAGCCGGGCCATGTACCCGGGCACGGCCCGGCCACGGCGGCCCACCCCCACCGGACGTCCCTCCGACTCCAGCACCCACTCGATCCGCGAGTCGCAGGCGAGCCGGCGCACGCTTTCCGAAGGGAGCCGCTGCCCAGCCTCGGTCTCCGCCAGCCAGGGGCCGGACTCGGCCTCCTCTCGGGCCAGCACCTCGGCGCCCGTATGCACCACCACCGTGGCGGGTTGGGGCTCCCCGATGGCCAGGTCCACCAGAGCATCGGCCAAACGCGCTCCGCCCGGGTCGGCGGCCTCCGGATCCCCGGGAATCACCTCCGCACGCCGCCGGACGGCAGAAAGGAGCGCCGTTCCCTCCTCGGCCGGAAGCCTCCCCTCGAGCCACAGCACGGAGCGCTCGTGGTCCCAGTCCAGATTGAGGTATCGGGCTCGGCGGGTCTGCTCTGCCTCCCGGGCCCGGACCAGCTCGTGCCGCCGGGCCTCTCGCCACAGGGAGGCCGGGCGGAGCCCGGGGGCCCGCTCGGCCCACCGCCGGTCCGTCTCGGAGGTGGCGAACCGGGTGAGGGGGCGGAGCTGATCCCATGACAGCCTCCCGGAAGCGTAGGCGTCGGTGATCCGAGGGAGGCCCTCCAGGGCGTGAGCCACCCGGACCCACTCCCGGGCGGTTCCCCAGGCCAGTCCGTACCGTCCGGCCAGCCACGAGCTCATGGAGGTGGCCCCGTCTCGCTTCCAGAGCACCCGCCGGTCGAAGGCGGCCACCACTCGGAGCGCCTCGGCTGAGGCCGCCACCATCACCGCGGCGGCCCGATCCAGGGCGTCCGCCAGGTCTCCGGAGGTCCGCGGGGCCGCGAATTCCATACCTGTGATTCTAGGACGGGGGTCTGACACGAACGCATCCGATACGCTTCCGGCCGACATGGGCACAACCCCGGATCCGGTAGCCGAAGCCGCCGAGTACCAGCGGTTACTCCTGGCGAAGCTGGGGGACGACGACCCCTCCGAGGTCCAGGCCGCCACCCCGGCCGCCCTCCGAGCGCTGTTCCGCGAGGCCGCCGACCGGCTCCTGGCCCGGCCCGCTCCCTCGGAGTGGTCGGTCCTGGAGGCCGGTGGCCACATGCTCGACGCCGAGGTGGTGGCCTCGGCGAGGTACCGATGGATCCTGGCCGAGGACGAGCCCCGGCTGGCAGGCTACGACCAGGAGCTGTGGATGAAGCGCCTGCGGCACCCGGAGGAGGATCCCGGGAAGCTGCTAAGCACCTTCGAGGCTCTCCGTGCCGCCAACCTCGCGCTGTGGTCGCGGAGTTCGGCGGAGGACCGAGCCCGGGTAGGGATCCACGAGGAGCGTGGCCCCGAGTCCTACGAGCTCACGTTCCGCCTGATCGCCGGCCACGACCGGAACCACCTGGCCCAGGCCCGGAACGCCCTCGGCGCGTAGCTACTCTTAGGCCACCAGGGCCTGGCAGAGCTCCGTGAACGCCGCGATGTACAGGTTCACGTCGGCCTCGGAGTGCCGGACGGAGATGGTCCACTGCTCCTCGTCGCCCGGCGTCATGAACACGCCCCGGTTCACCATCCACGGCCACGAGGCCTCGAACAACGCCACGTTGCACTCGAGGAAGTCCCGGTAGTTCGTCAGCGGCTCACGCCGGTAGGACACGCAGCCCTTGCAGCCGAGGTCGACCGCGTGGGCGGAGATACCGGCGTCGTCGATGGCCCGCTGGCACCCCTCGGCCAGTATCGTGCCGAGCTTGCCGAGGTACTCGTACGCGTCGTCGGTGAGGACCTCGGTGAGCGCGGCCAGGCCGGCGGCCGCCGACAGCGGGTTGCCGTTGAACGTTCCCATGTGGGCCACGCCGGTGGTGATCTCGTTCATCAGGTCGGCCCGGCCCCCGAACGCTCCCAGGGCCGCGCCACCGCCCACGGCCTTGGCGAAGCACGACAGATCGGGCTGCACGCCGAACCGCTCGGCCGCCCCGCCCGGGGCCACCGTGGCGCCCGACTTCACCTCGTCGTAGATCAGCACCACGCCGTGCGCCCCGCACAGCTCCTTGACCCGCTCGAGGTACCCGGGCTGGGGGAGCACGATCCCGACGTTCATCATGATCGGCTCCATGATCAGGCAGGCGATGTCTTCGCTCCGCTCGTCCAGCATGCGTCCCAGGGCGCCGGCGTCATTGAACGGCACCACGAGCGTCTGCTTGACGGCGTCGGCCGGGATGCCCCTTGAGAGCGGGGTGGAGGCCGGGGCCTCTCGCCCCCCGATCACGTCGGAGTTCGGGACCACGGAGAACATCACGGCGTCGTGATGTCCGTGGTACGAGCCCTCGATCTTCAGGACGACGTCCCTGCCGGTGGCTCCCCGGGCCAGCCGGATCGCCTCCATGGTGGCCTCTGTCCCCGAGTTCGTGAAGCGAACCTGGTCGAGTCGGAAGCGGCGGCACAGCTCCTCGGCCAGGGCCACGGTGGTCTCGGTGGTGGCCGCGAAATGCGTCCCGGTCCTGGCGGCCCGCTCGATGGCCTCCACGACCTTCGGGTGAGCGTGGCCGACGGCCATCGTCCCGAACCCGCCGTGGAAGTCCACGTACTCGTTGTCGTCGACATCCCAGACCTTGCTGCCCTGGCCTCGCCGGACGTAGATCGGGTAGGGGTCGTTGGCCTGGAACGAGGAGGCCACGCCGTACGGCATGACCTTCGAGGCACGTTCGTACAGCCGGCCGGAGGCCGGTGTTCGGTCCAGCAAGGTCCGGGCCTCGCGCTCGGCGATCTCCCTGGCCCTAGCGGTGATGGCGTCGTCGGTCATGTCCCTCCTATGCCGCAGCAGCCTTAGGTGGACGTGGCATGAGCTCCTCAGGCTTGGCGCCCCGGTAGCTCCGCCGTTGCAGGGCCACGCTGATCAGGGCCAGCGCCGCCCCGACCACGAAGATCAGGGTCCCCATGACGTTGACCGCAGGGGGCACCCCGAACCGCGAGGCGCCGGCCACCCACAGCGGGAACGTGGAGGTGGCCCCGGCATTGAAGAGCGTGATCACGTAGTCGTCGACCGAGAGCGCGAACGCCAGGACGGAGGCGGCCAGGATCCCCGGGAAGATGAGCGGGAGGGTCACGGTCCGGAAGGCCGTCCAGGGGGTGGCCCCGAGGTCCTTGGCTGCCTCCTCCCACTCCCGGTTGAACCCCTGGGTCCGGGCCTTCACCGTCACGACCACGTAGGAGATGTTGAACATGATGTGGGCGATGAGGATCGTCAGGATGCCCCGGGTGACGTTCGCCGTCACGAACAGCGACAGGAGGGAGGCTCCCAGCACGATCTCCGGGGTGGCCAGGGGAAGGAAGATGAAGAGGTTCGTGGAGCTCCGGCCCCGGAACCGGTGGCGGGTCAGCGCCAGGGCGATCATCGTCCCCAGGACCGTGGCCGCTACCGTGCTGATGGCCGCTACCAGGAGCGAGTTCTTGATGGCCAGGGTGAGCTCGGGCGTGTCGAAGATCCCCTGCCAGTGTCGAAGGGTGAAGCCCTGCCACGTAAAGTTGAACCGGCCGCGGATGTCGTTGAAGCCGAAGAGCATCATGATCGCGATCGGCAGGAACAGGTAGATCAGGACCACGCCGGTGTACACGGGGAGGACCCAGCCGCGGCGCTTCATCCCGTCAGCTCTTCGGTCCCCAGGATCCTGGCGTACAGCGCCACGCCGACCAGGATGGCCGCCATCAACAGGAACGAGAGGGCCGCGGCCTCAGGGTAGTCATTGTTCTGGAGGAACTCCCGCTGGATCACGTTCCCGATCATGGTCGTGCTCGGGCTCCCCAGGTACGTGGAGTTGATGAAATCTCCGACCGAGGGGATAAACGTCAACAGGGAGCCGGCGAACACTCCGGGCAGAGACAGGGGGAAGGTGACCTTGAAGAACGCCACGGCCCGGTTCGAGTAGAGGTCGTCGGCCGCGTCCAGCAGGCTCTTGTCCATCTTCTCCAGGGCCACGTAGAGCGGCAGCGCCATGAACGGCAGGAAGTTGTAGATAAGGCCCCCCAGGACGGCGGCGTTCTCCCCCAGCACGTGGAATCCCTGGCCGAGGATCCCCAGTTGCTTCAGGGTGCCCAGGATGATGCCCTCGTCCGCGAGGACGAACTTCCACTGGATCGTACGGATGATGAAGGACACGAAGAACGGCAGGATGACCAGGAACAACAGGGCGTTCTTGAACCGTCCGCCGTGGAACGCGATCGTGTAGGCCAGGGGATAGGCGATCAGGAGAGTGACCACGGTGGTGACGAGCCCGTACAGCAGCGACCGGATGATCTGCGTATCGTTGCGCAGCAACACTTCTCCGTACACGCCGACGTTCCACGTGAGGCGGTACCCTTGCTCCAGCGAGCCTTCCTGCAGGGACACCGACAGCATGGAGATCGTGGGGATCACGTAGAAGAGGAGCAGCCAGACCCCCCCCGGGAGAAGCAGGAAGTAGGCCACCGAGAGCCGTCGCCGACGGCGTGCGGGCCCGGTGACCGGCGCCGGGGCCGGCGCCGTGGCTACCCCTGCACCACCGTCTGGAACAGATCGTTCCAGGCCTGCTCCTCCTCCTCGTCGAGCTGCTTGTACGGGATGGTCTGTGCGTTCGTCTCCTCGGTGGGGAAAACGAATCGGTCCTCCGCCAGGTCGGCACAGAATGGGGAGCAAGATAGGTCGTCTGCATCCGGCCCCGCCGCGTCGGCCCGGATCATCTCCTGGACGGCGGCGATCGGGGACTCGTACCACACCCACTCGGTGATGTTCGTGGCGATGCGCGGGTCGTACACGTGGTTCATGAAAAGGTGGGCGTCGAGCGGGTGCTCCGCGCCGATCGGGATGGCCATGTTGTCGCTCCACCGCATACCGCCGGCCTCGGGGATCACGAACCGCAGGTTCGGGTTATCCAGGGACAGCGCGAAGATGTCCCCGGACCACGCCATGCTGGCCACCAGGTCCCCCCGGGCCATCCCGTCCGTGTAGTCGTTGCCGTAGAACCCCCGGACCTTGTCCCGGTTGGCGATCAGCATCTGCTGTGCGGCCTCGATGTCACCGACGGTGGCATCCGGCGACTGGATCCCCATCGAGGCCAGGGCCAGGCCAAAGGTGTCGCGCATCTCAGCGAACAGACCGACCCGGCCGGCCAGGTCGTCGGCGAACAGGTCCTCGAAGCGAACGATGTCCCGTCCGACCGCCTCGACGTCGTAGCCGATCCCGGTGATGCCGGCAGCCCACGGGATGCTGTGCTCGTTGCCGGGATCGAACCATGGATCCCTGAACTTGTCGGCCACGCTCGCCTCGAAGTCCGGGAGCTGATCGTGATGGATCCGCTCCAGATAGCCGAGCCGGTTCATCTTGGCGATCATCCAGTCGGTCATCACGATGATGTCCCACCCGCTGGACTGGCCCTGGGAGAGGGGCTCCCGGATCGTCCCGAAGAACTCCTCGTTGTCGTTGATCACGACGTCGTACTTCATGTCGATGCCGAACTCCTGCTCGAACCCCTTGACGGTGGGGCTCCCGGTCGGTCCCTTGTCGATATACAGGGGCCAGTTCGCCATGATCAGCTGGCCCGCCGGCTCGGCGGGCAACGGCTCGAGACGCTCCCCTTCCTCGCGACGCTGGGCCTCCACCCCGCACGCCGCCAGCAGGGCCATCGCCCCCAGGTACATCGAGCCCCGTCCTGCCCGTCGGAGCAGCTCCCGCCGGCTCACCGGCCGGTCGAGGCCGCCGAACAGCCCGTCCATGTCACTCACCGTCGGCTCCTCCCTCTCGTCCCGACACCACGAACGTGTGCTCCGGGTGCCACTTCAACGTCACCGTCTCCCCGGGCGCGGGCGGCCGGTCGGTGGACGTCCCCAGGTTCTGGGCGTACACCGTCACCACGTGACCATCCCGGGTGGCCACCGTGTAGACGTTGCTCACCCCCACGAACGTGGCGTCCCGCACCGTCCCCTCGATGGCGTTCTCCCCGTTGACGGAACCCGGGGCCGCGCCAGCGATCCGGATCTTCTCCGGCCGCACGCCGAGCTTGATCCTTTGCTGCTCCCCATCGATCGAGCCGGCCAGCACCCGGACCTTCTCGCCGGACAGGAGGTCGATCGTCCGGAAGTTCCCGTCCGGGGCCCCGACCGTCCCGTCGAGTAGGTTGGACGCTCCCAGGAACCCGGCCACGAACTCGGTGGCGGGACGCTCGTACACGTCCTGGGGAGGGCCCACCTGCTCGATCCGCCCGTTCCGCATCACCGCGATGCGGTCGGACATCGTCATGGCCTCCTCCTGGTCGTGGGTCACGTAGATGAAACTGATGCCGATCTCGTGCTGGAGGCCCTTCAGCTCGAGCTGCATCTGCTTGCGGAGCTTCAGGTCCAGCGCGCCCAGGGGCTCGTCCAGGAGCAGGACCTGGGGCTGGTTCACCAGGGCACGGGCCAGGGCCACGCGCTGCTGCTGTCCGCCCGACAGCTGGGTGATCCGGCGGGCCTCGAACCCGGGCATGTCCACGAGCTCGAGGATCCGACGGACCTGGCCGGGGATGTGGTCCTTGGCGATGCGGCGCCGGCGGAGCCCGTAGGCGACGTTGTCGAACACGTTGAGGTGGGGGAACAGGGCGTAGGACTGGAAGACCGTGTTGACGTCCCGCCGGTGGGGGGGCAGGCCGGCCACGTCGGCGCCGGCGAGCTCGATGGCGCCCTCGTCGGGCAGCTCGAACCCGCCGATCATCCGGAGAGTGGTGGTCTTCCCGCACCCCGAGGGGCCCAGCAGGCTGAAGAACTCGCCCCGGAGGATGTCCAGCGAGATGTCGTCGACCGCCACGACATCGCCGAAGCGCTTCGTGACGCCCGCCAGGCGGACGTCGACCTCCCGAGCCTTCCCCACGGGGGAGAGAGTACCCGGCGCTCGGAGATAGCGCGCGCGTAGAGGAACCAAGGTTGCGGCTCCTTTGCGCCGCTTTGTATAGTTGAGTTTGTGAAAACTTTCACAAGCTCCGGGGCCCCGCCGGGTGGCCCCGCTCAGGCCGCCACCGATAGAATCGCGCGGCCCATGGGCCCACCGAGACGCTCGGACTGGTCGGGCTTCGGTACCGGGTGGGCGGCCACGGGGGCGCTCCTGGCGGGGATCCTCACCTGGGGCGGGATCGGATGGGTGATCGACCGACTGGCCGGCACCGGCCGGCTTTTCCTGGCGATCGGAATGGTGGTGGGGGCCGCCGGGGGCATCTACCTCGTGTACGTGAGATATGGCAAGAGCGACGACTGAACCGGCTGAGCGGGTGATGGTCCGCCGCGCTCTTGTGGCAGGCGGCCTAGTCGCACCGGTGGCCCTGGCCGCCGGGTTCGCCGCGGACGGGGCTCCCGGGGCCTGGTCGGCCCTCCTCGGCGTGGCGCTGGTCGTGGCGAACTTCGCCGCCCACGGGCTCTCGCTGGGGTGGGCGGCCACGGTGTCGATACCGGTGCTCCAGGTCGTGGCCCTGGGCGGCTTCGCCGTCCGGATGGCCGTCTTCGTGGGCGCGCTGTTCCTCCTCGACCGCCAGGCTTTCTTCCGGCCGGCCGTGTTCGGGGTGGCCGCCGTGGTGTCGATCCTGGCGCTCCTCGTCTACGAGGCCAGGCTGGCGGCCCGCGGCCTCGGCGCCGGGCTCAGGATCCCACCGGACCCCGCGGCAGCGGCCGCGGCGGAGGAGCTCGGGGCGCGGGAGGGCGCGCGGTGAGCCTCTTGGCCCAGGTCCGTCCGCCGGAGCCCTTCCACGCGCCCGGTCTCGAGACGTTCCGGCCACCATGTATCGTCGAGTGGCACGCGTTCGGCGTGGACTTCTGCGTCGACCGGGGTGTGATCTACATGTTCCTGGCGGCGGGGATCGTGATCGCCGTCTTCCTGCTGGCGGCACGTGGAGGACCCCTGGTTCCCCGAGGCGTGCGGAACCTCATCGAATCGATCGTCGACTTCATCCGAGAGGAGATCGCCATCCAGGTGATCGGGCAGGAGGGCCGGCCGTGGGTTCCCCTCTTGACCTCGTTGTTCAGCTTCATCCTGGTGGCCAACATCTTCGGCGTCATCCCGGGGTTGCAGCTGGCGGCGACCTCGCGAATGGCGATTCCGGCGTTCCTGGCCGTCCTGGTGTGGATCCTTTTCGTGGTGACCGGCATCCGTTATCAGGGACCGGGCTACTTCAAGAACGTCCTGTTCCCCCCGGGCATCCCCAAACCGATCTACATTCTCTTGACACCCATCGAGTTCGTTTCCACGTTCTTGGTTCGGCCACTCACCCTGTCCGTCCGACTCCTGGCCAACATGATGGCCGGCCACCTGATCCTGGCCATCTTCTTCCTTGGGACCGCTTACCTGCTGGCCAAGCCATCCACGATCCCGTTCGCCGTCCCGGCGTTCGGGCTGTCGGTGGCGCTGGTCGGCTTCGAGATCCTGGTGGCGGTCCTCCAGGCCTACATCTTCACGATCCTGACCGCCGTGTACATCTCCGGGGCCGTGCACCCCGAGCACTAGGAGGGAAGAGCTATGGGAGAGCTGCTCTCACAGGTCGGGGCCTTCGTGGCCCAGGTCGAGGGCGACGTCGGCGTCATCGGGCGGGGCCTGGTGTTCGGCCTGGGCGCCATCGGGCCCGGCATCGGCATCGGGTACCTGGTGGGGAAGGCCGTGGAGGCCATGGCCCGCCAGCCCGAAGCCGCCGGGATGGTCCGGACCACGATGTTCCTGGGCATCGCCTTCACCGAGGCCCTGGCCCTGTTCGGGTTCGTCCTGACGTTCATCATCTGAGGGGAGGCGGGCATGGAGCTGGAGGTGCTGGGCCTGCCGGAGACCCTGGCGCAGGAAGAGACCCAGACTGAGCAGCCGGTCGAGGAGGAGGAGCCCAACCCGATCCTCCCCGAGGCCGACGAGCTGATCTTCGGCTCGCTGGCGTTCCTGCTCGTGTTCGTGGTGCTGGCCCGGTACGCGTTCCCCAGGCTGAACCAGGGTCTGAAGCAGCGCGAGGAGAAGATCCGCGGCGACCTCGAGGCGGCTGAGGAAGCCAGGAGGGAAGCCGAGGCCTCGCTTCAGCGCTACGAGCAGCAGCTCCAGGAGGCCAGGGCCGAGGCGGGACGGATCATCGAGGAGGCCCGGAAGACGGCCGAGTCGATGCGACGGGACCTCCTGGCGAAGGCCGAGGAGGAGTCCCGGGCGGTGGTGGCCCGGGCTCAGGAGGAGATCCGGGCGGAGCGAGACAGGGTCATCCAGGAGCTCCGAGGCCAGCTCGCCGAGTGGTCGGTCGACCTGGCCGGCCGGGTGGTCGGGGCCAGCCTGGACAAGCGTCGCCACCTGAAGCTGGTGGAGGAGTACATCGACGAGGTGGCCGGGATGGGCGATGGAGAGCCCCGGCGAACGAAGGGGAGGACGACAGAGGGTGGCTCGTAAGGAGCAGATCCGCGGGTACGCCCAGGCCATGTTCTCCGTGGCCGAGGCCGAGGACGCCCTCGACGAGGTGGAGGACGAGCTGTTCCGATTCGCCAGGGCTCTGGAGCGGGAGCACGGCTTCAGGGACGCACTGACGGACCCGGCGCTTCCCGCCGACCGCAAGCGGGCTTTGCTCACGGAGGTGCTCGGTGAGCGGGCCAACCAGGTCACGGTGAACCTCCTCAGCTTCATCGTCGACCAGGGCCGGGCCCGGGATCTCGGGGCCATCGTGGACGAGCTGGTGGCCCTGGCTTCGGAGCGGCGGCAGTCGGCCGTGGCCGAGGTCCGGACGGCGGTACCGCTCGATGCCGCGCATCGTGACCGGCTGGCCGAGGCGCTGGAGCGGGCCACCGGGAGGAAGATCGAGCTGAAGGTGGTGGTCGATCCCACCGTGGTCGGCGGTGTGGTGGCCAGGATCGGCGACCAGGTTATCGATGGGTCCGTCCGGCGGCGGCTGGAGCTGGCCCGAGAGCGACTGAGCGAGGTGTGACCGTTGGCGGAACCGGCTGAGCAGTTCATCGATCCGGAGGACATCGCCCGGGCGTTGCAGCGCCACGTGGAGTCCTTCCGGCCCGAGACCGAGCGGGAGGAGGTGGGCCGGGTAACCGAGACCGGCGACGGCATCGCCCGGGTCCGGGGCCTCCCCGGCACGATGGCCAACGAGCTCCTGGAGTTCCCCCGCGAGGTCCTCGGCGTGGCCTTCAACCTGGAGGAGGACGAGATCGGCTGCGTCCTGTTCGGCGACCCCGAGGGCATCGAGGAGGGATCCGCCGTCAAGCGCACCGGCCGGATCCTGTCGGTCGGCGTCGGGGACGGCCTTCTCGGCCGGGTGATCGACCCGCTGGGGCGGCCCATGGATGGGAAGGGCGCCATCCAGACGGAGACCGACCGGGTCCTGGAGGTCCAGGCCCCGTCGGTGGTCATGCGGCAGCCGGTCAACGAGCCGCTCCAGACCGGCGTCAAGGCCATCGACGCCATGACCCCGATCGGCCGGGGTCAGCGCGAGCTGATCATCGGCGACCGGCAGACCGGGAAGACGGCCATCGCCGTGGACACCATCATCAACCAGCGGGATGCCTGGGCCTCGGGCGACCCGAAGAGGCAGGTGAAGTGCGTCTACGTCGCCATCGGCCAGAAGGACTCCACGGTCCGGGAGGTGCAGGCGGCCCTGGAATCGAACGGGGCCCTGGAGTACACGGTGATCGTCAACGCGCCCGCCTCTCTGCCCGCCTCGTTCAAGTACATCGCCCCGTACTCCGGCTCGGCCATCGGACAGCACTGGATGTACGCCGGCCAGCATGCCCTGATTATCTTCGACGACCTGTCTAAGCAGGCCGAGGCCTACCGCGAGGTCTCGCTGCTCCTGCGGCGCCCGGCCGGCCGGGAGGCGTACCCGGGCGACGTTTTCTACCTCCACTCCCGGCTCCTGGAGCGGTGCGCCAAGCTGTCGGACGAGGAGGGCGGGGGCTCGCTGACCGGCCTGCCGATCGTGGAGACGAAGGGCGGCGACGTCTCCGCGTACATCCCCACGAACGTCATCTCCATCACCGACGGGCAGATCTACGTGGAGAACGACCTGTTCTACGCCGGGGTGCGCCCGGCCATCAACGTGGGGATCTCGGTTTCTCGGGTCGGCGGGAACGCCCAGATCAAGGCGATGAAGCAGGTGGCCGGGCGGCTTCGGCTGGACCTGGCCCAGTACCGGGAGCTGGAGGCGTTCGCCGAGTTCGGGTCCGAGCTCGACAAGGCGTCCCAGGCCCAGCTGGAGCGCGGCGCCAGGGTCGTGGAGATCCTGAAGCAGCCCCAGTACCGGCCCATGTCGGTGGAGGACCAGATCATGTCGATCTACGCCGTCACGAACGGCTTCCTCGACGACGTTCCGGTGGACGACGCCAAGCGGTTCGAGGAGGAGCTGCTCCGGTACATGGAAACCCGGCACCCGGAGGTCGGCCGGCACCTGGCCGACCAGGGGGACCTCCCCGACGACGTGGAGGCGAAGCTGAAGGAGGCCATCACCGACTTCAAGCGCGCGTTCCAGCCTTCCGAGGAGGCCGTGCCCACCACCGTCGGGCCCGGGGGCGGCCCCATCGACGAGCGCCGGGAGGACGTCGGCTGGGAGCGGATCGGGGAGCCCGATCCCGATGAAGAGGAGTAACGGATGGGTGCCAGGCTCCGCCAGATCCGACGCCGGATCCGCTCGGTCCAGTCGACCATGAAGATCACCCGGGCCATGGAGCAGATCGCCCTGGCTCGGATCGCCAGGGCGCAGCGACGGGTCGTGCAGATCCGCGCCTACGCCGTGCGGCTGACCGAGGCCATGGAGGACGTGGCCCGGCAGACCGGCGCCCTGGTCCATCCCCTGCTCGAGGAGCGCGAGCCGGCCCAGCGGGCCGCGGTCCTGGTCATGACTTCCGACCGCGGGTTGGCCGGCGCGTACAACGCCAACGCGTTGCGCCGGGCCGAGCGCCTGTTCGGCCGGCTCCGAGGAGACGGGATCGATCCGGTCCTGTTCGTGGTGGGCCGGAAGGGCCAGAGCTACTTCAGGTTCCGGCAGGCCCCCATGGAGGAGGCGTGGGCGGGGTTCAGCGAGGTGCCCTCGTACCCGGACGCGGAGCGCATCGCCGAGCGGCTGATCGACGCGTTCCTGGACCGCAGGGTGGACCAGATCCACGCCGTGTACACGGACTTTCGGTCGGCGTTCACGCTCCGGCCGGTGGACCGACGGTTCGTGCCGATCGCCCCCGAGGAGGTGGCCGGGGACGAGGCCACCCGAGGGCGTCCCCGGCCCGAGTACATCTTCGAGCCGGGCCCCGCGCAGCTCCTGGACGCCCTCCTTCCCCGGTACGTCACCGCCCTGATCTTCGCCGCGCTGCTCGAGTGCGCGGCCTCGGAGAGCGCGGCCCGGCGCCGGGCCATGAAGGCGGCCACGGAGAACGCGGAGGACCTCATCCGCCGGCTGACTCGGGAGGCGAACCAGGCCCGGCAGACGGAGATCACCACGGAGCTGATGGAGATCGTCGGCGGAGCCGAGGCGCTCCGCCAGGCCTCAGGGGAGTGATGGATGGCTGAAGAGGAGAACGGACGGGCCCCCGGCCGGGTGGTGCAGGTGATCGGGCCGGTGGTTGACGTGGAGTTCCCTCCGGAGTCTCTGCCGGAGATCAACACGGCCCTCGAGCTGGATCGGTCCCTCGAGGACGAGACCCAGACCATCGTGTGCGAGGTGGCCCAGCACATCGGTGAGTCCACCGTGAGGGCCATCGCCATGAAGCCGACGGACGGCGTGGTTCGGGGATCTGCCGTACGGAACACGGGCAACCCCATCTCGATGCCGGTGGGACCGAAGATCCTCGGCCACGTGTACAACGTGCTCGGCGAGCCGCTCGACACGGACTCGGTCGAGGCCGAGGACCGGTGGCCGATCCACCGGGACCCGCCGCTGTTCGAGGACCTGGAGCCGAGGACCGAGATGTTCGAGACCGGCATCAAGGTCATCGACCTCCTGGAGCCCTACGTCCAGGGCGGGAAGGTCGGCATGTTCGGCGGTGCCGGCGTGGGGAAGACCGTGATCATCCAGGAGATGATCCACCGGGTCGCCGAGCAGCACGGCGGGGTCTCCGTGTTCGCCGGGGTGGGGGAGCGCACCCGCGAGGGCAACGACCTGATCCGGGAGATGACCGAGACCGGCGTCATCGGCAAGACCGCGCTCGTGTTCGGCCAGATGGACGAGCCCCCCGGCGTCCGCCTCAGGGTTGGGCTGGCCGCTCTGACCGTGGCGGAGTACTTCCGCGACGTCCAGCGGCAGGACGTGCTGCTGTTCATCGACAACATCTTCCGGTTCGTCCAGGCGGGGTCCGAGGTGTCCACCTTGCTGGGCCGGATGCCCAGCGCGGTGGGGTACCAGCCCACACTCGCCGACGAGATGGGAGAGCTCCAGGAGCGGATCACCTCGACCAAGGGCCGGTCCATCACCTCGCTCCAGGCGATCTACGTGCCGGCCGACGACATCACCGACCCGGCGCCGCACACAACGTTCGCCCACCTCGACGCCACCACCGTGCTCACGCGGTCCCTGGTGGAGCAGGGGATCTACCCTGCCGTGGACCCCCTCGACTCGACGTCGCGGATCCTCGACGCGCGGTACATCGGCGAGGACCACTACGCGGCGGCCCGGCGGGTCCAGGAGATCCTCCAGCGATACAGGGACCTCCAGGACATCATCGCCATCCTCGGGGTCGACGAGCTGTCCGAGGAGGACAAGCTGATCGTGGCCCGGGCCCGGAAGATCCAGCGGTTCCTGTCCCAGCCGTTCTTCGTGGCCGAGCAGTTCACCGGGATCGAGGGGAAGTACGTGCCGGTGGCGGAGACGATCCGGGGGTTCAACATGATCGCCGAGGGCGAGCTGGACCACCTCCCCGAGCAGGCCTTCTACATGGTCGGGGGCATCGAGGAGGCCATCCAGCAGGGCGAACGGCTCGGGAAGCAGGGGGAGTAGGTCGTGGCCACGCTCCGGATCACGGTGGTCTCACCGGAGCGAGAGGTGTTCTCCGGCCAGGCGGACATGGTGGTGGCCCGAGGGGTGGACGGCGAGGTGGGGATCCTGCCGAGCCACGCTCCCATGCTGATCGAGCTGGCCGTGGCACCGGTCCGGCTCCTGGAGGGGGAGACCGAGACCGGGAAGGTCCTGGTGGACGGGGGGTTCCTACACGTCACCCCCGGCCAGGAGGAGACCCGGGTGGACGTCCTGGCCGAGCACGCCCTCTTGCCGGCCGAGGTCGATGCCGAGGCGGCCCGGCGCCGCGTCCGGGAGCTCGAGGGCGAAGGCGACCCGGAGCCTGAGCTTGAGCTGGCCCGGGCCCGGATGCGAGCCGAGCACGGCACCGGATAGGAGCCGGCCCCCGGATCGCTCCGGGGGCCGGTCCTGGCGTGCTCCTGGTGCATCTAGCCCATGTGGTCCATGGTCTGCGGGTTGAGGTGGTCCACAAGGCGTGGCTTACCGGGCCGTTCGACGATCGTCCGGTACACCACCATCCCCTGCGCCAGGGGGTTGTTGGTCACGCCGTCAGACGCATAGACGGGGATGCCGGGGCCCGTCTTGTACATCGGCCCCGTGTAGGGGTAGGCGGACCAGGTGCCGGAGTTCCGCACCGGGTCGTACCACGCGATCTCCTTCAGCCGGGTCGGCTTGGTGAAGTCGATCACGTCGGCCCCTCCGGTGTACCAGGCGTTGACCAGCAGGTCCCGGTTGATGCCCATGACCGCCATGCCCATGTGCGCCGAGCAGTACTCGCCGGGCGCCGACGAGGGCCGGACGTCTCCGACGTTGAACTCGCTCAGGAAGTCGCCGCTCGCGAGGTCGGAGAAGAACATGCTCCCGGTCTTCTGAAGCGAGGCCGGATGCCAGGGCCTGGCCTGCCACTGCGTCATCGTCGGGCAGCCGCTCCCGAAGGACTCGTCGACCCAGTTCACGACGGTGGCGTCGTTGTCGAACATCACCGAGTGGAAGAAGTCGATCGCGCCGGGGATGTCCCCGGTGCCTCCCGAGCTGAACACGTCGTCGCCGATCATGATCGGGTTCTGCGTGTCCGGGATCCCGTCCTCATCGATCTCCCAGACCTGGCCCTGCTCCGCGCAGGCGGCGCCGGCCAGGCGGTGCTCCACGTGGACGACGATGTCGTGGCAGGCGATCGCGGCGGGCTCCAGGACGCCCGGCGCGGCGAGGCCACGCTCGCTCCAGTCGTTGATGCCGTCCGGATCACCCGGGTAGCTGATCTCCGGCTGCACGTTCAGCTCGTTGGCCGCTGCCGGGTTCGCGAAGTCCACGTCCACGATCTGGATCACGCCGTGGAGTGGGCTGTTGGGGCTCCCCGGGTCCTCGTCGTACGGGTTGGCCACGTTCTGGTACGGCGGGATACCCGATGCCGGCGCGATGGAGCCGCACGTGGGCCCGGGCCGCAGCGGGTACGAGGAGACGTAGACGAGCAACCCGCTCCCGTCGTCCTTCGGCCATGCGGTGATCGTGTGGGCACCGCAGTCGGTGTAGACGGCCTTCACCTGCGTGATGCTGGTGAACGGGTTCGCCGGGTCGTCGCTCATCTCGAAGACCCGGACGCCCTCCCAGCCGAGTGGGTCGTTGTGCGCCGTCCGCGGAGCTCCACACTCCGGTGCGGCCATGGTGCGGTCGACCGCCAGGAGCAGCAGGTCGGCCACGCCGTTGCCGTTCCGGTCCCAGACGATCGGGTCGGCCTGGAGGCCGTCGCACTTGAAGTCCCTGACCAGTGTCGGCGCCGCCGGATCAGAGATGTCGAAGATCCGGACCCCGCCGTCCGGCGTGGCGTCACTGCCGCTGTAATAGCCGGAGAACGCGTGGTCACCCCAGAACGCGAAGTCCGAGTTGGTCCTGCCGTTCGGGGAGGTGAACTCCTCGAACATCCTCTTGTGGGCATCCTGGTTATGGTCGGCGCTCGCCGGGAGGGCCATGGTCGCCAGCCCGGCCGCCAGTACGCCCGAAAGGATCAATCGTGCTGACCGTCGCATCCGTTCACCTCCGTGTAAAGGTTGGAAGGCCCCGAAGCACCTGCTCCGGCAGCCGTAAGGCCCTGGGTCGCTCTCGGGCTCGGCGCATCACCTCCTTCGTGACGCCCGCTCCCTGGGGGGAAGGGCGTGTGAGCGGGTAGAAGTCTAGATGGCCCCATTCCCGGCCGCAAATCGGCCGAGCAAGCACCAGGGGGGAAGGGAGGAGCCCGGCGGCTGGGGCGCCGGGCTCCTCCTCCTGTTCGGATCGAGCGATCCGGCTACGGGATGTTCTTCTCCTTCTCGCAGGACTTGGCCTTGTCCCTGCCAGGTCCGCCGTTGCAGACGTCCCGCTGGGGGCCGCCGATCAGGAGGTCCTTGCCGGGGCCTCCCTTCAGCTTGTCCTTGCCCTTCCCGCCGCAGAGGCGGTCGTTGCCACCGAGGCCGTTGACCCTGTCGTTCCCGCCGAGGGCGTTGATGACGTCCTTGCCCGGCGTACCCTTGAGGTTGTCCTTGCCCTCGGTGCCGAGCATCGTGACTTCCTGCTTCCCGCACTTCCCGGCGGAGCCGGTGTAGCGCAGGATGTACAGCCCGAAATCACGGTCGCTGGCCAGAATCAGCGGCGCCTTGGTCGGTCCGCTGGATTCATATCCATGTCCCGCGGTCTCGTCGCCGATCGGGAACACGCCCCAGAAGTTGTTCCCGTCGGGTCCGATGTAGTGGCCGACCTCCTGGATGCCGCCGGAGCCGAACTGAGCGACCCGCAGGCCGGCGCTGTACCAGGAGAAGTAGGCCAGGTTCACGTTCGGCCGCGGGTCCGTCTTGACCTCGTGGACCGAGAGGTCGCCGAAGCCGCTCGAGTACCCGGGGTGCAGCTGCTCGACCAGCGCGTAGGTGTCGATGATCGGCACGTCCGGGTTCGTGGCGTCGTGGAGGTTCACGTACCCCCACCCGTCGAATTCCGGCGTGGCCTTGTAGTCCTCACCGATGGTATCGATGGGGACGTCCCCGCCGTCAGGCCCTGCGTACTCCGGCGCGTCGTTGAACAGCAGGTGCATGGCCCGGTGGCCGATGCAGATCGAAGAGACCTGCACGTCCCACTCGTGGCCGGCCCCGCCGCAGAAGAAGGCGTCGGGGAGCAGACCGGCTCGAGACCCCCCGTGGCTCTGGGCGATGACGACATGGTCGTATCCCAGGTCCTGACCGGCGGCGATCTTCGTGGAGAAGAAGCAGCCGCCCCGAGAAAACACCACGGTGTTGACGCCCGTGTTGGCTGCGGTGTCTGGCGAGGGCTCACCAGGGACGGTATCGGGCCCCGCGTTCGGCCCCGCATCGATGCACCCGCGGCCGCCAAAGACGGTTCCTCCGCTGATCTCACCACCGGGCTCCGATGCGAGCGGGACCGTGAAGCCGAACTCTCCGGCGCCATACGGGCCTGCGTTCGGGCCAGTGGTGATCTCGAAGAACGTCCGGAAGGGGGAGAAGTCCTCGTCGGTGGAAAGCAGGAACTGGCTGTTGCTGCTCCAGTACGACTGGTGGCTGTTCCCCTCGGACGTCACCGCCCCGCTCTCGGGGTCTGGCGAGAGATAGTCCGAGTCCCCCACGAATACGGGGTTGTACGGGTCGTTCACGTTCAGGAGGACCTGCCCGGCGTCCCAGTACGAGACCGCCAGGAGGTCGTCCCCACCGACCCGCTTGAACTGGAGGTCGTGGTGGAACACGGAGTCGCCGTTGGCGTAGGAGCCTTGAGCGCCCGGCCAGTCGTCAAGCCCGACCTCCGCCGCCATCACCGGGTTCGCAGGATTGGTGATGTCGACGATGTCCACGTCCTTGAACGGCGCGACCGCGGACTCCTCGTTGTCCACCATGACCGCGAAGGCCTTGCCCGGCTGGGTGAAGCCCTGGACGCTGTGGATGCTGTGGTACAGCCCCTCGCTGAAGAAGGCAGGGGGTGGGTCGTCGTCCCCGAACTGGCCCAGCTTGACCGGAGCCGCCGGGTTCGTGACGTCCCACATCGAGAACCCCAGCGTGCTGTCCTGGAACTCGCACTCCTCGTTGTTGTGGAGGAGGAGGTCACCCTGGAAGGCGGGGGTGTTCACCGTCATGATGTGGATCCCCTCGCCGGGGACCCCGTTCTCCTCGGACGGGAGGAATCCCACCTTCACGGGGTTGGCCGGGTTCCGCACGTCCACGACGTGGACCCCGCCGCCGCTGCCGCCGGACGCCGTGCAGTTGGGGAACCACTCGTTGAGATACGCGTAGCCCTTGTAATAGCCGACGTCCGCGATACCGCCGTCTTGGTCCGTGAGCTGGAGGCGGCTGACCAGCTCTACGTTCTCGGCCGACGGGGGCAGGTGCCCCTCCAAGCCGTTGTGATGCAGGTCATCTTTGAGCTGCTGCGTGACGTCCCCGGCACTCTCCATGCGCCCTTCGCGATCGGGGCGGCGCTCTTGAGCAGATGCAAGGCCAACCGCTCCCATCGACCAGGCCATGGCGCATGCCAAGAGGACGATGGCATGTCGTCTGACCAACGTGCTTCCTCCCTTCCTCTCCGGCCCGTGCCTCACGGGGGGGGCCTAACTCTGACCCCACGGCGTCTGGTGTGTCAAGCCGGTCGAACCGGACGTGACCTGCGGTGTCGGCTTCGCCCGTTTTGAGCGAGGCTTGGTAGCATGGTGGTGGTCCTTGGCTGAGGGAGGGATCGGCCCACGCAGAGCGAGCGGAGGGAAGAGGAGGCGATGCCGGTGCGGAAGCGGACGCGGGCCATGATGGCCCTCGGCCTAGCGGGCGCCGTGGCGTTGGGCTCGATGAGCGGGACGATGGCGGCGACGAAGAAGGTTCGGGCCAAGGGGGAGAAGTGGCGGCCCGTGCACACCTACATCGGTCGAGGCGACCAGGTCAGGTGGGTGAACCCGACCCAGCGCGTTCACGACATCAAGGCGTACGGGAAGGGCTGGCGATTCTCCAAGATCCTCCAGCCGGGGCAGAAGGCCACGAAGCGGTTCAAGAAGCGTGGAACCTTCAGGTTCCGGTGCGTCCGGCACTCCGCGGTGATCAACGGCAAGTGTCAGGGGATGTGCGGGATCGTCCACGTCGTTAACTAGGGCTGAACCTCCAGACGCGGACCGGCCCCCGGGTGAACCCGGGGGCCGGTCGTTGTCTAAGACAAGGCCAGAGCTACCTCTCGATGCTGATCTCCTTCTCGCACTTGATGGCCTTGTCCTTGCCGGGACCGCCGTGGCAACGGTCCTTCTTGCCGGCCCCGCCGTTCAGCGTGTCGTTCCCACCCTCGCCGAACAGGCGGTCGTTGCCGCCCTTGCCATTGACCCTGTCCTTGCCGCCACCGGCGCAGACCAGGTCCTTGCCGCCCTTGGCGTTGATCTTGTCTTTGCCACCGAGCGCGGCGATGACATCTTTCCCGCCGGTGCCGACGATGTTGTCGTTGCCGCTGGTGCCGACGTGCGTGGCGTCCTGGCCCTTGCACTTCACCGCCGGCTGAAGCGGCGGAAGCGGCATCATCGTCTGCGGGTTCAGGAACTCCAGCTCTACCGGGGTCTGGGCCTCGGGCGAGGTCGACTGGTGGATGAAGAGTCCCTTGGCGATGTTCGACTCGTACAGGTAGCCGTTGTACCAGTACGTCGCCCACGCTCCTCCCAGGATCAGCGCGGGGTTGGGGGCCGGCACCACGTCAGCCGGCGGGTCGGACCACCCGATCGTGGTGGGGGTCACCGGGTCGGTGAAGTCGACCAGATAGGTTCCCGCCATGTAGGTCCCCGACGTCATCACGTCCCGGCCGTTCATGGTCGGGATGCTCTGCATGATGTGGACCGACGCGCAGCTCTCGTCAGCCGACTGCGTCGGGGTGGTCCACTTCCCCTTCAGTTGGCCGAGCTCTGCGGAGAGGAAATACATCTCACGGGTCTCGTCGGAATCGGATTCCTCACAGTTGGAGTTGATCCCGCCACCTGGCTCCGAGCTCCAGAGCAGGATCTTCCCGTCCCAGGAGAAGCTGGACGTGTGCCCCAGGGTCGCTCCGTTCTCGTTGGCGTCGCTCACGGTCTGGTTGTTGACCCTGGAGATGTCCCGCTCGTACAGGAGCACGGGGTTCGCCAGCGATCCGCCGTCGGCGGCGTCCATGCTCCAGTAGGAGAAGCCGTGGTTCCCCAGGATGTTGTTGGTCGGCCAGCTGCCGGAGCACACCGCCCGGTTCTTGTCGATCATGTACACGGTGATGTCGTGGCAGGCCCGCCCCGACGGGTTCTCAGCGCGCCCGTACCACTCGGCCGCTGCCGGGTTGTTCAGGGGGATCTCCACGAGATCCATCCCCGGGCACAGCTGGCTCGAGCCGCCCACGTACACGATCAACCGGTTGCTGGCCGGGTCGGGCACCGCGGTCAGCGTGTGCGAGCCGCACCCGGTGGTGATTCCGGACGGAAGGCTCGCCGCGCCGTCGTCGATGTCCACCTCACCTACAAGCTGGGGGCTGGCCGGGTTGGTGATGTCGAAGATGTGGATGCCCTCGAAGCCGGTACGGGAGATGGGCAGGGGATCGCCGGCCGGTGTTCTGCCACAGAACGCGGTGGCCGACGCTCCTGAGTTCCACCCTCGGACCAGCAGATTCTCCCACACGATGACATCGCCCTGACCTGCGCCCAGGCCAAGGGCTGGGTCACCACAGTCGTCGTAGTCGTGGATCGTGGTGGGGTTGGCGGGGGTGCTGATGTCGTGGATCTGGAAGCCCTCCCAGTGTCCCTGGATGGCCATGTCGCCCCAGAAGGCCATGTCTGAGTTCGCCAGCGTGTCCGTGTTCGAGAGGTCGGCGATCGGAGTGAGGTTCTTCACGTCGGTTCGTGTGGCGTGGTCGGCCGAGCTGGGCACGCCTACAACGAGCAGGCCTCCAACCGCGGCCGTCAACGCAAGCCATCGAATCTTCGATCTCATTCTCGTTCCCTTCTTTCTCTCTCGCTGGGATGTCTACGAATCGCGATGGTACCGGCTCACTCAGGCGGACTGCGTCCGCCAACTCCGGCCTCAGAAGGGCGTCGAGCGGGCGCGTCAACTGCCCTTGGTCCGCCCGCCGCCTCCATCGTGCCTCTCTCCCTCGGGGAACGGATAGTACCGTCCTGCGGGCAGAAGGGCCAATCGGTTCATGAAGAATAGGGCCCGCGCCCCCGAGTCCGTTTCGCGCGGAGTGAGATAGCATGAGAGGCTCGATGATCACCCTTGAGCAGACGCGAAGCCGTGCCGGCCGCCTCTTTCGGCTTCGCCCGTTGGTCCTGGCCTCGTTCGTCCTGGCTTCGGTCCTCCTTCCCGTCACGGGTGAGGCCGTGGCCTGTGCCTCGAGCCACGGGCGTCCGTACCTCGCAAACTTCACGGGGGGACCGAGTGTGGGGTCACCGTTCTATGCGGTGGCGGGGAACGAGCCCTCCGTCAACGTGACTATCCGGGTGACACCGGGGCACTGTGTCTCACAGGGCGGCAGCACCGCCATCTATCGCACGGAGGATGGAGTGGCTATCGCCGGTCAGGACTACAAGGGCATTCCGAACACCCCGACCGACCCGCTCTGCGCGGACGTCGACCAACAGGCGCAGTTCTGCGAAACTCTGCAGCCTCAGCAGACCGTCCCTGTCGAGATCATGAACGACGGTGACCCTGCCGATGGCGCCGTCGAGCCCTTCCTGTTCAGGCTGGCCTCGGGGCAGCCCTTCGGCTTGGCGGAGCCCTCCTCGGCCCCGGTCCACGTCATCGATGTCAACGGGGCCAACCGGGTATCGCTGGAACCCGCGCTCACGGGTGGGGCCGTGGCCTATCAAAAGACGGAGTTCGGGAGTATTCGCATCCCGGTGTTCTGGGCGGGGCCCGCATCCGGGGGCTCCGTCAGCTACACGGTGGAGCCCGCTCCGGCTGCCCCGGCCATCCCTGGCGAGGACTTCACTGTGACTTCGCCGAATCCCCTTCCCATCCCTCCGAGCCGGGTCGGGTTCATCGACATCGACATCATCGGCGACAAGCTGGGGGAGGGTGACGAGTCGGCGATCATCACCCTACAGCCCGGGCCCTACAACGTGGCGGAGCCCTCCTCCACCACGTTCACCATCATCGACAACGAGGAGAACGTCCTCCCGGTCAGCCGGTTCCATCACCCCCGGAACAAGTGGAAGTACAACAAGGCCGACTACCGGATCCGGGAGTTCCACATCTTCGCCACCGACGAGGGCGGCTCGGGGGTCGTCGCCGCCGAGATGGCCCTCCGGCGCAACCTGGTGAACGGGAAGTGCGCCTGGAAGGCGAAGAAGGGGTGGCAGAAGAAGGACTGCCAGAACAAGACATGGCTCCCCACGAGGTACGACGACGTGGGGGAGCTGTTCTACTACCGGATGAAGCAGCTGAAGGCGAGCGTGAAGACCAAGATCAAGAACTACACGGCGTTCGGCCGGGCCATCGACGGGGCGGGCAACGTGGAGAAGGAGTTCACCAAGAAGCGGAACATGAACACCTTCGAGATCAGGCGGAAGGGCAAGACCCAGAAGAGCAAGGGGTGATGAGGTGATCGGGAGCAGGCGGATGATGGCGGTCGCGCTCGGCGTCTCGTTGGTGCTCGGTTCGGCCGGGATCGCCATGGGCGCCACGGCTAGGGTGAAGACCAAGGGCGAGAAGTGGAAGCCCGTCCATACCTATATCGGTCGGAACGACACGGTCCGGTGGACCAACCCGACGAGCAGGGTCCACGACCTGAAGGCGTACGGGGGCGGCTGGTCCTTCAAGAGGATCCTCGATCCGGGCGAGAGCGCCAAGCGGAGGTTCAAGCAGCGGGGAACGTTCAAGTACCGCTGCGTCCGGCACTCCGCCATCGTGAGCGGCAAGTGCCAGGGCATGTGCGGCCTGATCCACGTCACCTGACAAGGCGCTTTACACGAGGAACGTTGAAGGGCCCCCGGATCGCTCCGGGGGCCCTCCGTATCTCCGATCGTCTTCGGTTTGCTACCTGCCTCCTCTACGGCATCGGGGGCCCGGGGCTATCCGGGGCGGGCCGCCGACCCGTGTAGTCGAAGATGTACAGACCGAAGTCGCGGTCGCTGGCCAGGACCAGGGGTCGCTGCCCCTGTCCGATGCCTGGGTTGCATCCAGGGTAGCCATGACCGCAGGTCTCGTTCCCGATGGGGAAGACGCCCCAGAAGTTGTTGCCTCCCTCATCGATGAACGCGCCGACCTCTTTGATCCCGTTCTTCCCGAACTCGGCCACCCGGAACCCGGCGGCGTAGTAGGAGAAGTACGCCAGGTTGATGCCTCGCCGTGGGTCGGTCTTGACCTCGTGCACCGTGAGGTCACCGAATCCGCTGGCAAAGTCCTCGTCCTGCGCCTCCGGAACCGTGTAGTGGTCGATGTAGGGGAGGTCGGGGTCCGTGGCGTCGTGGAGGTTCACGTACCCCCACCCGTCGAACTCGCCGGTGGCGTGGTACCTCGCACCGAGCGTTCCCAGCGGGATGTCGGTTCCCTCCGGACCCGAGTACTCCGGTTCGTCGTTGAACATCAGGTGCATGGCCCGGTGTCCGGTGCAGATGGCCGGGATCTGCTCGTCGTAGTCGTGACCCTGGCCTCCGCAGGAGAACCCGTCGACGAGGATGCCGTTCCGGGTCCCACCGTGGCTCTGCCCGATGATGACGGCGTCGTAGCCGAGGTCCTGACCAGCGGCGATCTTCGTGGAGAAGAAGCAGCCACCGCGGGAGAACACCACTGTCTTCTCCTCGCCGGGGTTGGCTGCGATGGCGCTGGCCGGGGGAGGCATCGGGTCACCGAGGGCGTCCGGACCGGCGTTCGGTCCCGCCGCGAAGCAGCCGCGGCCACCGAAGACCGTCGGGCCGTTGATCTCCTCGTCCGGCTGATCTGCGATCAGCGGCGTGAATCCGAACTCCCCGGCGCCGTAGAAGCCGGCGTTGGGGCCGTCGGTCAGCTGGAACGTCGTCCGGAACGGAGAGAAGTCCTCGTCCGTGGAGATCAGGTACTTGTTGTTGCTGCTCCAGTAGGACTCGTGGCTGTTGCCCTCCGAGGTCGCCTGACCGGAAACCGGATCGGGCGACAGGAAGTCCGAGTCACCGAGGAAGACCGGGTTGTACGGGTCATTGACGTCCAGCAGGACTTGCCCAACATCCCAGTACGACAGGACCAGGAAGTCGTTCCCTCCGATCCGCTTGAACTGCATGTCGTGGAAGTTGACCGAGTCCCCGTTAGCAAAGGGAGGGGTCTGGGCGCCAGGCCAGTCTTCCAGCCCGCTCTCGGACGCCATGACCGGGTTGAACGGGTCGGTGATGTCGACGATGTCGACGTCCTTGAACAGGGGATCCATGCCGGGAGTGAAGCCCCCGAAGGCCTCCTCGTTGTCCACCTGCACCGCGAAGGCCCGGTCACCCTGGGTCCACCCCTGGACGTTGTGGATGCTGTGGTACAGCCCCGTGCTGAACAGGAACGGCACGGGATCATCGTCCCCGAACTGCCCGATCTTGACGGGGTTCAGCGGGTCGGTGACGTCCCACATCGACATCCCGAGGACTGTCGGGTCTCCGGTGCAGGCCTCGTTGTTGTGGAGGAGCAGGTCGCCCTGGAAGAACTCGTTGTTGACCTCCATGATGTGGACGCCCTCTCCGGGGAACTCGTTGAGGTTCGCCGGGAGGAACCCGACCTTCACCGGGTTGCTGGGATTCCGGATGTCGACGACGTGCACGCCGCCGCCGTCAGGGCAGTTGGGCGCCCACGCGTTCAGGTAGGCGAACCCCTTGAAGTAGCCGACGTCGGCGATGCCGCCCTCGAGATCGGTCAGCTCGAGTTTGCTGATCAGGTTCACGTTCCTCTGTACCGCCGGGAGGTGCCCGGTATTGGGCCCGTGCTGTTGGGACCCGATCGCGATGTGGTCGCCCTCGCTGCCGTCGAACGCCGGATGAAAACCATCGTCGGGATGCCCGGCCTGGGCGATCCCACCTGCGCCAACGGCGAACACGAGGACGGCGACGAGCGTGAGATATCGCTTGACCATGTATGCCTCCTTAGACCGTGAAGGTCGTCGTGTGCGGGCCATGACAGACGCCGTGCGGAGCCCGGCGTGGGGAGCTGTCCGAGGCTGGGCATCACCTCCCGAAGCCGTTCGCGGTCTGAGGTCGGAACCCCATATTGACCAGGCGCCGCCCCAAACTTCAAGTCGGGCAAAGCGTCCGTTTCGGCCGAGGCCCGGGGACCGAAGGCCAGCCCGTCCCGGCCATCCTTTTCTCGATTTGACATTCCCCGGCCGATTCGGATAAATGCGGAGGAACCCGGAGCAACGTCCGCCTGCTCCGACGCGCCGAGCCTCGAAGGAGGTACGAGCATGGGACCGCATCGCCTGCCCCTCGCTCTGGCCCTCGCACTCGTCCTACTGTCACCTGCCGCAGCCCAAGGCGACGAGACGGTGGGCCCCGGAGGAGGAACCCCCGGGACCTCATCCAACTTCGAGCTGGTGGGCCACGAGCCGCTCTTCGATCGCGGGATGAACGCGGCGTTGGCCTTCCACGAGGGGTTCGTCTACGTGGGGAACCGCACCGACGGATCGAGCCGGTGCGGGCTGGGGGACCCCCGGCGGGACACGCTCGGGCTGGACGCCTGTCCACACCCGAATCCGGGAATCCTGGTCGTCGACGCGACCGACCCGTCGAACCCCACGGTGGTGAACGAGATCGGTCCGCCTTTCGCGGGGAACGTCAGCGAGACCACCCGCGAGCTCCGGGTGTGGCCCCGCCAGGACCTGCTGATGGTGGCGTCGTTCGCCTGCAGCTCCGTCATCCACTCCTGCGTTCCCGGCGCGGTGACTCCGACGTTCAGGTTCTTCGACATCTCCGACCCGGCGAACCCGGAGTTCGTGTCCCAGTGGATCCCACGCCAGGCCAATAACGTCATCCGCGTGCCCCACGAGTTCTACCTGTGGGAGGACCCGAAGGATCCCGACCGAGCCCTCCTGTGGATCTCCACGCCGACGACGAACCGGAATCCCGTCAACGCGAACCTGCTGATCGCCGACATCAGCGCGGTCGCTGACGGGAGCCAGCCGGTCCTCGTGGCCCAGGGGACCTGGAACGACCGGTTCCCGGTGATGGGGAACGTGGCGCTGCACTCGATGACCCCGACCGTCGACGGCCGCATCACCCACCTCGCCTACCTGTCGGGGTTCTTCCTGGCGCTCGACACCAGCGAGGTCGTCGGGGAGATCCCGCCTCCCGGACAGGTCATCTCGCTGAACGACGACCTGCTAACGCCGGTGGAGAACCGCCCGACCTGGGACAACCCCAACCCCGGCCACTCGGCGGTTCCGTTCCCGGGCCGGCCTTTCTCGCTGATCACCGACGAGGTGTACGGGACGTTCACCGCCCCGGACTTCGGATGCCCGTGGGGCTGGGTCCACACGCTGCAGGTGGCCCAGCCGAGGAGGCCGCGGATCATGGGCGAGTACCGGATCCCCGAGAACTCGTGTCCGGCCCCGACCCAGGCCGACCAGGAGCGGGGGTCGTACTCGTCGCACAACCCCACGCTGACCCGGAACGTGGCCCTGGTCACCTGGCACTCGGGCGGGCTCCAGGCCATCGACATCGAGGACCCCGCGCACATGGAGCAGGGTGGCTGGTTCTCCCCGACCCCGCTGGCCATGGTGGCCAACGAGGACCCCGCCCTCAGCATGGGGACGAACAAGGTCACGATGTGGAGCTTCCCGATCGTGAGCGACGGGCTGATCTATGTGATCGACCTGCGGAACGGACTGTACGTCCTGCGGTACACGGGCCCCCGGTCGGGTGAGGTGTCGGGGCTCGACTTCCTGGAGGGGAACTCGAACCTCGGCGACGCGGTGCGTCTGGCGAAGTCGGCCGGATAGCGCCGAGACGGTTCGCGCGTGGGCCCCGCCTCCAGGAGACGGGGCCCTGCGCGTGTCTGCTCCGATCCGGCGTTGCGCCGGCGTCGTATCACCCGATAGAGTTGTTCCTTGCCCGCCCGGTCGGGAGGGGAGGTGATCAATGTCACACCCTGTCCGTCCGGGGATCTTCCCCGGACGTCGACGCGCGTCTGCAAGCAATCCACACTGAGGGAGGGAAGCGCGTGCTGAAGATCCGATTTGCCACGCTCGGCCTGGTCGCGGCGGCTCTCGTGACGATGACCCTGCCCGCCGGCGCCGGGCACACCACCGATCCGCGAACGAGGAACATGCATCCGAAGGGCCACATCGTCGAGCCGGCGAGCCTCTTCAACCCGGCCGTGGCTAACCCCGACATCCACACGGACATCGCCTTTTGGGGCAAGCTAGCCTTCCAGGGGAACTGGGACGGGTTCAACATCCGGGACATCTCCGATCCGGACAACCCCACGCAGGTCTCACGGACGTTCTGTGACGGTGCACAGGGGGACGTGGTCGTGTGGGATGACGTCCTGGTGCGCACGTGGGACGCTCCCGCTCCGGCGGGGAGGTTCTGTGACGGCGACCCCGTTCCCACAGGGTTCGAAGGGCTCCACGTCTTCGACATCAGCGATCTATCCAACCCCGAGCTGGTGGCAAGCGTGAACCTCAACCAGGCTTCGGCCGCCAGCTGCGGTTCTCACACGGCCACCGGCGTCCCCGACCTGGCCAACGATCGGCTGCTGGTCTACAGCAGCAACTCGAACAGCCCCTGCCCGTGGTTCGACATCGTCGAGGTGCCCCTGGACGATCCGGCCGGCGCCGCCTTCCTGCGACGGGAGCCTTCCGATCACACCTGTCACGACATCGGCGTGATCCTCGGCGACGTCATGAGGGCGGCCTGCGCGGGGGGCGAGGGCCTTCGGGTGTTCAGCCTCGGCGGGAGCCTCGGTGGAACGCTGGAAGATCCCAATCTCCTGTTCCACATCGAGGAGCCCGGAGTGACGATCGGCCACTCCGCCGCATGGACCTGGGACGGTGAAGTCATCTTGTTCGGCCACGAGCCAGGCGGCGGGGTCCAGGCACAGTGCCAGGCCACCACGCCGGACGTGAACAAGACGATGTTCTTCTACGACGGGAACACCGGCGCGAAGGTCGGCGAATGGACGCTTCCGAGGCCGCAGTCCGCCACGGAGAACTGCACGATCCACAACTACAACGTGGTGCCGCTCAGGAGTGGCCGCTACGTCGTGGTGAGCGGGAACTATCAGTCCGGGACGAGTGTGGTCGACTTCACCGACCCGGCCAACCCCGTGGAGCTGGGGTTCTCCGACCCACCCCCCATCGTTCCCACGGACCTCGGGGGGGCGTGGTCATCGTACTGGTACAACAACTTCATCCACGAGACCAACATCACCGAGGGACTCAACATCTTCCGGTTCAGCGGTAGGGAGACCGGCGGCGCGATGCGGGTTCCTCACCTGAACCCGCAGACGCAGGAGTTCTCGCTCTAGGCGCCGCGGGAGCCGTGCGTGTGGGGGGTGGGCGTCGTTCCCACCCCCCACAGCGGTTCGTGGGGCTACGGGTTTCGAGACCGAACCGCGCGTAGAATCGCCGGGTGGACCGGCTGCTGATCACCGGGGGCCGCCGTCTGTCGGGCCGGATCGCTGTGGGCGGGGCCAAGAACTCCGCGCTGAAGGTCATGGCCGCGGCGCTCCTGGCCGAGGGCCGGACCCAGCTTCGCAACGTACCCGACATCGCGGACTGCCGGACCATGACCGACGTGCTGGGTCGCCTCGGCGCGGCGGTGGAGCGGCACGACGGCACGCTCTCGATCGACGCGTCCGGCCCCCTCGAGGCCGAAACTCCGTACGAGCTGGTTCGCCGGATGCGGGCCTCGATCCTGGTCCTGGGGCCCCTGCTGGCCCGGACCGGGCGGGCCCGGGTGGCCATGCCGGGGGGCTGCAACATCGGCCGGCGGAAGATCGACCTGCACATCCGGGGCTTGGAGCGGATGGGCGCGGAGTTCTCCTACGACCACGGTTATCTGGTGGCCCAGGCCCCCGCCCGGCTCCAGGGCGCGATCCTGTCGCTGGACTTCCCCAGCGTGGGGGCCACGGAGAACCTGCTGATGGCCGCGGTGTCCGCCGCCGGGACCACCGTGATCGAGAACGCCGCCCGCGAGCCCGAGCTCCAGGACCTGGCCGACTTCCTGGTGGCGATGGGGGCCCGGATCGATGGCGTGGGCACCCCGACGATCGAGGTGGAGGGCGTCGACGCGTTCGCGCCCACGACGCACACGGTGATCCCCGACCGGATCGAGGCGGGCACGTTCGCTGTGGCCGCGTGCGTCACCCGCGGCGACGTCACCCTGGTGGGCGCCAGGGCTGACCACCTCGACCTGGTGCTGGCCAAGCTCGACGAGGCCGGGGCCCTGGTCTCGGTGGACGAGTCCGGCGTCCGAGTGGCCATGGACGAACGCCCCCGGGCGGTGGACCTGGTGACCCTCCCGTACCCGGGGTTCCCCACCGACCTCCAGCCCCCGATCATGGCCCTCCTGGCCACCGCCGAGGGGACCAGCATCATCACCGAGAACGTGTTCGAGTCCCGGTTCATGTTCGTGGACGAGCTGAACCGGATGGGAGCGGACATCCGGACGGAGGGCCACCACGCCGTGGTCCGGGGCGTGGACCGGCTGTCGTCGGCTCCGGTGCGGGCGCTGGACCTCCGGGCCGGGGCCGCTCTGATCCTGGCGGCCCTCGGAGCCGACGGCGTCACCGAGATCGCCGACGTCGGGCACGTGGACCGGGGATACGAGGACATCGACTCGAAGCTCTCCGCCCTCGGGGCCGAGGTCAGCAGGCAGCCCTCGCTCCAGCCAGCGTTCTCCCCGTGAGGGGAGCGGGCGTAGCCCTCCTCCTGGTCCTCCTCCTGGCCGCCCCGGCGTCCGCGCAAGAGGCACCCGACGACCGGGCGCTCCTGTTCATGGTGGAGGGACTCACGTACGAGGGAGCGCTGGGCGACCGGGTGTTCGGCCCGCTGGCCCGGGCCGGGGGGATCGGGCTGATGACGAACGCCGAGCCCCTGGCGTCTCCCGAGCCCTTGCCCTTCCTCACTGTCTGGAACCTGCTCCCGGACACGACCGGTCGGCTGGTCGAGGTCATCGGCGAGGTCGAAGGCGAGGTTCTGGTGGTCGTCGCGGGGACCGGGGCCGAGGCGGGCGCCGTCACGCCGGTGGTCGTGGCCCAAGGGGTTCCGGCGGACCTCCTCGCGGGGCGAGGGAACCCGGGTGGCCTGACCTCCGACACCACACGCCGGGACGGCGTCGTGTCGAACCTCGACGTCGAGCCGACCATCCGCGCGTTCCTCGGCGCGCCCCTCCGCGAGGACCCCGGGTCGCCGATTCGGGTGGAGGGTGAGGCGCCCACCGCGCTGGCCGAGCGGTACGGGGAGTGGCGCCGTTCGGCGGCGCCGGTCGGCCTGGCCGTCCTGATCTTCGCCCTGGCCTCGCTGGCCGCCGCCCTGGTGGTGGTGACCGTGGGGTGGACCGCTGCCGGCCGGCTCGTCTCGCTCTGGGTGCTGTTCTCGACGGCCGTGTTGGTGGCCCTCGTGCCGGCCGGCCTCCTCCCGAACCGCAGCCTGCCCGTCGTGCTGCCGGCGATCGCGGTGATGGCGGCGCTGCTCACGGCGGGCGCGCTCGCCGCCGGGCGGCCGAGCACCACCCGACCGATCGCCCTGGTGGCCTGGACGGGGCTGGCCCTGGTCGTCCTTGATGCCGCGTTCGGCTGGCCCACGGGGCTCACGCCGCTGCTGGGTGGCGGCGCGCTGGAGGGCGTCCGGTTCTTCGGTCTGGGCAATCCCTACGCGGGGATCGTGCTGTGCGGCGCGGTGCTGGTGGCCGCGCTCTTCCGGCCGTGGGCCGGGGTGGCTCTCCTCCTTGGAGCCGCCCTGTTCGCCGGGCTCCCGTTCCTGGGCGCGGACCTCGGGGGAGGCCTGACCCTGTTCGCCGCGGCGGCGCTCTGGTACTCCCTCCGGGTCCGCGGCCGGTTCGGATGGCGGGACGCGGCCCTGATGGCGGCGGCGCTCCTGGTGGGTCTGGCCCTCCTGGCCGTGGCCCACACGGTGCTCCCGTCCCCGGCCTCCCACGTCGCCCGGACGGTCGAGGGGGCCGGGCCACTGGAGCTCGTAGAGGTGTTCCTTCGCCGGCTTCGGCTGAACCTGGAGGCCACCTCGGCGGTCCCTGCGGCGTGGCTGGCGGTCCTGGGGCTTCCGGCCTGGCTGGTAGTCGTGCTGCGGCGTCCCGGGCCGTTCCGGGCGCCTCTGGAGCGGGACGCGGCGTGGCGGCAAGCGGCCGCGGTCCTGGCCGTCGGTGGGATGCTCGGGTACGTGCTCAACGACACCTACGGCATGGCCGCGGTGGTCTTCGTGTTCCTGTCCGCCGCCATGGTGATCCCGGCGCTCCGATGGACCAGCGACTGAGGCCCCCGTGGGCCCCGTGGGAGGCGGTCCCGGTGGCGCTGGCCGCCATCGCCGTATCCACGCTGGCCTCGGTGGCGCTGGCCGCCGTGTTCGGGAGCGTCGGGGGCCCGGCCCTCCTGCTCTCGGCGATGGCCTTCCAGGTGACGCTGGCGACGTTCACCATCCTCTGGATCGGGGTCCGGTATCGGGGATGGGTGCCGGCGCTTGGCCTCAGGGCGGCGCGGCCGGAGCGCGACGTCCCCCTGGGCGCGGTCGTGGGCGTGGGCCTGTGGGCGGGGCTGAACTTCCTGGTCGCCCCGGTCGTGCTGGTCGTATGGCGGGCGCTGGCCGGGCGCCTGCCGTCGAGTCCGAACCAGCTCCCGGGGGTCGACTTCGCCCCCCTGGAGATCGTCCTGGGGGTCATCCTGCTCGTGGTGATCACCCCGATCGCCGAGGAGGTCTTCTACCGGGGCCTGCTGTTCGGGTCGCTGTGGCCTCGGATCGGGACAGGGTGGGGGGCCGTGATCTCCGCGGCCCTGTTCGGCGCCTCCCACGCCGCGGGCGGGGCCGTCCTGGTCCCGATCCTGTTCGTGTTCGGGCTGTTCCAGGCATACCTGTTCCGGTGGCGGCGGTCGCTGGCGGCGCCGATCGTGGCCCACGGCACGTTCAACCTGATCGCCATGGTCCTGATCGTCCTGGAGCGGAACTGAGCGCCCGGCCATCGTCCGTCGAGGAGGCCGCGGGCGTCCTGGCCGGCAGGGGCGTGGTGGCTTTTACGGGCGCGGGGATCTCCGCCGAGTCAGGCATCCCCACGTTCCGCGATCCCGGCGGGATGTGGGACCGATTCGATCCCTCGGAGTTCGGGACCTGGGACGGCCTGATGGCTCTGGCCATGACCCGGCCCGACGCGCTGGCGAGCTTCCTGGTCGAGCTCAGGCGGATGTTCGCCGCGGCGGCGCCCGGGGCGGCCCACACGGCCCTGGCCCATCTCGAGGCGGGCGGGATCCTCGACGCCGTGGTGACCCAGAACGTGGACGGGCTCCATCAGGCCGCGGGCAGCCGCCGGGTCGTGGAGCTGCACGGGTCCTTCTCCCGGACGGTGTGCCTCATGTGCGGGGGCCGGGACGACGTCGCCCGCGACGAGCTGCTGGCGAACCTCGACCGGGCGGTGGTGGGGCTCCGGTCCGCGTTCGTGCCGAGCCTGGCGTCCCTGCTCCCGCGATGCTGGCGGTGCGAGGGCCCGGTCCGACCGGACTTCGTGGCCTTCGGCGACACTGTGCAGGACCTTCCCGAGGCGGAGGACCTGATCCGGGAGTGCAGGGTGCTCCTAGTGGTGGGCACCTCCGGCGAGGTGTATCCGGCGGCCGCGCTTCCCGAGGAGGCCAGGAGGTCGGGCGCCACCGTGATCGACGTGTCGGCCGAACCGACCGACGTGCCATCGGACCTCCGGCTACGGGGGAGGGCCGGCGCCATCCTTCCAGCGGTGGTCGAATTGGTCCTGGGCCCGGCGCCCTGACCGGCGCTCAGCCGGGCAGGGTCTCCTCGAAGCACCCGGCCAGCGACACGCCGCCGCCGGACGCGGCGCCGTCGAACCTCCAGTCGCCGGTCCCCAGCCGGGCGATGCCGTAGTAGTGCCCCACGTCGAGGAACTCGGGCGCCAGGACCTGCGGGTCCTGGTCCTCCTGCCAGGCGATGATGCTGGGGTCGCCCTCGACGTCGATCGGGGTACCGCCGGAGTCCAGGAACGTGAAGTGCACCTCGGCCCGGCCCCCGCCCAGGCGGATCAGGTAGCCCTCCACCGTGCCGACCTCCGGCACCTCGACGATGTGGCTGGTGGGCAGGGGCGGCTCGCCGGGGATCTCCAGCGCTTCGCACAGCGTGGCCACCTGCAGGGGGACCTCGACCGAGTCGGCGCCCTGCTGGACCAGGATCGTGACCTCCCAGGGGCCGCCGATAGACAGGTTGCTCCCGGTGGCCCGGTACCTGCCCTCCCCCTGGGGCCGGAGCTCCAGCTGGGAATCCTCGACATCGGCCCCGCCCAGGAACGAGAACGTCAGGCTCACCCGCTGGGCGTCCACCGGCTCGCCGGTGTCGTAGTCGGTGACCCGGAGGTCGAACCGGTTCGCCCCGGGGAGGGCCGGGTCCACCTCGAGCCGGGTCCGCACCGACGTGGCGAAGTCGGAGCCGGTCGCGGTGATCGCGGCAGGGGGACGAACCGCGGCGGGGACCTGGGCCGGCGGGACCAGGGTGGCCAGCACCGCCGCCGCGGTCAGGGCCCCAACGGCCAGGACCAGCTCGCCGCCGGACACCCTGCGGAGGCCACGGAGCGAGGTGTCGGCCTTCGGGACGTTCCGCCACCGGTTGATGCCGCCGAGCGTGGCCAGGGCACCGATGAGGCCCACCTTCACCAGTACGAGCTGGCCGTACCCGGTGGAGAACAGCGCGCCCCAGCTCCCCACCTCGTTCAGGGCTCGGACCAGCCCGGTGCCGGCCACCGCGGCGAGCGCGAACGCGGCCACGGCCGAAAACCTGCGCACCGCCGTGCCCTTCATGGCGGTGGGCTTGCCCCGGACCCCCAGGAGTAGGGCGGCTAGCCCGCCGAGCCACACGCCCACGGCCAGGAAGTGGAGCCACTGGGACACGACCTTCGCCCAGGCCAGGTCGCCCCGGGCCGCGGCGTGTCCGGCCACGACGTGCGCCAGTATCCCGCCGGCCGCGGCCACCCCACCGACCAGCAGGAGGGCCCGACGCGATCTCGGCCACAGCGCCGCCGCTAGGAGGGCCGAGCCGGCCAGGGTGATGGCCCCGGCCCGGTACAGGAGGGCCCGCCCCGGCGTGGTGGGGAGGAACTCAGCGAACCCCACCCCGGAGGAGCGCTGCTGGGCCAACGCCAGGACCACCAGGCCGGCCAGGGCCGTCCCCCACGCCCAGCCGGCCGCCCGGCGGACCGGCCCGGGACACACCGCGAAGACCAGCGAGCCGACCCAGGTCGCCCCCACCAGGAGCCCCAGGCCCACGAATAGGAGTAGCCGCCCCGGCATCTCCAGGGGCGAGGGATCGGGCGTTTCCATCCCCGGCGCCACGGCTGGGGCCACCTGAAGCGGGGAGATCCCGATCCCGAACGCGAACGTGCCGCCGCTGGGATGGCCGTCCACCTTCGACACCGTTCGCCAGGTCACCGTGTACACGTCCTGCTCCAGCGCCGGGACGGCGACCGACAGGGCCTCGGGCTCGCCGGGCACGGCGGCCGGCTCGCCGATCTCGAGCGTGGCCCCGGACCGGTCCAGGAGGGAGACCTGGGAGAGCGGCAGCTCCGGGGCCTCGGTGAAGTGGAGCATGATCGCCGTCGGCGGCTTGTCGAGCCGGGCGCCGTCTGCGGGGTCCGAGGACGCCAGCAGGGCGTGGGCGTCGGCGGGCCCGGGGGTGGCCAGGGCCAGGAGGACCCCGGTCCACGCCATCGCCCAGGCCCGCCGGCGCGTCATCGGATCAGGCGGAACGGCGCCGGGCCGCCACGCCCACAGCGATCAGGGCCAGGACCGCGGCCCCGATGGCGATCCAGAGCGCCAGGTCCGTGCCCTCCTCCTCGGCGGGCTCCTGGGCCCTCAGCTCCTCGATCCGCCCGCTCAGCCGGTCGAGGGCTTCCGCGATCTCCCCTCGGGTGGGGTCCTGCTCCGGGAACTCGGCGTCGGTAGGGTTCTGCACGTCGTTGAACGTGTCCGGCCCCGACGTGAACGTCTCCTCGATCGTCTCCCCGCCGACCGTGCCGCTGACGTTGAACGTGTAGGTCCCGGGGCGGGTCGGGATGATGTATCCGAGGTACTCGTTCGGCGTGGAGAATGCAGGGTCCAGCGTGACCTGCGTGCTGGCCCCGCCCTCGCCGAAGACCACCTCGGCCTCGAGCTCCCCGTCCTCCACGGGCCGCTCTCCCCGGGTTTCGGACACGATGACCTGGACCTCGTTGCCGAACCCGGCGAAGGCTGGCTCGTTCGACCAGCCGACCACGAGGGTGAGATCCCCGACCTCGCGGGACTCGTGTGCCTGGGCGGCCCCCGCCGGAACGATCAGTACGGCGGCCGCGATGGTGGCCACCGCGACCGCCCGAACCCCGTGGGCTCGGATGGCGCGACGGCGTTTACCTCGTTCGTTCATCGAATTCCTCTCCCTCCCTATCGGATCCGTCGGCACCGGCGCGAGGGTTCGCGAACGGTACCCCTGGATCGACCCCGGCTCGGCCGGCGGCCGGACCGGTCAGGCCGCGAGCGGGAGCGGGGGCGCGCGACCCCCGAGTGGGAGGAGCAGGCGGAGGCGCGGGCGGAGCGTTTCCAGGGCCGGCCGGGGGAACGAGCGAGGGAGCCGGCGCGCCAGGGCCTGAAGCCGAGCCGCCACGGCCCGGACCGCCCGGCCGAACAGGTCCACCAGCCACGCGGCCAGCACCGCCAGGAGCGGCTGGAGGACCAGCCCGATGAACACGGCGGGATCGGCCAGGGCTCGGACCAGGGAGCCGCGGCGCTCCACGATCTCGATGAGCACGAACGCCGGCGCCTGGATCGCCAGCAGACGGAGGGCGAGGCCGCTGCCCGACCACGGCCCGCCGGAGAGCGCGCGGACGCCGACCGAAAGAAGGATGATCGGAACTACGGCCAGCAGCGACGCCGCGGCAACCCCGACCCAGCTGTGCCCGCTCAGCGCGAGGTGGACGTGGCGGGCCTCCGCGCTCGGATAGGCCAGGAAGCACGCGGCCAGATGACCGGCCACAACCCCGACCCAGCCCGTGGCGATGGTGATGCCGACGCCCGGACGGCGCATGAGCGAATCCTATCCTTCCTCCGCTCGGTGAGCGGGAATGCTTTACTTCCGCCGACGGAGGAGGACGCATGGCCGAGTTCCCCAGCGAGGCGTGGCTGGCCGAGTACGTCGAGCGGATCAACGCCAGCGATTCCTACCGAGAGGCCGCGGCCGCTTGGGAGGGAGACGTGGCGCTGGTGATCGAGGCCGAGCCGGACAAAGGCGTGCCCGAGGACGTGTGGACGTGGATCGACCTGTGGCACGGGGAGTGTCGGGAGGCGCGGATCGTCGAGGCCGAGGAGGGGGAGCGGGCTCGATTCGTGATCCGAGCCCCCTACTCCAGGTGGAAGGAGGTCATCCGCAAGGAGCTGGACCCGGTCAAGGGCATGATGCAGGGGAAGCTCCGTCTGAAGGGCGACCTGCCGACCATCGTGCGGTACGTCAAGGCCGCCAGCGAGCTCGTCAACCTGGCCGGGACCGTCCCCACCGAGTTCCCCGACGAGGCGGCCTGAGGGTGCGGGGCGTCGTGTTCGAGGACGTTCGCCGGGTCCGGGTGGACGACCTGCGGGACCCCGTGATCGAGGAGCCTACCGACGCCTTGGTGCGCGTCACCACCGCCGCCATCTGCGGCTCCGACCTCCACTTCTACCACGGCAAGGCGCCGCTACATCCGGGGGACGCCATGGGCCACGAGGGCGTCGGCGTGATCGAGGAGGTCGGCCCGGAGGTCACCGGGTTCTCGCCCGGCGACCGGGTGGTCATCGCCTTCGACATCGTGTGCGGCGAGTGCTGGTTCTGCGCCCGGGGGCAGACCTCGTTGTGCGAGAACTTCCGCACCCTCGGCATAGGCACGTTCGGAGGGGACCTCGGCGGCACGCAGGCGGAGCGGGTCCGGGTGCCGGTCGGCGACACGAACCTACTCCGCGTGTCGGAGGACATGGAGGACGAGCGGGCCCTGTTCGTCGGAGACATCCTTACCACGGGGGTTTACGGAGCGGCCATCGCCGGGATCCGGCCCGGCGACACGGTGGCGGTGGTCGGGGCCGGCCCGGTCGGCTTCTTCGCCGCGCAGGCGGCCCGACTCCACGATCCCGCCGACGTGCTCGTGCTCGACATGCAGGCCGATCGCCTCGCGCTCGTGGAGCGGTTGGGGCTGCGCACCATCAACGTGGAAGAGCGGAACGCGCAGTCCGCGGTGTACGAGGCCACCGGTGGCCGGGGGGCCGACGTCGTCATCGAGGCCGTCGGCACGGTCCCGGCGTGGGAGACGGCCCTGTCGGTGGTCCGTCGGGGCGGCACTCTGAGTGTGCTCGGCATGTACGTGACCGAGTCGGTGGAGTTCCAGCTCGGGGTGGCCTGGTCCCGGGCGGTCAGGTTCGTGTTCGGCGGGGTCTGTCCGATCCACGCCTGGTGGGAGGAAGCCATGCGGGCCGTGACCGAGGGGACCATCGACCCCCTGCCGATCATCTCCCACACGCTGTCGCTGGAGGATGCGCCCGAGGGCTACGAGCTGTTCGACCGCCGGGAGGCCACCAAGGTGCTGCTCAAGCCGTGAAGGTCGAGTACGTGGACGCCGAGCCCAACGGGCTGGCCACCATGATCGGCGGGCTGATCGAGGCGAACGTGGACGCGAATCCTGGCCGGGCCCGCCTCCTGGGACCGCCCGCCGTGGTCGGCATCGTGGCCCGCGACGCCGAGGTAGCCTGCACGGTGCGGCTCTCGCCCGATCGAGTCACGGTGGCCAACGGGCTGACCGGACGGCCCGCCGTGGTGGTTCGAGCGGACACGATGACGCTGACCGACCTCACCACGATGCCCCTCCGGCTCGGCTACCCGGACGCCCTGACGCCGGCCGGCCGGGCCGTGTCCGCCAAGCTTGTGAAGGGCGACCTCAAGGTGCGCGGCCTGCTCCGGCACCCGGCCGTGGTGTCCCGGCTGAACCGACTGCTCTCCGTGGCCTGACTGGTACCCTTCGTCCGTGGACGTCGCTCGGGTCGTCGAGGGCGTGCTGGAGGGGGAGCGGCGCGCGGTGGCCCGGGCCATCTCGATGGTCGAGGACGGCGCCGACGGCCTCCCCGAGCTGATCGCCGGGCTCAACCCGCGGACCGGCACGGCGTACACGGTCGGGCTGACGGGCTCCCCCGGCGTGGGGAAGTCGAGCCTGGCCGCGGAGCTGCTGACCGTGGCCCGCCGGCACGACCGCACCGTGGCGGTGCTGGCCGTGGACCCCACGTCCCCGTTCACGGGTGGCGCGCTGCTCGGGGACCGGCTCCGGATGCAGTCTCACGCCACCGACCCCGGCGTGTTCATCCGGTCGATGGCCAGTCGCGGGCACCTCGGCGGCCTGGCCCTGGCCGCGCCGGAGGCCGTCCGGGTCCTCGACGCAAGCGGGGCGGACCTGGTGATCGTGGAGACGGTGGGCGTCGGGCAGGCCGAGGTCGAGGTGGCCACCGCCGCCGACACCACGCTGGTGGTGGTGGCGCCCGGGTGGGGCGACGCCGTGCAGGCCTCGAAGGCGGGGATCCTGGAGATCGCCGACGTGTTCGTGGTGAACAAGGCTGACCGGACCGGCGCGGACGAGGCCGCCCGCGACCTCGACGTCATGCTGAAGATGGGCCCGGAGATGGAGTGGACCCCGCCCGTGGTCCGGACCTCGACCCAGTCGCACGAGGGCGTGGACGACCTGTGGGAAGCGATCGAGGGGCACCGGAAGCATCTCGAGTCGAGCGGCGAGCTCGAGCGGAGGCGCCGGGCCAGGATCCTCCGCGAGGTCGAGGACATGGTGTCGATCCGGCTGCGGACCCGGGCGGCCCTGCTGCTGGAGGCCGGCGCCCTGGAGTCCCTGGCCGACGACCTGGTGGCCAGGCAGGTGGATCCCTACCGGGCCACGGCTATCCTGTTGGAGCGGATGGAGGGCCGATGAAGGACGAGTGGCGCCAGCGCTACCGCGAAGCGGGGGAGCGCGACGCGGACTTCGAGACGATCTCAGGCGAGCCGGTGGAGCCGCTGTACACGCCGGAGGACGTGAAGGACCTCGACCACGACCGGGACCTCGGCTACCCGGGCGAGTACCCGTTCACCCGCGGTGTCTACGAGACGATGTACCGCGGGCGGCTGTGGACGATGCGCCAGTTCGCCGGCTTCGGCTCGGCCGAGCAGACGAACGCCCGGTACAAGTACCTGCTTGAGCAGGGCCAGGGCGGGCTCTCAGTGGCCTTCGACATGCCCACGCTGATGGGCCGTGACTCCGACGATCCCATGGGCGCCGGCGAGGTGGGGGTCTGCGGCGTGGCCACCGACTCCCTGGCCGACTTCGAGACGCTGTTCCGCGACATCCCGCTCGGCGATATCTCCACCTCGATGACGATCAGTGGCCCCGCGGCCGTGGTCTTCGCGTTCTTCCTGGCCACCGCGGAGCGCCAGGGCGTGGACTGGAGCCGGCTCGACGGGACCCTCCAGACCGACATCCTCAAGGAGTACATCGCCCAGAAGGAGTGGATCTTCCCGCCTC
>Ga0256867_10000003_pt1 | contig 101761 bp, 111 predicted proteins | sample RVTome_15_FD_185939 | JGI IMG/M metagenome (GOLD analysis project Ga0256867, IMG submission 185939) | Soil microbial communities from uranium-contaminated site in the Upper Colorado River Basin, Wyoming, United States - RVT150D86 (HiSeq) ... | reverse complement strand
TCACACGGTGGACTTCAAGAACACCGTGATCATCATGACCTCGAACCTGGGGACCCGTGACATCCAGAAGGGCACCACCCTCGGGTTCTCGCCGGGCGGTGACGCGGAGGTCACCTACGAGAAGATGAAGGACAAGGTGATGGAGGAGCTGAAGCGCTCCTTCCGTCCCGAGTTCCTGAACCGGATCGACGAGGTCATCGTGTTCCACTCGCTCACCCGCGAGCACGTGAAGATGATCGTGGACCTGATGATCCGCCGGGTCGAGGAGCAGCTCCAGGCGAAGGACGTGGACATCGAGCTCACCGACCGGGCCAAGGAGGTCCTGGCCGAGAAGGGCTACGATCCCGCGCTCGGCGCCCGGCCGCTGCGCCGGACCATCCAGCGGATGGTCGAGGACCCACTGTCGGAGAAGCTGCTGTACAAGGAGTTCACGGCGGGCCAGACGATCATCGTCGACGCCCGCGACGGGGACATCGTCTTCGACGCCGCCGCGCCACCGCCGGACACCCCGCCGGTCGAGCTGGCCGGCAGCCAGGGGTCCTAGAACCCCGAGCCATCTCGGGGCCTCCTTCCCCGAGACCCCGCTCGCAGGGACGCCTGCGGGCGGCATCCCGGGGGTCGGTGACGCCGGTATCCTTCTGGTCACGGGAGGAGGCCTCTGTGACCTCGTTCGTCAAGAACGTGACCACCGGATCCGGGACGAGAGCGGCCGCTGCCGCTGGTACAACGACTACGCCGTCCCGCCCAGCCACGGCAGGGGGACGGTGACGGTCAGGCTCCACGGAAGTCGACCGGCTAGAGGCAAGTGTCGTCGCCTTTGCCAGTCCGCGGGTGAAGGAGCTCCTACCGAGAGTGGCATGAGCTCGTCCGCGAGCTGCACATCGATCTGTTCGAGTAGCGGGAAATCGACGAATATGCGAAAGGCCGGCTGCCGAGCGATGGGAAGCCAGTGTGCGCGTACGGGCGGATGAGTAGGGCAATGACGGGCCAGACAGGGGACGAGCAGCTGCAACGGAAAGGCTCCGCGCACCCGCACCTCTCGGATTCCAAGAACGTTCACTCCACTCTCTACAAGCTGTGGCCTGCGGGTACCGCAGCTTCAACATCAACAGCTCCGCCCAGTGGGAAGCTGTCCAGCGGGCCGTGGACGTGCTGGGGCCGTACCTCTAGCGGTCGACACGAGCCGAGCTGACCCACACGTTGAAAGCCCGCAATAAGGAAGCGGAGTATTTCGAGGCGGAGCTGACGCGACTCTCCGCTGGCGACCCGAAGATCCTTGAGAGATTCGTTAGAAGGGGATCGACTCCAGCAACATCCGGGCCGAGGATCTCCCCGAAGTTGCCGAGCAAGTCTCGAGCATCGCCCCAGTCGTTGTGGGGGCTGACCGTGGTATGCGCCAGGCTATCGATTGGTTATGTGCTTCAGTTTCCCGCCATACTTGGGAAGGTGGGAGAAGGATCTAGCATGGTTCGGGTCACGACCGTCCACATGGAGGGAGGCGAGAACCACGAGCACATTGCCCGCGTGCGCTGGACGAATCCTCAGACCGGGGACAGTGGGCAGAGCACACGCGAACAGATGATCGAATACCTGCGCAAGCCAGGAACCCGCGCCTTTGTGACCGACGGCGAGCGAACCGTAAACATTCGGATAGTCGAGGCGGAGCCGCCGTACATCCGAACTCACGCCGACGGTGTCTGGACCAACAACCTATTGGCTCTCCCGCGATACGGTCCCATGTGAACTACGAGCCCACCGGATACCAACGGCCAGCCGTGGGGAGACGTGCCGATGAGCGGCCCGCGGGTTCAGAGCTTCCCTCCGAACCGAGTCTGTGCAGAGTGCGCCACCGTGCTGTCCATGTACAACGAAACTGAGTTCTGCTCGCTGCACGGGCGGCCCCGTAAGTGGCTGGTCAACCGCGTTGTCTAAGTGATGGCAGCAAGGCTACTTGCAGCACCGAACTGCGCCTTTCCATAGATAGCTCGGTCCCAGGACTTCAGATCGGCTGGGCACCGGGGAACGTCGCCGAGCAGATTCGGTAGGCGAGGCCGACGTCACCGACCGAGAGCCCCGAGTACCACATGCGAAGCGAGCCGTCGCTGAGCCTGAGCACGCAGGGGGAATGCACGCTCAGCCCATCGGGACCCTCCCCTGACGGCGCGAGGGTTGTCCCTCGCCGATCCCAGGCGACGCCATCGGCCGACGTCGCCAAGGCGATGCTGATCTGCTGGTCGTCGTCGCTCCCGTAGAACATGTAGAAGGTCTCGGAGATCTCCAGGACGCATGGATGAGATGTTGCCAGCTCACCTGTGGCTGGCTCGAGGACGGTCCCGATGCGGTCCCAAGAGGCACCGGAAGGAGACACGGCAGCGAGGACCACGGCCCGTCGCCCGTTACTCGAGCCATCATAACCAGAGAAAAACAGCCACCATCGCTCACCCGTCACCAGGAGACATGGATGGGTGGCTCCAAGGGCGTCCTCACTGCCCCGCTGCAGGAAGGTTCCCTGCGGCACCCAAGTACGGCCCTCGTCCGAAGTGGCCATGTGGAGCCGCGTGGCCTCCCCGTCGAAGCCCGCATAGCTCATCAAGTAGCCGTCCGGAGTCTTCACCACACAGGGTGATTGGACCCCGTACTCGTCGCTCCCCCCCGAGAACCCGGCGTCGATGGTCACACCGAGACGTTTCCACCCCTCGCCCCCCCGCTGAACCGACTCGAGGATCCGCCACCTGGTCCCGTCATGTCCCGAGTACCACATGCGAAGGGTCCCGTCGGCCTCCTCAAGGACCCAGGGACGCATGGCTCTCAGACTGTCCGGGTCGCCGGACACCGGGGGCGGCAGGATCTCTCCCTCCCGGATCCATTCCATGGGGAGACTTTAATCGCTGCCAGTTCGCACCCTGTAGGGTCGAAAACTCGGATCGGGCCCGTGCCAGGGGTTTTGGGGGAGCGAATCTCCGAGGGGATTCCTGACTCTTCTGAAATCCAAGTCACCTGTTTCGTCAACATTCTCCGGCGACACCGCATCCCATGGCGCATCTCCGGATGGCGGTCGAATGAACTCTGAAGGAAATCCGCTGCTGAGGCCGCCGATCGGAACACTCGCACCCTTCACGCCCCGTCGATCTGCGACCATCGGGGGGTGCGGCGGCTGAAGGTGGAGTACCGGGGGGAGCGGACCGGCCAGCCGGAGATCCAGGTGACCATCCCGCGCGGCCCGCGGGCGGGGGCGTGGGCCTTTCTCCACCAGCACGCCTTCGTCCTGGACCTGGGGCGGACCGAGTCCGGGTGGTTCGTCACCGCCCCCGACGGCTCCGAGCTGTTCCGCCCGGCCGTGGCGGGGATGTTCACCACCCTCCGGCCGGTCCTGGAGGAGCTGTTCGGAGCGGAGACGGCCGAGGAGGTGCTGCGGAGGCTGGTCCGGCACCCGGGGTGAGGGGGGTGGTCACGGCGTCCTTGGTCGCCACGGGCCCTTCAGCACCTCCAACACGCGCTCGGTCACCGACGTGCGCGGTCGCTCGGACTCCAGGTAACACAGCTTGAAGGAAACCCGCAGGTCAGCCGAATAAACGTACCCTTCAGGGGCCGGCTTCGTATGGTCGCCCGCACGCCCCGATCTTGGTTTCGGGACGTGAGCGCTTGGGGTTCCTCTCTCGGCTCAGCGTTCTCATTGGCCTGCGGTGACCAGGCCCGACTCGTAGGCGAGGACCACTAGCTGGGCCCGGTAGCGAGCGTGCAGCTTCGTCATCGCCCTGCTCACATGGGTCCGAACGGTGGCCGGGCTCACGACGAGCTCCTCGGCGATCTCGTTCGTTGCTCAATCCCCGGGGCACCATCACCATAACCTCCCGCTCGCGGTCGGTCAGCGGGTCGAGGACGGCGGCGGGCCCGCGTCGAGAGTTGCGTCACCCACCCTGGATCAGACCGAACGGGCTTCCCTCGGGGTCGCGGCAGACCGCCCACCGTTCACCCGGGTGGATGATCTCACCGCCGTTCGCCCGGACCCGCTCGAGGGCGTCGCCCAGGTCCGGAACCGAGAGGTAGGGGAGGGAGAAGCGGTCGCCTGGGCCGGGGCCACGCTCGTGGAGGCCCAGCTCCGGGTCTCCCGTCCGCGTCTGCCAGCCTTGGCCTTCCTCCGCAGTCCGCTCCTCGAAGACGACGCCCAGCACCTCGCTCCAGAAGCGGCGAGCCCGCTCGGGGTCGTCGGCGGGGAACTCGACGAGTCTGATCCTCTGCGCCACGGCCACAGCGTACCTGTGACCGCGGCCCGCGCGCGAGTGTCAAAGAGACTGGCCCAGGCCGGGCGGGGGAGTCAAGCCGGGGATCCGTTGGGGGGTTCGACTGCGGCCACTAAGCGACCAGCGCGCCGCCCCCGCCTCGCGATTGACCCTGAAGGGTGCGAAAACTCCGATCGGGGTATTGACCAGGGATTTCGGGGAGCGATTCGCAGGGGGTGGTTCCAGACCTTTCGGTTTCCGCAGGCACCTGTTTTCGCGACATTCTCCGGAGACAAAGTTGCGTGGCTGGGAGCCTCGCTCGTCTAAGCGGCGGCTCGGACGCCGATCGGCATTGAGGACTCGACAGGTTGGTTGAGAAGCTAACGCGCGTCCGTACCTCGAATTCCGCCGGGTGTTTGGCCGCATCTACCTTGGCCCTACGGCCCGTTCGCCCTCGGGTCTCGCATCTTTGGCGCGCGAGTCAGAAGAAGAACGTGCTGGAGGTGGCTTCAGCTTCACCGCGTTAGGGAGAGTTAGCCGAGGCGTGTGGTCAGGCTCCGAAAATGGAACCGCCGGAGTCCGAACATCGTGCTCTCGGCGCAAGGTGGAGTCACTGCCCTCAGTTGGCTACCGCTCACCGAGAGAATCGGGTGGCCGCCTAGGAGGCGTGACGTCCCGCACGGTGGAATCCAGGAGCCTCCGGCAAAACTCGCGTCCCGGGAAGCCAGGCGTCCGATTACACTTCCTCCGCGATGGGCAGGACGGAGATTCTCTCCGGTCTTAACAAAGAGCAACACAGGGCCGCTCAAGCGGTGCGGGGGCCTGTCGTGATTCTCGCGGGTGCCGGTTCGGGGAAGACCACAACGATCACAAGACGCCTTGCGTATCAGGTTGCCACCGGAACCTTCGAACCCAGGCAACTCTTGGCCGTCACGTTCACGGACAAGGCCGCGGCGGAACTCCGGACGCGACTCGAGGCACTGGGAGCCTACGGGATCGAGGCCAGGACCTTCCACTCGGCAGCGTATTCTCAACTCCGCAGATTCGGTTCGGAACCACCCGGGCGGGTTCTCCCTTCGAAGGTCCCACTCCTCGGACAACTACGTACCGAGCTTCCGACTCCCTACCGTTTCCGCCAACCCGGGGACCTAGCAACGGAGATCGAATGGGCTCGGAATCGTCGGATCAGGCCTCCTGACTACCTGCAGTCCCTTGGGGGTCACGAACCGCCGATCCCTCCCGAACTGATGGCTGGCCTCTTCGCGTCGTACGAGCGCCGGAAGCGACAGCAGGGACTGATCGACTTCGAGGACCAGCTGGAACTCGCGATCCAGATGTTCCGGGACGAGCAGGATGTCCTGGGCGCTTTCCGAGCACGCTATCTCGCCTTCACCGTCGACGAGTACCAGGATGTGAACACCCTTCAGCAGACCATTCTTGACTTGTGGCTGGGGGACCGGGAGGACGTGTGCGTCGTGGGTGATGACCACCAAGCCATCTACTCCTTCATCGGGTCTTCCCCAAGGTACCTGCTGGCGATGGAGAAGCGGTTTGCCACCGTCGAGGTGATCCGGCTGGAGCAGAACTACCGCTCGACGCCTGAGATTCTGGAGATGGCGAACCGCCTGGCCCGCCATCTCGGTGGTGTCAGGAAGACGCTCCGAGCAACCCACCCTTCTGGACCGCCCCCTGTCTTCACGGTGTTCGAGACGGTCGACGGGGAGAGACGGGGCGTGGCCCGCAGGATCGAGGAGCTGCATAGGCGGGGAGTCCCCTACGAGCAAATGGCGATCCTCTATCGGGTGAACTTCCGATCCGAAGACTTCGAAGAGGTTCTCTCCAGGGAGCACATTCCATACCAGGTCCGAGGCGGAGCGTTCCTGACGCGGCCCGGTGCCCGGAGCGTGGTGCGTGGCCTGCGCAAGTCTGCGTCAACCGCGATTGCTCGCGAGGTACGTACCGTCGCCGGGGCTCAGGGGATGCTTGAGCACATTCCCAGTGACCTGGGCGAGGAGGAGACCACGAGGCAAAACGACCTGGCGAGGATGGTGCGGCTTGCGGAAGAGTTTCAAGATGGAGAGCGGACCGTCGGGGATTTCCTTGAGGACTTGGAGGCGCGCTTCTTCCACGAGCGAGACGGGCGTGGCGTGAATTTGCTCACGTATCATCGGGCGAAGGGGTTGGAGTTCGAGGCGGTCTTCCTGCCCCGTCTGGTCGAAGAAGAGTTGCCTTATCGGCGAGCGCGCAGCGAGGCAGATAGGGCTGAGGAGCGCCGGCTGTTCTATGTGGGCCTTACACGCGCGAAGGCGTACCTTTGGCTTAGCTGGGCGAAGGAGAGGCGAGCGAAGGCCAGCTCGTTCCTCGCGGAGTTGGGCTTGGTACGTGGCCTTAAGCCAGCCAAAGCGGCGGCAGCTTCCGCCTCTTCTCGATCACCCGCCACGCCACAACGAGTCCCCGCAGCACATCCACGTGGCACCCTCTTCGACCGCCTGACGGACTGGGCGAACGAGGTCGCGAAACGAGATGGGAACTCGATCAGGAGCGTGTTTGGGAACGAGGTCCTGGCGCGGATAGCGAGCCAGCGGCCCCGCGATTGGGCGGACCTGGCTGCGATCGACGGACTCGAGCTTGACTATATCGAGCGCTACGGCGAAGAGTTGCTCAGAATCGTGCAGGGTCGGAGTCCTCGCGGGCAGAGTCCGGAACCTCCACCTTCTCTTCTGGGGAAACGCCCGAAGGAGGGGAGACAGTCAAGGGAGAACGCCAAATCGGTGGGGAGGATTCGGCAAACACAGGGCAATGCCTACGAGAAATGGACCCTGGAACAAGACACGAGACTCATCCGTCTGTATCGCCGCGGCTATTCAACTGGTCAACTCGCCCAACTCATGCGACGCGGGTCCGGAGCGATTCGTTCGAGGCTGAAGAAGCTCGGCGAACTGAGCTAGGCAAAAAGCGCTTGACGCCTTGGAACCGCTCCGACCTCCTGCTGCCGCAAGAAGTCTCCGAGTCCCACGTTAACAGGCTCCGTCCTGAGGTACTAACCTCGTAACTATGGCTGAACGCGTTCGTCCAGACTTCTCAGAGTACGTTGCCCACTTTACGAAGGACCCGGCGAAGGACCACAGCCAACTCAGCGAGCCTGATATCGCCTCCCTCACGGCGAGGCAGCGCCTCGCTGCCGTCCTCGAGGAGAGGCGCATCCGAAGAACCCGCATGCCGTGGTTCGGCGCGCACTGCGCCTCGTTCACAGAGTGCACGTGGACAAGCCTGCTCGACCACGCCGAGCACTATTCAGCCTACGGGGTCGGGTTTACGAAGACCCTTCTCTGGCAGCAAGGGGGTGGACCAGCCATCTATCTTCGCGTCCCCGACCTGTACGATGCACAAAGCGACTACGTGGAGGGGCTCGTTGGGTGGGTCGAGGGGGGGAGCAGAGAGGGGCGACCCTTGCCCTTCGCTGAGCACGTGAAGGACTTCCTCACCCCTTTTGCTAAGGAGCGTTTCACTCTTAGGCGGGTACCGGGCGTGTCGGTCGATACGGGGATCGACTACAGCCACGAGCGCGAGTGGCGAGTCCCGAATGGGCTGAGTTTCGAGTACGCCGACGTGCAGTTCGTGATCGTGAGGGATTTCGCTGACGTCGGAGCGCTACCAGCCCAGGCGGTCGATGCGATTGGCAAGGATCGCTTCCTATCGATGAGCAACTACCAGCAGGTTGAGGATCTATGGCCCATGCTCCACATTCGCCGGTGAATCAAGGTGATGTTCCCCGGGTTCCGTGGAGTCGGCTCGCTTGACCTCATGCCACTTCCGATGGGTGGGGTCATCTTCTCGTACTCGATCGGGGTGAGCATCTCGAGCGAGCTGTGCCGGCGTCTCCTGTTGTGGAAGACCTCGATGTAATCGAAGATCTCGTTGGCCAGCTCGACCCTCGTCCTCCAGCGCCGTCGGTTGAGCAGCTCGACCTGCATCCGCGCCCAGAACGACTCGAGAACGACGCGGCTCCACCGAAGTGGGGGAACCGCAGAGGAGCGGCGAGGTCTTCTCCCCGAGGGTCCCCTTGGGGACCGGGACGAGAAGGAGTCTCCCCGAGTCGAGATGGACACCAGCCGCACGAAGAACACGCCCGGTGCGATGTGGTCGTCTCCAGCCCGCACGACGAAGAGGGCTCTTGACAGGCCATCACCAGTGTTGTATATACAACCTATGCGAATCCAGAAGCAAGCACGCGAGGTGGTCGCAGTCTGCCTTGGCTACCGGACCCGAAAGCTGGCAAGGGCGGTGACCCGTCTCTACAACGACCGTCTGCGACCACTGGGCCTCAACATCGCTGAGATGAACCTGATGGCGGCGATCGCAGCACAGAGGTTCGTGCAGCCAGCCAGGCTCGGGCGAGCGATGGAGCTCGAGAAGTCCACCCTCAGCCGTAACATCAGCCGCCTGGTGGATCGGGGGTGGGTGGAGATCCGCGACCATCCGGATGGTCGAGGCGTGCTCCTCGCGTTGACGGCACGCGGGAATGAGATGCTGCTCGACGCTCTCCCCCGATGGAAAGAGGCCCAGGAGCGAGCCCAATCGCTGGTGGCTGAGACTCTGCTCGACCTCGGAGCCGGGGAGGGATCGCCATGAGGTGACCCCTCTCCCTTTTTTTCTCGAGCAAGTTGTAAATACAACCGCTAGAAGGGAAGAAGTACAATGACGTCCAACACCGATTTCACCCAACCCGACATCGCTACCACACGTGACCCCATGGGAAACCCGCTGCGGGGGACGCTGCCGGGGGCCCTCACCTACGTAGTCATAGCCATTTGGTCCGGCGTGGTGATGACGGCGATCGTTGCCGGAGTCTTTGCGGGCGGCGGAGCGTCCCGGCTCCTCCTGCCAGCATCGCAGGCCATCCCCATCGCCGCCGTGGCGATCCTCTACCGCGCCTGGCCGCGGTTCAGGAGCTACCTGCTGACCCTCGACCTGCGGCTGGTGTTGACGGTACAGCTGTGGCGCGTGATCGGTATCGCCTTCCTGTTCGCGTTGGCGTTCGACCAGCTGCCCGCGGGATTTGCCGTGCCAGCCGGCGTGGGCGACCTCGCCACCGGGATCGCTGCATTCGGCGTCGTGTTGGCCCTGGGCAACGGCAGCCTGACCCGTCGTCGGCTCTACGCCTTCACCGCGCTCGGGGTGGGCGACTTCCTCGTCGCGAACGCAACCGGGCTGTCCCTGGAACCTTCGGCTCTCAACGCCTGGCCGTTGGCGATCTTCCCCACCATCATGATCCCGTTCTTCGCCGTTCTCCATCTTGTGGCCGTGCTCCAGAGCCACCACAACTGGGAAGACCGAGTCCGCCACTACTCCATCCGAAGTCAGTACGAGGCGCTTGCCCCCTAATGGGTGTCACCGGACTCTCGAGCCATGCGATCTCAGAGAAGGAGCGATCATGACTCACTGACGGATGCAGGCAGAGCACGCCGTCTCGAAGAGAAGACCGCCGTCATCTTCGGGGCCGGAGGTGAGGTCGGAAGTGCGGTCGCCAAGGAGTTGGCGGCGCAAGGCGCGGGGGTCTTCCTCTCTAGTCGGACGAAGACTCGCGTCCAGGAGCTGGCCGAGGCGATCTCGAGCCGCGGCGAGACAGCGGCGGCAGCGGAGGTCGACGCCCTCGACGAAGACGCGGTCAACAGCTACATCGACGATGTGGTCGCCACTGCGGGCCGCATCGACATCATCTTCAACGCGATGGGCCCGCAGGCTGTGGAGTACCGGAACGCGACGAGCACCATGGAACTGCCGGTCGAGACGTTCATGCTGCCGATGAGGACGATCGTCCGGTCCCAGTTCATCACCGCTCGTTCCGCCGCGAGGCACTTCGCGAGAGAGGGATCCGGCGTCATCGTCTTCCTAATGGCGACTCCTTCGCGGGGGTTGTCGAACACGTCGGCGATCGGAGCGGCCTACGGCGCGATCGAGTCCCTGACGAGGTCCCTGGCCACTGACCTCAGTCCTTTGGGAGTGCGAGTCGTGTGCGTCCGCTCCATGCTGATGGGCGAGACGCGAGTCGGGAAGCAGACGATCGAGACGGGTGCGGAGGCCAGGGGGGCGCCCAAGGAGAAGATGGCAGAGATCATCACCTCGCGACCTCTGCTTCGGCGGTCGCCAACGATGGCTGACACGGCGAAGGTCGTGTCGTTCGTAGCGTCGGAGGAGGCGAACACGCTGACTGGTGCGATTGTCAACTCGTCGTGCGGTCTCGTGCTGGATTGACTACGACAGCACGTGTTGTCTCGAGGAGGACCCTCGCGGCGGCCTGGAGGCGAGAGGCGAGGCGACGGGCCTGCTCGAGGCGCTTTGGGCCCTAACTGAGGGTAGCGCCTTGCCTTGCTGAGATTCCGCAGAGATTCCGCGACAGGTCGGAAAACGACGTGATCTGATGCAAGACATCGATTCGCAAAGCCCCTGGTCGCCGTGAGTGAATACCGTTCGACCGCAGGTCAACGGATCCCCCTCGATCGCCCTTACAAGGCGGAGGTCCCAGGTTCGAATCCTGGAGCGCCCACAAGCAAAGTTCGAGGTCAGGGGTCATTTCCCGCGTCGGGGATGGCAAGCGACGCTTCGGAAGATTCCGCACAGATTCCGCGAGAGATTGTGAAAACGCGGACCCGGTCTCCCTTCCGGTCTGCGAAGGCCCTGGTCACCGGCGTTCCACTCACCGTTACCGCCCCAGCAGGGCGGAGTTCACCGCAGCCCAAGTCGACGACCGCGGGTGGCTCCAAGGTCCCCCAGCCGGGCTGGTGCTTTGGGAGCACGGCACACGTCATCCGGGGCGACCGACTAATCGCTGATCCGCAGGTCCTCGTCGGTTAGCGGTCCTCGCCGACGCGGACTTCTCAAGTCCACGGCGCCCACCCACCGCCCTGAACCTCTCAGCGGGCGACCGCCACCCGTTGCGTCTGGCGGGCGGCGATCGCGCCGGCGATGCGGTCGGCGTCGCGGCCGACCCCGTGGATCTGCTCCGACGACTTCGAGTACAGGAACCGGAGGCCGACGAAGTAGAGACCGGGTTCGGAGTCGACGATTCCCCCGTCGTGCTTCGGCTCGTTCGGCCCGAACACGGGCAGCTCGATCCACGAGAATCCGGGGTGGAACCCGGAGGTCCAGACCACGTTCGCGACCTCCAGGCGACGGCCGTCCTCGAGCCTGGGCCACCCGTCTTCGACGCCGGTCGTCCGCGGCACCCGCTCCACTCCCGCAGCGGCGAGGTCCTTCGGCTTGACCCGGATCAGAGGATCGCGCTTCGCGAGGATCTTCGGACGGATCCGCCGTCCGATCGGATTGCCCTTGGAGAGCACCCGATGAAAGATGACTCGGGCGACGAACGGCCCCAGGATGTGTCCCACGCGGCTCTCTAGCCGGAAAGGGAGGGCACCGTTGTCCGGGCCCGACAGCCAGACCCGCCGGGTCTTCGAGAGGTCCATGGCGACCTCGGCTCCCGAATTGCCCGCCCCGACGAGGAGGGCGTCCCCCTCGCGGAGCTGCTCCGGGTTGCGATAGTCGGCGACGTGGAGCTGAACGATCCCGGGATCGATCTCGGACGCGAAGTCCGGCACCCTCGGGCGCTGCCACGAGGACATCGCGACGACCACGTTCTCGGCTTCGAAGCGCCAATCACCGGCGGTCGCGAGGAAGCCGTCCCCGTTCCGGGTCAGCCGGTCCACCTCCAAGCCGGTTCGCACCGGCAGCTCGAACCGTTCGGCGTAGCTCTCGAGATAGTCGGCGTACTCGTCCTTGGTCGGGAATCCCCAGCGGGGGCCGGGGAACGGCATCCCATCCAACCCGTTGACACGGTTGGGGGTGAAGAGCCGCAAGGAGTCCCACCGCTTGCGCCAGGCGTCCCCGACCCGCTCGTTCGCGTCGACGATCACGAACGGCAGGCCGCGTCGGGCCAGGTGGTACCCGACCGAGAGTCCGGCCTGCCCACCCCCGATGACGAGCGTCTCGATCCGTTGGGTGTGTAGAGCGTTCATGAACACCACCTCCTCCATTCCTGGAACCCGACGACGTGGCGGATCGACCGTACGCGCGGCCGGGTCCGGGAAGAATCGGGAGTTCTCCCCATGTCCGGGAGGCCCGGCGACGCGCGCCTACCGCTGTGGGGAACCGGTGTTCGGACCGGCGTCACGAGCTCGTACCGAACCGGACAACTCCAGGCTCAGGCCCCGGCACGAGGCCGTGCTCCATCGCGAACAGCGTGGCGGCGGCACGGCTGGAGACGCCGATCTTCCGGTAGGCGTTCTGGATGTGGTGGTCAGCCGTCTTGACCGAGATGCCGAGTCTTCTGGCCACCTGCTTCGTTTGGAGGCCCCGGGCGAGGAGCCCGACGACCTCGGCCTCCCGCTCGGTCAGCCCGGCCGGACGCTCGACCGGCGGCGCCGGCTGTCCCGCGGCTTCGATCACGGCGGCGACCATCTCGGAGTCCTGACGACCGGTGTGCGCTTCCTCGCTGAGGAGCTTCGCGGCCTCTTCCGGTGAGAGTCCGGGCCGGTACGGGCGCGGCTCGCGCATAGCGTGGAACGCGTCGGCGGCTGCGAGGAGGCGCGCAGCCGGAGGGAGGGCGGAGGCCGGCATCCTTCGGTGGTACCCCTCCCCGTCGAGCCGCTCGTGGTGCGCGCACGCCGGCTCGGCCAACGAGGCGAGGAAGCCGGGGTGGAGCACGACGCGCTCGGTGTGGTAGGGGTGCAGTCGCACCTGCTCCCACTCATCGACCGTCAGGGCCGCCGGCTTCTGCCAGACCCGCGGATCGATCGCGACGCGCCCCACGTCGTGCACGAACGCCGCCCGCCGCACGAGGGCGATGTCGGAGGGATCGAAGCCGCAGAGCCGGCCGGCGGTCTCCGCGAGCTCGGCCACCCCGCTCGAGTGCCCAGACAGGTGGGGCGAGACGAGGTCCGCGAAGTCGCCGATGGCGGCGAGCGCCCGGTCTACCCCCTCGCCCTCCAGCGTCAGCCAGGGGCGGGGCTCGGCGGCCAGGATCGCCTCCCACGCCGGGCCGGCTCCGTCCACCGCGGCCGTGACCTCCGGCGCCTCCTCGATGAACCGGGCCGCGATGCGCGGGTCGAAGGCGTGCCCGGCCCGCCTGCGGATCACCTCCACGGCATGATCGTCCCCGCCCCGGATCCGCTGGTAGGCAGCGTCGCGGGCGACGCCGACGATGCGAAGAGGCAAGGGAACCTCCTCTCCCTTCGCTCGCTTCAGCATCCCCTTCCCGTCCCACCGCTCGGTCAGGAGGACGAACAGCTCGTACACCTCGGGCGGCAGGCCGAGTCGCTTCGCCATCATCTCTGCGACCTCGCAGAGGGCCGTGAGGTGGGGCTTCACGAATCTCCCCATTGGGATCAGCCGCCTCCCGACCTCGTAGGCGCGTTGGAGAGGGGGGGCGTCCGGAGGAGGGAGGGCGCGGACGAAGCCCGCAAAGGCCTCCAGCGGCGATCCCATCATCTTGGGGGTGAAGTTTTCGGTCCTGCTCCCCGCGAAGATGCGTGGCGCGATGTCCAGGTCCGTCGGGCATCCCGAGTACATCAGGAGGGAGGCATAGTAGGTCTGCCACTCGGTCTCGCGATCGACGTCGAGCAGATCGGCGAGCTTCATGGCGATGAGCGTGCCGTGCAGACCGTGCTCGAACGGGAACCCCATGCCCAGGTCGGTCGCCAGGCACGTGGCGGCGATGATCTCGGCGACTCGGACGGGTTCGCTCTCACGCGATGTTTGCTCCGTCACCCGTTGAAGGGTACGCCAGCGCCCCCGTGCGCGCGGGACCTGGACCGCGGCCCGAACTTCCACTCACTTACCGATATGGTCTGCGGCCCGCAACCTGCTGACGGGGGCAGACTCGCGAGCCCACCTGAGCACGGCAGGACTGACGATGGTCTCGACGCCACGAGGGGACTCTAGATGCTCCTCTGAGTCCTGAGGAGCCCAAGATACCGGCCTCACCGACGCCGCGGGCGTTGTTCCCCCTCGCAAATTCCGCAGAGATTCCGCGACAGGTCGGAAAACGACGTGTCCGAACGCAAGGCGTCGATAAAGCAAAACCGCAGGTGGGCGTGAATGTTTGGCCGTCTGCGCAGATCAGCGAGATCCCCTGGATGGCCCTTACAAGGCGGAGGTCGGTGGTTCGAAACCACCAGCGCCCACCGAGAAGGCTGCAGGTCAGAATCAGCTTTCGGTCCCCGTTCACCATCGAGACGCCGGGGGGATTCCGCACAGATTCCGCGGGAAGACTGCCGGAGCCACGTTCCTGCCTGTCCGGCCCGATGGCTCCCGGGTCGAGTCGGCTGACTCGCGGCCAGGCAGGTACGCTGACTGGGTGGCCGCCATGTTCGTGGGTCGGGATGGCGAGCTGGCAGCGCTCGAGGAATTCACGGCGCGAGCGCTACGAGAACGTGTACCTGTCGCCGCTGTCCTATTCGGCGATCCTGGAACCGGCAAGAGCCGGCTCCTTGCTGAGGCGGCGACCGCGTGTCCGATACGGAACCAGCTCGGTGCAGCGGGATACGAGCCCGAGCGGGAGGTCGCCTTCGCGGCGGTGCGAGACTTGGCCCGGGCACTCGCTGATGCCTCGGATGAGGGCCGCCACCTGGATGCCCTGCTGTTCGGTGGTACGGAGGGTTCGATCGAACCGCTTCAGGTTTTCGAGTCCGTTCATCGAGCACTCGATCACCTTGACGCCACCCTTCTGCTCGTGGACGACCTTCACTGGGTGGACCAGTCGTCCCTGGCCCTGCTCCACTACCTCGTTCGTTCAGCGGAGCAGGAAGCGCAGCCTCTTGCTGTGCTGGCCACCACTCGGTCCTGGCCCGTGGGTGTGTCGTACGCGAATTCGCTTCGGCGGACTCTCGGGGCGCGATTCGTTTCCCTCGAGCTTGGGCCGCTGGACCGCGCCTCGGGTATCCGGATTGTCCAGGAGCTCGCTCCGCACCTCGGTCCCAAGGACGCTGCCGATGTCTGGGAGAGGGCGGAGGGTATCCCCTTCTGGATGGAGCTCCTCGCCAGCACCGAAGGGTCCGAGGCCGACATCGGACGCGTGATCACGGAGCGACTTCGCGGAGCCACCGAGGATCCCGCTGCCTTGCTCGCGGTCCTCGTCGTGGCCGGCCGCCCGCTCCGGGAGGAGGAAGCCGCCGTCGTCAAGCGATGGCCGTTGGCCAGGTCGCGGGCCGCGGTCGGGGAGCTTGTCGGCGCCGGTCTCGCGGTGATCGAGGGAGACGCGGTTCGCCCGGCCCACGATCTCATCCGAACGGCGGCTGCGGCCCAGATCCCGTCGAGCCATCGCATTGAGCTCCATCGCCGGATCGCTGAGCTGTGGGAGCGGGAGGCGGGGGGGGATCCCCTGGTGCTGCTAGAGGCCCTGGAGCATCGCCACGCGGGGAACCTCCCCACGGGGGAACTGGCTCTCAGGCTGGTCAGATCACGTCGTCGGCGCCTCCTTGGGCGGGAAGGGGTTGGTCGCATCGTGCGTATCGTCGCTCGCTCGGATCCCAGCGGTGCCGTCACTTCGGATCTGCAGGACGAGCTCGCAACGCTCGCGGTGGAGCTTGGGGACCACCGAACGGCGCTGGAGCTCTGGTCCGCCCTGGTAGAACGCCTTCCGGACCCGACTGCGCGTGCCGCCGTGGCATTGGGCGCGTCCCGGGCCGCGTACGAGCTCGAGCGCCGTGAGGAAACCTGGGCGTACCTCGAGAGAGCGCGAACCCTGGCGCAGGGAGACCCCGTGCTGGTGATGGAGGCCGACGCCCTGGAGGCGACGGTGCTCCGGTGGATGGACCACCGCCCGGACGAGGCTCGGGCGGTGGCAGAGCGGGCCGTCCCCGCTGGGGCCTCGGGGAAGGAGGATCGGATGCCGCCGGGAACGCGCCGCGGCTATGTGCACGCGCTGGGCGCCCTCAACCACGCCGCCCTCCAGGATGATGACCCATCTCGGATGCTCGAGATCTCGGATGAGATCGTGGAAGCAGCAAGGGGAGTCGACGATCTGGCATATCTGCGAGCGCTCACCCACGGCGGCTACGCGCTCTTCGCTCTGGGTCGTCCGGCCGAGGCCGATCTGCGACTCCGGGCCGCCTGGCGGGGCGCCAGAAGCAGCTACCTCCACTCGGCGATCCTGGACGCAGGCTTCTGGCTTGCGCGATCTCTTCTGGCTTGGGGGTATGTGCTCGAGGCAGAGGAGGTGGCCGCCGAGGTCGCGACCCTCGGGCAACGTGTCGGCTTCACCTCTCGGCAGATCCACAACTGGCTCGAGGGAGCCAGGCTCTCCCGGGGAAACTGGGAGGCCGCCGCGGAGGCCCTTCGCCGAGAGGCCTCCGCCGAGCGGGATCCGCATTTCCGGCTGGCCCTGCACCTCAACGTGGCCGCGGGGCTCGCTCGTCTGGACACATCCCGGGCACGGGACGAGGTGCTGAGCAGGCTGGACGCGGGCCGAGAGGACGCCGAAGCGGTCGCGTGCCGCCGCTGCTGGGGAGAGCTCGTCCTGCGGGGAGCCGAAGCCCTGGCCCGGGTGGGCGAACAGGAAGCATCGGCGCGGTGGATCGAGGACTGGGAGGGCGGACACAGACCTGCCTACCCTGTTGCCGCCTGGTGGAGGCGACGCGTGGAAGCGTCCCTGGCCGTCGCCCGAGGCTCCGATGAGGCGCTTCCAGCGCTGGATGCGGTGGCTGCGGAGGCCGACACGTTGGGTTTCCGCCTCGAGGCGGTCTGGGCCGGCATCGACTTGGCCGCCCTCGTCGCGTCGTCCGACCGGGTGCGCGCCACCGACCTGCTTACCGAGGCGGCGGATGCGGCCCGTTCCCTGGGCGCCAACACTGAGCTACGGCTTGCCGAGCAGTTGCTTCGCGGGCTCGGCGTAAGGACATGGCGAAGAGGCGCGGCGAGCCGCGGCACCGAGGGGCTGGACCACTTGAGCGACCGCGAGCGGCAAGTCGCTCGCCTCGTCGCAGCCGGGGCGAGCAACCCAGAGATCGCCAGGACCCTGTTCCTGTCTCGGAAGACCGTCGAGCGCCACGTGTCCAACATCCTGGCCAAGTTGGACATGCGCAACCGCACGGAGCTGGCGACCATGTTGGGAGCCTCCCTGGGTGAGCTCGAACCCCAGGGTGAGGGAGCTCCCCGATGATTACCCCCTCCCACCAGGCCTAACTTCGCTCTGCCACCGCCATCCGGGCGGGGCAGGAGGGGTCCATGGCGATGGTGGTGGTGCTGCTCCTGTCGGCGAGGCAGGAGGAGGTCTCGCTCGGACCTGAGGCCGCCGTGCGGCTCGCCGCAGAAGGGATAACCCGGGCGGCCGTCCTGCGGGACCGCGACGCCGTAGCGGTGGTCCTCGAGGGGTGGGCCTTCGACCCGAGCCGTTCGATCGATGCCGCTGTTGATGCGGTGGTGGGAACCCGTGAGTGCCGCCGTCTCAGAGCGGTAGCGGAGATGTCCGTACCAAGAGGAGGGAGATCATGAGGAAGACGATCGTGGCGATGATGATGGTCGTCGGGCTGGCAGGCGCGGCCTGCGGTGACTCCGAGCCGGCCGAGGGTGTGGGTGCGCCGGAAGCGGAAAGCGAAGCGGAGACCGAGCTGACGGTAGTTGCTACCGACTTCGGGTTCGACCTCGGCGGGGTGGACTCGGTCGCTCCAGGCGAGATTCAGCTGACGCTGGAGAACGAAGGCACGCAGTCGCACGAGGCACAGTTGTATCGGCTGAACGAAGGAGTCACCTTCGAGCAATTCGCCGCAGCAGCCACGGAAGGGGAAAGCACACGCCTTCCGGCTGAGGCTCTGGCCATGGCGACGCCGGGACGAGGCGTGACATCCAACGTCGATCCGGGGGACAGCATCACGATCCCGTCGCCGGTGGAGGCCGGCTCGTACGCGTTCGTCTGCCATATCCTGGACTCGAAGTCGCTCACGCCACACTACGCGCTGGGGATGATGGCCCCACTCGAGGTCGGCTAGCTCGTTCCCGACGGCTCGTGGGGTGTCCGGGTGGCGCCCCACGCGTCCGCTTGCACTTGGCCTCTCGTCCCCCAGCAGCCGGACCCAGCGGTACGCGGAAGATCCGTCATCGAGGTGCTTCGATATTCGACGAGCGGAGGAGGCAACCGAGCCGGCCCTCGATGCGGTCCTTCCCCCGTTCCGAGATTCCGCACAGATTCCGCGAGAGATCGAAATACGACGCGAAACGTCACGCAGCAACGAATCGTAAAACAGCAGGTGGGCGTGAATGATGCCAGTGTCGCTGCAGGTCAGCGAAACTGCGCTATCGCTCTTACAAAGCGGAGGTCGGTGGTTCGAAACCACCAGCGCCCACGGGAAAGCAGCAGGTCAGGGGCCGGAAGCCTCCCAACGGCCGGTCTCTCACCCAGTGGTCACCCGCTGCTCGCGCCCGGCGGCGATGATCCCGGCGATGCGCGCAGCGTCGCGGCCCACCCCGTGGATCTGCTCCGACGACTTCGAATAGAGGAACTTGAGACCCACGAAGTAGAGGCCGGGCTCGGCCTCGACGACTCCCCGGTCGTGATTCGGCTCCTGAGGACCGAGTACCGGCAGGTCGATCCAGGAGAAGCCGGGATGGAACCCGGAACACCAGACCACGTTGGCCACATCGAGGCGGCGACCGTCCTCAAGCTGAGGTAACTTGCCCCCGACGCCGGTGGTTCGCGGCACCCGCTCCACTCCCGCGGCCGCCAGATCCTTAGGCTTGACCCGGATCAAGGGGTCGCCTTTGGCCAGCATCTTGGGGCGGACTCTCCTCCCTATCAGGGTGCTGGTTGTGAGCACCCGATGAAAGATGACCCGGCCGATGAACGGCATCAGCACTCGTGCCACGGCGCTTTCTGGCCGAAACGGGAGATGACCGGTGTCGGGCCCCGACAGCCACACCCGGTGGGTTCCCGACAGATCGAGGGCGACCTCCGCCCCCGAGTTTCCCGCGCCGACCACGAGGGCGTCCCCATCCTGGAGCTGCCCGGGGTTGCGGTAGTCGGCGACATGAAGCTGCAGAATCTTGGGATCGAGCTCGGATGCGAACTGCGGTACCCGCGGTCGCTGCCACGAGGACATGGCCACCACCACATTGTCGGCCTCGCGATGCCGATCGCCGGCCGTCGCCACGAAACGATCCCCGCTCCGCGTCAGCCGGTCCACCTCGACGCCTGTCCGCACCGGCAGCTCGAACCGCTCGGCGTAGCTCTCGAGATAGTCAGCAAACTCGTCCTTGGTTGGGAGTCCCCACCGAGGGCCGGGGAAAGGCATGCCGGGGAGCCCGTTGAAACGGTTGGGGGTGAACAGCCGCAATGAGTCCCAGCGATTCCGCCACGCGTCGCCCACCCTCGGGTTGGCGTCCAGGATGACGAACGGGACGCCGCGCCGCGCGAGGTGGTACCCGACCGAGAGCCCGGCCTGGCCGCCCCCGACGACGACCGTGTCGATCCGCTCAGTGTGGAGATCCTTCATCGCTACCGCCTCCTTCATGCGTAGACCTGAACACGTCGACCTTCACTGTCCGTGCGACTCCTTGATCGTGGCCGGCCGACCAGGAAACTGTGGGTCTGGACGGCGGCGGAGACGGCGAATCCGGGGATGAACCCGGGCTGTCCGGTGTCCACCGCGTAGGCGATCCACGGGAGCTGCACGGCGGCGCCCAGGAGCCAGCCCCACCACCGCCTGGTGCCGGCGGACCACAGCGCGAGCACCTGGAGGCCGGTCAGCAGCCACGGCCAGTAGTCCGGAGCGCCGAGCGGAGCGTCGGTCCCCGCGGCCGTGATCAACACGAGCGCCGAGAGCGCCGGGGCCGCGACCGCGGCGGAGACCAGTTGAGCTCGGCGTGTGCCGTCGCTCCCGGCAGGATGTCGCGTCTCGGGCTGGTGCCCGGTCTCCATGGACGTCAACGTACGCACGACCGGGCTGCTGGGAAATCGGGAGTTCTCCCCATGTGCGGAGGCTCTGGCCTCGCCTGGTCAGCGTCGCGGGGGCCGTCGACCGGATCAGCGTCGCGAATCAGCGCCGGACCGAGCATCCGCGGACCCTGGCCCAGGCACGAGTCCGTGCTCCATGGCGAACACCGTTGCTGCGGCTCGGGTGGAGACGCCGATCTTCCGGTACGCGTTCTGGATGTGGCGGTCGGCAGTCTTGATGGAGATCCCGAGCCCTCGCGCCACCTGCTTCGTCTGCAGGCCCCGGGCCAGGAGCCCCACGACCTCAGCCTCCCGCTCGGTCAGCCCGGCCGGGCGCTCGACCGGAGGGGCCGGCTGCCCGGCGGCCTCGATGACCGCTGCGACCATCTCGGAGTCCTGGTGCCCGGCGCGCGCCTCCTCGCCGAGAACCTCGGCCGCCTGCTCCGGTGGGAGCCCGCGGCGGTACGGGCGCGGTTCGCGCATGGCGTGAAAGGCGTCGGCGGTGGCGAGGAGGCGCGCAGCCGGGGTGAGCGAGGCCGCCGACACCCGGCGGTGGTACCCGGAGCCGTCGAGCCGCTCGTGGTGCGCGCAGGCCACCTCGGCCAACGAGGCGAGGAGCGGGGAGCGCAGCAGGACACGCTCCGCGTGATAGGTGTGCAGGCGCACCTGCTCCCACCTCGTCGACCGTCAGAGGGGCGGGCTTCTGCCAGGTCCGCGGATCGATGGCCACCCGCCCCACGTCGTGCACGAACCCTGCCCGCCGCATCAGGGCGACGTCGGAGGGGTTGAAGCCACACACGCCAGCCGCTGCGGCCGCCAGCTTGGCCACGCCGGCCGAGTGGCCGGACAGGTGGGGCGACACGAGATCGGAGAAGTCGCCCATGGCGGCGAGCGCTCGATCGACCCCCTCGCCTTCCAGGCTCAGCCAGGGCCGGGGCTCCGCGGCCAGGATCGCCTCCCACGCCGAACCGGGCGCCTCCGCCGCGGCCATGATCTCCGGCGCCTCCTCGACGAACCGGCCTGCGATGACCGGGTCGAAGGCGTGGCCGACGCGTTCACGCATGGTGTCGACGGCGTGATCGTCGCCGCCGACGACGCGCTGGTAGGCCGCATCGCGAGCGACGTGCACGATCCGAACGGGCAGGGGGATCTCGTCGCCCTTCGCCCGCTTCAGCGTTCCCTTCCCGTCCCAGCGCTCGGTGAGGTAGGCGAACAGGCCATGCACGGCGGGCGGCATGCCGAGCCGCTTGGCCATCATCTCGGCCACCTCGCAGAGCGCGGTGAAGTGCGGCTTCCTGAACCTGGCCGCCGGCACCAGCCGCCTCGTGACCTCGTAGATGCGTCGGTGGAGGGGATCTCCAGGCGGAGGGAGGGCGCGGATGACCCCGGCCACCGCCTCCGCCGCCGACCCGAACTGCACCGGGGTAAGGTTCTCGGTCCTGCTTCCGGCGAAGGTCCGGCCGGCGACGTCCGCGTCGCTGGTGCACCCCGAGTACATCAGGAGGGAGGCGTAGTAGGTCTGCGACTCGGTCTCGCGATCGACGTCGAGCAGGTCGGCCAGCCTCATGGTCATCAGCGTGGCGTGCAGACCGTGCTCGAACGGGAACCCCATGCCCAGGTCGGTGGCCAGGCACGCGGCGCCGATGACCTCAGCGGCCCGGACGGGCTCTCCCTGAGGCGGCGGCCTCTCCGTCACCCGACCAAGGGTACGTCAGCCCCCTCGTATGCGCTGATAGCTCAGGCTGGCGACGTATCCCACTCCAAGAGCAGTGCGCCACAGATTCCGTACAGATTCCGCGAGAGGTCGCAAGATGACGCGTACGCGCGGAACGCATCAAGTACGAACACCACAGGTCAGCGTGAACGATTTTGGAAATGCCCCAGGTCAGAGATCTCACCTTGAACGTCCTTACAAGGCGGATCAAGCACAACGTGGAGCCACCATGGTAGCCGACTAGCTGTAGGCTGGGCGCCGCCGGGGCAGGAGCATGGGGGCAGCGATGTCGAAGCGCATCCTGGTCGTGTTCTTCGCCTTTTCGGCGTTGGTCGCCTCATGTGGCGGCGATGCCGAGGAGGGGGACGAGGCTCCCGCCAGCCCCTCGCCCTCACCGAGCCCGACCGGCCCGGCGCTGACCCTGACGGAGATCCCGGGCCCCGAGGACGGCGTCCTCGCGATCCTGGACGCCGACGGTCGGTTCACGACCTTCCTCAGGATCCTGCTGCTCGAGAGCTCGGAGCGAGTCCCCATGTTCCTGAGCTCCCCCGTCTGGAACAACACCCTCTTCGCCCCCACGGACGAAGCATTCGAAACCCTTCCCGACGGTGCGCTCGACTACCTCCTCAGCGACGATCCGCAGGCTGAGTTCGATCTCCTTCGCGTGATCGAGCACCACGTCGTGGACACGGTGCGGCCCGTGAGCGACTTCAAGCCCGGGGAGCTCACTACCATCGCGGGGACGCTCCAGGTCACTATCGAAGGCGACCGGGTGATGGTGGATGAGGCGAGGGTCATCCAGGCGGACGTTGAGGCCTCCAACGGAATCGTCCACGTGGTCGACCGAGTGCTGATCCTCGAATCCGTGGAGATCGGGTAGCACGAAACGCGGTCACCTCCCGACGGTCTGCAAAGAAACGCGAAATGGTGGGCATCGTCGAAGACGCGAAGTCGCTGGTCAGAACATATTTCGGCGCATCTCCGCAGGTCAGCAGACCGGGGGAGATCAAACTCATAACCGTCGGTCGGTGGTTCGAGTCCACCCGCCCCACAAGGACCTCTTGTGGTGTGTGGTCAGGGACGACATGTCGAACCGTCGGGTCAGCTGCCGTCGGCGGCGGAGTGCCAACGCTCCCAGTGCTGGCTGTGGGTCGGCAGGTACGCGCCCGGTTGGAAGTGGGTGTCGTAGTAATCGGTGTCGAGGTGTACGGCCTGCACATACCCGGTGAGAACCATCGTCGTGTAGGTCGACGGAAAGCGACCATGCGTGTCGTAGATGTACTGGGCGACCTCGCCCAAGCACGCGACGAACTCATCGCTGTAAGGCTCGACACCTGCCTTTATCACGGCAGGATCCTTCCACGGGCCCGGAGTCGAGGGGTCGTACGTGCCGCCCGGGCCGAACTTGCGCTCGGCGAACACGCGTGCAGCGGTTCGCATATCGGGCTGGTAGGGCGGGCACAGCGCCTCGTATATGCCGTCGAGACCGACCGGGTTGGGCATCGTCCAGCGTTCGTCGTCTACGAACCGGAACCCGAGTCCGGCGATGCCGTCGTCGGCAAACGCGCCCAGGACACTCCATCGGTTGATCCCATTGAAGAACAACCCTCCGAGGCCCATCGCCTGCATGGTCAGCACGATGTTGTGGGCCATGAAGCTGAGCTCGGCGGTGTTGGCCTCGTAGGCCATCTGCTGCAGCACCGAGAGAGGCGAGACTCTGGTCTCATCGAGCAGCCCGCTCCGGACGAACGGGGCAAGGTCACCGGCGGGACGGCCCGCCTCGTCATCCACGATGAAGTTGCCGTTGCCGATGACCATGGTCAGGAACCCCAGCACTTGCTCGCTCGCATCGCCGACGGGCATGAACAGGTTTGAACCGGGTGCATTCGCCATCCACAGGTTGGGGGGAAGCATGTGCGGTGGCTGAGCCGGGAGGTCGAGCCTCCGATCGGACAACTGGCTGGTGTGCTGGCGGCCCAGTTCCACGATTCGTTGGATGTCGTCGACCCCGTCGTCCAACTCCCGGACCGCCGTCGGCGTGACGTCGCGGGTGTTCGTGAGGTACGTGCCGTTGTCGTCGGTGTGGAACAGCACCGGGGTGCCGAACCCGGCGGCGGTGGGTGCGGTGCGACCGGTGAATCGTTGCGTGTAGTGGGCATGAGAATTCGGGCGATCGGGGCCGAACGGCACACCGAAATTCCACCCAGTGACTCCCGTCCCGGCGGCGATGAGCACCGCATGCTCGAGTTCGGTCAGCGGCACGGGTTCAGCGCTCGACTTGAACGCCAGGGGGCCCGAGGGAATCTCCATACCCAAGCCAAACCGGCGAGCCCGCCTCCCGTAGATCGCCTCGAGAAGGGGATAGTCGAACAATTCTCCGAGCGGATCCCCGTTCGTGGTGTCAACCATGATCCTGCCTCCAGTCGTCGCGCCACTCTCTGTCACGAGGCTCGAACCGTCGACCCCTTAGCGTGCCCCTTCTCGACAGTTAAGCACATCCAACATCAGAGCCTCAGCGCATCTTATGTAGCTGGAGGGGGCGGGTGATGTGCCCCGCACTGGCCCCGCGACGGACTGCGAACGTTGTGAAACGCTGGAAGGTCTTGAGGATAGAACTCCCTGGTCAGCGACCTATCGACTCTGATCTCGCAGGCCAGCGACCTGCCAGGATCAAACTCATGATCCGCCGGTCATTTGGCTGCACTACTTGCACGGCTGGAGAACCGCGACGCCGGCGACACGCGGTCACTTCCTCCTTTCGAGATTCCGCGAGAGGTCGAAAAACGACGCGAATCGACGCGAAGCGCTGAAATGCAAAACGGCAGGTCGACATGACCGATTCTGATTACGCTGCTGGTCAGCGTAACCTCCTGAATCGTCCTTACAAGGCGGAGGTCGGTGGTTCGAAACCACCAGCGCCCACCGCAACTGGCAGGTCAGACACCTTTCCATCAAGGGGGAGACCGCCGCCCAGGAGGCTCCTCGCATTCGATCTCAACGATAGCGTCAGCGTGTGTGGCGCCCCGGAGGCGTCACTCTCGCCGCACGATCGACACGAGATCTGAGGCATGACATCAGGGTACCGGCAACACTAACGTCGGCGTCGGGCGAATCGGCCCAAGGGCCTGGAACATGTGGCACCAGCAGCGAATGCCTCGATTTGACCCGTCGGTCGGTTCCTCCTGGCCGCGTGCCGCATACGTGCTGCGTGGACACCTGCGCCAGGCGGAAAGACCCTCCGGCATGCCCAAAGGTCACAGGATCGGGGGGACCATTGCCTCTCTGGTGGCCCGGACCGGACTCGTACGGTGAAGACGTGACCGAATGAACGAATCCAAGGATGGGCGAGGTGAGATTCGATGGTCGAACCGAAGATTACGATTGAGTGGGGCGGAGCGCTCTTGTTGCTGGGAGGGGTCATCGGGGGGGCCTTCCTCGTCTCCTGGCTCCTCACCGACGTCCTGCACGTCCGGCGTGCCCCGTATGTGGGTGCGCTGTCCCTGGTGGCCGGCGGCCTGACCGCCGGGTACGTGGTCTGGAGCGGGAGCGGGACGGCCTTCTGGATCGAGCGCTGGCCCTGGGGGCTCCTGGGAGCCGTCCTCGCGGGGACGTTCCTCACCCTGATGATCTCGCGCCAGCCCGCGGTTCAGGAGATCGGGGGTACGAGCGCGGTCACGTCCATTTGGGAGGGGATGATCTATGGCTCGGCTGAGGGCCTGCTGCTCTCGGTCCTCCCCGTCGCCGTTACCTGGCAGATGTTCCATACCCTCGGCTGGACGGGCGGTTGGAGCGGGGTGGTGGCGGGCTCCGCGGCCGTCGCTGCGAGCGTGGTCGTCATCGTGGTCCACCACTTGGGCTACCGGGAGTATCGGGGGCGCGCCATCCTGTCCCCACTGGTGGGGTGCACGGTGCTGAGCATCGCCTATCTGCTGACCGCCAACCCGATCGCCGCCATGGGCGGCCACATCATCCTGCACCTGGCGATGCTCCGGCGAGGGATGGAGCTCCCTCCCCACGCTGGTGTCGGCCTGATCCCCATGGCTGAGATCGATGAGGAATCAACGCACGCGGAGGAGATGCCGGTGGGGGCATCCCGGGGCAACTGAGAGGTGGACGCGATGATCGAGACGAGAGAGATCCTGGATGATGATGAGCTGCATGACCAGGCGGTGGCTCGGCTTCGCAAGAAGCGGGAGTTCATGGCCCACCTGCTGGCCTACGTGATGGTGAATTCCGTGCTGGTGGTGGTGTGGGCGCTCACGGGGACGCCGTTCTTCTGGCCGCTCTTCCCCCTCATGGGGTGGGGGATCGGGTTAGCGTTCCATGCGTGGGACGCGTTCGGCCGTCCCCCGACGGAGGAGCGGATCCGTCGGGAGATGGAGCGTCTCCGCACGAAGTAGCGGGCTCTGCTGAGCGTCCCGTCCGACCCGGAACGGGCCGGGCGGGACCCGGCAGGTCTCTCTCCCTTGCGTTCGGCGTGCTCTGATGGTTGCCTGCCAGTGGGTTCTCCGTGCGGTCAGCGAGGTGGTTAGGAGCCCGCGGAGGCTTGGGGCCCGGAACCACCGGCGCCCACCGAAAGCTTCCGGCCGGCCGTGACCAGGCCGGCCTTCCATCCGGGCGCGCGTCCACCCGCAGGAGGGTTGATCGCGTCCATTGAGAGGCCAGCTCGGGCAAGCAGCCAGGAGATCACGGAGTTCGAGTTCCACATCTCACCGGTCCCGAGCTCGTCTCGGCCCCAGACGAGGCTCGGCACGGAACCCACGAGATCGAGGAGGCGGTGCGCCCCCCGTGGGTCGTCGGTCAGCCGCTGCGGTCCGCCCACTGCCTCGTCCGCGTCGGGGATCACCCCGTCCCGCCACCGGCGCACCTCGTACCGAAGCGTGCGGAGGCGGGCCATCCGGCGGCTCCAGACCGGGCCTTCAACGACCACGCCGCGCGACACCGGATGGGCATCCGGGATCGGCCACGCGTTCTCGATGACGAAGCGTCCCTCCGGTACGCGCACCTCGAGCGCGGTGTGGAAGAGGTCGAGCGGGCTTCTCCGTTCCCGGAATGCTGTGATGGCCTCGTAGATTCGCCCGTTCAGGCGAACGAACCAACCTCCTGCGCCGAGGGGGATCCAGTACAGGTCGACGCCGGCCTCTCTGTTCAATGCGACGCCCCGCTCAGTTCGCCGATCGACGCCTCCGCTCGATCTTTGATGCCCTTCAGCATCTTCCGCTCCATGATGAAGGCGCCGGGGTCGCTGATGGCGATCCAGAAGGACGTCGCCAGCGACCTCGGCCAGTTCTGCCGCCACCGGCTGACCAGCCTGGTCCCTCCCTCGGTGGGATAGAGGGCCAGGCACCAGGTGTCGGCCTCCCCGCCGCTCAAGATGTACCGCTCCTCCTCGATCTCCTTCACCTCCGGCCCCATCCCGGGGACCATCAGGATCCGGTGGCCCACCTCGAGGGACTGAAGATCCGGGAGGACCCGATCCGCGCTCGGCTTCCCATCGTTGTCGATCCAGTCGTAGCTGTACCACCCTGCCCGTCCGTACCCGATCTGGACGAGCCATGGCCAGATCTGGTGGGCGGATGCCTGGATGGTGATCGCCCTGGTGGTGCTCCCGGCACCGGGGAGCACCGCGTCCCCGGGCATGGCCCGGCCGACCTCCTGGTCGGTGGCTCCCCATCGAGCGTGCCAGGGTTGGAGGGCGAATCGGTAGGTGAGCACAACCGCCGCGGCGATGCCGATGCCAGAGCTGAGCCCTGCCCACAGTCCCAGGGCGGAGATGAGCGCCACCAGCACCCCGATCGACGCCAGGACGACCGTCAGAACGATCGCCATGATCGTCATCTTCGTTCGCATGGCTCGCCTCCTCAGGCTCATCCAAGCATCGCAGCCTGGGAGGGCAGCGGAGGGGCCGAAGGTCCCGCGCCGCTCGAGGCTTCCGGCCTGCGCGTCATCAGTCATCGCTGTGGGGGTGATGACTTGCGGTGCCCGCGACCGTGATTCACTCTGGCGACCGATGTCTAGGCCACCCGCGAGGTGGCGAGGAGGGAGCGCGATGAGCACGGCACCAGAGCAGTACCCGGTCCGGTTCTCGGTGGACTACCCGGACCGGGACCTCAACCGGGTGACCACCATCTTCCGGCTGTTCACGGTGATCCCCATCGCCATCGTTCTGGGGGCCGTCTCCGGGGCCGTGTGGACGTACCAGTACGACCCCGCCAGGGACGCGGTGGTGGCCACGAGCGTGGGGGCGGGCGGCCTGTTGGTGTTCGGGCCTCTCCTGATGATCCTGTTCCGGCAGAAGTATCCCCGCTGGTGGTTCGACTGGAACCTGAACCTGCTCCGGTTCTCGAACCGGGTCGGGGCGTACCTGGCCCTCATGGACGACCGCTATCCCTCGACCGACCAGGAGCAGTCCGTGCACCTGGACATCGACTATCCGGACGCCCGGCGGGACCTGAACCGGTGGATGCCCCTGGTGAAGTGGCTGCTCGCCATCCCGCACTACATCGTGCTGACCTTCCTGTGGATCGGCGCGGTCGTGGCGGTGATCATCGCCTGGTTCGCCATCCTGTTCACCGGCCGATACCCCCGCGGGCTGTTCGACTACGTCGAGGGCGTGATCCGGTGGGGCGCCCGCGTGACCGCGTACGCGTTCATCCTGACCAGCGACCGGTACCCCCCGTTCCAGCTGCGCCCATAGCCTCCCGGAAGGATGCCCGGGGGATACCTGGCAGACTGGAAGTGGATGGAGAAGCGGCATGCCTCCCTATCGCTCAAGGAGCTGGCGAACGAGGCCGGCGTCGACCCGGCCTTCGTCCGACGGCTGATCGACCTCGGCGCGATCGAGGGCCGCGGTCCCTTCGGGCCATCGGATCTGCGTCGCGTGAGTCTGCTCCGAGCGTGGGAGGAGGCGGGCCTCTCGGTCGAGGCCGTCATGCGGGTGATGCAGGCAGGGGATCTCTCCCTCTCCTGGCTCGACGCCCCGGTGATGGCCAGGGGTGAAGGGCTGGACCGGACCTACGCGCAGCTCTGCAGTGAGGAGCAGGTCCCCTTTCCCCTGGCCCAGGCCGTGCAGGAGGCGCTTGGGTTTGCCCCACCTGACCCGACGGATCGCGCCCGGGAGGGCGACGGAGAGCTTCTCGCCCTGGTCCGGACCTTCCTGGAAGTCGGCGCGGACGAGGGGCCAACGCTTCGGCTGCTCCGCGTGTACGCGGACGCGCTCCGCCGGGTCGCCGCTGCTGAGGCGGAGCTCTACGAATCGCAGATCGAGGGGCGGCTGCGCGCCTCGGGCCGAGGGGAGCGGGAGCTCCTCGACTTCGGAGCGCGGTTCGGGAACCGGGTGGTCGCCTCCCTCGAACGCGCGCTCCTCGACATCTACCACCGGCACCGGGAGCACGTCTGGATCGAGCACTCGATCAACCACGCCGAGATCGCCCTGGAGCAGGCTGGCCTCTACAAGAAGATCCCCCGGGCCCCGGCGATCTGCTTCGTGGATCTGACCGGCTACACCCGGCTGACCGAGGAGCGCGGGGATGACGTCGCGGCTCGGATGGCCACGAGTCTCGCCTCGCTGGTCGAGGACATCTCCCGGCGCCGGGGCGGGAGACCGATCCGCTGGTTGGGGGACGGAGGGATGTTCCACTTCAAGGACCCCGGGGCGGCTGTCCTCTCGGGCCTGGACATGGTGGAGAGCGCTCCCGCCGCCGGGCTCCCGCCGATGCACATCGGTATCCACACGGGTCCGGTGATCTTCCAGGACGGCGACGTCTATGGCAGGACCGTGAACCTGGCCTCGAGGATCGCGTCACACGCGAGCGCCAGGCAGGTGCTGGCCAGCGACGAGACGGTGGACCGATCCACGGTTGAGGGCGTGCGATACGAGCCAGTGGGGCCGGTCGCCCTCAAGGGCGTGGCCCGGCCGGTCCGCCTGTTCCGAGCCGTCCGCGAGGCCGCGAGGTGATCAGCGGCTCGTGACCTCCTGGAGGACCCAGGTGTTGCCGTCGGGGTCGCTGAAGTCGGCGAACGAGCCGTAGTCCCGGTGTTCCGGATCGGGTCCAGGCTCCCACCCGTCAGGTCCCATGTGTCGGATGTCGCTGACTTCGACCCCACGATCGACCAGCTCCGCCCTGGCGGCCGCGATGTCGGAGACGACCAGGTGCGTCCCTCGGTACGAGCCCGGGGTCGCGTCCGTGATGCCGATGCCGATGGTGATCGAGCACGCCGAGCCTGGGGGCGTCATCTGCACGACCCTGAACTCGTCGCTGGGCTGGTGGTCCACGTCCAGGGTGAAGCCGACCTTCTCGGTGTAGAAGGCCTTGGCCCGGTCTACGTCCGAGACCGGGATCAGCACCAGCTCGAGCTTGTAGTCCATTGTTCCCTCCTTCGTCTCAGCCCGGGACCGCGCCGCAGGTCACGTTGACCGAACACGCTATCCGAGCCGGGGAGGGGCCGGGACGCCCGGTCCCTCCCTGGGGCATCATGACGGGGTGACGGTTCGCGCGATCCGGGTTCACAAGCATGGGGGCCCGGAGGTGCTTCGGCTCGAGGAGGTCGAGGTCCCGGAACCCGGACCCGGCGAGGTCCGGGTCCGCCACGCAGCCATCGGGGTGAACTTCCGCGACGTCTACGACCGTACCGGCCTGTACCCGCTACCCGTGCCGTCGGGGATCGGAGTCGAGGCGGCGGGTGTGGTCGAGGCCGTCGGCCCGGGGGTCACCGATCTCCGCGTCGGAGACCGAGTGGCCTCGTTCAGCGAACCCTTCGGGGCCTACGCCACCGCCCGGGTCTTCCCCGCGGAGCGGCTGGTCCCGCTCCCGGATGGGATCCGGTACGAGCACGCCGCGGCCCTGCTGCTCAAGGGGCTCACCGTGTGGTTTCTGCTTCGCCGGGTCCGGGAAGCGAGCCCTGGCGAGTCGATCCTGTTCCACGCGGCCGCCGGAGGGGTGGGCCTGATCGCGTGTCAGTGGGCCCGCCACCTCGGCGTTCGGCTGATCGGCACGGCAGGGAGCCGGAAGAAGGCCGACGCCGCGCTGGCCCACGGCGCCGCGGAGGTGATCCTGTATCGCGAGGAGGACGTCCCGGCCCGGGTCCGGGAGCTGACCGAGGGCGTCGGGGTCCCCGTCGCGTACGACTCGGTCGGGCGGGACACCTGGCTGGCCTCCCTCGACTCCCTCCGGCCCCGTGGGCTGATGGTGTCGTTCGGGAACGCTTCCGGTCCCGTGGAGGGCGTGCGCCTGCTCGACCTGGCCACGCGAGGGTCCCTGTACGCCACCCGGCCGCGGCTGGCCGATTACACGGCCACCACGGAGTATCTGCGAGCCGGCGCGGGTGAGCTCTTCGAGCTGGTCCTCGCCGGCGCCATCCGTGCTGCGATCGGCCTGCGTTTCCCGCTGGCCGAAGCGGCCGAGGCGCACCGAGCCCTGGAGGCTCGGGCCACTACCGGCTCCACGATCCTGATCCCCTGACGACCGCCCGCCGGCACCGGCTATCCTTGCCCCTCGATGAGCGCGACCGTTGCCGACTGGCTGAGGATCCTCGACGGCCTGTTCCCGCCCGGGCTCGCGGAGCCGTGGGACAACGTGGGGCTGCAGGTCGGGGATCGCTCGTGGGAGGCCGACCGGGTGATGGTGGCGCTCGACCCGACCCTCGAGGTGATAGGCGAGGCCATCGGCGCGGGGTGCGGCCTGCTGGTCACGCATCACCCCCTTCTGTTCCGGCCACTGGAGCGGCTAGACCTCGGTGAGCCCATGGGCCGGGCGATCGGCGAGGCGATCGGCGCCCGGCTCGCCGTGTTCGCCTGCCACACCAATGCCGACGCGGCCCGGCCAGGGGTGACGGACGCGCTGGCCGAGGCGCTCGACCTCCGCGTCACTGGCGTGCTCCGGCCTTCGCGTCCCGAGGAGCGGGTCAAGCTGGTCACGTTCGTGCCCCCGGAAGCGACGTCGAAGGTCCTCGACGCCGTGGCCCTGGCGGGCGCGGGCGAGATCGGCGAGTACTCGCACTGCTCGTTCCGGGTCCGGGGGACCGGAGCGTTCCTCCCGTCGCAGCGAGCCCATCCCGTGGTGGGAACGCGGGGTGAGTTGACCGAGGTGGAGGAGGACCGCGTGGAGGTGGTCCTTCCGTCGGCGCGGCTGGCGTCCGTGGTCCAGGCCCTGCGGACGGTCCACCCGTACGAGGAGGTCGCTTACGACGTGTACCCGCTGATCGGCGGGGACGGTCCGGGGCCGGGACGACTCGCCGAGCCGGCGGGGGAGATGGCGGCATCGGCCCTGGCCGAGCGATGCCGGGAGCGGCTGGGCGGCGCGGTCCGCACGGCCGGGGACCTCGACCGGCCCGCGGTCCGGGTGGCCCTGTGCGGCGGCGCCGGAGCCTCGATGATCCCCGACGCCATCGCCGTGGATGCGGACGTCATGGTCACCGGCGACGTCAAGCACCACCAGGCTCTCGACGCGGCTGCGGCGGGTCTCACGGTCATCGACGCCGGCCACCACGGCACCGAGTGGCCGTTCGTCCTCGCCCTGGCCGAGGTGCTCGCCACTTCGAAGCCGGACTCCACGGTCTCGGCCAGCGAAACGCCCACGGACCCCTTCGCCGTATGAAGGGGGACGACCGGCTCCTGGAGCTCCAGGAGCTCGACACGTCGATCGACCGGCTGGTGGCCCGCCGTCGGCATATCGAGTCTGGGAAGGAGGTCGACGAGGCCCGCCGGCTGACCGAGGAGGCCGAGGGGAGGGTGGGCGAGCTCCGCATGGCGCTCGACTCGATCGGTGCCGAGGAACGACGGCTGGAGCACGACATCTCCTCGATCGACCAACGGATCCAGGCGGAGCAGGGGCGGCTGTACGACGGCAGCGTGATGAATCCCAAGGAGCTCCAGGCGATCCAGGCCGAGGTCGCCAGCCTGCGGTCGCGGAAGTCGAGGCTCGAGGACGAGGAGCTGGGCCAGATGGAGCGCCGCGAGGAGCTTGAGAAGCGGCTGCCGGCCCTGGAGGCCGCGCTGAACGAGGCCCGGCAGCAGCTCGACGAGCTCGAGGCCGCCTCGGAGCGCGAGATAGTGGAGATCGGCGCCTCGGTGGAGCAGCGGCAGGCGGAGCGTGAGCGACTGGCGGAGGAGTTCGACGAGGAGCTCCTGGAGCTTTACGAGGACCTGCGGGCCGGGAAGCGGGGTGTGGGAGCGGCGGCGCTCCGGGACGGCGTGTGCCAGGGATGCCACGAGAAGCTGTCGCCCCTGTACCTCGACCGGCTGAAGCGGCGCGAGGGCATCCGGAGGTGCGAGTACTGCCGGCGGATCCTCGTGATCGAGTGATCGTCCACTGCGACGGCGCCGCCAGGGGCAACCCTGGGCCGGCGGGGATCGGGGTGGTCGTCACCGACGCCCGGGGGCACACCGTGGCCGAGATCGCCGAGGGGATCGGCCCGGCCACGAACAACGTGGCCGAGTACCGGGCCGTGATTGCCGGCCTCCGGGCCGCGGCCGACCAGGGCGCCCGCACGGTGCTGGTCCGGTCCGACAGTCGACTCCTCGTTGAGCAGCTATCGGGTCGGTTCCGGGTCAAGAAGCCCACACTGGTCCGGCTCCACGAGGAGGCCCGGGCCCTGGTGAAGCGGTTCGATCGGGTGACGTTCGAGCACGTCCCCCGGGAGATGAACCGCGACGCCGATCGCCTGGCGAACCAGGGCGTGGACGCCTGGCTGGCCGGCCCGGGTCGGGACTGGCGTCCCTCGAAGCCCCCCACGGAACCCCTGTTCGAGGACTGACCGGGTCCCTATACTGGTGGTGGAGGAGCCGGCCGGGCGGCCGCGGCGCTTCAAGAGTGCGTCGATAGGGCGTAGCTGGGCGTCGAGGAAAGTCCGGACTCCACAGGGCAGGGTGCTGGGTAACTCCCAGGCGGGGCGACCCGCGGAAAGTGCCACAGAGAACAGACCGCCTCCCTCGGGAGGTAAGGGTGAAACGGTGAGGTAAGAGCTCACCAGCGCACCGGGCGACCGGCGCGGCTCGGCAAACCCCACCCGGAGCAAGGCCAAGCAGGGAGCCTCCGGCCGAGGCGATCGCACGGCCGGGAAGGATTGCCCGTCCCGTGCTCCCGGGTAGGCCGCATCGAGGGTCGCGGTGACGCGGCCCCCAGAGAGATGGTCGCCACCCGCTACGGCGGGGACAGAATCCGGCTTACAGGCCGGCTCCTCCACCTCCTCTGGTAGCGTGACGCCCGGTGGCCTCCCCTCGCACGAAGCTGGCCCTGGGGGCCCTTGGGGCGATCGGCCTGGTCGGCGGCCTGTGGGCCCTCACGGCGATGCAGCCATCCGATCAGCCGGGGGCCGTGGTCGAGCTCTCCGGCCCCATGCCAGAGATCGCCGGCGAGGGGGTGGCCGGCGGGACGGTCCGGCCCGAGGCCTACCGCGGGCGGGCCGTGGTGGTGAACTTCTGGGCCACCTGGTGTGGCCCGTGTCGCCAGGAGCAGCCGGCCCTCCAGCGTCTGGCCGAGGAGTACGAGGGCCGGGTGGCCTTCGTCGGGGTGAACCACACGGACGACCTCGCCGCGGCTCGCGAGTACGTCCGCCAGTACGGGGTGACCTATCCCAGCGTGTTCGATCCGGCCGGCGAGATCGCGTTCGACTTCGAGATCCCGTACCTGCCCGCCACGGTGCTCGTGGACGCGACCGGTGAGCTCCGGTACCGGCTGCTGGGCGCGCAGCCGGAGTCGAGCTTCCGTCTTTACATCGAGGAGGTCCTGGGCTCCGGCGGATCAGCCTGACGCCGTTACCCGGGCCTCGGCCCGCTTCAGCTGGGTGCCGGCGTGGTACGAGGACCGGACCAGGGGACCGGCCTCCACGTGGGCGAACCCCATCTCCATCCCCGCCCGGGCGTGCTCCGCGAACTCCTCGGGGGTGACCCACCGGTCCACGGGCAGGTGGAACGGTGTCGGCTGCAGGTACTGGCCGATCGTCATCAGGTCGACGTCCACCTCGCGCAGGTCGCGGAGGGCCCCGCCGACCTCCTCGGGCCGCTCGCCCATACCCAGGATCAGGTTCGACTTCGTGACCTGCCCGGGCCGGAGCTCCTTGGCGATCCGGAGCGCCCCCAGCGTGGTTTCGTAATCGAAGCCGGACCGGATCCGGCGGTGGAGCCGCCGGACCGTCTCCAGGTTGTGGGCGAACACGTCGGGCCGAGCCTCGATCACCGTGGCGATTTCGTCCCGGCGCCCCTTGAAGTCTGGCGGGAGCACCTCGATGCCGCAGTCGGGGACGGCCGCCCGGACGGCCCCGATGGCCTCGGCCCAGATCCCGGCTCCGCCGTCGGGCAGGTCATCCCGGGCAACGCCGGTGAGCACGACGTAGTTGAGGCCCATGGTCCTCACGGCCTCGGCGATCCTGCGCGGCTCGTCCTCATCGAGCCCATCCGGCTTCGCCGTCTCCACGTCGCAGAAGCCGCATCTCCGCGTGCACTTCTCGCCGAGGATCAGGAACGTGGCCTCCCGATCCTCCCAGCACTCGAAGATGTTCGGACACGCGGCCTCCTCGCAAACGGTGTGGAGGTCGAGCCCCCGCATGAGGCCCTTCAGGTCCCGGTAGTTCGGGCCGAACCGGGCCTTGGTCTTCAGCCACGCTGGCTTGCCGGTGACGGGACGGGCCGTCTGGGCGCAACCGACCGAGTGGGCCACGTGGGTGTCGGGGAGGGCCCCCTCGCCGTGGCCGTTCCCGTTGGTCTGGACGATCGGCAGGTGCAGCCGCCGCTTGTGCGGGTTCTTGTCCCGGGCCACGGGTCCAGTGTAACGCCGGTACCTCAGAACTCGGCGAGCTCCTTCATCGCCTGGTGGATGCCCTCCACCGACGGCATGTAGAAGTGCTCCAGCGGGGTGCTGAACGGCATCGCCGGTATGTCCGGCCCGCCTATACGAACCAGCGGCCCGTCGAGGTCGAACATGGCCTCCTCGGCGATCGTGGCGATGATCTCCGCGCCCACGCCGTAGGTCCGGTTGTCCTCGTACACCACCATGGCCTTCCCGGTCTTCCGGACCGAGTCGAGGATCGTCCCCTTGTCGAGGGGCGCGATGGTCCGCACGTCCACCACCTCGACCTTCACTCCCTGCTCCTCCTGGAGCTTCGCCGCGGCCTCCAGGCACTGGTGGAGCATCAGGCCGTACGAGACGCACGTGAGATCGTCGCCCTCTCGCTTCACGTCGGCCGGCCCGATGGGGACCTCGTACGGCTCCTCCGGGACTTCGCCCTTGATCAACCGGTAGCACTTCTTGTGCTCCAGGAACAGCACGGGGTCCGGGTCGCGGATGGCCGCGCGCAGCATCCCCTTGGCGTCGTACGGCGTCGCCGGCGTGATCACCTTCAGGCCGGGGACATGCCCGTAGAACGCCTCGATCGACTGGGAGTGGTACAGCGCGCCGTGCACGCCGCCCCCGTACGGCGCCCGGACCACCATGGGGACGGCGAAGTCGCCGTTGGACCGGTACCTCAGGCGGGCGGCCTCGCTGACGAGCTGGTCGAAGGCGGGGTGGATGAAGTCGGCGAACTGGATCTCGGCCACCGGGAGGAGGCCGTGCACGGCCATCCCGATCGCCAGGCCCACGATCGAGGACTCGGCCAGCGGGGTGTCGATCACCCGCCGCTCCCCGAACTCCTCCAGGAAGCCCGCCGTGGCCCGGAACACGCCTCCACGGGCGCCGACGTCCTCGCCCATGACCAGGACCCGGTCGTCGGCCTGCATCTCGTCCCAAAGGGTGTCGTGGATCGTGGCCACCAGGTTCTTCTCGGTCACGGCTCAGCCCTCCTCGGCGAACACATGACGGAGGGCGGTGTCCGGATCCGGGTCCGGGGCGTTCCACGCCTCCTCCACGGCCCGGTCCACCTCCTCCTTGAGCTCCGCCCGGAGGGCCTCGGTCCTGTCCTCTCTGGTGATGCCCCACTTCTGGAGGTAGGCCTCGAACTGGAGGATGGGGTCCTTCTTCCGGGCCTCCTCGACCTCTTCCCGGCTCCGGTAAGTCCGGTCGTCGTCGTCCGACGTATGGGGGTGGAAGCGATACGTCCGGCACTCGATGAGCGTGGGGCCGCCGCCCGACCGGGCCCGGCCGACCGCGTCCATCATGGCCTTGTAGCACGCGAACAGGTCGTTGCCGTCCACGGAGACCCCGGGGAAGCCGTACCCCTCGGCCCGGACCGACAGATCGGATACTCCGGCTTGCTTCGAGAGCGGCACCGAGATCGCGTACAGGTTGTTCTCGATCACGAACACGATCGGGAGGTCGTGGATCCCCGCGAAGTTGAGGGCCTCGTGCCAGTCGCCCTCGCTGGTGGCGCCGTCGCCGAACCAGCAGCCCACGATGCCATCCTCACCCTTGTATTTCATGGCGTAGGCCACGCCGCTGGCGTGGGGGATCTGGGTGGCGATGGGGGACGAGCCGGAGATGATCCCCAGCCGTTTGGAGCCCCAGTGTGCCGGCATCTGCCGGCCGCCCGAGGAGGGGTCGTCGGCTTTCCCGAACACGCCGAGGAACACGTCCAGCGGTGTCATCCCGGCCACCAGGCAGATGGCCATGTCCCGGTAGTACGGAACGAAGATATCCTTGCCTCGCTGCATCGGCCACGCCGTGGCCACCTGGCATCCTTCGTGCCCCGACACCGGCACGACGAAGGGCGCCTTGCCCTGCCGGTTCAGCCGGAACTGGGCCTCGTCGCACAGGCGAGCCGTGAGCATGGTGCGGTGCATCGCGAGGAGGTCTTCTTCGGTCAGACCGAGCGGGGAATGCCGGTCGGCCTCCTGCTGGACCTGCTGCGCCACCCCGAACCCTCCTTGTGAGCTTCCGGTCCGGGCCGCCGGCCGGCCCGGCGCAGCGTCAGTCTAGCCTTCCGCCGAGCCCTGCGCCCGGCGGTGGCCGACCGTAGACTCGGCCCGATGCCTTTGGAAGTGGACCGGCATGTGGCTGAGGTGGCGGTGGAGGTGCTGGGCCCCGCGGTGGTCACCTCCGGCCGGCTCGAGGCGGATTCCCTGGCGCTGGCGGAGCTGACCCTGGCCCTGGAGGAGCGGCTGGGCGTGCGCCTGGCCGACGACGCGGCCTTCGAGAGCCTCGAAGATGCGGTACGGGCCGTGATGGAGGCCTCCACGGACGGGTCGTCGGATCGGCTGGGGAACGGGTTCGGCCGGCTCCAGTGGGCCGCGCACGCGGCGCTGGGTGCCCCGATCCGCCGGGGGTACAGGCTTCGTGTGGAGGGGGCCGCCAATCTGCCCCCTTCGGGTCCCGCCGTACTGGCCTCGAACCACGACAGCCTCCTGGACATCCCGTGCCTGGTCGTGGCGAGCCCCCGGCCGGTCTGGTTCATGGCCAAGGTCGAGCTCTTCCGAGGCTCCCTGGCTTCGAGGCTCTTCCGCGCTTGCGGTGGGTTCCCGGTGCGGCGGGGGGGTCGCGACGTCGGGGCGGTGCGTGCGGCGCTGGAGGTGGTCCGAAGAGGCCGCCTGCTGGGGATGTATCCTGAGGGGACCCGGGCGGCTCACCTCCAGGCCTTCCTGCCGGGCGCAGCCTGGCTGGCCCTAGCCACCGGCGCGCCGCTGATCCCTGTGGCGGTCTCAGGTACCGCAGAGGCCATGGCCCGCGGGTCGCGGGTCCCTCGCCGGACCTCGGTGTCGGTCCGGTTCGGCGAGGCCATCGACCCCGGGAAAGAGGATGACCCCCCGGCCCGCCTGGAGCGAGCTCGAGGGGTCACCGAGGACCTCCGCTCAGCCGTGGAGCGCCTTCTGCGTCAGTAGCGGGCGGTCGTGACGGCCGTCGGCCGGGGCCCGAAGAACCCGCCGATCAGCGCCAGCACCCCACCCGCCAGCACGATCCACAGGCCGATCCCCACGTTGCTCACGTCGAAGCCGGTGTCGGGAACGCGGTACAGGGTGATGAGCACCAGGGCGAAGGCGATGATGCCCAGCACGCCCGCCACCGAGGTCAGCCAACCGGTGCGGAGCGCCATCCCCAGGAGAGCAAGCACTCCGAGGATGATGGCGACCAGGCCGGCTGACTCGACGAAGGACGCCCCGAACGGCTCGTCGGTGGAGTAGAAGATGCTGTTCGAGACCTCGATACCGGTCAGACCGACACCGGGCGGTGCCTCCCCTTCGCCGAACCGGAGCCAGGGGAGGAACGCGCCGATGATCATGCCGGCCGCTCCCAGGACGGATAGGACCAGGCGGCTGGCCAGTCCGCCGGCCGTGGGATGGTCGTCGACCGCCGCCGGGGCGGGTGTGACGTCCGGCCCGTGCGCGTGATCGACTTCGAGAGCGGTGTCATGCGTGTGGCCGGGCGCGGACCCCTCGTGCTCGTGTGGGGGAGCGCTGCCGTGGGTATGGGTCATGGGTCCCTCCTTTTCCTCGAACCAAGCTTTCCCCGGACCGAGCCAACCGAACCATGCCCTCAGGTGGGGGCGGCTTCCCGTAGGGGAGCGAGCACGTCCCCGGACGGCCGCGTCAGCCGCGAGCCGAAGACCTCGCCGAAGCGTCGGGCCACGGTCGGCAGGGCCTCCTCGACGGTGATCTCCCGGCCGGCGATCGCCGACAGCGAGGTGACGCCCCGGTCGGCCAGCCCGCACGGGACGATGGCGTCGTACCGGGAGAGGTCCGTGGTGCAATTCAGCGCGAAGCCGTGGAACGTCACGGAGCGCGATACGCGCACCCCTATGGCGCACACCTTCCGGTCGCCGGCCCACACGCCCGTGTCCCGGTTGCGGCCGACCCGGACGCCCAGGTCGGCGCAGGCCCGGATCACGGCCTCCTCCACGTTGCGCAGGTACCGCATGACGTCCGGCCTGGTCCCCAGGTGGACGATCGGGTACCCGACCAGCTGTCCGGGACCGTGGAAAGTCACGCTGCCCCCGCGATCGACGTGGTGGAGCTCGGCCCCGGAGCGGGCGATCTCGGCCTCCGCCAGCAGGAGGTGGGTCGGGTCGGTCCGCCGTCCCAGGGTGTAGACGGGGGGATGCTCCAGGAGGATCAGCGCGTCCGGGACCTCCCCGGCCGCCCGCCGGGCCGCGAGCTCGTGCATGGCCTCGTACGCCGACGGGTACGGCGTCACCCCCGGGGTGACCAGCCACATCGGGCGCTCAGGCAGGGTGGTCACTGGAGGTAGGTCTGGACCTCGGGGGTGAAGTCCCAGGTCTCCAGGTTCTCCTTCAGCCGCCCCAGGAACTGGGCGGCGGTGGCCCCGTCGATCATCCGGTGATCCCACGACATCGAGAGGTAGACCATGCTCCTGATGGCGATGGCGTCGTCGACGACGACCGGGCGTTTCTCGATCGCGTCGAACGCCAGGATGGCGGTCTCGCCGGGGTTCATGATCGGCACGCTGATGATCGAGCCGAACGGTCCGGGGTTCGTGATCGTGAACGTGCCGCCGTGGACCTCGTCGGGCTTCAGCTTCTTCGACCGGGCCCGGGTGGCCAGGTCGTTGATCGCCCTGGCAAGCCCCACGACGTTCATCGAGTCCGCGTCGCGGATTACCGGGACGATGAGCCCGTCGTCGTACGCCACCGCGATCCCCAGGTTCACGTAGCGCCGGTACGTGGCAGTGCCGGCTTCCAGGTCGAGCCTGGCGTTCACGTCGGGGTACGTCATCAGCGCGTCGCAGACGGCGCGGATCAGGAAGGGCATGTACGTGAGCGAGATGCCCTCCTGGGCCTTGAACCGGTCTTTGGCCCGCTCCCGGAGGGTGACGATGCTCTCCATGTTCACCTCGACCAGGTTCCACGCTCGGGCGGAGGCGTGGAGCGAAGCCACCATGTTCTCGGCGATCCGCTTGCGGATGTGGGAGATCGGGCGAACCTCCTCGCGTTCGCTCGCGGCCGGCGCGGTCTCGGGAACGGCTCGTAGCGCGGGGCGTTCCGCCTCCGCGGCCGCCGGGGCGGTGGGCGCCTGCTCGGCCGGATGCGCGGCGGGCGCGGCCCCGCCGGACTCGACGAACCCGAGGACGTCCTTCTTGGTGATCCGCCCCCCGGTCCCCGTGCCCCGGATCCGGTTCAGGTCGATGGCGTGCTCGTCGGCCAGGCGACGGACCAGCGGGGACAGGATGTGGGTCCGCGGGCCCGTGGCGGTGGCTACCGCGGCGGGCGCCTGGGGCGGCCGCTCAGGCTCGGGCGTCGGGGCGGGCTCGGGCTGGGGGGTCGGCTGGGGCTGAGGCTGGGGAGGCGGAGGCGGTGGCTCGGGCTGCGGGGGCGGCTGGGGCTCCTCGGCGGCCGGGGCCTGGGGAGCCTCCTCCGTCCGCTCTGGCTGGCCGTCGCCTCCGGCGGCTGCGCCCTCCTCGATCAGCGCCAGCTCGGTGCCCACGCTTACCGTCTCGCCCTCCTGGATCTTGATCTGCGTGATCGTGCCGGCCACGGGCGAGGGGACCTCGGTATCGACCTTGTCGGTCGAGATCTCGAAAAGCGGCTCGTCGCGCTCGACCGCGTCGCCCTCGCTCTTCAGCCATTTCACGATGGTGCCCTCGACGACGGTCTCGCCGAGCTGGGGCATGGTCACGGCCGTGGCCACAGATCCTCCTCTCTCACATCGAGTGTAGGGGCTTGCCGGCCAGAGCCAGGTGCGACTCGCCGATCGCCTCCGACAGCGTGGGGTGGGGGTGGATCAGCGCGGCCACCTCGGCCGGCATGGCCTCCCAGTTCGTGATCAGCATGGCCTCGGCGATCAGGTCGGTGACGTGAGGGCCGATCATGTGGACGCCGAGCACGGGGCCGCCCTTCTCGGCCACGATCTTCACGGCGCCTCCCTCGCCCACGATGTTCGCCTTCCCCAGGCCCTGCATGCTGAACCGCTCGATCTCCAAGTCGTGCCCGCGCTCAGCAGCCTGGGCTTCGGTCAGCCCGACCGAGGCGATCTCCGGGGTGGAGAACGTAACCCTGGGCACGCCCGCGTAGTCGAGGTCGGGGACCTCCTGACCGGCGACCCGCTCCGCCACGGCTACCCCCTCGGCCATCGACACGTGAGCCAACTGGAACGGCGAGGTGCACGCGTCACCGATCGCCCACACGCCGTCCAGCGAGGTCTGCATCTGGCCGTTCACCTTGACGTACCCGCGCTCGAGCTCGACACCCAGGTCCTCAAGCCCGGCGCCTTCGGTGATCGGGCCCCGGCCCACGGCCACCAGACAGACCTCGGCCTGGACCTGCTGCGTGGAGCCGCCGGCCTCGAACGTGATGGTGACGCCCTCGCCGGATTCGGTCACTTCCTGGACCGACGCGCCGGCGTGCGCGGTGATCCCTCGTTTCCGGAAGGCCCGGGCCACCTCCTTCGAGATGTCCTCGTCCTCCAGCGGGGCCAGGCGGTCCAGGGCCTCGATCAACGTGACCTCCGCGCCGAACGAGCGGTACAGCGAGGCGAACTCGAGCCCCACGGCGCCGGCCCCGATCACCGCCGCGGAGCCCGGCAGGCGCTCGAGGGTGAGGGCCTGGTCGCTGGTGATGATCCGGTCGCTGAGAGTCATGTTCGGAAGGAGCTTGGGGTACGAGCCTGTGGCGATCACCACCGCCGGGGCCTCCAACCGACGACCGTTCACCTCCACGGCGTTCGGCGCGGCGAGCTTCCCCGTCCCCCGGACGACCTCGATCTTGCGCGCCTTGACCAGCGAGGTCAGGCCGCCCACGAGCTTGTCGACGATCTTCCGCTGGAACGTCTGGACCCCCGGCCAGTCGGGCTGGCCGGAGGCGGTGATCCCCCACTCCTGGGACCTGGTCACCTGGTCCATGACCGCGGCCGATTGCAGGAGGGCCTTCGTGGGGATGCAGCCACGGAGGAGGCAGGTTCCGCCGAGGCGCTCGTCGCGCTCCACCAGCGCCACCCGTTTCCCGAGCTGGGCCGCTCGCAGGGCGCAGGAGTAGCCGCCGGTTCCGGCACCGACGACGATCACATCGAACGCATCGGGCATCGCGAGGTCCTTTCGTCGATCGGCGGGCGGGCCCGCCGATCGTCATACTACCGCCCCGAGGAACCGCCGTGGACTCCGACATGCGACAGACGCCGCTCCAGGCCGAGCACGAAGCCCTGGGGGCGAAGATGGGCGAGTTCGCCGGCTGGTCGATGCCCATCGAGTACGCCGGCGTGCTCACCGAGCACCGCGCGGTGCGGGAGGCCGCGGGGATGTTCGACCTCACCCATCTGGGCAAGATCGAGGTGGCCGGGCCCGCGGCGCTGGACCGGCTGCAGCGCGTGGTCACCAGCGACGTGACCGCCCTGCCGATAGGCGGCGCCCAGTACGGGATGGTCCTCACCGAGGACGGCGGGATCGTCGACGACCTCATCACGTACCGGTTGGCCGAGGACCGGTTCCTGGTCGTGCCGAACGCGGCGAACACGGAGGCGGTCCTGGCGATCCTGTCCGGGGAGCCCTCGGCGGGGGCGGCGATCGACCATCGCCCGGACCTGGTCACCATCGCCGTCCAGGGCCCCCGGTCCCTCGATCTCGTCACGCCGACGTTCCCGGAGGTCGAGGGGATGGCCTTCATGACGTGCGCCGAGTCATCCTTCCGAGACGTGGTCGTGCTGGCGGCCAGGTCCGGATACACGGGGGAGCGCGGCGTGGAGCTGTTCGTCCCCGACGCCGTGGCCCGGGCCCTGTGGCGGGACCTCCTGGAGCGAGGTGGCTCGCTCGGCCTGGAGCCGGCCGGCCTGGGGGCCAGGGACACCCTGCGGCTGGAGATGGGCTACCCGCTCCACGGGAACGACATCTCGCCCGACCGGACCCCGCTGGAGGCGGGGCTCTCCTGGGCGGTGGCCTTCGACAAGGGTGATTTCCGGGGACGGGGCGCCCTGCTGCGACGGAAGGAGGAGGGCGTGCCGGCCCGCCTCCGGGCGCTCCGGATGGCCGGCAGGCTGATCCCCAGGGCCCACTACCCGGTGTTCGACGAGCTAGGCGAGCAGATCGGGGAGACCACCAGCGGCACGTTCTCGCCGACCCTTCGGGAAGGCATCGCCCTGGCGTACCTCTCCCCGGCGGACCTTCACCCGCCCGGTGTGACGGTGGAGGTAGACGTCCGGGGGCGGCGGGGCCGGGCCGAGGTGGTCAAGCCGCCGTTCGTCAAGCGAAGCCCGCGGTAGGCCTACGGCAGCTTCGAGGGGAGGCCCGCGGCCGCCAGGAACGCCCCCACGGGCGTGCCGCCGAACGACACGCCGCTCATTAACGTCCGGAGACTGCGCTCGGCGTCGGGGCCGTCGAGCACTGAGGCCCGGACCACGTACAGCCCCGAGCTCGGGATCCCCAGCTCGCGGGCGGGACCGAACCCCGGGGCCGCCACGAACGATGCCCACCGGGTGTCCGAGGCCCTCGTGTGGCAGGTCCCCATGACCATCGTCACGTACTGGCCCGGCCACATGTCGAGCGTTCCGGGCGCGTGTCGAGGCGAGACCGCCTCCAGCCGGCCCGAGGGCCGGCAGCCGGGAGCCGAGTCCACCAGGTCGAGCAGGGGGCCGCGAGCGGCCAGCTCGTAGTAATCGGAGGGGACGCCGACCTCGGTGGCATCCACCCAGTAGGCCTCCAGGCTCGGCTGGCGGAGGTCCGTGGGGATCATCCCCAGGACGTCCTCGGAGGCCTGGATCCCCATCCGGTGGCCACCGGTGTCGGGGATGGGGCGGTACTCCCACCTCGGAGGTAGGAGGGTCTCCACGCCCGCGGCGGCGACCAGACGCATGCCCGGAGCGGCCTTGCCGCCCCCCGAAGGGGTCCGCGGGACGATGGACAGAGCCAAGAGGAGCGCTACGGAGATGCGTGCCCAGGCCAAGGGAACCTCGAGGGGAGTGTAGGTCCGAGGCCCGAGGGGCGCCAGTTGCCGCGGCCGGACGCGGCGTGCAGGATACGGATGGCAAGCGTCCCGGGGCGGCCGGGACGGGGACGGCAGACCCCGTCCGGCCCGGGCCCTGCGGGGCCCGGAGGGAAGCCGGTGTGAATCCGGCGCGGTCGCGCCACTGTGACCGGGGAGCGAACCCGAGGATGCCACTGGGAGGGACGACCTCCTGGGAAGGCTCGGGCGAGCGACGATCCGGGAGTCAGGAGACCTGCCTCGGGGCCTCGTTGGGCGCCGTCCCTCGCGTCAAGGCGGCGGGCGTTGCGCCTCCGGTCGAGGCCGGAGGCCCCGTGCTTCCGAGGGACGGCCTGAACGGCCGCGCGTTCGGCCGGAGAGGAGGCACGGATGACACGATCCCTCAGCCACCTTGCGGTGGCCCTGGCCCTGGCCCTGGGGGCGTGTGCGGGCGACGTGGAGGGGCGGCCCTCGCCCCCGCCCGAAGGGGACCGGTTCCCCCTGACGCTGACCGACGACGAGAGCGTGGAGGCGACGCTCCAGGCCGAGCCGGCCCGCATCGTCACGTTCGCCCCCTCGCACACCGAGATCGTGTTCTCGTTGGGGCTGGGGGACCGCCTGGTTGGCGTGTCAGGGGCGTTCGACGACTTCCCACCCGAGGCTCGGGACATCCAATCGGTCGGCGGCGCGGGAGGCGTGGAGCCGAACGTGGAGCAGGTGGTGGCCCTCGACCCCGACGTCCTGCTCACCGCGTTCATCGGCGGTGAATGGAAGGAGCGCCTCCGCGAGGTCGGCGTGCCCGTGTTCACCACGCTGGCGGCCTCATTCGAGGACACCCTGGCCGACATCGACACGGTCGGGACCCTCCTGGGGGCGGAGGAGGCCGCGGCGGCCGTGACCGATGACATGCGGGCCGAGGCCGACGCGGTGGGCTCGGCCGTCACGACGTCCGAGCCGGTGTCCTGCTTCCTCGACCTGAGCGATCTGTTCACGGTGGGCCCCGGCTCCCTCGAGTTCGACCTACTGGAGCGGGCCGGATGCGCGCCGATCACGGCCGCGGCCGACGACGCGTACCCGCAGTGGTCGTTGGAGCAGCTCGTCGAGGACGACCCGGACGTGTACCTGGTGTCGGAGGGGATCCCGGTCGAGCGGGTGATCCGTCAGCCGGGGATCCGTGACCTGTCCGCGGTCCGGGCCGGCCGGGTCGTCGAGGTGGACGCCGACCTGATCTCCAGGCCGGGGCCTCGGGTGGCGCAAGGCATCGCCGAGCTGGCCGGGGTCCTGCACGGGGAGGCCGCGGCGGCGTGAGACCCGGCCGGCGGGGAGCGGTGCCCACGCTGGTGATCCTGCTGGCCGTGGCGTTCCTCCTGGCGGTTGGCCTGGGCACGGTGTGGATCTCGCCAGCCACCACGCTCCGCCTGCTGGCGTGGAAGCTCGGGCTGGCCGGCCTGCCGGCCGACGTGCCGTCGTCGGCGGCGGTGATCCTGTTCGAGCTGAGGATCCCCCGGGTCCTGCTGGCCGTGGTGGTCGGTGCGGCGCTGGCTGCCTCGGGGGCCGTGTTCCAGGCGCTGTTCAGGAACCCCATGGCCGACCCGGCCATCATCGGGGTGTCCTCCGGGGCGGCCCTGGGGGCCATCGCCGTGATCATCCTGGGCGGTGGGGTTCTGGCGGGAGGGCTGGGCGTCCCGGCGGCGGCTTTCGCCGGGGCGCTGGCGGTGTCGTTCCTGGTGTACCGCCTGGCCAGGATCGGGCCGGCGGTGCAGGTGGCGACGCTGCTCCTGGCCGGCATCGCCGTGGCGGCCGTTATCTCGGCGGTGATCAGCCTGGTGATGGCGTTCGCCGGCCAGGAGATCCGCTCGATCTACTTCTGGCTGCTGGGCGGCCTGGCCGGACGGGGATGGGGGGCCCTGGCCACGTCGGCCCCGCTGGTGGCCGTGGGGGCGGTTCTGGCGCTCACCACTGTCCGGGACCTCAACCTGATGGCGCTCGGGGAGGAGCGGGCCGCCCAGCTCGGGGTGGAGACCGAGCGGTTCAAACGCCGCTCGCTGGCCACCGGGGCCCTCCTGGCCGCGGCGGCGGTCTCCGTGGCCGGGGTCATCGGCTTCGTCGGCCTGATGACCCCTCACATCCTCCGCCTGGTCCTGGGCGCCGACCACCGCCGTCTGGTGCCCGCGTCCATCCTCGGCGGGGCGGCGTTCATGGTGCTGGCCGACCTGGCGGCCCGCACGGTCCGGGCCCCGGAGGAGATCCCCGTCGGCGCGGTGACCGCACTCCTGGGCGGCCCGTTCTTCCTGTACCTGCTGCGCCGGGAGCGGAAGGGTGCCGGTGCCCGGGCCTGACCTCCTGGTCCTCGACGGGGTGTCGGCCGGCTACGGAGCCCGCTCGGCCCTGCGCGAGGTGGGGCTGCGGGTAGGGTGCGGCGAGGTGGTCGGCCTGATCGGCCCGAACGGCTCGGGGAAGACCTCCGCGATCCGGGTGGCGTCCCGGACGCTCCGGCCGGACGCTGGAACGGTCCTCGTCGACGGCCGGGATCCGTACGAGATGCGGTCCCGGGAGGCCGCTCGCCTGGTGGCGGTGGTCCCCCAGGAGGTCTCGGCCACGTTCGCGTTCACCGCCCTGGAGGTGGTGCTGATGGGCCGGTCCCCGTACCTCTCCGCCCTGGGCGGGGGGTCCCCCGAGGACTACCGGCGGGCCCGCGAGGCCATGGAGGTGGCCGGGGTCCACCACCTGGGGGACCGCCCTATCGACCAGCTCTCGGGCGGGGAGAAGCAGCGGGTCCTCCTGGCCCAGGCCCTGGCCCAGGACGCACCGGTCCTCCTCCTGGACGAGCCCACCACCCACCTCGACCTGAGGCACGTCGTGGAGATCCTGGCGGCGGTGCGCACGCTGGCCCGGGAGGGGCGGGCCATCCTGGCCGTGTTCCACGACCTGAACCTGGCCGCGGGGGTGTGCGACCGGATAGTGGCCCTCGACGAGGGTCGGGTGGTCGCCGAGGGCGGTCCCCACGAGGTCGTCACCCCAGGGTTCATCCGGGCCGTGTACGGGATCGAGGCGGAGATCGTTCCGCACGTGGTTACGGGCCGGCCCACGGTGATGGTGGCCCCGGGCCATCGGGCGGCGGTCCTGCCCGGCCTCCCCCGGGCCCACGTCGTGGGAGGGGCCGGACGGGGAGCGCCGGTGATGCGGGCCCTGGCCGAGAGGGGCTTCGAGGTGACCGCCGGGGTGCTCCACGCCACCGACACGGACGCGGAGGTGGCCGAGCGCCTCAACCTCGAGAGGGTCACGGTCCCGCCGTTCTCGGCGGTGGACGACGAGGCCGAGGGGGAGGCTGAGGCCCTCATGGGCCGGGCGGCCGTGGTGGTGGTGGCCGACGCGCCCTACGGGCCCGGCAACGTCGGCAACCTCCGGGCGGCCATCCGGGCCGCTGAGCGGGGGACCCCCGTCGTGGTCCTCGAGGGCGCGCCGATCGGAGAGCGCGACTTCACCTCGGGCGAGGCGTCGGAGCTGTGGGGGAGGCTGGCCGAGAGGGCCGTGGTGGCCCGGTCCTACGAGGAGGTGCTGGCGCTGGCCGTGGCCGGCGTGTCCGTGACCTGATCTACGCCGGTGGGGCCCTCCGCCGGGATCGTGAACGACACTCGGGTGCCGCCGCCGGGGAGCGGCTCGGCCCACAGGATACCGCCGTGGAGCGCCAGGAGGCTCCGGGACAGGTTCAGGCCGAGGCCCAGCCCCGCCTGCTGCTTCGTCATGACTTCCTCTCCCGGCGAGTAAGCCTGGTCGAACGCGGCGGCGATCTGGCCCCGGGCCACGCCGGGCCCCCGGTCGGTGACGTGCACGGAGACACCCTCGTCGGACCGCGTCGCCTTGACCGCCACGTGGCCGCCGGTCTCGGTGTACCGGCACGCGTTGTCCACGATCTGCCGGACCACGCCGCGCACAGCTCGGGCGTCGGCCACCGCGGGGATGTTCGACGGTGCCACGACCTCCACGTTGATGTCTGGGTAGTTCTTGGCCGCCTCCGAGGCCCCCTCCCGCACCACCAGGGCCACGTCGCAGGGACGGAAGTCGAGGACGAACTCGCCCCGGGTCAGCTCGGCCTGGGTGAGGATCGTCTCGATCATCCCGGTGAGCTTGTCGGCGGCCGCTTCGGCCTCCGCCAGGAGCTGGCCCTGGGCCGGCGTGGCCGGGGCCCGGGCGAGGGTGGCGGCCACGCCCTTGATGATCGTCAGCGGGGTCCGGAGCTCGTGGGACACGTTGCCGATGAAGTCGGCCTTGGCCCGGGCCAGGGACTCGGCCACCTGGGCCCGCTCGGCCAATGCTCGGGCCCACTCCCGCTCGCGATGCACGGTGTCGGCCAGCGACCCCACCATCTCTCGGGCGATCTCCGGCGAGAGCACCACACCGCCCCGGGACACCTGGTCCAGGGCCCAGACGAGATAGGTGATCTCGGGCTCTCCCAGAAGGACCGCGTCGGCGCCGGCCCGCAGGAGCGAGGCGGCCTCCAAGGAGCCCGGCTCGTCGACGACCATGAGCACCCCGCACCCCCCGCAGCTCCGTCGGATCCGCCGTATCAGCTCGGTTGAGTCCGGCCCGCCCACCCCGGTCCGAGCCACCACGGCCTCCGGACGGACGCGCTCGGCCAGCTCCAGGGCCCGCCATGCGTCGCCGGCCTCCTCGACCTCGCGGCCGGCGGATCGTAGTGCGTGCGCGGTCAGGGGAGCCATGCCGCTCAGGATCAGGGGACGTCGCTCCATCACCGACCGTATCGGCAGGTTCACGGCCCGACCTGACCAACGGGGGCGGGGCTTGACGCTCTTCCAGGTAAGGGGTCCGGTCCTACTCCACGAGCCCCTGGCGGATGGCGATGGCCACGGCCTGGGCCCGGTCGTTCGCCCCCAGCTTCTCGAAGATCCGCTCCAGGTGGGTCTTCACGGTGTGGAAAGAGATCCCGAGCTGGTCGGCCACCTCCTTGGTGGTGGCCCCGTAGGCGATCTTCTGGAGGATCTCCACCTCGCGGGGCGAGAGGGGGGCCTCCGGGCTCGAGGGGCGGTCAACGAGCTGGACCTCCTCGATGAACGCCTGGGTGAGGCTGGGGTGGATAACTGCCTTGCCGGCCATGGCCTGCCGGGCCGCGTTGATGAGCTCGCCCACGCTGGCGTCCTTCAGCAGGTAGCCGGACACGCCGGCCTGGATGGCCTCGGCCACGCTGGCCCGGGACTCGTCGATCGTGAACAAGATGATCTTCGTGTCGGGGTTGTTCTCGCGGATCTGCCTGGTGGCCTGGATGCCGTTCATCCCGGGCATCCGGACGTCCATGAACACGATGTCGGGCTTGGTCTCGGCCACGACGTTGATGGCCTCCTCGCCCGATGCTGCCTCGCCGACGACCTCGATCTCGTCGGCCAGGTTGAAGGCCGTCCGGAGGCCGTCACGGGTCACAGGATGGTCATCCACGATGAGGACGCGCATCTCTCCCCTCCGTCCCGAGAATCGAGCACTAGGATATCCTCTGAGGAAGGGCCATGGAGCGGAACGAACAGGAACTTCGCGAGCAGGAGACCGGGCACGGGAACGGGGCCGAGCCGTCCGGCAACGGCGGGCATGTGGTCGACCAGGTGATGGACGCCCTCCGGAAGGTCAACGACCCCGAGCTCGGCATCAACATCGTGGATCTCGGGCTCGTGTACGACGTCCGGGTCGAGGACGGGACCGTCCACATCGATTACACCCTGACCACCATGGGCTGCCCCATCGGGCCCCTGATCGAGGAGCAGATCCGCGAGATGCTCGAGCCGGTCGAGGGGGTCGACCAGGTCGAAGCGGAGATGACACTTTCTCCGCCCTGGACCCCGGACAAGATGTCCGAGGAGGCCAAGGCGGCCCTGGGCTTCTTCTGAGGGCCGTGAGCCCGAAAGACCTGGCCCGCCTGGAGCACGAGGCCCACGAGCATCCCGAGCGGCTCCAGTTCGGCCCCGACTACGACGTCGAGCTGGAGCCGACGGCTCACCGTGTCGAGGGGGGGTGGATCCGCGACGCCACCCTGGGGGCCAACGACGGCCTGGTGTCCATCCTCACGCTCCTGGCCGGGGTGGCCGGGGCCCAGGTGGCGCCATCCACCGTGCTGATCGCCGGCCTGGCCGGGCTGGTGGCCGGGGCCATCTCCATGGGGGTGGGCGCGTACGTGTCCGCCAAGGCCTACCGCTCCTACTACCGGGCAGAGCTCCGCAAGGAGGTCGAGGAGATGCGGGAGAAGCCCGAGGTGGAGCGGGAGGAGATCCGGGAGATCTACCGGGAGCGGGGCTTCGACGGCGAGCTGCTGGAGCGGGTCGTGGACCGCATCACCTCCGATCCCCGAGTGTGGCTGAAGGTGATGATGAGCGAGGAGCTGGGGCTGTCGGCCCAGTTCGGGCGTCCCCTGGGAGCGGCCGCCGTGGTGTTCGTGGCCTTCCTGGCCGGGGGGATCGTGCCCGTGGTTCCGTTCCTGTTCGCCGAGGGCCTGGCGGCCCTGGTGGCGTCGTTCCTGGTCACGGCGTTCGCCCTGCTGGTGGCCGGGGGCATCCGGAGCCGGTACACCGGCGAGCGGCCCCTGATGGCCGGCCTGGAGCTGGTGGCCATGGCCGCCATCGGGGTGGGGGCGGCCTCGCTGATCGGCCGCCTGGTAGGGGTGGCCGTTCCCGGGTAAATCCGACTGGACAGCTCGGATATACTGGGGTCGAGATGGTCGCCAAGCCCGATCTGAAGGAGCTCGACCAGGGGTACCGCTTCGGCTGGGCGGACCCGCAGCACTCCGTGTTCAAGCCCAAGCGAGGGCTGTCCGAGGCGGTTGTCTCCGAGATCTCCGAGCTCAAGTCCGAGCCCGAGTGGATGCGGAAGTTCCGGCTGAAGGCCCTGAAGCACTTCCGTGGCCGGCCGATGCCCTGGTGGGGCGCCGACCTGTCCGACATCGACTTCGAGAACATCTACTACTTCATCCGCTCGACCGAGAAGCAGGCCCAGAACTGGGAGGACCTGCCCGAGGACATCCGAGGGACCTGGGACAAGCTGGGGATCCCCGAGGCCGAGAAGAAGTTCCTGGGCGGGGTCTCGGCCCAGTACGAGTCCGAGGTCGTGTACCACAAGATCAAGGACGAGCTCGACAAGATCGGGGTCGTGTTCACCGACATGGACTCCGGGCTCCGCGAGCATCCGGAGCTGGTCAAGGAGTACTTCGGGACGATCATCCCGCCAAACGACAACAAGTTCGCCGCCCTGAACTCGGCGGTGTGGTCGGGCGGGTCGTTCGTGTACGTCCCGGAGGGCGTGCACGTGGACATCCCCCTCCAGGCGTACTTCCGGATCAACGCCGAGAACATGGGCCAGTTCGAACGGACCCTGATCATCGCCGAGCCCGGCTCGTACGTGCACTACGTGGAAGGGTGCTCGGCGCCGATCTACACCAGCGACTCGCTGCACTCCGCGGTGGTGGAGATCATCGCCAAGCCCGGCGCCCGGGTCCGGTACACCACGATCCAGAACTGGTCCACGAACGTGTACAACCTGGTGACGAAGCGGGCGGCCGCGTACGAGGACTCCATCGTCGAGTGGATCGACGGGAACATCGGGTCGAAGGTCACCATGAAGTACCCCTCGATCTACCTGCTCGGCAAGGGCGCCCGCGGCGAGGTGCTGTCGGTGGCCTACGCCGGCAAGGGGATGCACACCGATGCCGGTGGCAAGGCCATCCACGCCGCCCCGCACACGTCATCGGTGATCACTTCGAAGTCGGTGGCCAAGGACGGCGGCCGGACCGCGTACCGGGGGCTCGTGCGGGTGGAGCCCGACGCCCACCACGCCAAGTCGGCGGTTCGGTGCGACGCCCTGATCCTCGATGAGGATTCGCGGTCCGACACCTACCCGTACGTCGAGGTCGAGGAGGAGACCGCCCAGCTCGGCCACGAGGCGTCGGTGTCCCGCGTGGGCGAGGACCAGCTGTTCTACCTGATGAGCCGGGGCCTCACCGAGGCCGAGGCCACCGCCATGGTGGTCAACGGCTTCATCGAGCCGATCACCCGCGAGCTCCCGATGGAGTACGCGGTCGAGCTGAACCGCCTGATCGAGCTCCAGATGGAAGGCGCCGTCGGCTAAGAAGCGGGCCCCAGCTTCAGCACGCGCAGACCCTCGATAATCTCACGAAGCTTCTGCCGGCCCGCGTCGGAATCCGAGAAGTCGGTCCCATTCACGAAGAACGAGCCGTCGTTCAAGCATGCCGAGCCGTAGGAGCCGTGAACCTGGATAGTGAAGTGGCGGCAGTGCGCCGGCGCCACCTCGATGAGAAGGCCGTCCTGACTCGGATTGACGAAGTCCGGGAGCGGCTCCTGGTCGCCGAAGGCCAGTTGTGGGCCGCCCGCCTCCCCGAACCCGTCGGCCAGGGCGGCGGGTTCGGTGACGTCGATGGCCACGAAGCCATCGCCGGTCTCGTAGGGGCGGACCCGTCCGAGAAGGTCCTCCGCCTCCATCGCTCCGTCCATGGGGACGTGCACCGTCCAGGAGGCCAATCGGAACACCAGCCAGCCCGTCGTCACCTGATGTCTGCCATCTCGAGGGCGGGCCGACCACTCGTCGACCTGGCCATCATCGGTCTGGTGGACGCGGGTCGCCCGAGCCAGGAGCCATTCGACTGGGCCATCCTGGCTGAACACGATCCCCCCGATCCACCGGCCCTTCCAGCTCAGATCCACATCCGGCTGGACCCCCATCCCTGCCAGATCGAGGTGCTCCGGGTAGGCCACGAGCGCTTCGATGCCATCGGGAAATGTGAGGGCAAGGTGAGCCTCCTCACCGACCTCCTCTGGGGTGGGCATCAGCGGGGTCGGGTCGGCTGGCGACACGGGTGCGCTGGGCGCCGCGATGGGAAGCGTCGTCACGCCGGCGCAGGCGGTCGTTATAACGGCCAACAGGCACGGAATCCTCCACCTCGGCCAGTCCATCCCACTGATTGGGACGCCCGCACCGTCGGCTTGGTTCAGGGGGGCGGTCTTGGGCTAAGGGGGAGCTCGGTCCTCGAACACCGATCCGTCCGGTCGCCGGAACACCGGCCGACCGTCTTCCAGCACCAGGCTGAACCCGCTCCGCGCGTGGACCATCCGGTGGTGGCGCCGGCACAGCAGGATCAGGTTCGCCAGCGCTGTTGGGCCACCGTCGGCCCAGTGGACCACGTGATGGGCGTCGCACCAGGAGTGCGGTCGGTCACAGCCGGGGAACCGGCACTCTCTGTCCCGGACGATGACGGCTCGTCGCAGGGCGGGGGAGACCACCGGCGTCCGGCGGCCCACGTCGAGCGGTTCGGATCGGCCGGCCAGCACGACCCGCCGGATCGAACCGTCGCAGGCGATCCGCCGGGCCAGCGCCGGGTCGACCGGGCCCGTGTGATCCAGTTCGCTGAGGCTGCCGGGGCCATCGGCGGCATCGCCACCGGCCGGCTCGCCTCTGGCCAGGGCCTCGGCGCCCACGGTCACCGTAACGTGGGGGCGCTCCCCGGCCACCGTCGGCCGGTCACCGAGGTCCAGCCACTGCCGGCACACCTCGCCGAGGGCATCCGCTCGTCGCTGGGCCGGCGTCCGGCCGTCATCAGTACTCTTCGTTCGTGACTCCGCATCGAGCACGGCCCGGAGGGCGGTCAGGAGTGTCTCCCCGGTCTCCGGGTCCAGGTCGCCGTCGACCCGGACCATCCCCATGAAGGTCACCGAGGCGTGCAGCCGCCGCCGCTCCCGCAGCTTCTCCTCCCCGCCCATGGCGGCCTCGCGCTCGGTGGCCTGTCGCCAGTACGCGGCCACCCGGCGGACGTCCTGCATCGAGTGGATCCGGGCCGCCTCAACCAGGGTGGCCTCGCTGGACCGGAACGCCTCGTGGTCGGCGTCTCGGGCGTCCACCAGGACCCGAGCGGCAAACATCGACAGGTCGCCGTCCTCGAGGGCCCGCCGGGTCACCGGCATGTCCTCCAGGGCCCGGGCCAGGCGTACCTCGTTCCGGGCCGTGCCCCAGGCCACCTTGAAGGTCGAGGCCAGCCACGACGCCGCAGAGAGGTGCCCGTCCCGCCTGTACGTCCCTCGCCGCTCGATCTCGGCCAGCCGTCGCAGCCGTTCCGCGTCGATCAGCTCCGCCGCTCGCTGGAGCTCGGCGAAGTCCTCCTCCAGCCGGGCGTCAGGCTGCTCAGCCAGGGTCTCGAAGCGCATCCCCTCGACCGCGGAGCGCAGCTCGCTCACGGGCTATCCTTCTCGAACATGTGTTCGAATCCTACCAAGGGGGTCTGACAGAGACGGGGGGTCCGTTCGCCGCTCCGGTACCATCGATGCGATGGCCGACGTACGAGATCGCATCCGCGAGTTCTGGGACCGGGACTCCGAGACCTACGATCGCAGCCCGACCCACGCGCTGACCGATCCCGTCGAGGCGGCCGCGTGGCGGGCGGCACTCCGGCGGCACCTCCCGGAGCCCGGGGCCCGGATCCTCGAGGCCGGGGCCGGGACCGGGTCGGTCACTCTCCTCCTGGCCGAGCTCGGCTACCGGGTCACCGCCCTCGACCTGTCTGAGGGCATGCTGGCCCGAGCTCGCCACAAGCTGGAGGGGTTCGACGAGGTCGAGTTCGTCGTCGGGCCCGCCGACCAACCGCCGCCCGGCCCGTTCGACGCGGTGATCGAGCGGAACATGCTGTGGACGAACCCCGACCCGGTTGGGTCGCTGACGGCCTGGCGCGAGGTGGTCCGGCCGGGCGGTCGCCTCCTGGTCCTCGAGGGGATCGAGGGCGGCCTCTTCCAGGACCTCCGGGAGCGAGCCGCCGAGCTGATCCGCCGGGCCCTCGGCATCCCCCACGACCACCACGACCACTACGACGCCGAGGTCATGGCCGCCCTTCCGCTGGCCGGCGCCGGTACGCCCGGGCCGCTGGTCCAGGCGGTCCGGCGGGCCGGGTGGTCGGGGATCCGCCTGGAGCGCCTCCGGGACGTGGAATGGGCCCGCCGCATGGCCCCGCCCAGGATCCTCGGCATCCTCGAGACCCCGCCGCTGTTCGCGGTCGTCGCGGACGCCTAAATCCGACCTGGACGGTCGGGAATACCCCCGATAGACTGAGAACCGAGCGGCGACCATGACGGACACACTCACGACCACCAGCGGTTTCGGGCGAGCGACCCTTCCGGCCCCGGACGCCCAGCCGGCCTTCCTGGCAGACCTCCGCCGGCGGGGCCTGGAGGCCTACGAGACCCTCCCCGTCCCCTCGGCGGAGACCGAGGAGTGGCGGTACACGGACCTCACGGGCTTCGACCTCGACTTCCGGCCGTTCGCCGAGGGGGGCGGTCCCGAGGCGGTGAACCGGCACGGCCTCCTGGCGGCCGCCGGGGTGGCCGGGGAGCGGGCCGGGCTCCAGATCCAGCGGAACTCCGAGGTGATCTCGAGCGAGGTAGGTACAACGGCCACCGAGCACGGCGTGATCCTGGCCGACCTCGACCGGGCCGCGGCGCAGCATCCCGACCTCGTGGAGCGGTACCTGCACTCCCTGGTCCCGCCCGACCGCACCAAGTTCACCGCCCTGCACGCGGCGTTCCGCACCGGCGGCACCTTCGTATACGTCCCCCGAGGGGTGGCCCTGGAGCTTCCGCTCCAGACGCTGACCTACCTGGACGCCGACGGCGCCGCGGTGTTCCCCCACACCGTCCTGGTGGCCGAGGAGGGCAGCGAGGTCACCTTCATCGACCGCCTGGCGTCGCCGGACCTCGAGCGGGCGCTGTCCGATGCGGTGGTCGAGATCCACGCCGGGCCGAACAGCCGGGTGCGGTACGTGTGCCTCCAGGAGTGGGGCCAGGGGGTCACCCACCTGTCCGTCCAGCGCACCGAGGTGCACCGGGACGCCGAGGTCCGGACGCTCGTGGTGACGCTCGGAGCGAGCCTGTCCCGCTCCGAGGCCGAGACCGTGCTCCAGGGCGACGGCGGCTCCAGCGAGATGCTCGGCATGTACTTCGGCGACGGCGACCAGCACTTCGACCACCGGTCGATCCAGGACCACGTGGGGAACGCCACCGCCAGCGACCTCCTGTACAAGGGCGCCCTCAAGGACGCGTCGCGAGCCGTGTACACGGGTACCGTGATCATCGAGAAGGACGCCCACCGGTGCGACGCGTACCAGACGAACCGCAACGTGCTGCTGTCCGACCGTGCCAAGGCCGACTCGGTCCCGAACCTCGAGATCCTGACGAACGACCCGGTCCGGTGCGGCCACGCGGCCAGCGTCGGCCCGGTCGACGAGAACGCGATGTTCTACCTCCAGAGCCGGGGCATCCCGCCGGACGAGGCCGAACGGCTCATCGTGTTCGGCTTCTTCCGCGAGGTCCTCGACCGGATCTCCCTCGCCGAGGTCCGGGAGGGCCTGGAGCGGGCCATCGAGGCCGAGCTGGAGGGGTGATGGCGCTGGTGACCGTGGCCAGGGTGGGCGACATCCCCGAGGGGGAGGCCCGGCGGTTCGAGGTCGACGGGCACGAGATCGCGGTGGCCAACCTCGGCGAGGAGGGGTTCCGGGCGGTGGGCGACATCTGCTCCCACGCCCACTCCCACCTGCACGAGGGCGAGATCGACGAGGACTTCGGCACCATCGAGTGCCCCCGACACGGCTCGGTGTTCGACCTGGAGACCGGCAAGCCCCGGTCGCTCCCGGCGACCCTGCCGGTGCCGGTGTACGCCGTGAAGGTGGAGGACGACGAGGTGAAGGTGGAGATCACATGAGCGAGAACGGAACCACGACGCTCGAGGTCCGCGACCTCCACGTCGCGGTGGAGGGACGGGAGATCCTGCAGGGGGTGGACCTGGCTGTGCGCCAGGGCGAGGTCCACGCGCTGATGGGCCCGAACGGGTCCGGCAAGTCCACCCTGGCCGGCGTGATCATGGGCCGGCCCGGCTACGTGATCCGGGGCGGCGATGTGCTGCTGAACGGGGAGAGCATCCTTCGTCTGACCCCGGACCAGCGTGCCCGCCGGGGACTGTTCTTGGCGTTCCAGTACCCCGTCGAGGTGCCCGGCGTGAGCATGGTGAACTTCCTCCGGTCCGCGTACAACGCGGTGAAGAACCCCGAGGCCGACGACGAGCAGCGGATGTCGGCCCTGGCGTTCCGCAAGCTGATGAAGGAGAAGATGAGCCTGGTCGGGGTGGACGATGACATGGTTCGCCGGTACGTGAACCAGGGGTTCTCCGGCGGCGAGAAGAAGCGGATGGAGACGCTCCAGCTCGCGGTGCTAGAGCCGGCCATCGCCATCCTCGACGAGACCGACTCCGGCCTCGACATCGACGCGCTGAAGGCCGTGGCCGGCGGGATCGACCAACTGGCAGGCCCGGACCTCGGGCTCCTGCTGATCACCCACTACCAGCGGATCCTCGACTACGTGACCCCCGACCACGTCCACGTGCTGATGGGCGGGCGGATCGTGCGCAGCGGCGGGCCCGACCTGGCCCGCGAGCTCGAGGCCAAGGGGTACGAGGGGCTTCGGGCCGAGCTCGGCATCGAGGCGGAGACGGACGAGGTCGAGCCCGAGCGGGCCCCGAGGTAGCGGGCGTACCATGGCGGCGGTCGAGGAGGCGGCGGTGGACGCGAAGCGGATCCGGGAGGACTTCCCCATCCTGTCCCGCGAGATGGCGGGGAGGCCGCTGGTGTACCTGGACAGCGCGGCGACCTCGCAGAAGCCGCGGCAGGTGATACAGGCCGTCACCGACTTCTACGAGAGGTCGAACGCGAACGTGCACCGGGGCGTGTACGAGCTCGGGGCCGAGGCAACCGCCCTGTTCGAGGGGGCCCGGGCGAAGATCGCCGGGTTCGTGGGCGCCGCCGATCCCCGGTCGTTCGTGTTCACCCGAGGCTCCACAGAGTCGATCAACCTGGTGGCCCACGCGTGGGGCCGGCGGTTCCTGGAGGAGGGCGACCAGATCCTCCTCACCGAGCTGGAGCATCACTCGAACATCGTCCCGTGGCAGCTGTGCGCCCGGGACACCGGCGCGGAGCTCCGGTACGTTCCGATGACCGACGACGGCCTGATCGACCTCGACGCGGTGGCCTCGTCCATGACCGCCCGGACCAGGCTCGTGGCCATCACCGGGCAGAGCAACGTGCTGGGGACCCGCCCGCCGATCCGGGAGATCGCGGAGATGGCCCACGAGGCCGGGGCCCGGATCCTGGTGGACGCCGCCCAGCTCGCCTGCCACAACCCGGTGGACGTGGTCGAGCTAGACGTCGACTTCCTCACGGTGGCCGGCCACAAGATGCTCGGGCCGACGGCCTCTGGAGGGCTGTACGGGCGGCTGGAGCTGCTGGAGGAGATGGACCCGTTCCTGGGCGGTGGGGAGATGATCGAGGAGGTCCATCCCACCACGTCGACGTTCAAGGACCCGCCCTGGAAGTTCGAGGCCGGGACGATGAACATCGCCCAGGAGGTGGGGCTGGGCGCGGCGGTCGACTACCTCACCGAGATCGGGATGAAGAACGTCCGGGACCACGAGCGGGAGCTGACCGCGTACGCGCTCGACCGGCTCTCGGCGGTCGGCGCGCAGGTGTTCGGCTCCATGGACCCGGACCTGCGGGGCGGCGCCATCTCGTTCTGGTTCGAGGACGTCCATCCGCATGACTTGGCCACGATCCTGGGGGACCAGGGAGTGGCCATCCGGGCCGGCCACCACTGCGCTCAGATCCTGATGCGTCGGCTGGGCGTCCCGGCCACCGCCCGGGCGTCCTTGCATGTGTACTCGGTCCCAGAGGAGGTCGACGCCCTCGTCGACGGGCTCGAGGTGGCCCGGCAGGTGTTCGGCTGATGTCGCTGGACGACCTCTACAAGGAGGTCATCCTGGACCACTACAAGAGCCCCAGGAACAAGCGGCCGCTACCCGGGGCCACGGTGTCCGAGCACAAGAACAACCCCCTGTGCGGCGACGAGATCACGCTGCACGCCCGGCTCGAGGACGGCCGGATCGCCGAGGTCGCCTTCGAGGGGCAGGGGTGCTCGATCTCCCAGGCCTCGGTCTCGATGCTAACCGAGGCCACCCGGGGGAAGACCATCGAGGAGGCGGGTGACCTGGCCCGCGAGTTCAGGGCCATGATGGAGGGGACGGTGGACCCGGACGAGGACGCCTTCGGCGACCTCGTGGCGCTGAGGGGCGTGGTGAAGTACCCGGTGCGGATCAAGTGCGCCGTGCTCGGCTGGGATGTCCTCCAGGAGGCGCTGGGCCAACCGGCCGGGGGCTGAGCCGGTGACGCGGGTCCTTCGCCGGGCTACACCCGAGGATGCCCCCGCGGCCGCGCCTCTGATCTTCGATGCCATCCCCAGCATCGAGGTCGTTCTGGGGGACCGTCGCACGGCGCTCCGGGCCATCGAGTCGTGTTTCGTGGCGCCCCGGACCGAGCTGTCCAGCCGGTTCGGGATGGTGTCGGAGTGGGAGGGCGAGGTGGCTGGGGTGGCGATCGCCTTCCCCAGCCGACTGTTCGGGTCGCTGAAGCTGGGGACCGGGGTGGTGCTGGCCCGCACCGCGGGGCCCCGTCACGCCACCGAGCTGGTTCGCCGGGCTCGGATCCTGGACCGCATCCTTCCGAAGGTCGGCCCCGACGACCTCTACGTGAGCATCCTGGCGGTGGGGGAGCCGCATCGCCGGCGAGGGGTGGGCAGCGCGCTGATGGAGCGGGTGCTGGCCGGCGCGGAGCGCCTCGGGCTCGGCGTCGCCGTCCACACGGCCATGGACGAGCCTGCTCGGCGGCTCTACGAGGGCCTCGGCTTCCGGGTCGCGGCGGCCCGGGAGACCAGCGCGACCGAGCGGCGCGTGGTGCCCGTCTCCGGGATGCTCCTCATGGAGCGCCCCCGAGCCTGACCTACGGGATCGTCTTGGTGACCTCGCAGGCTTTGGCCTTGTCCTTCCCGGGACCGCCCACGCAGGTGTCCTTCCCGGGACCTCCGTCGAGGATGTCCTTGCCCCCGCCTCCCTTGAGGAGGTCCTTGCCGGGTCCCCCGCACAGCCCGTCCTTGCCCCCCTTGCCCCGGAGGGCGTCCTTGCCCCCGAAGCCCAGGATGCCGTCCCGTCCCGAGGTCCCCCGGAGGCTGTCCTTCCCCGGGGTCCCGATCCGGTTCACCGCCACCTTCCGGCAGAACGTGAGCTCGTAGGCCCCGATGTCGCAGTTCCGCCCCAGGCCCCGGGCGTCGGTGGCCTCGCACGCCGAGCCCCCCGACCCCGGAGGCGCGGGGTTGCCCCCGTTGACGGCCGGCGATCCCTTGAGGATCGGCACCGTGGGGACGAACCCCCCGTTGTCGGCCAGCGGTCCGAGCAGCGGGTTGACGCCCACCTTGTCCCCCGTGGAGGGGGTGAAGGTGCAGTCGGCGGTGTTCCCGATCAAGTTGTAGCCGGCGGATCCGATCGTGCCGAAGCAGTCGGGGCCGGGGGCCCCGGTGCCCACGCTGTTGCCGGCCAGGATGGAGTTCTGAAGCGTGACGGTGCCGCCGTCGACGAAGATCCCTCCGCCGCCCTCATCACCGCCGTCGACCGCGTTGTCCGCGTTCGCGGTGTTTCCGGTGACGGTGCTGTTGTTCAGCGTCAGGCTGTCGCTCGTCCAGATCCCTCCGGCGATGTCGTCGGCGCGGTTCCCGGTGATGGTCGTGTTGGCCAGGCTGAGTGGGCCGCTGAACGTCAGCCCGCCGCAGCAGTTGCCGATAGCCCGGTTGTTGCTGATCGTGGTGTTCCTCAGGCTCGAGGGGCCGCTGAACGTGGCCACGATCCCCGAGCAGCAGCTCGGCTCGGCGAAGTTGTTGTCCACAAGCAGGTTCGTGGCGTTGAGGGACCCGTTCAACGTGATGCCCGAGCAGCAGCTGCTCGTCACGGTGTTCCCAGTGATCCGCACGTTGGTCAGCGTGACGGCGGTGGGGCTTCCGGCGATGATCCCCGCGCAGCAGGTGGGGGCGTTGTTGTTGCTGATGTCCACGTTCGTGAAGTTCAGCGCGGTGTTGTTCAGCCCGTACACCCCGGCGCAGCACCCGGTGGCCGATGCCGAGTTCCCGGTGATGGAAGCGTTGTCCAGGGTGTACGTGACGCCGTCGCTGACCAGCACTCCCGCGATGTTCCCCGAGGAGACCGAGTTGCGGATCGTCAGCCCATCCATGGTGGTGTCGGCGAACAGCCCGAACGCGGCTTCCCCAACGGTGATCCCGCCCCCGTCGATGATGGTCACGCCGGGACCCTGGCCCAGGATCGTCAGGGGGTCGTTCGTGACGTCGAGGTCGCCGTCCAGCGACCCGTCCTCGCCGGTGCCGGGGATGGAGAGAACGTAGGTCCCCGCAGCCAGCTGGATGGTGTCCGCGATCCCCACCGACGCATTGGCGGCCAGGACGGCCTCCCGGAGGGAGCAGTCGTTGGGGTCACAGTTCCCCGGAGGGGGATCGTCGAACCTGGTCACGATGTACGTGGCGGCGAGCGCGGAGGGGGCGGTGAGCAGGCTCAACGCACCCACCAGCATGGTGGCGGTGAGCACGGTCAGGGAGCGACGGACGGTCAGGGAGATCCCCTTTCCTCAGACTGGCGTGAGCGTACGCGAAGGGCCCCTCTCGGTCAATTCCCCCTCAGGGGAACGAGCGGAGCGTGCGGAGCACCGCTTCGCCCAGTTCTACGTCGCCGCCGACGTTGAGGAGCCCCTCGTACAGGCAGACGTCGGCGTCGGCGCGGCCCCCGGCCACGGAGGCGAAAGCATAGCCGCGCCCGGTGATGAGGGCGTCCGGCGGCGCATCCTCGGGGGCCTGCGCCCCGGCTTCGGTCGAGGCGACCCACGCCCCCCCGCCCACGCCCTGGAGCGAGACCTTGACCACCCTCCCGGGGAAGGACAGGTCGGCCAGGGACAGGGAGTACGGGATCAGCCGGATCGCCAGGTCGTTCACCAGTGAGACGGGCCCGTGCTCCAGGCGGGGCGGCAGGGCCGCTCCCTCTCGTATGTCCTCCCCGTGTACCCACCATTCGGCCACCCGGGCCTGGACCAGGTACCGGAGCCGGATCTCGCCGGCCACCCAGGCGATCTCGAGGTCGCGCCAGTCCTCCTCGGCCGCCGCGGCGGCCCGGGCCAGCAGGAGGTCGGCGGCCCGGCCCCACTCCAGGCCCAGGGCGACCGGCGCGTCGTCGGCCCGGCGCCGAACAGACCAGGCGTTCCACCCATCGGGGGTCACCGGCTCGCCGTCGAGCGACTTTCGGTACTCGTCCAGCTCGGTGGCGTCCTCGCCGCCGAGCAGCGCCGCCGCGGCGACCTCCGAGGCGGCCAGGTGGGCCAGGACGTCCTTAACCCGCCAGCCCTCGCAGGGGCTCGCCTCGAGCCATCGCTCGGGCGGCGTGTACTGCACCGTCCTGCCGAGGGCATCCCGCTCGTGGCGGGCCACCGCCAGCAGCTCTTCCCTGTCCAATCCACCTCCGATGGGCCCGGGCTGGAGCATGATAGCCGTCGTGGTCATCGTGGTGGCGCCGGACAAGTTCGAGGGGACCCTGTCGGCGAAGGATGCGGCCCGGGCCCTGGCCGCGGGATGGCGGCGGGCCGACCGCTCCGCGGAGGTGGACGAGGTCCCGGTGGCCGACGGGGGGAAGGGCACGCTGGAGACGCTGCTGGATGCCCTGGGAGGCCGGCGGGAAACGGTCCGGGTGGCCGGGCCGCTGGGGGACCCGGTGGATGCCGACTTCGGGCTGGTGGAGACGGCTGAGGGCACGATCGCGGTCGTGGAGATGGCCAGGGCCTCGGGCCTGGCGCTCGTTTCCGAGGCCCGCCGCGACCCGGCCCGGGCCACCACGCGGGGGACCGGGGAGCTGATCGCGGCGGCGTGCCATCACCGGCCCCTCCGGGTGGTGGTGTGCATCGGGGGGAGCGCTACGAACGACGGGGGCGCAGGGATGGCCCAGGCCCTGGGGATCCGGCTGCTCGACGAGCGGGGCGCGGACCTCCCGCCGGGTGGGGCGGCCCTCCGAGGCCTGGCCCGCATCGACGCCTCCGGCCTGGACCCCGAGGTCCGGGAGGCCGAGATCGTGGCGGCGTCCGACGTGGACAACCCACTAACCGGGCCGAAGGGCGCATCGGCCGTGTACGGGCCCCAGAAGGGAGCCACGCCGGAACAGGTCCGGCTCCTGGATGAGGCCCTGGGGCACCTGGCCACGGCGATCCATCGAGACCTGGGGCTGGACGTACGGGATGTGCCCGGCGCGGGAGCCGCGGGAGGGCTGGGGGCGGGCCTGGTGGCATTCCTGGACGCCCGGCTCCGCCCGGGGTTCGGGGTTGTGGCGGCAGCCCTCGACCTCGAGCGGCGCCTCGACCGCGCCGACGTGGCTGTGACCGGCGAGGGGAGATACGACGCCCAGACCAATCGTGGGAAGGCCCCGGCCGGGGTCCTCCGGATGGCCCGGGAGGCCGGGTGTCGAACGGTTCTGGTGGCCGGGCAGGTCGAGGCCTCGGTCAGCCCGCCGGCCGACCTCGTCTACTCGTTAGCCGAACGGGCCGGTCTGGAGGCGGCCCTGGAGCGTCCCGAGGAGCTGCTGGAGGAGGCCGCCGCCGAGGCCGCGAGGGCGGTGGGGGCGATGTGGTGAGCCGACCCTCGGCCATCGAGCGGTTCCTGGCGGCCGCGGAAGGCCTGGGACTGTCCCTCCAGGTCCGCGAGTTCCCGGAGGGAACCCGGACGGCCGCGGACGCGGCCCGGGCCGTCGGGTGCCAGGTGGGCCAGATCGTGAAGTCTCTCGTGTTCCTGGCGGGGAGCGAGCCCTTCCTGGCGCTCACCTCGGGGCCGAACCGCGCCGACACCGCCAGACTGTCGGAGATCCTAGGCGGTGTCCCGGTGCGGCGGGCCGACCCCGAGGAGGCCCGAGGGGCCACAGGCTTCGCCATCGGCGGGACGCCGCCGTTCGGCCACCCCCGCCGGTTGCGCGTCCTGTGCGACCGGGACCTCCTGGCCTACGAACAGGTGTGGGCCGCCGCGGGGACCCCGAACGCCGTGTTCCCCATCGGGCCGGAGGACCTGCTGCGGGCCTCGGGGGCCGAGCCGGCCGACTTCAAGGAGTAGGCGTCGGTTGCGGCTCCACCGGATATAATCCCGGGTATGGAGACCACCGAGCGGGTCCAGACGATCAAGCTGAGTGAGAGCGCGGCCGGGAAGGTCCAGGAGCTCGTGGCGCAGGAGGGCCAGCCGGACGTCGTGCTCCGGGTGGCCGTTCAGCCCGGCGGCTGCTCCGGCCTCCGCTACCAGATGTACCTCGACGACCAGGTGGCCGACGGCGACGTCGTGTCAGAGCAGCACGGCGTGCGGGTGGCCGTCGACAAGATGAGCGCCCCGTACCTCACCGAGGCGTCCATCGACTTCGTGGACACCCTGGAGGCCAGCGGCTTCACCATCGACAACGCCGCGGCGCAGGGCACGTGCGCCTGCGGGCATTCCTTCCACTAGGGCCGCGTCGGCTTCAGGGGGCGGGGACCAGCATCCCCAGCATGATCCCCATGACGTCGGTCCACCGTTTCGCGCTGTTGTAGACGGCGGTGAGCAAGAGCGTGTCCCCGGCGGCCACGGTCTTGCCCGGGACCCCGGCGAACGAGGTCATCCGGGTCAGGTACCAGGGGCGCTTCCGCTTCTCGTAGAGGGCCTTCGACACGAACACCTGACCCCCCGAGGCCACGTCCGTGAGCGTGATCTTGACCCCGCCGTCGTGGAGGTGCCCGGCCAGGGCCACGAGCTCGCCGCCGACCGGCATCGTGTACGTCCACCGCTCCCGGAACCGGGGACGCTTGGGCCGGCGGGGGACGTCGAACACCGGGTCCGACAGGCAGTTCCGGACGTCCAGCCAGACGGGCTCCACGTTCGTCATCGATCCCTCCGGCACCTCGGCGAATCCCAGGTCGAGCTGGACGTAGGCTTCGACGGTCTCGCCGGGGTGGCCGCCGTCGAGCTCGGCCACCATGAACCAGTACGGCGGGTACATCGGAGCGACCAGGGGCGGCTCCCGGCTCCAGTAGTACCCGTGACCCGGCGGTAGCTGCACAGGCGTCCGTTCCTTCCCGGTGGCGAAGAACCGCTCCGGCAACGTCGTGCAGGTCACGTCCTGCTCGGCGAGGTTCGCCCACACGGCGTGGTGCAGGTGGACGCGGTGGTGGGGGATCGGCTTGCCGTCCCCGAAGACGAGCGTGGCCTGGGCCGAGGTGACGTAGCCGGTCACCGGGGGCGCCTCCGCCGGCTCGGTGAACAGGTTGCTGCCGTAGTCGACCGAGAACGGGCCGTACACGCACCGGTAGCCGCCGGTGACCGGATGGCACCCGAGCGCGGGTGCGGCCGTGGAGGAGGGGGCCAGAGCCAGCGGGCTCGCCAGCACCAGGAGGGCCACCACGCCGCGCACCGCTCGCACCAGGCCATCACTGTACATGCCTGCCTTGTCGTGCGGCGGGAGGTCCCGTAGCATCCGTCGTCGTGAGCGGGCCCGCTTCCGCCCCGGCCGCGTACCAGCACGGCATCTACCCGCGATCGGAGGCCGTCGTTGCGGCCACGCGCGACCTCGAGCGCGGGCGGGCCACGGCCGACCTGGTCGACGGGGCTTACCGGGCCGATCGGGAGGCGTTCCTGGAAGCGCAGCGAGTGGCCGGGCTCGACTTCCTGTCGGACGGCCTCCTCAGGTGGCAGGACCTGTTCCGTCCGCTGGTGATGGGGTCCGAGGGACTGGAGGCCCGGGTGCTGGTCCGATGGTTCGACAACAACTCGTTCTACCGGGCCCCCGAGATGGCCGCCGCCCCGAGCCTGCGGGAGGTCCCCCCGTGGGTGCTCGAGGACGGCATCCCCGAGCCCCGGGTGGCCACCCTGCCCTCGCCGTACCTGTTCTCGCGGGTGACGCTGGGCGGGGGCCGCCCCGACGACCTGATGCTCGGCTTGGCCCGGGATGTGCTGGCCCCGGCCGTCGCCCGGATGGCCGGAACCGGCCACCGCCTGTTTCACCTGGAGGAGCCGTGGATCCCCTACGCCGGGATCGACGAGGGGTCCTGGCCGGCGTTCGAGCGGGCCGTTGGACTGGTCCGTGACGCCGCCGAGGGGGCCGCCGTGGTGCTCCATGCGTACTACGGCGACGTGGCCCCCCACGCCGACCGGCTCCGCCGGCTCCCGGTCGATGCGGTCGGGATCGATTTCGTGGGGACGGGCCTCGACGCTCTTCCGGCCCCTTGGGGGACCGGCCTGGTGGCCGGCTGCCTCGACGGCCGGAGCTCGGTGATGGAGGACCCCGCGGCGGTGGCGGCGTTCGTGCGGCGGGCGGCGGACCGGCTGGAGCCCACCGCGCTGTACGTCAGCTCTGCCAGCGAGCTGGAGCTGGCAGGGCCCGAGGTGGCCCCGCGCAAGCTGGCCGTCCTCGGCGAGGTGGCTCGGCGGCTCCGCGAGGAGGCGGGATGAGCGCCGTCAGGGAGGCCGAGGCCGCCGTGCTCACCAGGCCGCTCCTCACCCACGAGCTCGGCTCCCTGGGCAAGCCGAACTGGCGGGTCCGGGCGGTGGCCGGCGCCCCGATCGAGGATCGCGACCTCGAGGACGCCCGGGCCTGGGGTGAGCGCCTCGGCGTGGAGGGACAAGAGGAACTGCTCGACCTCCTCAAGCAGGCCCCCCTTGAGCGGACGGGGAAGGACGAGGTGAAGCGGTGGTCGAGCCGGTACGGCGTCCGGTTCCTGGAGACGGTCGGCCTCGACGTCGTGTACGACGGCGAGCAGCAGCGGAGCGAGATGTACCAGTGGGCTGTGGCTCACGCCGAGGGATTCGAGGCGCGGGGGAGCGTGCGGGCCTTCGACAACAAGTACTACTCGAAGGCCGCCGTCACCGGGCCGATCGGCCTGCGGGAGCCGTACCACAACGAGGAGTTCGCCTTCGTCAGCGAGGTGGCCCGGGCCGAGCTGAAGGTCCCGATCACGGGGGCGTATACCATCGCGGACTGGTCGTTCGACGAGCGCTACTTCACCGACACCGACCTCGGGACCCCCGGGCGGGCCGCGTCCCGCCGGGAGGCCCGCCGGGCCTTCATCCTGGACGTGGCCCGGGACCTGATCCGCCCGAACCTTGAGGCCCTGATCGGGCTGGGGGCCGGGTGGCTCCAGATCGACGAGCCGGGCGGCTCGACAGACCCCGCGGAGCTCGATCTGTTCGCGGAGTCCTTCAACGAGTCGGTCCGAGGGCTCGAGGCGGTGTTCTCCACACACCTGTGCTTCTCCGACTACGACCTGTTCTTCCCGGGGATCGAGGCCATGACCCAGTGCCGGCAGTTCGCGGTGGGGTTCGCGAACTACGACTCCCGTGAGCTCGGGACCCGGACCGAGGACCGCCCCGGCTACCGAGTGCTCCCTAAGTTCCGGGACCTGCCGTACAGGCCGGTCCTCGGCGTGGGGGTCCTGGACATCCACACGGACTTCATCGAGCCGCCCGAGCTGGTGCGCGATCGGGTCCTCCACTCCGTGGAGGTGTTCGAGGACCCGACCCGTATCCACGTGATCCCCGACTGCGGGCTCCGGACCAGGTCGTGGGAGGTCGCCTTCGGGAAGCTCCGCAACCTGGTGACCGGGGTCGAGCTGGCCAAGGGGCAGCTGGGACTGTAGCCGGGCCGCCGGGGCCGCCGGGCGGATGCGGCCGATCCTTCCGTCGAGGGCGTCCCGACCGAGTACCATTGTGATGAAGGAGGTGGCGAGAGGCCGGGCCGACGCCCGGCCGCTTTCGGCCTGTGGCCCAGAAAGCCGTCGAAGAGCGGGAGAGGGTGGTCATCCGGTTCGCCGGTGACTCCGGCGACGGGATGCAGCTGACCGGCGACCGTTTCACCAACGCCACCGCCATGATCGGGAACGACCTGGCGACCCTGCCGGACTTCCCCGCCGAGATCCGGGCCCCCGCGGGCACCCTCCACGGAGTCTCCGCCTTCCAGATCCACTTCGCCTCGGCCGACATCCTCACGCCCGGCGACCAGCCGAACGTCCTGGTGGCCATGAACCCAGCCGCGCTCAAGGTGAACCTCGACGACGTGGCCAAGGGCGGCATCGTCATCGCCAACGAGGACGGGTTCACCGACCGCAATCTCGAGAAGGCCGGATACGAGTCGAACCCGCTCGAGGATGGCTCGCTCGACGAGTTCCACCTGTACAAGGTGCCGATGACCACGATCACGGTCCGGGCGCTCGACGGGATCGGGGGCGTGACCAAGAAGGAGGCCGAGCGGTCGAAGAACTTCTTCGCCCTGGGGCTGCTGTCGTGGATGTACGGCCGGCCCACCGAGGTGACCGAGCGCTGGATCGAGCGGAAGTTCGCCTCGAAGGAGGCGATCCGGGACGCGAACCTGGCCGCGTTCCGGGCGGGCTACAACTTCGGGGAGACCACCGAGATCTTCGCGGTCCACTACGAGGTCAAGCCCGCCCCGGCCGAGCCGGGTACCTACCGGAACATCAACGGCGCCACGGCCACGGCCTACGGGCTGGTGGCGGCCAGTGCCAGAAGCGGGCTCCCGCTGTTCTACGCCTCGTACCCGATCACGCCGGCCTCCGAGCTGCTCCACGAGCTGTCGAAGCACAAGAACTTCGACGTGCGGACGTTCCAGGCCGAGGACGAGATCGCCGCGGCGAACATGGCCCTGGGCGCGGCGTTCGCCGGCCACCTCGGGGTGACCGGGACCAGCGGACCCGGGCTCGACCTCAAGGCCGAGACGCTCGGGCTGGCGGTGGCCCTGGAGCTTCCCATGGTGATCGTGGACGTCCAGCGGGCCGGGCCGTCCACGGGGATGCCCACGAAGACAGAGGCCGCCGACCTGCTCCTGGCGATGTACGGTCGCCATGGCGAGTCCCCACTGCCGATCGTGGCCGCGTACACCCCTTCGAGCTGCTTCGACGCAGCCCTGGAGGCCGCCCGGATCGCCGTGACCTACCGGACGCCCGTGATCCTGCTGACCGATACGTTCCTGGCGAACTCGTCGGAGCCGTGGCGCCTCCCGGCCGTGGAGGACCTGCCGTCGATCGACCCCAGCTTCGCGGAGCGGCCGAACATGGGCACCGAGTTCCTCCCTTACCTGCGGGACGAGAACCTGGCCCGGCCGTGGGCGGTCCCGGGCACCGAGGGGCTGGAGCACCGCATCGGGGGGCTGGAGAAGGAGGCCGACTCCACCGGCAACATCTCGTACGACGCTCAGAACCACCAGTGGGCCACGGACCTCCGGACGGCCAAGGTCCTGAAGGTGGCGGACGAGATCCCGCCTCTCGAGGTAGACGACCCGAGCGGGGAAGCCGAGATGCTGATCCTGGGGTGGGGCTCGACCTACGGCGCCATCCGCGTGGCCGTGAACCGGGTCCGGGACCGGGGGAAGCACGTGGCCCGGGTGCACCTGTACCACATGAACCCGCTTCCCAAGGACCTCGGGGAGATCCTCCGCCGGTACCGGACGGTCCTGGTCCCGGAGATGAACACCGGCCAGCTCGTGAAGCTCGTCCGCGCGGAGTACCTGGTGGACGCGCAGGTGTTCAGCAAGGTGCAGGGCCAGCCGATCTTCGCCGAGGAGCTCGAGGAAGAGATCATCCGGAGGATGGCGTGACCGAGGGGAACGGGCAGAGGGGCAACGGCCAGCCTACCGGCGTTCCGGTGGAGCTGTCGAAGAAGGACTTCGTCAGCGATCAGGAGCCGCGGTGGTGCCCGGGGTGTGGGGACTACGCGATCCTGTCGACCGTCCAGGGCTTCCTCCCGGAGCTGGGGGTTCCCACTCACAAGATGGTGTGGGTGGCGGGCATCGGCTGCTCCGGTCGGTTCGCCTACTACGTGGACACGTACGGCGTGCACGGGATCCACGGGCGGGCCCCGGCGCTGGCCACCGGCATCGCCACGGCCCGGCCGGACCTCACGGTATGGGTGGTCACCGGGGACGGTGACGGGCTGTCGATCGGCGGGAATCACCTGATCCACGCGCTCCGCCGCAACGTGGACCTGAAGATCCTGCTGTTCAACAACCAGATCTACGGACTGACCAAGGGCCAGTACTCGCCGACCAGCGAGGAGGGCAAGGTCACGAAGTCCACTCCGTTCGGCTCCCTCGACCATCCGTTCAACCCGGTGGCGTTGGCCATCGGCGCCGAGGCCGCTTTCGTGGCCCGGACGATCGACAACGACCGGCAGCACTTCACCGAGGTGCTCCGGGCCGCGGCGAACCACACCGGCGCGGCGTTCATCGAGATCTACCAGAACTGCAATGTGTTCAACGATGGCGCCTTCGCCGCGGTCCGCGACAAGCAGCACGGGGCTCAGCGGAACCAGATCCGGCTGGAGCACGGGAAGCCGATCCGGTTCGGAGAGCAGGGTGAGAAGGGGGTCGTCCAGAAGTCCGACGGAAGCCTGGAGATCGTGGACGTCGAGGCCGCGGGCGAGGACGCTCTACTGGTCCACGACGCACACCGCGAGAATCCGGCCCTGGCCTTCTCGCTGGCCCAGCTGGCCCACCAGCCCACCGGGCCCACACCGATCGGGGTGTTCCGCGACGTCCGCCGGCCGGTCTACGGCGAGGCCATGGACCAGCAGCTGGAGATGGCCGCCCAGAAGATGGGCCGGGGCGACCTCGGGAAGCTCCTCCACGCCGGCGACACCTGGACCGTCGAGTAGGCGCTACCGCTCTGACCTGCGGGTTTTCCCGATTACGACCCCATGCTAGAATCGCCATGGCACCGACCGTTCACCCCCCCGCCCACGACGAGACCGGGAGGGCTCGACATGGCCAAGAATACGCGCAAGGCCCCCGACGAGGAACACGAGGAGAAGCCCTCCGCCGCGGAGGCGGGGCAGAGCTGCTCGGTGTGCGGGACCAAGCTCTCCTCCTATAACCCTGGTCCGAACTGCTGGCAGCACACCATCGGCTACCCGTGGCGCGGGCCGTCGGCCAAGCCCAGGTACGACTGACCTCACCAGTGCCCTCGATAGATCCGGGGGTGATGCGCCGCTTGGTGGCCGAGTCGAGGGTGGCACGGATGGCCTCGATCGACCCGGATGGCCGGCCGCATCTCGTCCCGCTGGTGTTCGCCGTAGAGGGAGACACCCTCTACTCGTCCATCGACGACAAGCCGAAGGCGACACCGCGGGTCAGGCGGTTGGAGAACATCATGGCCAACCCGGACCGGGTGACGGTCCTGGTGGATCACTACGAGGAAGACTGGCCGGCCGTCTGGTGGGTTCGCCTCCGGGGCATCGGGCGGGTCCTGGAGGACGGCCTCGAGCGGGACCGCGGGCTGCGGCTCCTCTCCGACAAGTACCACCAGTACCGTGACATGCCGCCGCAGGGCGCCGTGATCGCCCTCGACATCACGCAATGGCGAGGGTGGTCGTGGCGACCGCTACAATGACCCCGTGAAGGCGCTGGTCATCTCGCCCGACCACGACCTCCGCCGCCAGCTCGGCACGGCCATCGGAGGCCTGGAGCGGCGGACCGGCGAGCCGTGGGACTCTCTCGAAGCGGTGGACGGGCGGGAGGGACTCCGGGTGGCCTGGCGGGAGCTGCCGGACCTGGTGGTGGCCGACGAGATCGCCTCGGGCGCCGGGGCCTTCGCCGTGACCCGGGACCTGAAGGGCGCCGCGGAGCCGTTCGCGGGGGCCGTCATCATCGTGCTGGCTCGGTCGCAGGACGAATGGCTGGCGAAGTGGTCCGGCGCGGACGCATGGTTCACCAAGCCCGTGGACCCGTTCGCCCTGGCCGAGACGGCCGACGACCTTGTCGGGCGCTTGCGGAAGGAGCCGGGTTGAAGATCCGAGGGACGTGTGCGAACTGCGGGAGGGAGTTCCTCCCGGAACAGGTGATCGACGCCGGCGGCCACTGCCCGTGGTGCGGGAAGGCGTTCAACCGGGACTACACGGCGCTGCTGGTCCAGGCGCTCCGGCAGGCCGACTACGCCGGAGACGCCCTGGAGGCCGCGCTGAAAGACATCGCCTCGATCGACGAGCTGGCCATGGACGTGGACGAGGAGAGCGTTCTCGAACCGCTCCGGGAGGCCCTCCAGGCGGTCCGACGTCGGCGAGCCCGCGTTTAGGTGGGCCGACTCCACGTCGGAACGGCGTCCTGGACCGACAAGACCCTGCTTGAGTCCGGTTGGTACCCGCCGGAGGCGAACGCCCCCGAGGAGCGGCTGAGGTTCTACGCGTCGAGGTTCGACGTGGTCGAGGTCGACTCCACTTACTATGGGCTGCCGAGCGAGCGGAACGCGGCCCTGTGGGTGGAGCGAACGCCGCGGGCCTTCACGTTCGACGTCAAGGCGTTCTCGCTGATGACCGGCCACCCTGTGCTGGTGCGGGGGCTGCCGAAGGACATCCGGGAGGCGCTACCGGGGGGCGGGGGGCCCCGGATCCCGGCGAAGGAGATCACGCCGGACGCCGTGGAGCGGATCTGGGAGATGTTCCGTTCGGCCCTGATGCCGCTGCACTCGGCCGGGAAGCTCGGCCTGGTGATGTTCCAGTACCCTCAGTGGTTCATGCCCGGGTCCAAGGCCCGGGAGAAGATCCTGGCGGCCCGGGAGAGGCTGCCCGACTACGAGATCGCGGTGGAGTACCGGCAGGGCGCTTGGTTCGCGGACGAGGACGCCACCCGAAAGACCCTCGACTTCCACCGGGCCGAGGGGATCCCGTTCGTGGCCGTGGACATGCCCCAGGGGTTCAAGGTCAGCGTCCCGCCGGTGGCCGAAGCCACCTCGGATCGGTTCGCCGTGGTCCGGTTCCATGGCCGGCGCGCCGAGACGTGGACGAAGAAGGACGTCCACCCGACCGAGCGGTTCCGGTACGACTACTCGGATGGGGAGCTGGGGGAGTGGGTGCCCAGGGTGCGGGCCATGATGGAGGGCGCCAAGGAGACCCACGCGCTGTTCAACAACTGCTACCGGGACCACGCGGTCCGCAACGCCCGCTCGTTCGGCGACCTCGTGGCCGAGGAGTGAGGTAGGGTCGGCGGGATGGGGTTCAACGCCATGCGGCCCGGGCGGGTGAAGGCGGCCGACCTGGCCATCTTCTTAGTGGCTCTGGCCGTCGTGGCGGCCCTGGTCGTCTGGGCCCTCTCCGGCTAGCGACCGCTCACGGTCGTTCGAGGACCATTGCCATGCCCTGGCCGCCGGAGATGCACAGGGCGGCCAGGCCCAGGGAGTACCCTTTCTCGCGCATCTCGTACGCCGTGGTCAGCACGATCCGGGCGCCCGACATCCCGATCGGATGGCCCAGGGCGATGGCCCCGCCGTTCGGGTTGAGCCGGTCGTGGTCGAGCTTCAGCTCCCGGTCGACGGCCAGTACCTGGGCGGCGAAGGCCTCGTTGATCTCCACTACGTCGAAGTCGGCCATCTGGAGCCCGGTCTTCTCCAACACCTTCTGCACCGCGGGCACCACCCCGATCCCCATGTACGCGGGGTCCACGCCGGCCGATGAGGAGGCGATCACCCGGGCCAGCGGCTCCCGGCCCTCCGCGGCGACCCGGGACTCGCTCATCACCAATAGAGCCGCGGCCCCGTCGGTGATACCGCTGGAGTTGCCCGCGGTCACCGTGCCGTCCTCGGCGAACACGGGGGGGAGCTTCGCCAGCCCCTCGAGGGTGGTCTCCGGGCGGGGATGCTCGTCCTCGGACACGGTGACCGTTTCGCCCTTCCGGCCCGGGACCTCGACGGGCACGATCTCCTTGGCCCGGCGGGCCTTCCCGGCCTCGGCCTTCCGCTGGGTCCGGAGGGCGAACTCGTCCTGCTCCTGGCGTGGCATCTGGTACTTCCGGGCCAGGTTCTCGGCGGTCTCGCCCATGACCAGGCCGCACAGCGGGTCCAGGAAACCGTCTCGGGACATCCCGTCGAACACCGGGGCGTTGCCCATCCGGTAACCGGACCGCATCCTTTCGAGGATGGCCGGGGTCCGGGTCATGTTCTCGTAGCCCCCGGCCACGGCGACGTCGGCCTCGCCGAGCATGACCTGCTGGGTGGCCACCTCGATCGCCTTCGTCCCCGAGCCGCAGGCCATGTTCACGGTGAACGCCGGGACCTCCTGGGGGAGCCCGGACCGGTAGGCCACCTGGCGCCCGGTGTTGGGCCCGTTCCCGGCCTGCCGGGCGTGGCCGTACACGGCCATGTCGACCGCCTCGGGCTCGACCCCGGCACGGCGGAGGGCCTCCCGGGTCGCGGTGATCCCCAGGTCGACCGCGGGCACGTCGGCGAACGCGCCCAGGAACTTTCCGACCGGGGTCCTGGCGCCCTCGACGATGACCGCTCGCTCCATCCCCTCCAGTCTACCGGCGGGATGCCTCCAGCCGGCGGCGGAGATCGGCCAGGGCCGCCCCGCCGTCGAGCGGCTCGGCGGGGGCGGGCTCGGCCCGGACCACCCTGGCGGCCCGGAGACACGACAGGGCCGCCCGGACCTCGTCCACGGCCTCCAGCGAGAGCGGCAAGGAGAACCCGCGTTCGTCGCCCCGTCGGACCAGCGCTCCGTGCCGGAACCGGAGGCGGCGGCCGTCGATCACGACCTCGAGGTCCCCGGCGCCCACGAGCCACCGTTCTTGCCGGGCCCGGGCCAGCGCGGCGGCCAGGGTCGAGAGCCGGTCGCGGAGGTCGGCGGCCTCCTCGAACCGCTCCTGCTCCCCGAGCCGGGCCATCCGCCCCTCGAGCGCCGCGAGGAGCCCGCCCGGCGAGGAGAGGGCGTGCTGGAGGGACCGGACGAGCCCCTCGTAGCGCTCGGGGGTGACGCGGCCGTCGCACGGGGCCAGGCAGCGACCGAGGTCGGCCAGGGCGCACGGGGCGAACCGGGTGGCCCGGCCCATGGACCGGGTGCACCGGCGGATCGGGAACGCCTCCTCCAGCGCCTCCTTGGCCTGGCGGGCGGCCCGGGAGCTCCGGAACGGGCCCAGGTAGGCGCCCCGCCCGGTGACCTTCCGGACCACCTTGAACCGGGGCCACGCCTCGGCCAGGTCGAGCTTGAGGTAGGCGTACCGGCGCCAGGCCTTCCCCCGGCGGTTGTAGCGGGGGGCGTGCCGGCGGATCAGCCGGGCCTCCAGCACCAGAGCCTCGACCTCCGACCCGCACGGGTGCGGCTCTACCGCGCCGACCTCGGCCAGCATCGAGTCGATCCTCCGTCGGTCGTCGCCGTAGAAATACGACCGGACCCGGGCCCGGATGTCCTTCGACTTCCCCACGTACAGGACCTCGCCCGGGCCGGCGTCGGTGGGAGGCCGCCGGAACAAGTACACGCCGGGGACGCTGGGGATCCCGTCGGCCAGCCGCACCTTGCCGAGGTGGCTGCGGCCCCGGGCCCGGACCGCCTCCCGCAGGTCGGTGAGCGTGAGGATCCCCAGCCTCCCGCCGAGGTCGAGGAGGCCGTGTAGCACCTCGGCGCAGGCCTCGGCGTCGTCGAGAGCGCGATGGGTGGGGCGAGCGGCGGTCCGGAAGAACTGGGCCAGCGTGGCCAGCCGGAGGTTCGGTACGTCGTCGGCGGTGATGACCCGGCGGGCCAGGCGGGCGGTGCACACCGGCGGGCCGGGGACCGGATCGTAGCCCAGGCGCTCCAGGTCGTGGTTGAGGAACCGGTAGTCGAACCCGGCGTTGTGGGCCACGAACACGGTGCCCCGGAGGAACTCCAGCAGCGAGGGGAGCACGGACTCGACGGGCGGGGCCTCCCGGACCATGAGGTCGTCGATCCCGGTGAGGTGGGACACGAACCGGGGGATCGGGATGCCGGGATCGACCAACGTCTGGAACGTGGCCAGGCGCTCCCCGCCCCGGTACCGCACCGCGCCGATCTCGGTTATCCGGGACTCCGGGGGCGCTCCGCCGGTGGTTTCCAGGTCGACGCACGCGAACGTGACCTCAGAAAGGGGGACGCCGAGGTCCTCGAAGGCGATCTGGGACGCGGCTCGGTCGGTTGGCGCGGCCATGGTCGGCACGGTAGGTCCTCCCGCTGACACGATCCCGGCCGCGCGAAGGCGATGCTACTCGAACGTGCGTTCGACGTCAAGGGAGGGGTAGCATCGCCCGGATATGGGCTCGGCCGGCACGCCGGCGACCCGCTTCCGCTGCGGGGCCTGCGGGAACCTGACCCGCTTCGACGTCGTGGAGTGGCGACGGACCCGGGCCTACCACCACTTCTCGATCGCCGGCGAGCTGACCGTGGAGGACGAGCAGGTCCTGGAGTCCGATCGGGAGCTCGTCACCTGCAGGTGGTGCGGCTCATCGGACCGGATCGAGGAGCTTCCGGTGGAGCCCTCGGAGTGAACCTCCCGCTCGAGGGCGTCCGGGTGCTCGACCTCACCCGGCTCCTCCCCGGCAACCACTGCACTCTGCTCCTGGCCGACCTCGGCGCGGACGTGGTGAAGGTCGAGGAGCCCGGCCGGGGCGACTACATCCGGCTCACCCCGCCGTTGGTGGACGGGCAGGGAGCGGCCCACCGCGCGCTCAACCGGGGGAAGCGCTCGGTGACCCTCGACCTCAAGGCCGCCGGGGGCCCGGACCTCCTCCTGCGGCTCGCCGGAAACGCCGACGCCCTGGTGGAGTCGTTCCGCCCCGGCGTCCTGGACCGCCTGGGGGTGGGGTGGGAAGCGTTGTCTCGGGAGAACCCGCGGCTCGTGTACTGCGCGCTGACCGGTTTCGGCCAGGACGGCCCGTACCGCGACCGGGTGGGCCACGACATCAACTACATCGGGTACGCGGGGATCCTGGAGGCCACGGGGGCCCCCGACGGTCCCCCGGTCCTGCCCGCGGTCCAGGTCGGGGACCTCGGCGGCGGCATGGCCGCGGCGCTCGGGGTGGTGGCTTCGCTGGGCCAGGCCGTGCGCGAGGGCCGGGGGCGGCTCGTCGACGTGTCGATGCTGGACGTGTCGATGTCGTGGGCCGCCGTCCACACAAGCTGGTTCCTGGCCACCGGCGAGGTCCCGGCCCGGGGAGCCATGCCGCTCAACGGAGGCCTGGCGTGCTACCGCCCGTACCGGTGCGCTGACGGTCGGTTCGTAGCGGTGGGGGCGCTGGAGCCCCGATTCTGGCGGGGGCTGTGTGAGGCGGTTGGAACGGAGGACCTGATCGAGGCTCACTTGGATCCGGGCCGGCAGGAGGAGGTGGCCGGCCGGTTGAGGGATGTCTTCGGCTCCAGGCCGCGGGACGAGTGGGTGGAGCGTCTGGCGGGGCTGGAGGCGTGCGTGGGGCCGGTGAACGACGTGGCGGAGGCCGTGGCCGATCCCCAGGTGCGCCACCGGGGGATGGTTGCAGAGGTTGACGGGCGGGCGGTGGGGCCGGGCCCGGCGATCCGGCTGGCGGAGGGGAGGGGGGCGATGCGCCCCGCGCCGGCCCTCGGCGAGCACACGGACGAGGTCCTGGCCGAGGCCGGCCTGTCCCGCGAGGAGATCGCGAACCTCCGCGGCCGGGGCATCGTGTAGGCCGTGTCAGAGGGGGCCGGTAGGCTCCCGGGCATGGACAAGGACCAGGACCCGCTGAACATCGATTGCGACGCGTGCCGGCATCAGGGCACGGACCAATGCCAGGACTGCGTGGTTACGTTCCTCCTCGACCGGGAGGGGCAGGGCGCCGTGGTCGTGGACGCCGAGGAGGCCCGGGCTCTCCGTAGCTTGGGCGAAGCCGGCCTGGTGCCGCTCCTCCGCCTGTCCCCCCGCCCGCCCCGCGGCCGGGAAGAAGCCGGGTGAAGGGCCCTACCAGGAGCCCGAAGCGGGACCGACCGGGCGGAGGGCACTGCCGGCCTCGGTGAGGAGCGTGGCGGCGCGGGCCGCCCACCGGACCCTGATGATCGCCGCCGCGCGGCCGCCGTCGACTTCGGTTGCGCTGGTCACCGACCCGACAGCCCTGCCGTCCGCGGTGATGCTCTCGCCGGCGGCCACGGGCCCGTCGGATCCCGCGGCCAGGACCACGAACGGTGGATGGCCCAGGTTCCGGACCCGAGCCACGGCCTCCTGCCCCAAGAAGCACCCCTTCTGGTAGGCCACGGCGTGATCGAGCCCGGCTTCGTGCGGGAGAGAATCCTCCCCCAGGTCGACGGCGAACCGGGCTACCCCGCGCTCGATTCGCCACGCCTCCAGGGCGTCAGGCCCCGCCTCTATCAGGCCGCCGAGGGCGCCGCGGATCTCCGGGCCGCGATCGGCGGCCACCAGGAAGTCGCAGCCCTGGCCGAGGCAGGAGGGTCGGAGCACCTCCGCGGGGACGTCGGGGGTGGCCGGCGGGGCGCCCGGGCCGGGTACGGCCAGGAGCGCCAGGGCCCCGGTGACGTCGACGAGGTCGACGTCGGAGGACAGCACGTACGGCCCCAGGAGCTTGTCCACGGCCGCGGGCTGGATGGGGTCCTGGAACAGGACCGGGCCCCGTCCGGCGGCGGCCACCGTCACGTCAGCCCGGATCCGGCCGGTGGGGGACAGCAGCAGCGAACGGCGGGTGGCTCCCTCCGGCAGGTCGGAGAGGTCCGCGGACAGCAGGTCGTTCAGCCACGTCCGTGCTTCGGGCCCGGAGACAAGCACCTTCCGCCAACCGGAGAGGTCGGCGAAGGCGAGGCCCGAGCGGAGGGCGTCCAGCTGGTCGGCGAGGTGGATCGATCCCACGATCTCCAGGATACGCGGCGAGGGCTCAGCCCCGGTCCAGGCGGAGGCGGCACACCCGACGGGGGCGGGCCCCGAAGCGGTACTTGTAGCCGAGATCCCCCTTCAGCATGTCGAAGACCGAGCGGCCCTCCTCGATGGCCCCGCGGATCAGCTCCGCCACCAGGACCATACCCGGGGCCAGCGCGGACAGGTCGTGGTCGTAGGCCGAGTTGTACAGGAGGAACCGGTCCCGGAAACGGAAGCCCACCGCGCCGGCGATCCGCTCCCCGTCCGCCTCCAGGAAAGACAGCCGTAGCGTGCCGACGCCGGCGAGCTCGTCGGCCAGGCGGCGGAAGAACAGCTCCATTCCCGGGACCATGAATCGCCCCTTGGCCCCCTCGCTCGCCCGATGCAGCGCCACGAACCGCTCGAGGTCCTCACCCACGGCGTCGGACCCGGCGTTCACCACGCGCGCGTCTGGTCGGGCCGCCCGGAGGCGCCGGTCCTTCCGACGGATCTCGTGTCGGAGCTTCGCCGGCAGCCCCGCCAGGTAGGCCTCGAAGCTCTCCGGGAGCGCGACGGCAGGGGCCACCCCGTCGACCTCGACTCGGACGGGTAGCCCGGCCCCTCGAGCGGCATCGGTCAGGGCCGGGAGCCACCCCCCGTCCTCCGGGAGCCCCGCCAGGTCCGCCCGGCGCCAGTCCTCCCTGGCCGCCACCGCCGCCATCAGCTCGGCGGCGGCGCCTGCCCTTTGCTCCGGCGGGCCCACCGGCCCCATGTAGTCGGTGACGTCGAAGCCGCCGAGCCAGGTCACCAGGTCGTCACGGAAGCCGAACGCGGCCACGGCCACAGCCGCGCCGTTCCGGCGAACCGTGGCCACCTCCAGCCGCTCGGAGGTCCCGAGCTCCTCCCAGTAGACCTTCAGGAACCGCGGGGTGTGGAACACGGTGGCCTCGGGATCGGCGTCGACCAGCGAGGCCCACCCGGGGTCGGCGAACGCCACGGGATCCCCGGCCCACTCGACCGCCATCGCCCCAGCGTAAACGACGGCCGGCCGCGGGCCGCCCGATGCCGGCCCGGTCAGCCGGCCTCGTCGGGCTCCAGCACGAACAACGTGTGGTGGTACGTCATGAGGGTCGGCCACCGCGCCCGGTACGTCTCGGCGTGACGCACCCGGAGCCCCGACCGCCCGAACACCTCGATCCACCCCCGGACGGTCCGGAACGTGAACGGCCGGGGGACGCCGTGGCGGAGGTTCAGGACCCAGTCCCAGGCCACGTTCATGACCCGGTCGGTCCGAGAGGTGGGCGTGTCCTCGATGACCAGCAGCTGCCGGGCGGCCACCCTGGCGGCCTCCCGGACCAGGAGCTCCTGGTCGGTCCACCGTTCGATGTGGTGGAGGACGAAGAGCATCATGACCGCGTCGAAGGCGCGATCGGGGAACGGGAGGGCTAGAGGGTCTTCCAGGCGGACGTACGGTAGATCGAGCACACGGTTGTCGAACTCCACCACGTCGGCCAGCGTCGGCCGGATGCCCACCCGCGAAGCGAGCCATCGCGAGAGCCGGCCGGTGCCGGAGCCGACGTCCAGCACGGACATCCCCGGCACGAGGTGGGGGGACAGCCTCCCGCCGATCTCGTTCTCCCGGAGGAACATCCGCCGAGCGTACCCCGGGGTGGGCCGGCGCCGGCATGGGAGAATCCCTCGAGGTGGGTGACGGATCCCGACGCGGCGTCTCTCCGGCCCAGGTGCTGGTGGCCCTGGCCGTCCTGGGCGTGGTGGCCTCGGTGATAGTCATCGCGCTCGGTCGGGTGAGCCCGTGACATCCCGCCGGTGCCCCAACTGCGGGGGACTCGTGGGGACAGACGCCGAATGGTGCACGCAGTGCCTGACCCGGCTGGACCGCACCTCCCCCTCCTCGTCGTCCACCCCGACGGACCCAGCGGCCCCAGCGAGCCAGGCGCCGGAGATCCCCGCCGGACCGCTCGGCGGCGAGGTCCCCCCGGCGCCCACCGGGGGGACGGCCACCCGGTCCCGGCCGGCCGCGGATGAGAGCGGACGACCGATCCGACCCTCGGAGCGCGGGGTCGTGTGGGACTGCCCGACGTGTCAGAGCGAGAACCCGATCGAGGCCATGACGTGTGGGGTCTGTGGCACGCCGTTCGGCAAGCTTCTGAGGGAGCCCGAGCCCGCTCCCCGGTCGGATCCGGGCCGGGCCATGGCCTATTCGCTCCTGTTCCCAGGGCTGGGGCACGTGGTGGCCGGCCGGGCGGCCGACGGGGCTGCCCGGGCGGTGATCTTCGCGTACGCTGCGGCCACGGCGATCACTATCCTGGTCGCGACAGGGGGAGGCCCGGGGCCGTTCCTGTCTCTCCTGGTCGCGTCCGCCATCGTGGCGGTAGGCCTGTACGTGGCGTCGGCCATCGACGCCGCCAGGGTGGCCAGGGGCGAGCCGCCCCTGCTTACCGCCAGGATCCTCCTGTACGGGGGGGCCGGGCTGATCTTGCTCACCGTGGTGGTGCTGGTGGTGGTTGGCCTCCGGACCGGCGGGTCGGGTGGGCTGAACGTGCCGGCCGATTCCCCCGGCCCCTGAGGAGGCCCGTGCGCGTCCACGTGATCTCGGACCTCCACGGCGCCACCGACCATCTGGCCCGGGCGGCCTCGGGGTGTGACGCACTGTTCGTGCTGGGCGACCTGATAAACGTCCTCGACTACCACCGGATGGAAGGCATCCTGGTCGACATCTACGGGCAGGAGCCCGTGGCCGAGGCGGCCGGCCTGAGGGCCCGGGGGCGGTTCGCAGAGGCCCGCGAGGTGATGCGCCGTCGCTCACCCGGCGACCTCGAGGCCCGGGAGCGGTTCGTTGCCCTGGCCCGAGCCGAGTACGAGCGCGTGTTCGCCGTCCTTCCCGACAACTCGTTCGTCACGTATGGGAATGTCGACGTCCCCGACCTTCTCCGGGAGCACCTCCGGCCCGGGATCCGGTTCCTCGACGGCGAGGTCGTCGAGCTAGACGGCGATCGGTTCGGCGTCGTCGGCGGGGGGCTCCGCACGCCACTCGGGATCCCCGGCGAGGTCGATGAGGACGAGTACGACCGCAAGCTCGAGGCCCTCGGTCCCGTAGACGTGGTCTGCACGCACCAGCCGCCGCGGATCCCCTGGCTCGTGTACGACGTCCTCGGCAAACGGTTCGAGCCGGGGTCGACCGGGCTGGTCGGCTACATCACGACCCATCGTCCCCGGTGGTCGCTGTTCGGCCATGTCCACCAGCCGCTGGTGGATCGGACCTCGATCGGCCCGACCCGGCTGGTGAACGTGGGCCACTTCCAGCGCACCGGGTCGCCGTGGATCCACGACACCGGCACCTGAAGGGAGGGGGATGGCGGAGCAAACCGAGGGGACCATCGAGATCGAGGGGACGCCCGGGGAGATCCTGGCGGTGATCCTCGACTTCGAGTCCTACCCCGAGTGGGTGGACGGGATCCGCTCGGCCGAGGTCCGGGTCCGGGACGACCTCGGCCGGGGGACGGAGGTGGCCTTCGAGTTCGCGGCGATGGGGTTCACGGCCAGGTACACGCTGGCCTACGAGCACTCCCCGGACGACTCCGGCGTGCGGTGGACCACGACCGAGGCCGGCGGCGCGGTACGGGACGTCGAGGGGGAGTACGTCCTCGAGGCCCTCAACGGGGACACCGAGGTTACCTACCGGCTCGCCGTGGAGGTGGCCGTCCCGGTCCCCGGTTTCCTGAAGCGGCGGGCGGACCGGCAGGCCATCACCACGGCCCTGGAGGGGCTGAAGCGCCGGGTCGAGGGAGGCTGACCCGGGCGGCGTGTCCCACCCCCGGCTGGGTACGATAGGCCGGGTATGCGGATCCTCCTGTTCACCGGCAAGGGCGGCGTCGGCAAGACCACGGTTGCCGCCGCAACGGCCGTCCGGGCGGCCCGATCCGGGCACCGCACCCTGATCACCAGCACGGACCCCGCGCACTCGCTGGCCGACTCTTTCGGTGTGCCGCTGGGGGACGACGTCGCCGAGATCGGGAAGAACCTGTGGGCCGAGCAGATCGACGCCCAGGCCCGCCTCGAGTCGAACTGGCGGGACATCCAGGAGCACGTCATCTCCCTGCTCAACTGGATGGGGGTGGACGCCGTGGAGGCCGAGGAGCTGTCGGTGATCCCCGGTCTCGACGAGATCTTCAGCCTCACCGACATGCGACGGCACGCCGACAGCGGGAAGTACGACGTGCTGATCGTCGACTGCGCCCCTACCGCCGAGACGCTGCGGCTGCTGTCCCTGCCCGAGGTCATGAACTGGTACATCGAGCGGATCTTCCCGATCCAGCGAGGCGTGGTCCGGACGATACGGCCGGTGCTCACTCGTGTGACGTCGATGCCCATCCCCGACGACCGCATCTTCGCCGCCGTGGAGCGATTGCACCGGAACCTCGAGGTGGTCCGCCGCCTCCTCACGGATGAGGAGCGCTCCTCGGTCCGGCTGGTGGTGAACCCGGAGAAGATGGTCATCGCCGAGGCCCGGCGCACGTACACGTACCTGTCGCTGTTCGGATACCGGGTCGACGCCGTGATCGCCAACCGCATCATCCCCGACGAGGTCAGCGACCCGTACTTCGTCAAGTGGAAGAACATCCACGCCGAGCACCTCCAGACGATCGAGGAGTCGTTCCAGCCGGTCCCGATCCTGCGGGTTCGCCTCTTCGACCAGGAGATGGTGGGGACGGAGCTCCTCGACCAGATGGGACACGAGGTGTACGGCGAGGGGGACGTGACCCGGTTGCTGCACCGAGACGTTCCCATCCGGGTGCGGAAGCGCGGGCCCTGGTACGTGCTCTCGATGCGGCTGCCGTTCGTGGCGCGTGGGGACGTCGACGTGCATCGGAAGGGCGACGAGCTCTACGTGCGGGTCGGCTCGTACAAGCGCAACATCGTCCTGCCGCACGCTCTCCAGCGGCTCGAGGTGAAGCAGGCCCGGTTCAGCGAGGAAGGGTTGGAGGTCCGATTCGCCGAGAAGTCCGACCGCCAGGCGCGGGCCCGACGCGCGTAGGCGGGAAGGAGGAGAGATGGCCGAGACCAAACGCCGGTCGAAGGAGCCCACGGCGCCCCAGACCGATCACGTGTGCCCCGTGGGCTTCTGCCCGATCGGCATGTTCCTCACGGCGGCGGGCCACGCACGGCCCGACGCCGTGGAGCACCTGGTGGCCGCCGGACGGGAGTTCCTGCTGGCGCTGTCCTCGGTGATGAACGCCAGGGCCGAAGACCTCGGTCGGACGTCTCCGCTCGAGAAGATCGACCTCGAGTGACGCCCGCGTGAGGCCCGCCCTGAAGGCCCCCGAGGACCGTGAACGGATCCGCACGCTCGCCGGGTGGGACACGGGCGGGCTGCCCGTGACGACCCTGTACCTCGACGTCGACGGGCGCCGCCGTCCCCGGAGGCGGGATTACATCCGCCGGGCCGACGATCTGTCGGGCCAGGCCTGCGACGAAGCCCGCCGGCTGGGACGGGACGCCCACCGCTCCGTGTGCGGCGACGCAGAGCGGATCCGCTCCTTCGTCCGCGACGGGCTGGACCGGCGGGGATCGGTGCGGGGGCTGGCCCTCTTCTCGTGCTCGGGGACCGGCCTGTGGGAGGACGTCGAGCTCTCTCAGCCGCTCCGCGACGGGGTCCGGGTGGGGACCCGTCCCCACCTTCTCCCCCTGGAGGCCATCCTGGAGATGGCCGAGACGTTCTGCGCCGTGCTGGTGGACCGGGAGCGAGCCAGGATCTTCCTCAGCTCGCTCGGCGAGATCGAGGAGGTCAGCCGGCTCCTGGACGACGTCCCGGGCCAGCACGACCAGGGCGGATGGGCCCAGGCCAGGCACCAGCGGCACATCGAGGACCACGTCCAGCGGCACCTGAAGCACGTCGCCGACACCCTCCTCCGGATCCAGCGGCGTCGGCCATTCGACCACCTCGTCCTGGCCGGGCCCGAGGAGGCCGTGGCGGAGCTGGAGCGGGAGCTGCACGACTACGCCCGGCAGAGGATCCTCGGCCGCATGTCGCTCCCGATTACGGCGTCTGCAGACGACGTGCTGGACAGGGTCATGCACCTCGAGGTCGAGCTGGAGACCGGCCGGGAGAGTGAGGCCGTGGAGCGGCTCCTGTCCGAGGCCGCCTCGGGCACCGGGCGGGCGGTGACCGGGATGGGGGAGACGCTGTCGGCCCTGGAGGCGAACCGGGCGGAGGTCCTGGTGCTGGCCGAGGACCTCCGGACCGAGGGGGTCTGCTGCCAGCGGTGCGGCCACCTGGCGTCGGCCGAGCCCGATCGCCCGTGCCAGGCGTGCGGCGGGCCCGTGGTCGAGGTGCCCGACCTGGCGGAGGAAGCCGTGGAGCTGGCGCTCCGCCAGCGCTGCCGCGTGGAGACCGTTGCCGACGGCGACCCGCTGGCCGAGGTTGGGGGCGTGGGGGCCCTCCTCCGGTTCTAGGCGCGTGCGCTCGGCCATCGGGATCGACATCGGGGGAACGAAGGTCGCCGCCTTGCGCGTGGCCGAGGACGGGGACGTGCTCGACCGGAGGGAGCGGCCGACGCCCGCGGACGACGTGGCGGCCACAGTGGAGACCGTGTCCGAGCTGGCCGCCGAGCTGGCCGCGGCGGGCGGGGAGGCGATCGGCGTGGGGGCGGCGGGGATGGTCGACTTCGCCGCCGGGGTGCTCCGCTACGCACCGAACCTGGCATGGAGGGAGATCCCCCTCCGGGACCTGCTCTCCGAGCGAACCGGGCTCCCTTGCGTGGTCGACAACGATGCGAATGTGGCCGCATGGGGCGAGTATCGGTTCGGGGCCGCCAGGGGTTACAGGCACGTGCTGGCCGTGACAGTGGGGACCGGGATCGGCGGGGGCATCGTGGCCGACGGCGAGCTGTTCCGCGGGGCCCACGGCTTCGCCGCGGAGATCGGCCACATCATCGTGGAGCCGGACGGGCCGCCGTGCGGGTGCGGGAACCGGGGCTGCTGGGAGCAGGTCGCCAGCGGCCGGGCGCTTGGCCGGCTGGCCCGGGCGGAGGTTGAGCGGGAGCCGGCCGGACGGATCGCCGCCCTGGCCGGGGGCGCCGAGGCCTCCGGCCGCCACGTGTCCGAGGCCGCCCGCGAGGGGGACCCCGCAGCCGCGGCGATCTTCGCGACCGTGGGTCGCCGCCTGGGCGAGGGGATCGCCGGCCTGGTGAACATCCTCGATCCCGAAGTGGTGATCGTCGGCGGGGGGGTGGCCGAGGAGGGCGCGGTCCTCCTCGAGCCGGCCAGGGAGGCGTTCCTGGACGCGGTGGAGGCCCCCGAGCACCGTCCCGAGGTCCCCATACTGGCCGCGACCCTCGGGAACGACGCCGGGGCCATCGGCGCGGCAGCGCTGGGGCTGGGCCTGAGGCCGTGAACGTCGGTGTGGTGCTGCCCCTGTTCTCGGGGGATCCGGCCAAGGTGGTGGCCGCCGCCGTTGAGGCTGAGGCCCTGGGCTTCGACGGTGTGTTCGCCTTCGACCACTTCTTCCCCCCCGGGGGGGCCTCTGATCGCCCGGCGCTGGAGGCCTTCGCCACCTTGGGGGCGGTGGCCGCGGCCACCGGTAGGGTCCGGATCGGCACCCTGGTGGCCAGGGCGTCGCTCCGCCCGGTCGGGCTCTTAGCGAAGTCCGCCTCGTGGCTGGACGCCGCCTCCGGGGGTCGGCTGGTCCTCGGGATCGGCACCGGGGACCCCATCGACCGCCCCGAGCACGAGGCATATGGGATCCCCATGCTGGACAAGCCGGAGCGGAGGGTCCACCTGGAGGAGACCGTGGCCGCGGTCAAGGCGCTGTTCGAGGGGCGGCCGTACCCCGGCGGCCGGATGGTGCCGGAGCTCCTCGGTCCACTCCGTCCGCCGCCGGCTCGCTCCGGCGGACCGCCGGTGTGGATCGGGGGACAGGCCGACCCGGTGATCCGGCTGGCCGCCCGGGCCGCCGACGGGTGGAACGGCTGGGGGCTTGAGCCCGACGCGTTCGAGAAACGGGTGGAGATGCTTCGCGCGGAAGCCGGCCCCCGCGAGGTCGAGGCCACCTGGGCCGGGATCGCGCTCGTGGGGGCCGACGCCGCCGAGCTGGAGGGCCTGGTGGAGCGCCGGCGAGCCAGGGGGCTGGACGACGAGGCCTGGACGGGGACCGCCGAGGAGCTCGTTCGGCTGATCGGGGGGCTCGAGGCGGCCGGGGCCACCTGGACGATCATGGTCCTGGCGGGGCCGGCGGACCGCCGGGCCCTGGTGGCGAACCTGGTCCTGCCGGCGCTCCGGTAGAGGTACCCGGCGGGCGGATATCCTGGGACCGGGCCCGCTCCGGCCCCTGCAGGCCCCCGACGAGGAGGAACGCGTGAAGAAGGTCCTGATCATGGGCGCCGCCGGGCGCGACTTCCACAACTTCAACCTGGTCTACCGGGACGATCCGGAAACCGAGGTGGTGGCGTTCACGGCCACCCAGATCCCGGGGATCGAGGGCCGGCGGTACCCGACCGAGCTGGCCGGGCCCCGGTATCCCCACGGCATCGAGATCCATCCCGAGGAAGAGCTCACGTCGCTGGTCCGCGAACGCGGCGTCGACGAGGTGGTTTTCGCCTACTCCGACGTGTCCCACGAGTACGTGATGCACCGAGCCAGCCAGGCCCTGGCGGCCGGGGCCAGCTTCAACCTGCTGGGGCCGGAGGCCACCATGGTGTCCTCCACCAAGCCGGTGGTGGCCGTGTGCGCCGTGCGAACCGGCGCGGGGAAGAGCCAGACCACCCGGGCGGTGGTCAGGGCGCTCCGGGGGCAGGGGCATACGCCGGTGGTGGTCCGTCACCCCATGCCGTACGGGGACATCGCCGCCCAGCGTGTCCAGCGGTTCGCCTCCTACGAGGACCTCGAGGAGGCCGACGCCACCGTCGAGGAGCGCGAGGAGTACGAGGCCCACCTGGCCGCCAGGACCGTGGTGTACGCGGGTGTGGACTACGAGGAGATCCTGAAGGCGGCCCAGGCCGAGGCGGACGTGGTGCTCTGGGACGGGGGTAACAACGACCTCCCGTTCTTCCGGCCCAACGTGCACATAGTGGTGGCCGATCCCCATCGTCCCGGCCACGAGACGACGTACCACCCCGGCGAGGCGAACCTGCGGATGGCCGACGTCGTGGTGATCAACAAGGTCGACACGGCGGAGCCCGAGAACGTCGACCGGGTCGAGGCCACCGCCCGGGAGCTGAATCCCGATGCCGTGATCATCCGGGCGGAGAGCCCGGTGACCGTGGACGACCCCTCAGCCGTCGAGGGCAATCGGGTCCTGGTGATCGAGGACGGCCCCACGCTCTCCCACGGCGAGATGACCTACGGCGCGGGAGTGGTGGCGGCCAGGGCGCACGGTGCCGCCGAGATCGTGGACCCCAGGCCGTACGTGGTCGGGTCCCTGAAGGGTCTCTACGAGAAGTACCCGGTGGGCCCGGTCCTCCCGGCCATGGGGTACTCGGACGAGCAGGTCGACGAGATGGAGCGAACCATCGACGCGGCCCCGGTAGACGTGGTTGTGATCGCCACCCCGGTGGACCTGGCCAAGGTGGCGGACATCCGCAAGCCCTCCGTGCGGGTCCGGTACGAGCTGGCCGAGGTCGAGGGGTTCCCCACGATCGCCGAGGTGCTGGCGGAGCGGATCGGGTAGAGATGCCCCGCGTGGTCATGGCCCTGGGCGGCAACGCGCTACTGCGTCGCGGCGACGAGGACTCCGCCGAGGTGATGAGGAAGAACGCCCGCATGGCCGCCGAGCGGGTGGCCGACCTGGCCTCGCTCGGCTGGGAGGTGGTGGTCACCCACGGCAACGGGCCGCAGGTCGGACGGATCCTCCTTCAGAACGAGGCCGCCCGGGACTGGGTGCACCCGATGCCGCTCGACGTGTGCGGCGCCGAGAGCCAGGGGCAGATCGGCTACCTGCTCCAGGTCACCATCGGCGACGTGTTCTTCGAGAGGGGGATGGAACGCCCGGTGGCCACCGTGATCACGTTCACCCGGGTTCGTCCGGACGACCCCGCGTTCCAGGAGCCCACGAAGCCCATCGGTCCGCACTACGAGGAGGCCGAGGCCGCTCGGCTGGCCGCGGAGCGTGGCTGGCAGGTGGCCGCCGACCCCGAGGGGCAGTGGCGTCGGGTGGTCCCCTCGCCGAAGCCGTACTCGATCGTGGAGGCGCCGGTGATCCGCCGGCTTGCCGAGGCCGGCACGATCGTGATCGGCTGCGGCGGTGGCGGGGTCCCGGTGATCGAGGAGGGGCCCCGCCTGGTGGGGGTGGAGGCCGTGGTGGACAAGGACCTGGCCTCCTCGATCCTGGCCCGGGACGTCGAGGCCCAGGTGCTGCTGATCGCCACCGACGTCGACGGCATCTACGAGGGGTTCGGCACGCTCGAGCAGCGCCTCATCGACCGCATTAGCCCCGAGGAAGCCCTCCGGCGCGTCGAGGACGGGACGTTCCCGGCCGGCTCCATGGGCCCCAAGGTCGAGGCCGCGGCCTCGTTCGTGGCCGCGGGCGGGGAGCGAGCAGTGATCTGCGCCCTCGACGAGGCCCCCGAGGCCCTCCAGGGCGGCGCCGGCTCCACCATCGCCTGAGCCCGGGTACGCTCCCGCAGCGATGCGGATGCGGGTGATGGTGTGGAACGTGCACGGCTTCCGGGCCGGCGCGAAGCCGATGGCCGCGGCGGTGACGGATGCCGCGCCGGACCTGCTGCTCCTCAACGAGACCCGGTACCTGGGCTTCCACCTCCGACGGTTCGCTCGGCGGGCCGGTCTGGAGGGCGCCTCCGGCACCGGACTGTGGCGGCCCATCCCGAACGCCGTGCTGGCCCGCAGTCCGTGGCGGGTGGTGGACGCGGGGAAGACCACTTTCCGGCGATCGCGGAAGACTCTTCGACGAGGGATCCTCCTGACCATCGTGGGCCGGGCGGGGACCCGACTCTCGGCCGGCGCCGTGCACCTGGGGCTGTCCGGCGAGGAGCGGACCGAGCACGCTTGGGAGCTGACCGACCTCCTGGCCGGCCGGGAGCCCGTGGTCCTCGGCGGCGACCTGAACGAGGGACCCGAGGAGCCCGCGGCCCGATGGATGGCCGCCCGGTTCTGGGACGCGGCTCGGGACGCGGGCCGCACCTTCCCGGCGTGGGAGCCCCGGGCCCGGATCGACTACCTGTTCGTATCCGAGGGGGTCCGGGTGGAGCGAGCCTGGGTCGGGGGGGATCGGTTCGCCCGGCTCTCCGACCACCTCCCCGTGCTGGCCGACCTCGAGGTGGAGGGGTGACTCAGCGGGCGCCGTGGGCCGCGCCCACGGCCTCGGCGAACTCGTGGGTCCGCTCGAAGATCAGCTCTGCGTCGTGGTCGAGGGTGGCCACGTGGTAGGAGTTCGGGAGCGCCACGAGCTCCTTTCGCTCGGAGCCGATCCGCTCGAGGAGCCACCGGGCCGTGCCCTTCGGTACCACGTGATCCTCGGCCGACTCGAACACCAGGAGCGGCTGGCGAACGCCTGGGATGTCCCGCTTGACCGTCCGGAGGGCGCCGCCGAGCTCGATCAGCGCCCGTACGGGAATACGCTCGGCCGGGAGTTCGTCCTCGCCGGGCTTGCGGATGTCGTTGCCGATCCCGTCGACGGGAGGGATGGCCCGCCAGTACCGGTGATCCCGGAGGTAGGGATTGACCACCGCGATCCCCCTCACTGTTTCCGGATGGCGCGCGGCGAGGTGGAGGCCCACCGCGGCGCCGAACGAGAGCGCCAGCACCACCACGCTCTCAGCGGCCCCGGCGAGCTCGCGGAGGGCCCGCTCGGCCTCGGCCACCCACTCCTGCCACCGGTGCCTGCCCAGGGCCCGCCAGTCCCTCCCGTGCCCGGGGTAGAGGGGACACGCCACGGAGTGGCCGCGGGCGGCCAGCCACTCCCCGATCCGGCGGAGGCTGGCGGGATTCCCGGTGAACCCGTGCAGGAGGAGTAGCCCCACCGGGCCTCCCTCGAACGAGAACGGCTCGCACCCTTTCCGGATGCCGTTCGTCATCGAATCATGGCCTTGAGCCGAGCGATCACCGCGTCGGGATCGAACGGCTTGGGGAAGAAGTTCTCCCGGCCGACCAGGCCGATCACCTCGGGCGCGACCTCGGGCTTCCCGGTGATGATGACGACCGGGGTCCGCTTGGTCTCCTCGGTGGCCCGGAGCTGAGCGAGCATCCGCTCGCCGCCCACGTCGGGCATCATCAGGTCGAGGACCACCGCGTCGGGCCGGTGCATGTCGAGCATCAGGAGGCCCTCGAGGCCGTCCTTGGCCTCCACGACCTCGTAGCCGTTCAGGTCGAGGGTGACCCGGACGAGCTGGCGGACGGACTCGTCGTCCTCCACCAGCAGGACTTTCTTCTTCTCGGCCACGGGCGCGTCTCCTGGATCAGGGCGAGCGGCGAGAGGGGTTCCGGAAGACCTGGAGGAGGACGTACAGGGCGAACAGGCCGGCCAGCACCGTCAGGGCCCCCACCAGGGCGATGAACGACCACTCCAGGAGCCCCAACGCCACGTCCGATTCCTCCCGGTTCCAGATGTCCCTTGGTTCCTTCCCGGCGAGTCTAATAGGGTAGGGGGCGACCGGGCCAGAGGCGATCCGAGGCGAGGGCCGATGTTCTACTGGGTGCTGAAAAACATCATCCTGGGGCCGCTGCTGCGGCTGATCTACCGGCCCCGGGCCCGAGGGATCGGGAATATCCCGCGCACGGGTGGCTTCATCCTGGCCGCGAACCACCTCTCGTTCGTGGACAGCCTGTTCATGCCCCTGGCGTGCCCCCGGCCGGTGGTGTTCCTGGGGAAGGCCGACTACTTCGAGTCGTGGCGGACCCGGTGGTTCTTCCGAGCCGTCAGCGTGATCCCCGTCCGCCGGCAGGGGGGCGCGGCCGGCGAGGCGGCCATCCTGGCCGGGATCGAGGCCCTCAAGGAGGGTCGGGCCGTGGGGATCTACCCCGAGGGGACCCGGAGCCCCGACGGCCGGCTGTACCGTGGCAAGACCGGCGTGGCCCGGATGGCCCTGGAGGCCCGGGTGCCGGTGATCCCGGTGTCGATCCGGGGAACCAGGGAGATCATGCCGCTGGACGCGAAGATCCCCCGGATGTCGGGTAAGGTCCTGGTGGAGTTCGGCAAGCCCCTGGAGTTCGACCGGTACTACGACCGTCCCCGGGACCGGTTCGTGCTCCGCTCGGTCACCGACGAGATCATGTACGAGATCATGATGCTCTCGGGGCAGGAGTACGTGGACGAGTACGCTTCCAGCGTTAAGGCCCGTCGCGCCGACCCGGCCCCGTCCGCGGAGGTCCCGGCCGGCGCCTCCCAGCGCCGCTAGGCCTCCCGCTCCCACCCCAGGGCTCGCTCAACGGCCCGCCGCCATCCCGCGTACCGGCGGTCCGCCTCGGCCCGGTCCCCCGGCACGAACTCGCGATCGAGCGCCCACGCCGACGCGGCCTCCTCCCTGGAGGACCACACGCCGGCCCCCATGCCGGCCAGGAACGCCGCGCCCATGGCAGTGGTCTCCTGCACCACCGGTCGGCGGACCGGCACGCCGAGCAGGTCGGCCTGGAGCTGGCAGAGCCCGTCCATCACGCTGGCCCCGCCGTCGACCCTGAGCGACGTGAGCTCTGCCGCCCCGGCCATGGCATCCACGACGTCCCTGGTCTGATAGGCCATGGCGTCCACCGCGGCCCGGACCAGGTGGGCCCGGGTGGTCCCCCGGGTGATCCCCACGATCGTGCCCCGGGCGTACGGGTCCCACCACGGCGCCCCCAGGCCCACCAGCGCCGGGACGAAGTACACGCCGCCGGCATCCGGAACCGAGCCGGCCACCGGGCCCGCCTCCGCGACCGAGCCGAGGAGGCCGAGCCCATCGCGCAGCCACTGGATGGCCGCCCCGGTGACGAAGATCGATCCCTCCAGCGCGTACCTCACTCCGTCGGGGTCCGAGTACGCCACGGTGGTAATCAGTCCGTCGGCCCGAGAGGCCTCCCGCCCGGTGTTCAGTAGCACGAACGACCCGGTCCCGTAAGTGTTCTTGGCGTCGCCGGGCTCGAAGCAGGCCTGGCCCACCAGGGCGGCCTGCTGATCGCCGGCCATCCCGGCCACCGGCACGGGCGCGCCGAAGAACGCCTCCGGGTCGGTGACCCCGAACGTTCCGCTGGACGGGCGAACATCGGGCAGGAGCGCCCGGGGGATGCCCAGCCGGTCGAGCAGCTCGCCGTCCCAGTCGAGCCGGTGGATGTCGAACACGAGGGTCCGGGATGCGTTCGTGTGGTCGGTGACGTGCTCCCGGCCGCCGGTCAGCCTGGCCGCCAGATACGCGTCCACCGTCCCGAACGCCAGGCGCCCCGCCTCGGCGCCCTCCCGGACCCCATCCACGTTCTCCAGCAGCCACGCCAGCTTCGTTCCCGAGAAATAGGGATCCACCACCAGGCCGGTCCGCTCGGCGATCCGCTGTTCCCATCCCTCGGCCCGGAGGGCCTCGCACAGCGGCGCGGTCCGGCGGTCCTGCCACACGATGGCCGGGTGGACCGGACGAAGGGTCTCCCGGTCCCACACCACCGTGGTCTCGCGCTGGTTCGTGATTCCCACCGCGGCCAGGGCCGAGGCCTGTATCCTCGCGGCGCCCAGGGCCTCGCCGGTCGCCCCGAGCGTCGCCGTCCACCAGTCTTCTGGGTCGTGTTCGACCCAGCCGGGCCTGGGGAAGCGCTGAGGGAACTCCCGGTAGCCTCGTCCCCGAACCCGGCCGGCCTCGTCGACCACCAGCGCGGTCACCCCGGTCGTCCCCGCGTCGATCGCCAGCACGGCCATTGCCCGGCGAAGGCTACCGGGTGGACGACGGCCGCCGCTACGCGGGGCGGAGGATCTCGGCGTGGACGATGCCGACGCCGGGGAGGCCGATGTACTTCGCGGCGGCCTCGGACAGGTCGAGGACCCGCCCGTCGACGTACGGTCCCCGGTCGTTCACCAGCACGGTGGCGCACCTGCCCTGGTAGGTGACGTGGAGGAAGGAGGGGAGCGTCATGGTCCGGTGGGCCGCGGTGAACAGGTCGGGGTTGAAGATGTGTCCGATGGCTGTGGGGTTGCCGGCGAACTCGTCTCCGTAGAAGGAGGCCTCGCCGGTGAACCCCTGACCGGTGAGCTCGAGGTCGGGCGGGATCGTGCACCCTCGGCCGCCGTCGGGCCCCAGGTACTGGAGCAGCTTGCCGAGCTCGCCGTCGACGGCCTGGAGGTTCGCGAAGTCCTGCTCCGCGCCGGCCGCCGTCAGGAGCTGCTGCCTGGCCGCCAACAGGTCGTCGATGTCCCGCCCCGCGGCCCGGGCGGCCTCCTGCGCCGCGGCCAGCCGGATCTCCATCACCGAGCGGATGCCTGCCAGCTCGGCCTGACGCCGGGCCAGCTCGCCCCGGTGCCCCTCGATGACCCCTCGAAGCTCCGCGATGTGGTCCAGCGCGCCGAGGGCCTCGGTGGCCTCTCCCACGCCCTGGCTCAGGGCGCCCTCGATCATCTTCTGCCGGGCCAGGAAGTCGCCGGGGTCGGTGGAGCCGAGCAGGACCTCCATGAAGGCGGCCGGACCGGCCCGGTAGATCGCGTCGGCCCGGTTGTCCAGGAGGGACCGGGCCCGAGCGACCTCGGCCTGGAGGAGGCCTTCCTGGAGGTACGCGTCGATCAGCCGGGCCGCGGCCCGATCGGCGTTCGCCTGGACGCGGCCGTACCGAGCGGCGAGCTCGGCCAGGCCGACACGGGCCAGGGCCGCCTCGGCCCGGGCGGCGGCCTGTTCGCGCCGGGCCCGTTCCAGGTCGGTCGTCTGCGCCCCGGCCGGGGCCTGCGCGAGCAGGAAGGCCGCGAGCACGATGGCGCTCTTCCGCACCGGTGCCTCCGGGTTCTGCCAGGGGGGGACACGGATGGTATCGGCCCCGATCGGACGAATCTGGACTTCGGCGAACCTAGAATGGCCGGGTGGCCAGGATCGGCGTGCTCACCGGGGGCGGAGACTGCCCCGGCCTGAACGCGGTCATCCGAGCCGTGGTGCGCAAGGGCGTCGAGGGCCACGGCTGCGAGATCGTGGGCTTCCGGAACGGCTACCGGGGAATCCTGGAGGCCGACTCGGTCCGGCTCGAGCCGGGGAGCGCCCGGGGGATCCTCCACCGGGGCGGGACGATCCTGGGGACCTCGAAGATGAACCCGTTCCGGGAGGAGCGCGGCCTGGAGCGCCTGGTCGGCAACCTCCAGGCGGCCGAGGTCGACGGGCTCATCGCCATCGGCGGCGAGGGGACCCTCGGTGCGGCGACCAAGCTCTCCGAGGAAGGCGTGAACGTGATCGGGGTCCCCAAGACGATCGACAACGACATCGCGGCCACCGACTTCACGGTCGGCTTCGACACCGCGGTCCAGGTGGCCACCGACGCCATCGATCGGCTCCACACGACTGCCGAGAGCCACAACCGGGTGATGGTGCTCGAGGTGATGGGCCGGAACGCCGGATGGATCGCCCTGTTCTCCGGGCTGGCGGGGGGAGCCGACGTGATCCTGGTGCCCGAGCATCCGTTCGACATCGACGAGGTCTGTGGTCACCTTCGGCACCGGCAGAGCGAGGGTCACCTGTTCTCGATCGTGGTGGTGGCCGAGGGGGCCACTCCGAAGAAGGGGACCCTGCCGATCCCAACGTACGAGCGCGACGAGTACGGATGGCCGAAGCTCGGGGGGATCTCCACGATGATCGCCGGGGAGATCGAGCAGCGCACCGGGTTCGAGACCAGGGTGACGATCCTCGGACACGTCCAGCGGGGCGGCAGTCCTAGCGCCTTCGACCGGGTCCTGGCCACGCGCTACGGTGTCGCCGCGATCGACCTCGCGGCCAAGGGGAGGTTCGGCCGGATGGTTGCCCTCCGGGGGATCACCGTGGTCGATGTCCCCCTCGACGAGGCCGCGGCCAGGCCGAAGTACGTTCCCGAGAAGCTGTACGAGGTCGCCGAGGTCTTCTTCGGGTAGGCTCCCGCCGTGGCCACCGTTCGCTGTCCCTTCTGCGGAGACGACATCGTCCCGCTCCCGGTGGAGCGGGAGGGTGACGAGGGTCCTACCCTTTACGACTGTCCCTCGTGCCGCCGGCGCCTCACGGTGGAGACGGTCGACGAGTACCTGGCGCTCGAGGAGGAGGAGGCCTCGGGCTAGGCCTCAGGCCAGGTCGGAGCGGACGCCCTCGGCCACCGCGGCCAGGTCGGCCTCAGAGGCCGTGAAGCCCTGGAGGAGCAGCACGGTCTCGTCCAGCACCCAGGAGCACTGCGCACCGGTCCCGCCGGGCATGCCCAGGCACGTCACCGCGTTCGGGTCCACCGTCCCGGTGGCCGTCCCCGAACCCGACACGAATCCCTGGTAGAAGACCTCGACGTCCTGCCCGTCGGGAACCTCTGCCGCCGCCAGCATGTACTCGGGGACGAGGCTTCCGTAGATGCCCATCTCCACTTCGACGGCGAAGACCCCTGTCAGGCTGTCGAGGAGGTCCTGGAACTCATCGACCAGCGCCCCCTCCATCCGGGGCTGTCCGCCGGCCTGCTCGGGCAGCTCGAACCCCCTGGTGAGCCACCGGTAGCCGAGGAAACCAACCACCGCCGCCAGGACCACCACCAGGCCCTTGACGGCCCACCCGGCCAACCGGCCGCCGGCAGGCGTCTGGGGCTGCCATCGGGTCATGGTGGCGGGCTCGGTGACCAAGGCCGAGGGGGTGCCGGCGCCCGGCCCCGTGCCGATCGCCGCGGCCAGGGCGGATCCCCGGGACGGTGCTCCCTGGGGTAGGCCCGGCGGGGGACCGGCGAAGCGCGCGAAGCACTGCCAGCAGTACTCCGCCGCGACGGGGTTCTGGGAGCCGCAGCTCGGACAGGCTCGCTCTTCCATCGTCCCGGGGAAGGTATCGAAGCGAACCAGCGGGGCCTTGAGGGGCGCCCTCAGAGGTCTCCCGGCGTGTACCCTCGCCGGGATGGCCCCGGTCGACCTCAGATCCGACACCGTGACCAGGCCCAGCGCCGCCATGCGCCGGGCCATGGCCGAGGCCGAGGTCGGGGACGACGTGTTCGGGGACGACCCCACGGTCAACCGTCTTCAGGAGCGGGCCGCCGAGGTCACCGGCAAGGAGGCTGCCCTGTACACGGTCACCGGCACGATGGCCAATCAGACGGCGCTCCGAACGTTCGTCCGGCACGGCCACGAGGTCGTGGCCGAGGCAACCGCTCACGTGATCACCGTGGAGAAGAACAGCGCCGCGTCGCTGTCAGGGATCACTTACCGGCCGGTGGCGGCGGAGCGCGGGCTCTTGAGCCCGGAACAGGTGGCCGAGGCTCTCCAGCCGGATCCGCTCGACGTCCGGGTGGTGGACCTGGTGGCGGTGGAGAACACCCACCAGATCGGCGGGGGCAGCGTCCTGCCCCTCGATTCCCTGAGGGGTATCCGGAAGGTGGCCAAGGAGGCCGGCCTTCCCCTGTACATGGACGGGGCCCGGATCTGGAACGCCTCCGTGGCCTCGGGGATCCCCGTCCACGAGTACGCGGCCGAGGTGGACGCGCTGATGTTCTGTTTCTCGAAGGGCCTGGGGGCGCCGATCGGCTCGATCCTGTGCGGGCCCGCCGAGTTCATCCGGGAGGCCCGCCGGAACCGCCTCCAGCTGACCGGGGCGTGGCGGCAGGCCGGCGTGATCGCCGCGGCGGCTCTGGTGGCGCTGGAGGAGGGGCCCAAGCGCCTCCACGAGGACCACGAGAACGCTCGGCGCCTGGCCGAGGGCGTTGCGGAGGTCCTACCGGGTGCCTTGAAGCCCGAGGACGTCGAGACGAACATCATCTTCGTGAACCCCGGGCCCCTGGGGATCACCGCGGCAGAGGCGGCGGACCGGCTCGGCGAAGAGGGCGTGCTGGCCACCATCGTGGCCGGAAGGGTCCGGATGCTGACCCACGTCGACGTGTCGTCCGACGACGTGGATACGGCCATCCGGGCCTGGCGGAGGGTCGCTCGCTGAACGCCTAGCGGTCCGACTGATCCCGGGCCTTCCGAGCCAGCGGTAGCCCGAACCAGAACCACACCAGCGCCGCCCCCACCGCCGCGGTGGCCACGGCCGCGACGCCGACGCCGAACACCACGTCGCCGATCAGGTAGACGGCCCCGGCCACGGCCAGCGCCAGGACGGCCATGCCCACGATCGACAGCCTCGTGGAGGTGATCAGGAGCCGCTCCTTGTCGTAGTCGCGCCACCGGAGCCGGTGATAGGCCGTGGGGGCGATGAACAGGACCGAGGCCAGCGCGGTGGCCAGGAGGATCGCGAAGTAGAGATCCCGCTGGAGAGACGTCATCTTCGCGAACCCCTGGCTGAATGGCACGGTGAGGAGGAACGCGAACAACACCTGCACCCCGGGCAGGGCCACCCGGAGCTCCTGGAGGAGCTCGACGAGCTCCCGGTCGAGTCGCTCGCCCTTCGATTCGTCAGGCATCGGCCTGAGGATAGCGAGCGGCCGCCCGCGGCGCGGGCGGCCGGTCAGGGAAGTTGCCGGCGGGCAGTCCTACCGCGAGATGTCGCGGAGCTTCTTTTCGATGGCGTCCATGGACTCGCCGGTACGCTCCTTGATCGTTCCCACTAGCTGATCCCACTTGCCCTCGGTCCGGTCCAGGTCGTCGTCGGACAGCGCGCCCCAGGCCTCCTTGACCCGGCCGCGCATCTGGTCCCACTTGCCCTCGAACTGGAGTCGCTCGTCGGTGTGATCGGTCATGGTACGTCCTCCTCCCCGTTGTGGGACCTAGGTACCCGGCGGTCTGGGGGGTCAAACCGGGGCCAGGTCGCGGAGGGCGGTCACGTCCCGGGCGTGCTCTTCCTCCCGGCCCCGGGTCTCCACCAGGACGGTGGCGTGGTGAAGGAGAGGGTCGGCCAGCATGGCTCGGAACCCGGCCTCGCCGATCGTGCCGTGCCCGGGGTGCTCGTGGCGATCTCGCCGAGAGCCTCGGGGGTCCCGGGCGTCGTTGGCATGGACCAGCCCGAGCCGGCCTGCCAGCCCCAGGGCCCGGAGCTCGTCGAACGGCGTCCGGGCGAGGTCGGGGTCGTCCAACGCGTATCCGGCGGCGAACAGGTGGCACGTGTCCAGGCACAGGCCCACCCGGGGGTGGTCCACGGCCGCCAGGAGCTCCGCGGCCTGGGGGATGGTGGAGGCCACCGCCCCGGCGCCCCCGGCGGTGAGCTCCAGGAGCACCGGCGGGCCACCGAGCGACGCCACCTCGCGAACAGCCCCGGCGGCCCTGGCCACGGCCTCTTCGCGCTCGCCGGGGCCGCCTGCCCCGGCGTGGACCACCAGCCCATCGGCCCCGATCGCCGCGGAGGCCCCCAGCTCGGCGGTGCCCAGATCGATCGAACGCCGGTGGAACGCCGGGTCCGGTGAGGCCAAGTTGATCAGGTAGGTGCTGTGGACGAATACCGCCTCCACCGGCGACCGGTCGAGTCGTTCCCGGAGCTCACCGACTGCGGCGTGTCGGAGCGAGGGCGGTGACCAGGCCCGGGGGTTCGACACGAAGATCTGGAACGCGTCCGCCCCGATGGCCTCGGCGTAGTCCACGGCCCGGGCCAGGCGCCCCCGGGTGGGGACGTGCGCCCCGAACCTCATGCCACGTAGATCGTGACCTGCTGGCCCTGCTGGACGGTAGTGCCGGCGTCGGGCTGCTGGCTCACCACCTGCTGGCCGGGCGAGTTCGGCACGGTGACCACGCGGACCTGGAGGCCCAGCCCCTGGAGCTGTGATTGCGCCGACCCCGCGTCCGAGCCGACCACGTTCGGCATAGGGAACCGGCGGGGACCCTTGGAGACCACGACGGTGACCGTGCCGCCCTCCCGGATCGTCGACTCCGCGGCCGGCTGGTGGCTGATCACCCGATCGCGCTCGACCGTCGTCGAGAACTCCTCGAGCACCCGCACGGACACGTTCGCGGCCCGGAGGATCGCGGTGGCCTCGGACTCGGTCAGGCCGGTCACGTCTGGGACGGCCACCGGGGTCCGACCCCGGCTGACGGTGATCGTCACCGGGCGGCCCACCTCGTGCCGAGCGTCGGCGTCGGGGCTCTGCTCGATGACCCGGCCCTGGGGGACCGTGTCGTGGTACGTCTTCTCCACCCGTACCTCGAACCCCGCCTCGGTCAGGGCGGCCTGGGCGGCCTCCCGGGTGTCACCGGTGACGTTCGGGACCGGGACGAGGTTGGGGCCGAGTGACAGGATAACCGAGAGCCGGTCGCCCTCCTCGGCGTCGCTCCCCGGATCGAGGCTCTGGCTGACGATCCGGTTCGCGAGCACGTCCGACGAGTACTCCTCGCCGGACTGCACCAGCTCCAGGCCGGCCTCATCGGCCTCGGCCTGGGCCGTGCGGAAGGTGTCGCCGAGGACGTCCGGCACCGTGGTGGGGTGGGGGATCACGAACTCCCACGCGGCCCATCCCAAGGCGGCCACCAGGGCCAGGATGCCCAGCCACCGGAAGAGCCGCCCGGCCCGCTGGCGGCGGCGCTGCTTCGGAGACACCGCGCGGGGGATCGTGACAGTGGCCAGGCGATCGGCCGGGGTCTCCTCGGCCGGGGCGACGCTCGAGGCGAGCTCCGCCAGCGGCGCGGCCGGGGGGAGCTCGTCCGAGGCCCGGGCCAGGTCGGCCCGCATCGTACGGGCCTCTGCGGTGCGGCGGTCCCGGTCCCGCTCCGTGGCGTTCAGCACCACCCGGTCCAGGGCCACCGGCACCATCGGGTTGGCGTGGCTGGGGGGCGGGACCCGCTCCCGGAGGTGCTTGTAGGCGATGGCCACCGAGGTCTCCCCGGTGAACGGCACCTGACCGGTCAGCAGCTCGTACAGCACGATGCCGGTGGCGTACAGATCGGTCCGCGGGTCGGCCGGGTACCCCTCGATCTGCTCGGGAGCCAGGTACTGGACGGTCCCGGTCACCGTGCCTGGGGCGTGGCTCACCCGGGAGTCGGCGAACGCCCGGGCCAGGCCGAAGTCCCCGACCTTCGGCTCGCCGTCCGACGAGCGGATCAGGATATTCTCGGGCTTGATGTCCCGGTGGACGATGCCCTGGGCGTGGGCGTGCTCCAGCGCGGACAGGACCTTGGTCACCACCTCGACGGCCTGGGCCGGCTGGAGGCTCCCGTCTCGCATCAGGATGGCCCGCAGGTTCGGGCCCCGGATGAACTCCATAACCATGAAGTAGGTGCCCTGGGTCTCGCCCCAGTCGTGGACGGCCACGATGTTGGGGTGGGAGAGCATGGCGGCCGAGCGGGCTTCACGGCGGAAGCGCTCGATGAACCCCTGGTCATCGGCCAGCGAGGTGTGCAGCATCTTCAGCGCCACCTCGCGGTCGAGGACGGGGTCGTGGGCCCGGTACACCTCGCCCATACCGCCCGCGGCTATGCGGGCCAGGACCTGGTACCGGCCGTCGACGGTCGTCTCGATCATCGCGCCTCGAGTGGGGAGCGGCCTCTGGCCATTGTAGGGGGCAAGGTCGGCTCCGACACGGAAGGGTGGCAGGATAATCGGCGGGATGGCCGAGAGCGAGGACTACCGGGACGCCTTC